>Ga0247825_10001670_pt1 | contig 14623 bp, 13 predicted proteins | sample 13C_Vanillin_Day_FD_194413 | JGI IMG/M metagenome (GOLD analysis project Ga0247825, IMG submission 194413) | Soil microbial communities from agricultural site in Penn Yan, New York, United States - 13C_Vanillin_Day48 | ecosystem: Environmental > Terrestrial > Soil > Agricultural land | place... | reverse complement strand
CCCTCGGCCGGCATGTGCTCCAGCACGTTGTGCGCGCCGTAGCGGCCCGGCCGGTCGTAGTACTTCTCGCGCTCCGGCATGAAGGTCGCGATCGGCACGAGCTTGTCCTCCTTGCGCGCGTCGATCACCCACATGAACTGCGCGTCCCAGTATTTCTGCTTGGCGCGCGCCTCGTCGGTGCAGATCAGATAGGGCCGGTCGCCGAGCGGCCAGCAGGTGTGGTTGGAGCCGGGGAAGGGCGGCGCCCACGACAGATGGCCCACGAGCTTCATGTTGCTCAGCTCCGAGCAGTCGATCACCGAAATGCCGCCGCCCCACCACGCGCAATACATGCGGTTGCCGCGGATGGTCGGCGGGCCGTGCAGGGTGACGGCCTCCTCGTGCGGCTGCGCGCTGCCGAAGTCGCCGTCGCCGTTGGCCTTCATCCACGGCAGGCCGAACTGGCTGATCACCTCGGGCTTGAGCGGATCGGAGATGTCGAGCGTCCAGATCACGCGGCCGTTCCAGCCCGGCGCGTTGTTCGGCAGCATCGCGAGCTTGCGCTTGTTGTCGACGCCGAAGCGGTGCGGGCCGGTGCCCGGCAGGTCGTAGAAGCCGACCTGCTTCGGTTCGCCGCCCTTGCTGATGTCGAAGATGAACAGCCCGGTGCGGGCGTTGCGTCCGGCATCGCCGCCGAGCCGCTCGGAGTTCACATAGAGGAAATCGCCGTCGACCACGCGCAGCTTGTGCGAGTGCACGCCGGGCGGCGATTTCACCTCGGCGACCTTCTTCGGATTGCGCGGATCGCGCACGTCGTGGACCGTGAAGCCTTCGGGTCCGTTGTAGGACGCCGAGCCGACCGCGCCGACATAGGCGAAGCCCTTGTGGATTTCGACGATCGAGCCGCCGCCCCACGCCGCCGACGCATCGTGACCCAGCAGCTTGAAGTTCTTGGCTTCTTCCGGAATTTTCACGGACATGCTTTCACTCCCCAATTCCAATTCTCACTATGGCTGGTACCGGCCGCCGATCGCCACCTTGCTGACGCCGAGGCCGGGAAGCTCCCACACGCCCGCGCCGCCGGGGTTCTGGTCGGCGTTGATGTTGACATCGATGAGATAAGGCTTGTTGGCGGCGATGCCCTTGCGGATCGCCTCGCCGATGTCGGCGGCGCGGTCGACGCGCACGCCCTCGACGCCGGCCGAGCGCGCCATCGCGGCGAAGTCCGGATTGTAGGGCTTGCCGGTCTCGGGATGCTTGAAGTCGGTGGCCAGCTCGCGGCCGTCGAGATAACCGCGCTGCAAACCGCGGATCGACGCATAGGCGTAGTTGTTCCACACCACCCAGACGACCGGCAGATTGTATTCGACCGCGGTGCCGAGCACGTTCGCGTGCATGAAGAACGCGCCGTCGCCGCACACCGAGACGCAAGGGCGGTCCGGCGCAGCGAATTTCGCGCCCAGCACGCCCGCGACACCAAAACCCATGGCGCCGAAGCCCATGGTGCCGATGAATGAATCGGGCCGCTTCGGCTTGCAGAACTGCAGGAGCCAGTTGTGGTGCACGCCGATGTCGCTGACCATGATCGCGTCGTCGGGCAGCGCCTTGTCGATTTCGGCGGCGGCGCGCTGCGGGTGGATCGGCGACGAGTCGTCGACGAAGCCCGGCGCGATGAACCTGTTCCACTCCTGACGCATGCCGTCGATGGTGGCGAGCCATTTCTTGCGCGACGCCGCGGCGTCCGCCACGCCCTTCCGTGTCTCGAGTTCGGCCAGCACCTGCCGAACGAAAGTGCGCACGTCGGCCATCAGGCCGAGCGCCACCGGATAGTTGCGGCCGATCTCTTCCGGATCGATGTCCACGTGAATGAGCCTGGTCGGCGGGATGGTGAACGAGTAGCCGGGAATCAACGAGCTCGATGTGCGGTCGTCGAAGCGCGCGCCCAGCGACAGAAGAACGTCGGCCTGCCGGGTCGCGCCGTTCGCCTGAAGGGCGCCGCCGCGCGACACCAGGCCGAGCGACAGCGGATGGTGCGTGTCGATGGCGCCAATGCCGTTCATCGAATGGCCGACCGGGATTTGCAGTTTCTCGGCCAGCGTCAGGAGGTCGGCCGTCGCGCCGCCAAGCTTCACGGCCTGGCCGACCAGGATCACCGGCCGCTCCGCCTTGAGCAGCATGTCGACGGCCTTCTTCACGCCGTCGGGATCGGCGCCGCAGCGCGACGAGATGTTGGCGCTCCATTCCTCCGGCTTCGGCGTCTCTTCGGCGGCGGACTCGAGAAACACATCGAACGGCACGTCGAGCACGACCGGCCCGGGCCGGCCTGTCACCATGGTCTTCCAGGCCAGCCGCACCGCCTGCGGCACCTGCTCGCCGCGGGTCGGCTGGTACACCCGCTTGCAGATCGAGCGGACCGTGGAGGGAAAATCAGCCGCGCCCTGCCGGTACATCTCCTGGAACGCGCCGCGGTTGAACTGCGAGGTCGGCACGTTGCCGGTGACGGCGAGGAAGGGAATGGAATCGAGATAGGCGCCCGCGAGCGCGATCGGCAGGTTGGCCGAACCCGGACCGCAGGAGGTGAAGGTCGCGACCGGCTGGCCCTTCACCCTATAATAAGCATCCGCCATGAAGCCGCAGACACTCTCGTGATGCACCGAAATGGTCTTGATGTCGCTCTGCCGCTCGTGCAGCGCGTCGATGAACTGGATGTTGCCGTGGCCGCACAGGCCGAAGGCGTAGGGCACCTTCTCCCGGATGAGGTAATCGACGATGACCTGCGCGCCGTTGAGACGGTTGTCGGACGAGCGTTTGAGCATTGAGATTTTGAACTCCGAACGAGGATTTATTTGGCGCCGACCCGTTTCAGGGCGCGGTCGTAGTAGGACAGATCGAGATACTTCGCCGGATCCGGCACCGGCCCGCCTTCGACCTCCTGCCGCAGCTTCAGCACATTGTCGAAGCCTTCAACACTCAGCCTGGCGTCGGGGTTGAAGCCGAAGCCCGGCTCGATCATCAGGTCGTAGCTGCGGGTGGCGAGCGAGCGGGACAGATTGCGCTTGCTCATCAGCAGCGCAATGGCCTCGTCGCGGTTGGTCTTGTCCAGCACCCAGCGCAGCGATTCGACATAGCCCGCGAGATAGCGTTCGAGAACCTCGGGATTGGCCCTGGCCCAGGCGCGCAGTACGAACGCGCCGCCCGCTTGGTACGGCCCGAGCAGGTCCACCGTTCGGCCGAGGCTCTTCAATCCCGCATCGATGGTTTGCGCCGAGAACGGCAGGTTCATGATCGCCGCGGCGTTGTCGCCGCCTTCGAGCATGGCCTTGAGGCGAAACGGGCCGGCGCCGACCGCATTGATCCGGTAGTCCACGCCGTCCTTCAGGCCGTTGCGCAGAAGGATTTTCTTCGCCTGGAGCGCATAGGCGGTGTTGGGCGCGTCGGTGACCAGCGCCTTGCCGCGGATATCGGCGAACGAATTGATGCCCCGCCCGACGATGAACTCGTTGGTGCCGCCGTCGCCGCCCGAGACGATCACCACGTCGACCTTGGCGACCTCGATCATGGCGAGCGCATTGTCGACCGCCGAATGCACCACCTCGAATTTGCCGTTCGCCAAGCCCTGGCGCTGGGCGCTGGAACTTTCGGTAAACTCAAATTCAAGCTTGATGCCGTGTTTCGCGAAAAGGCCTTTCTCGACGCCGACAAAGAACGGCAGCGACCGTGCGGTCGGAAAGGTGTTCAGGCGGACCAGGTCTTCGGCCGCCGCGGGCGCGGCAACCAGCGCGAGAAGGAGGGCTGTGGCAAAGCGCAAGGTTTTCATAGGTACTCGCCCGGATACTGGCTTGGGTACTGACTGGGTACTGACTCGGGGTACTGGCCTGGGTTGTGGCCCTTGGATGGCGGCCGGACAGGTTTCAAGATAAGACATTACAGGAGTTGCGTCCGGGTCCGGTGACTTTAGCGGACGGCAAGGCGGAGATCGAGAATGAGACTGGGTTACTTCACGATGCCGGTGCATCCGCTGGAGCGTCCCTGGGCCGAGACGCTGCAGGAGGACCGCGAGGCGATAGTCCTCGCCGACAAGCTCGGCTTCTACGACGCCTTCATGGGCGAGCACCTCACCGACAAGGCCGAGAACATCACCTCGAGCATGATGTTCAATGCCACGCTGATTTCCGACACCAAACAGATCAAGCTCGCCACCGGCACGACCAACCTGTCGCAGATCCATCCCGTGGTGATTGCCCAGCAGGCGGCGATGTTCGATCATCTGTCGCAGGGGCGCTTCATCTTCGGGGTCAGTCCCGGCGCGCTGCCGTCCGATGCCGAGGTGCTTGGCATTCTCGAGCAGGACCGCAACAAGATGTTCGCCGAGGCGATCGACGTGATCCTGGCGATCTGGGAGCGCGATCCGCCCTACGACATCGACTTCCCGGACAACCGCTTCAAGGTTTCCACGGCGCGCACCCAGGCGCTGGAGATCGGCGTGGGATACATGGGCAAGCCGTATCAGAAGCCGCGCCCGGAAATCGTCGGCACCGTGGTGGCGCCGTTCTCGCCGGGCGTGGTGCTGATGGGAAAGCGCGACTTCCATCCGCTGTCGGCGAACTTCTTGCTCTCGAAGCATCTCAAGTCGCACTGGGAGAATTACTCCAAGGGCAAGGCCGAGGCGGGCGTGAAGCCCGACGTGAAGGACTGGCGCGTGGCGCGCACCATCTGCGTTGCCGACGACGACAAGACCGCGGAGCGTTACAGCCGCACCGGAAACGGCAATCCTTACGAGTTCTACTGGTCGCAGATGCTGTTCAAGATGAAGCGCGGCAAGCGGGCCTATGTCTTCAAGAGCCACAAGGACCAGCCTGACGACGAGATCACGCTGGACTACGTGATGGACAACTGCGTGATCCACGGCAGCGTCAACAAGGTGGTGGATCAGCTTCTTGCCTTGCGGGAGGAGATCGGCGATTTCGGCGAGATCGTCTATGCCGGGATGGACTGGGCCGATCCGGCGCTGGCAAAACGCTCGATGCAGCTGATGGCCGAGCAGGTTCTGCCGCGGGTCAACGCGGCAATCGGGAAGTCTGCAGCCGCCTGAACGGGCGGACAAGGAGGCAAGCATGGTTGGGACGTTTCTGCGCGCCCTGGTTGGCACGTGTGCTCTTGTTGCCGCATCGTCGGCGTCGGCACAGCACGCCAGGCCCGCCAGGCCGGCAAATACCGATCGCATCGAAATCGAGTACGCCGCTCCGAAATCACCCGAGCATCGGCAGGTGCTGGAACTCGTGAAGGAGCAGCGCACGCTGGAGAAGATCAAGGTACTGCTCAGTCCGATCCGCCTGCCGCGAAAACTTCTGATCAGGACCCAGGGCTGCGACGGCGTATCGAACGCCTGGTATGACGGCGAGTCGGTCACCGTCTGTTACGAATATCTCGACGAGGTCTGGAAGAACGTTCCCGATCAGACCACGCCGGCCGGCATCGCGCCGATCGATACGCTGATCGGTCCGGTCGTCGATGTGTTTTTGCACGAGGCCGGTCACGCGGTTTTCGAGATGCTGAATGTTCCCCTGTTCGGGCGCGAGGAGGACGCCGCCGATCAGTTCTCGGTCTACATCATGTTGAAGATGGAAAAGGACGAGGCGCGCCGGCTGATCATGGGCAACGCCTATCAGTACAAGGGTGACCTTCAATCACCGACCGTGTCGATGCCGCTGAAGAAATTCGCCGACGAGCACGGAACGCCGTCGCAACGGTTCTACAACGTTCTGTGCCTCGCCTACGGGGCGAACAAGGAGTTGTTCGCGGACTTCGTGTCCAAGGGCTTTCTCCCGGAAGAACGCGCCGCGGGGTGCGAGGTCGAGTATGCGCAGGTGCAGAATGCTTTTAACCGGCTGATCATGCCGTCGGTGGACCGCAAGCTTGCACAAAAGCTCCACAAGCGCTGGCTCGCTCCGGCCGACACGCGGCCGAAGAAGCGCCGGTAGACCTTCCGCTGCGATCCAGTCCGTTACTGCGCCGTCAGTCCGCCATCGACCGGCAGCGTATGGCCGGTGACGGACGCCGCAGCCGGGCTCGCGAGATAGACCACGGCGGCGGCGATTTCCTCGGCTGTGGCGAAGCGTCCGGACGGAATGCGCGCCAGCGCATTGGCCCGTGCTTTCGGATCGCTCAGCAACTGCTGGCGCGATTCCGTCATCACGGTGGTCGGCGCGATCGCATTGACGCGGATGTTCTTGTCGGCCCATTCGATCGCCAGCATCCGCGTCATCTGGATCAGGCCGGCCTTGGAGATGCCGTAGACCGAGCGCCCGGCGATGCCGGTCATGCCGTGGGTCGATGCCATGTTGACGATGGCGCCGGGCCGGCTTTTGGCGATGCAGGCACGGCCGAACAGCTGCGAGAGGAAGAACGCGCCCTTGAGGTTGGTGTCGATGACGTCGTCCCATTCGGCGTCGGTGACCTCGACGACGGGTCTCATCAGCGCACGCCCGGCATTGTTGACCAGCAGATCGATGTCGCCGAATTCTTTTGCCGCTTTCTCGAATGCAGCCTTGATGCTGTCCTGTGATCGAAGGTCGAGCGCGACCGGCACGGCCTTGCGTCCGGCAATCGCCGGATCGGCCAGCGTGTCCTTCAGCGCGTCGGTGCTGAGTTCGGTCAGCGCCAGGTCATAGCCCTGCTGCGCCAGCGCGACCGCAATGGCGCGGCCGAGACCCGCCGATGTGCCGGTTACGAGAGCTGTGCGAGACTGACCCATTTTCCGTCCTTTACGCTGCGATAGCAGGCCTCGGCGAATTGCACGTCACGGATGCCGGCAGCGAAATCCGCCTGCATCGGTGCGCCGGTCACGAGATGGCACAGGAAATTCTCCCAGCCGATGCGATACGGGTTCTTGAACGGCCCCGGATCGGCGACCTCCTGCCAGCCGGCGCGATAGTCGATGTTGAGGTCGGTGGCGATGCTGAAGTGGGCGGTGCGCGGCGTCTGCGCGCTGGTGATCGTGTGGCAGCGGTGCAGGCCTGCAACGGCCGAGGCATTCGTGCCGTCGATCTGGAACGTCAGGAGATCGTCGCGGCGCACCCGTGTCGCCCACGACGACAGGATCGTGCCGGTCGCGCCGCTCTCAAGCTCGATCAGCGTCGCGGCGTTGTCGTCGACGTCCACGTCGTAGCGCGCACCCTGTTCGTCGACCCGTGCGGGCGTCGCCGTCGACAGCGAGCTGATGACCCGGCGCATCGGGCCGAGCGTGTTCTCGATGACGTAGCGCCAGTGCGGGTACATATCGAGGATCAGCCCGCCGCCGTCCTTCTTGCGGTAGTTCCAACTCGGCCGCTGGCACGGCACCTCGGTGCCGTCGAACACCCACCAGCCGAAATCGATGCGAAACCCGGTGACCCGGCCGAAGAAGCCCGACGCCGCGAGTTTCACGAGCTTCTGAAAGCCGGGCAGGCCGAGCTTGTCCTCGACCGCGCCGTGCTTCAGCCCGCGCGCCTTGATGGCGCGCAGCAATTCCAGCCCCTTGTCGACCGTCAGCGTCACGGGCTTCTCGGAATAGATGTGCTTCCCCGCGGCGATCGCTTTTTCCAGAACGCCTTGGCGCTGCGAGGTCGCGGCGGCGTCGAAGAACACCGTGAAGGCCGGATCGGCCAGCGCCTTGTCGAGATCGGTGGTCGATTCGGCATTGTGCTTTTGCGCAACCGCGGCGAGCTTCTCGACATTGCGGCCGACCAGCATCAGCCGCGGCACGATGCGGTCTTGGCCCACGGCAAGCCCGCCTTCGTCGCGGATCGGCCCGAGCGCATTGGCGACGTGCTGGGTGGAGCAGATGCGTCCGGTCGCGCCGTTGAGGATGATGCCGATCGTATGAGTGGTCATGACGGGTGTTATAGTCGTAGCTTACCTGCTCTTGTCCAACGGAAATTCCCCGCACCAGCCATGCCGCGTCACATCGTCTGCCTGACCTTCGATTTCGACACCCAGTCCGGCTTCATTGCCCGCGGCATGACGACACCGACGCCACTGTCGCGCGGCGAGTTCGGCGGCAGGGTCGCGTGCGATCGCATCCTCAAATTCATGAAGGAGCGCGGCATCAAGGGCACCTGGTTCACGCCGGGCTTCACCATCGAGAGCTGGCCCCGGGAAAGTGCCGCGGTCGCCGAAGGCGGCCACGAGATCGGGCATCACTCGTGGGCGCACATCCCGAACGCCAACCAGACCCGCGATGAGGAGGAGGCCGATCTCGTCCGCGCCAACGAGAACATCAGGAAGCTCACCGGCCACACCGCGCGCGGCTACCGCTCGCCGTCGTGGGATCTCAGCCCGCACACCATCGAACTCCTGATCAAGCACGGCTTTCTCTACGACTCGAGCCTGATGGGCGGCGACTACATCCCGTATCGGGCGCGGCGCAGCGACAAGGTCGAGCTCGGCAAGCCCTACGGCTTCGGCGAAGAAACCTCGCTGATCGAAATGCCGATCTCATGGTCGCTCGACGACCACCCGCATTTCGAGTTCATCCGTACGCCGCAGACGGTGGCGCCCGGATTGCAGTCGGCGCGCGCGGTGATGCAAAGCTGGTACGACGAATTCACCTACATGAAAAAGACGGTGGACTGGGGCGTGCTGACCTACACCATGCACCCTTACGTGATCGCGCGCGGCTATCGGATGCTGGCGCTGGAGGATCTGGTCGAGAGGCTTGCAAAGGACGGCGCGGTGTTCGTGACCATGGAACAGGCCGCCGAAGAGGCGAAGAAGAAGCTTTTTGGCTAGCTCCGAACTCTTCCGGCCTCATCCTAAGGAGCGTTGCGAAGCAACGCGTCTCGAAGGCCGCAAGTCGGGTAAACCCGACTTGCGTTCTCAAGTTGCCGATCTCGGGTAAACCCGAGATCGGACGCCGTCACAGTGCCCGCCCTCGTCCTTCGAGACGCGGGCTGCGCCCGCTCCTCAGGATGAGGGCGGAGAGAGAGAAGCCGTACTCTACTTTTGCGCCTCTTTCGCGACCTGTTCCAGGATCGGCCGCCAGGTCTTCTGCTCGTTCTGGACAAAGGCGGTGAGCTCCGGCGACGTCATGTGCCGCACGTAGCCGCCGTTGAGCGCGAGCTTGGCCCGGATATCGGGGTCGTCCAGCACGATGCGCATGTCGTTGTGCACCTTGCGCAGGATCGCCTCGGGCGTGCCCTTGGGCGCCAGCAGCACGGTCCAGGCGCCGACGAAGAAATCCGGCACGGTCTCGGCGACGGTCGGCAGGTTCTCGAACCCGGGCGGCCGCTTCAATGCCGTCGAGGCGAGTCCCTTGATCAGGTCGCCCTTGATGGCGGGCGCGAGGCCGGCATAGCCGTCCAGCACCAGCGGCACGCGGCCGCTCATCACGTCGTTCATCGCCTGCGCGGGTCCACCCGCATAGGGCACAAGCTGCAGCTTGATGCCGGTGCGCGCCTGCAGCAGCTCCATGGTGAGATGCGTGAGCCGGCCGCGCCCGGTCGCGGCATAAGTGACTTGGCCGGGCTTTTCCTTCGCCATCCGGATCACGTCGGCCACGGTGTTGATGCCGGATTTGTGCGAGGCGCCGATGTAGAGCGGCTGCTCCAGGATGTAGGAGACCGATTCGAAATCGCGCGGCAGCTCGACCGGCATGTTCGGGGCGACGCCGGGCCCTCCCGGCAGGGCGAGAAACACCGAGGTCGACGGCATATAGAGCGTGTAGCCGTCGGCCGGCGACTGCGACGCGACCTTGGCCGAGATGCCGCCGCCGGCGCCCGGCTGGTTCAGCGTCACCACCGGCTGGTTCCAGATCTTGCTCAGCCGGTCACCCAGAACGCGGGAGGTGGAGTCGTTCGCCGAGCCCGGCGCCGAGTCGACGACGATGCGGACGGTGTTGTTGGGATAATCGGATTGCGCCTGAGCGGTGCTTGCCGCAAGCGCGAACGCAATTGCAGCGATTGCAAACCTTCGTGTTGCCGACGTCATGCTGTCACCCCCTGGTCATCCCGCTGTCAGTCCTTGGGCTTCGGCACCTGTTTGGCGTACCAGTCATGGATCTGCTGGCCGGTCCAATGCACCACGCCCGGGTGCTTGTTGATGTAGGCGTAGAGCTGCTCGAAATATTTGATGCGGTGCGCCTGCCCGGTGACGTAAGGGTGCACGCCGATGGCGAGGATGCGGGTCGACTCCTTGCTCTCATGATACAGCCGGTCGAACGCATCCCTGGTGCGGTTGAACAGCACATCCGACTCGTGGTGGTGCGACACCATCATGGTGATGTCGTTGATCTCGGCGCTGTAGGGGATCGCCAGCACCGGCCCGTGCGCGGTCTTGACCCAGATCGGCTGGTCGTCGAGCACCCAGTCGCCGAACCAGGTGAAGCCCGCCTTGGCGACGTAATCCAGCGTGTCGAACATCTGGCCGCGGCCCGGCCCCAGCCAGCCGTACGGGAACTTGCCGGTGAATTTCTGCAGGATATCGATCGACTGCTGCATGATCTCCGCCTGCTTGTCGGCGATCTGCTGGATCGGCATCTGTACGTAAGAGTGCGCCATGAACTCCCAGCCGGCGTCGCGCGCGGCAGCGGTCGCCTCCGGATAAGTCTCGCAGACCCTGGCGTTCAGCGACATGGTTGGCGTGACCTTGGCCTTCTTCAGCGCCCGCATCAGCCGCCAGAAGCCGACCCGCATGCCGTACTCGTACCAGGTCCAGTTCGGCATGTCGGGAATCGCGCTCTGGCCCTGCGGCGCGATCGAAAGCTGGCGCGCCATCGGCCGGGTGATTTCCCATTCCTCGATGTTGACCACCGACCAGACGATCATGCGGCCCTTGCCGGGCAGCTTGAGCCTGGGCCGCGTGAACGGCGATGAATAAGAAAAGCGGTCGCGCGGATAGGTGGTCAACTCGTCCTCCCGGATGATTTTGCTCAATTGTCGAGGATGGCGACGGCCCGTGTCCAGCCTGCCGAGCCGCCTTTCACCTTCACCGGAAAGCACGCGACGGTGAACCCGGACGGCGGCAGCGCTTCGAGATTGTGCAGCTTTTCCAGATGGCAGTAGCCGATGTCCCGGCCGGCCTTGTGGCCCTCCCAGATGATCTTCGGGTCGCGATCCGTGGCGTAGCGCTTCGCGGTGAAGCTGAATGGCGCGTCCCAGCTCCAGCCGTCGATGCCGGTGACGCGGACGCCGCGTTCGGTGAGATAGAGTGTCGCCTCGCGGCCCATGCCGCAGCCGGAATCGACATAGTCCGGCTTGCCGTATTTCGCGCCGGCGCTGGTGTTGACGACGACGATCTCCAGCGGCTTGAGCGCATGGCCGATGCGCTCGAGCTCGGTCTCGACGTCCTTGGCAGTTGCCACGTAGCCGTCGGAAAAATGCCGGAAGTCGAGCTTCACGCCGGGCTGAAAGCACCACTCCAGCGGAATCTGATCGATGGTGGCGGCGGGCTTGGGCGCGCCGAGCGCGTGATCCATCGTCGGATGGAAATGATACGGCGCGTCGAGATGTGTGCCGTTGTGCGTGGTGATCTCCGCCTTCTCCAGCGCCCAGCCGGCGCCGTCCGGAAGGTCGCTCTTCTGCAGGCCGGGAAAGAACGAGGCGATGCGCTCGAAGGTCTGGTCGTGGCGCATGTACTGGATCTTCGGCAGCGCCAGCGGCGGATCGCTGGCGACGTCGGCTTCCAGCGGAATCGAAATGTCGATGATGCGGCGCGGCATGGCAGTGTCCTGGACCGTTGAACTGAGGCGGCATTGACGAGGATAGACCGCGCGCCTAGCGTTTCAAAACGCCTCACGAGAAGGCTGCCGAGAGGAACACGCATGCTTGCAAGGATGGTGACGACGTTTTCGCTGGTGCTGACACTGTGCACGGCGGCGACGGCGCAGCAGAAATATCCGTCGCGCAATATCGACCTCATCATTCCCTTCGCGGTCGGCGGTGGCGTCGACCTGATCGCCCGCGCCATGGGCGCGTCGCTCGGCGAGCAACTCGGACAGACGGTGGTTGCGGTCAATCGCGACGGCGCGGCCGGCACGCTGGGCTTCACCCAGCTTGCGGGCGCCGCGCCCGACGGCCACACGATCTCCTTCAGCCCTTCCACGCCGATCGCCAATGCGCCGTATCTGATCAAAGGCGTGCGCTACACCGCCGATTCATTCGAATACATCTGCCAGGTGTTCGAGAACGTGTTCACCATCGCGGTCGGCCCGAACTCGAAATTCAAGACCGCGAACGATCTGCTCGACGCTGCGAAAGGCAAGCCTGAAGGTCTCACCTTCGGGCACGCCGGCATCGGATCGATCCCGCATCTGTCCGGCGAGAATTTGGCCGATGCGTTGAAGTTCAAGGTTCAGCACCTGCCGTTCCGCGGCGACGGCGTGATGCTGCCGGTGCTGATCAAGGGCGACATCGATTTCGGCGTTGCCGCGGTTTCCTCGATCCGCGGCAACGACACCATCCGGCCGCTGATCATGTTCTCCGACAAACGCCATCCGGCTTACCCGAACGTGCCGACCGCCAAGGAACTGGGCGTCGCGACCTCGGTGCCGCCGGGCCACAACGGCGTGTTCGCGCCCAAGGGTCTGCCGGTCGAGGTGAAGTCGGCGCTCGAGCGCGGCTGCGCCAACGCGGTGAAAAGCGAAACGGTGCGGCGCGTCACCGGCAACACCGGGCAGGCCATCGTCTACCTCGACAGCGCGCAGTTCGAGGCGCAGACCCGCGCCGATTACAAGTTCAAGGGCGAGTTGATCAGGCGGCTCGGGCTCGCGACGCCGTAGCTATTCGGCGGCGGTGCGCGCGGCTTCCAGTATGGGCGGCTGCGTGGCGGCGTCCGCGCCGATGCAGGTGTTTGCCGCTTCGCAATAGGCCTGCGCGATGCGGAAAATCACCGGCTCGCCGAACGCGTGGCCGGCGATCTGCATGGCAAGCGGGAGTCCGTCCTTGCTGCGGCCGGTCGGCACCGAGATCGCGGGCGATCCGGTGACGTTGAACACCAGCCGGCACTGCTGGTCGTAGGTTTTCGCGACCGCCGCCGGATCGTCGATCCGGCAGGGGAGCCACAGGCTCGACAGTGTGATGACGGCGTCGAGATCGCGCGTCGCCTCGGCGAACTCGCGGCTGAGCGCCGCGCGAAGCTGCTGCGCCTTGATGTACTTGGCCGCCGAGACGAAAGCGCCGGGCAGGATACGGTTGCGCGTCAGCAGCGAGAAGTCCTCGGGCCGCGTCTGGATATCGTGCTCGTGGATGGCGTAGGCCTCGGCCGCATGGATGGTCCGGTTGCAGTCGGTCCACAGCGGCAGCGGCGAAAGCCGGATCGTCTTCACGTCTGCGCCCAGCCTGCGCAGCACGTCCGTGGCAGCCGCGATCGCGCTCACCTGCTCGGGATCGGCTGCGGCATCCTCGATGTAGAAATGCTCGATCAGGCCGATGCGAAGGCCCTTGATGCCGGTCTTGAGGTCCTTCAGGCAGTCGCCGGCAGCGCGTGCCGTGCTGGTCGCGTCATCCGGATCATGGCCCGCGATGGCATGAAAGAAAATCGCGTTGTCCTCGACCGTGCGTGTCATCGGACCGACGTGATCGAGCGAATGGGTCAGCGGGAAGACGCCGTTGAGGCTGATCGCGCCGTAGGTGGGCTTCAGCCCGACGATGCCGCAACAGGTCGCGGGATTGCGCACCGAGCCGCCGGTGTCGGTGCCGAGCGCCGCCGGCGCCAGGCCCGCGGCCAGCGCCGCGCCCGATCCGCTCGACGAGCCGCCGGGATGGCGGTTGCGGTCCCAGGGGTTGCGCGCCGGCGGCCAGGGCAGGTCGAACGCCGGGCCGCCGGTCGCGAACTCGTGCAGCGCGGCCTTGCCGAGCAGCACCGCGCCCGCGTCGTTGAGCTTGCGAATGACGAACGCGTCGGATGCAGCGCGATGGTTCTGCCGGATCTTGGAATGGCAGGTCGTTGCCATGCCTTCGATGTCGAAGATGTCCTTCGCGGCATAGGGCACGCCGTGCATCGGCCCGCGCCACTGGCCCGTGGCGATCTCGGCCTCGGCGGTCTTTGCCTGCGCCAGCGCTTTGTCGGCGGTCACGGTGACGAAGGCGTTATAGTGCCCGTCGATCGCGGCGATCCGGTCGAGCAGCGCGCGCGTCCATTCCAACGGTGAAAGCTTTTTCGCGCGCAGCAGCGCCGCGCCTTCCGCAACGGTGAGCCAGGCGAGATCGGTCATTTTTTCTGCTCGAATGCGGCGGGGTTGAACACCGGAGCGGGCGAGGCGGTCGGCACGTGGCCCTTCGGCGGATCGCCGACCGGCCTCAAGCCCCGCTCGGCCGCGGCCTTCACGCCATCCGGAAACAGCTTCAGCGCCTTCGCAAGCCCGGCCTGCTCGGCCAGAAGGCGGGTGGTCTCGGGAACATTCGCAGTATCACTCACGCTATCCCCCTAGTCATTCCGGGGCGGCGCGAAGCGCCGAACCCGGAATCCAGATACAAACACCGTTTCCTGTCGCTGGATTCCGGGTTCGCGCCCATAGCGCGTCGAAGACGCGCGTGGAACGCCCTTACGGGCGCGCCCCGGAATGACAGCGGTGAACTAGCCGACGGCGCGCAGCGGCTGCGACGCCGGTTTGTGCGCCTCGAAAATCCGGATCAGGTCTTCCGCGATCGGCGAATAGGCCGCGTGCGTG
>Ga0247825_10001669_pt1 | contig 14623 bp, 12 predicted proteins | sample 13C_Vanillin_Day_FD_194413 | JGI IMG/M metagenome (GOLD analysis project Ga0247825, IMG submission 194413) | Soil microbial communities from agricultural site in Penn Yan, New York, United States - 13C_Vanillin_Day48 | ecosystem: Environmental > Terrestrial > Soil > Agricultural land | place... | reverse complement strand
GCATCTCAATTCCATCGCCCGCCGGGCCCATCCCCGACGACAAAGGTGCCCTTTCGGCACCACAGGAGTAACGCTTGTCCCGCGCAGCCCTGGCTCGCTGGCTGAACCTCTCGGTTATCGCCGCAGTTATCGCCGTCCTCACGTTAGTGCTGATCAGCGCGCCGCCGCGCGTCGCCTACGCGCTCGACCGTTGTGGGTCTGCGGACGGCAGTCTCGCGCCCACTGTAGATCCAACACTCACCCTTAGCGGCCTCTTCCCAACGTCAGGACAGCCCGCGAATGTCGATGGTGTCGTGTTGACCGCTACGTTTGACGACTACCTCGACCCGCCCAGTTTCGTCGACAGGCGATTGATTGCGAACCCCACGTCGGATGATCGCTACGAGATTCCAGCGACTTTCTCCGACAGCTTCACCGATACCACAGTCTCCTTCATGGTCCCGGCGGATACACAGCCGGGCCCCCTTAGCTTGAGCGTTTGCTATGCCCTCGATGACGGGAGCGGCGGACAAGTCTGGTACTTCAGTGAGAACGAGCTCGTGTTTACTGTCCAGGAGTATGCCTCCTGTGGAGCCAACTTCGAGGCCCAGCTTGACCCATTTCCGGATGTGCTGTTATCGGACTACTCAGGCCTGCCCCTGGACTACTTAGACATCACAGCGACGGGTGGAAACGACGCCACCGCGGGTGCCGAAGGCGGATACGCAGCCATAGAAAACGCTGTTTATGTCGTGGTCTTCTGGAACATGTTCGCCGTGGACCAAGAGGCGATCTACCAGTCTGTACATACTCCAGGGAATCCGGTATTTCTCCCCAGCGTGCAAGTTCCGTCCGATGCAGAGCCGGGCCTACACGACGTGGGATTGTGCTATCTGATCAGCGACAGCGAGTATCTGATCTGGTGGTACACCCAGGCCGAGGAGTACACCGTACTGGAGCCGCTTCCCGATGTCGGCACGTGCTTCGAGCAGCCACCTTCCACCGGCTTCTTGCTGGAATACGACGTTGACCCGCCGGCACTACATGCGGGCCCGCCCGGAACAGAGGATTCCGCTGTTCTCACGGCCTTGGGAACCGAGCCCAGCCTGGGCAGTCAAACCTACTACCTGATTTGGGACTTTGGCTCACCTGACCCGTTCACACTCGATCTCTTCAATGCCGATGGGGGGTCTTTGTACACCTTCGAAGATTTCGTCGTTCCTTACGACGCAACACCGGAACTGCACACCATCGGCGTCTGCTATCTCTTCGATAACGACGGGACATTGGAGTGGCGCAGGGCAGGCGGAACGATACAGTTCAACGTCCAGGCGCCGGTCCCCTGTGGCACTGTCGAGGGCGTCGGAAACCTTGGTGATCCTGTTGTCTTGCTGCCGACTCAGGGTCAGATAGGCTCGACCTTCCTCGCATCGATTACGGGTGCGGAAGCCGGGATCGAGGATGCGCTGCTGGTGCAGGTGATCTGGGACTGGACGCCTGGGAACTCGGACAACCCGCCCGGCGGCCAGGTGATCGCTGAGATTACGAAGTCGGATAACTCCGACGAGGCTTCAGCAACCGCCCTGGTACCCACTGCCGCGGCACTGGGACCACACAACGTGAATATCTGCTACTACGTGCCCTTCGACCTCTCTAGCTCTGGCGTCGGGACGGCCGAAAGCAACTTTGGCGAATGGATCTCCGGAGAGTTCGCGGTGTTCAACGTCGTGGAGGGCCCGACGTCTACGCCGCCGCCAGCGACCTCAACGCCACCTGCCGAGAGCACCTCCACGCCCCCGCCGGACGTGGAGCCGGATGCGCCTACTGCGACGCTGACGCCTACCGCTATCCCGACTTCGACGCCGGCGCCGACATCTACGCCACCGATTCTGCCGACTATCGCGGTGGTCGGTACATCGACAGCCGTGGTGGGCGGTGCGGAGCCGACACCTCCCGGTGGTGGTACGGGCACCGGCCCGATTATACCGGCCGGGCCTGGTGGCGGACCGCTACCGAACACCGGTGTTCAGGAGGCGACGACGCCCGGGTCCCCGACCGCTGCCCCGGGCACGCCGACGGTGGTTCCAACATCGAGTTCCCAGACGACACCGACACCCACGCCTACGCCTACGCCATCACCTACAGCGACGCAGTCGCCGTCTGATGACGTGCTGGGAACGCGGACGGAGTTCGTGAAGTCTGTGGGTAGCTTCGATGAGCTGACGGACGACTTCGATGTGATTCTGACCAACGTATTGCTGACCGGTCTGTTCCTGATCTTGATTTTCCTGACGGCCGAAATCTTCAACCAGACGATCCGCGACAACCAGAGCGATGTCGAGAGCTGGATGCGCAACTTCTTCGGTCCGATCATCGGCATCTGGGGCGGGCTCAGCGCGGCGATGGGTGTTGCTACTCTGGGCAACCAGAAGCTGAAAGCGCTGTTCTGGCTTGGCATCGTCCTTGTGATCACGGTCCTCATCGAGGGCTTCCTCGAGCCTGGCTTCGGTTTCAATAAGGAGAGCGTCCTGTTGTTCCTGAGCCTTCTTGTCGCCGTCGGTCTCGTGACCTACCTGACGGAGGGCGGCGAGGCTTTCGTGGCGCGCGGATTCGGCCAGGATGCGGCGGTGCGGGTGTTCCCAGCGGCGATCGGCATCGCGCTGATCTGCGTGCTCATGTCGCGCCTGGGCGGGTTCATCCCCGGCATCCTCTACGGCTTCGTCGGCACGGCGGTATTCCTGCGGCCTTCGACGCTGAATCAGGACCAGACGGGCAAGATGATCTTCTTCCCGATGGCCCTCATGCTGGGCCTCAGCGTGGGCGCATGGCTGCTGGTCGACCAGTTCCGTGGTCCGGACGCTTCCGACTTCGACATTTTCATCGAAGGCATCCTGATCGGCGTGCTCATCGCCACGATCGAGGGCGTCGCGATCAACATGCTGCCGATCGCGTACATGGACGGCCGCAAGCTCATCGACTGGAACCCGCTGGTCTGGTTCGCGACGGCCGGTGTGGCGCTGTTCTTGCTCTGGACGGTGCTTCTGAACGATCAGCGCGAGTACTTCGACTCGCTGCAGGAGACGACTTCGCTGGTTGCGATCATCGCGGTGGTGTTCACCTTCGGGTTGAGCGTGGTGACGTGGCTGTGGTTCCGGTACCGGCCCGGCGGGCATGCGTAGTCGAGTTCACAGTTCACAGTTCACAGTTTGAAGCAGTTTCTGGCTTGGAACCTGAAGCACGCGTCGTGCTGGTAGCTACTTCGCCTTAGATCATCGCTCGGGCGGTCCGGAGCGTGGGAGTGGCCATGATGATGGTCGTGCATTTTGATACGCGCTTCGTGTATCAGGAATCGCGCTTCAATGGACTTGCGTACGCGAGTAACGTTAAAGTCACGGAGTATGGCCTAATTCCTGCCAATGCAGGGAACGGGGGAACCACTTCTGGGGTGTATCTCCGCAGTAGCGGAGAGGGGCAGCTCTTTCAGCCCTAACCCGTCAGCTCACCTCGTAGGCCTCTGAAAGAGGAGTCGTCAGGGCAAGCGTGCTCTCGGGCGATAGCGTCTCCCTGTACTCCTCCCAAACGCTGGCACATTTTGAAAAGGGGTTTAAATCCCCCGGTTTCATGGTGCCCGCGCCGTTCGAAAGGGGAGCATCACTTGGCATCGCTTCACACTGGCACGCGCAACGGTAACCTCCAGACGGCGTCCATCGCCCCCACGATCCCGGACATCCGTATTCCGCATGACCCCGCACTCACTCAGGACGCCGAGTGGATCGACGTGGAGGTGGACGGCAGGTGGCAGCGCGTACGCCTGCACGATTATCACGAGCTGTACAACGTTCCCGGCCTCTACGAAGGCCTGTTCAACCGCCTTCTCAAGTGCTCTTCGCCGACCCGGGTTGTATCGCTACTCAATGAGGTGCTGTCCGAATCGAACGAGCGCGTGGAAGACCTTCGCGTTCTCGATCTGGGCGCCGGCAGCGGCCTCGTGGGTTACGAGCTTCAGAACCTCAACGTAGCTGCCGTCGTGGGCTCCGACATCATTCCGGAAGCAAAGCTGGCCACCCTGCGGGACCGGCCCTGGTGCTACGACGACTATTTTGTCGCCGACTTCACAGACCTTGACGCCGAAACCGAGCGCGCCATCCGCGCATTCAGGCTCAATACGCTTGCCTGCGTCGCTGCTCTTGGATTCGGCGACATCCCGACGAAAGCCTTCCTCAAGGCGCTTGACTTGATCGGCACGCCCGGGTGGGTAGCCTTCAACATCAAGGAGGCGTTCTTGCAGGAGCGCGATGTCTCCGGCTTTGATGCCACAGTCCGCGAGTTGGCCAGTGACGGCATCATCCGCATTGAGTCATACCGTCGCTACCAGCACCGCCTGTCCTGCGCTGGCGAGCCCCTGTACTACGTGGCGATGGTCGCGCGAAAGATGCGCGATGTACCTGAGGAACTGCTCGGCGACTGAGCGTCGGCCACTAAAGGACAAGGGTCAAGGGTCAGTGCCAGACAAGCATCCAGAGGCTGGTGACCCTTGACCCTTACCCATTGCCCTGTCTTCCTTACTCCTACAGCATCGCCCGGCCCGTGAGCATCGCGCCGAGCGCCAGTATCCCCAGCGCACTGAGCACCGGCGATACAGCAACGAACCGCTGCGCCCATCCTGACCTGAGGAACGTCAGGCTCGCGGTGCGACGGTCCAGGAAGCGCCGCCCGTAAACCAGCAACAGCCCGATGCCCGTCAGCACCCCAGCGAGTCCGAAGCTGAACGCCGTCACCAGCACCAGGCCATAGACGGCGCGGTCGACGGCGATCGCCCCCAGCATCACTACGAGTGCCGTGGGGCAGGGCACGAGACCGCCAGAGACACCGAGGGCGACGATTCCCCGCCAGCCCGGCGCCGTCGGAGCATGGGAGTGACCGTGATGGTGGTCGTGCCCGTCGTCGCCGTTGTGGCTGTGACCGTCACGGGCCTGTGCGGTTGGAGGCGCGATGAGCATTGAGTTGCCCTTGAGGAACGCACGGCGAGCCGGGAGGTCATGGCTGTGTGAGTGCCCGTGTTCGTGCGCCTCATGGGCGTGACCGCCATGAGCGTGTTCGTGATCCGAAAGCGAGTGCTTGAGGTGACCGCGGCCTCGCAACAGGGTACGTACGCGGCTTTGCAGCAACATGCCGCCGAGGACGAGCACCAGCACGCCCGAAGCAAGGCTGAGCCAGTAGTACACGTCGTCCGCGTCGAAGATGTCTGTAGCGAACTGCGCGATCAGCCCGAGCGTGAACACGCTGATTGTGTGCGTCGCCGTCACAATTATGCCGAGATAGATGGCGTGACGGCCGTTCCCGCGCTCGCCGACCAGGTACGTGGCGACCACGGTCTTGCCATGTCCGGGACCGAGGGCGTGCATCGCCCCCCAACCCACCGCCAGCAGCAACGCGAGGGCAACGAAGGCGGGCGTCAGGTTCTGCCGGTCCACCAACGAGGCGAAACGGCCGAGGGAACGCTGCGCTTGGTCCCGAGCGACGCCTGTCCCGGCGCCGCGCGAAGGCGCAGCAAACGTTGTAGCGCCTGATCTGAACTCGAAGACGGCTTCAGACACGGTTGGAGGGCTCTTGAGGAGGTCCTCCGGGTAGACGGTAAGGCCGTTCGTGATGTCATCGGTCTGCGCCGAAGTCTTGAACAGGTCGACGCCGGGGCCCGGACGGACGATGATCTCGCGCCAGCCCGCATGCCCCTCGTAGTTCTCGTCGCGAATCGACGCCCTCGCGCCGTCGGGCCAGCCCTCCGGCAGAGTGCCGGTCGCCTCGACTATGACGCGCATCGTCAGTAAGCCACCCTGGCCCTCGAGCAGCTCGACGCTGCCGCCGGTGCCTATCAAGGCGACGCGCTGGCCATCGACTTCGGCGTAAATGTTGCCCAGGAGCTTCGGCGAATCCTTGCCCAAGAACGCAGCAGCTTCGGCCTCGCCAACCTCTCGATCGCCGTTGGCGTCCACGGAGCTAATACGCTGGAAAGTGGGGATTTCGGCGGTATCCACGACGTAATTGACGGTAAGAACACCCGATTCTGACAGTTCTGCGACCAGTAGCCTGTTGATGCTGAAGTTGCCCAACGGGTGCGCCGAGGCGGCTCTTGGGCCGCTCACAACACTCATGAGCATCAGAGCGATCATCGCTGCGAAGAGGGCAGGTGCGACGGTTCGAAGACGGCTCATCGCTTCGCCTCCAGGCCGCCGAAAAGCTCCCGCGCCGTCTCCGCGTGCAGGGGCGAGAAGTTCGGGTTGAGGTCGAGTACCTGCCTCAGGTACTCGCGTGCGCCGTCCTCATTTCCGTTCGCGAGGCGGATCAGCGCCGAGTGGTAGAGGAACGACGCTTCTTGCGTGCCCTGCGCCAGTGCCACCTCACTCATCGTCGCGGCTTCGGCGTAGCGATCGTTCTTAAACAGCGCCCAGGCCAGCGCGTCCGCCGCGTAGACGCCGGGACCGGCCTCATAGGCTGCCTGCGCCATTGTCAGCGCCTGGGCGACGTTGCGGTCGTGGTCGGTGTAGAACATGGCGATCTGCAGGTCCGTGTTCACGCCGTTCGCCTGGTAGAGGGCCGCGATGGCTTCGACGAGCGCGTACTGCTGTTGCGCCTCGGCATCGCGTCCCACGGCGGCGTAGGTGTCACCGAGAGCCGCCACGTACTGAGGCTGGGGCAGCTTGCTCACGGCGCGCGCGTAGAGGTCGATAGCTTCGTCGTAGCGTTCTTGAGCCGCCCGCATCTGGGCGAGGCCAGCGAGGGCGTGCACATAGTCTGGGAAGAGCTTCAGGGCTCGTTCGTGCTCCTTCGCCGCGGCACCGTAGTCGCCGTACGCGAAGTAGGTCACGCCGAGCTGCACGTGCGCCCACGCCTGGTTTTCGACAGGTAGGCCCTGCGACTTCGCAATCGACTGCTTCCACAGGTCGATGCTGTCGAAGCGGTCGCCGGTGATGAAAGCGTGGTTAGCGAGCCTCGATAGGGCTGGTAGCCCTGCGTCGATTCCGCGCATCTTGTCGTAGTTCTCGAAAGCCTCGTCGTACCGCCCGAGGCCGATCTGCGCGTCGCCGAGCAGCCCGTACGCAGCAGCGCCGAGAGGCTTCAGGGGCAGGGCCCGCTGTGCCAGGTCTTCGACGGCGGCGAAGTCGTGCTGCACGAGGCGCACCGACGCGAGGAGGGTGAGGCCGGCGTAGTTGTCGACGGGGATAATCTCGACGCTTCGGCTGGCGGCCTGCTCGGCGCGAGCGTAGTCGGCGACGTCGCCGGTCTCGCGCGCCCGCTGCAGGTACTCGGCAGCCAGGTTGTTCAGGCTAAGGAAATCGATGGGGTCCGAGGCCGCGCGGGCCTCAAAGAAGGCGATGCGCTGCTCGCGAGCAGCGGCCTCGTCGGCGGCGGATGCGGCCGGAGCGGACGCATCGCCGTCGAGAAGCAGGCCGCCGAGAGCGGCCGCCAGGGAAAGACCCAGTGCGAGGAGCGCGACCGACCAAAGAACGAGGAGCCGTCCTTCCAGTCCGTGAGCCTTCCGAATCGATCCCTGTACGGCCATCTCTCAGCAAACCTCCCTGTTATCGCCCGCGGCTACGGACGGTAACGGCAACGCCTGTACCGGCCAGTGCGATAGCAACCGCGAGGAACGCGGCGGACAACGCCCAGCTGGTGTTGGCATCCATGAGCCCGGCGTCACCCGTTCGCGGCGGCGAGATCGTGCCGCCACCGGACGGAGCCGGCGCAGCCGCGCCACCCGTGTGGGGCTCGGCCAGGTAGGGGAACGTGCCAAGGAACGCCTTGTCGTTAGCGTTCACGCCATCCGAGATACCGGCCGGACCGCCACGGTTGAGCACCACGCCCAGGGCGGCGTCGATCACGTCATCCTGGAGGCGGCGACCGTTGGGGAACTGGACCGGCTTCGAGAAGTCGATCGTGACGACGTCCGGGATCAGAGCTGCGCCGACCTGCTCAGAAGTCAGGTTGCCCAGCGGACCGCCGTCCTGCAGCTTCGGCGCGAATAGCTTGTCCACCGCGCCTCGCAGCGTGTTGATCGTGTTGATTGCCGCGGGGCGGAAGTTAGCCGCGTCGTTGATCGGGTCGGCCACGTTGAAGGCGTCCTTCTGGGCCGTAGGGATCAGCGCCGTGTTGATCGCCGGGATCGCCATGCGGTCGATCCGGTTCTGACGGTGGCTTGTGACCCACGTCTTGATCGTGCCCGTGTTCGCGTTTGCGCCACCGGTCATCGCCGTCACCGGCAGTTCGACCACAATGGCGAGAATGTTTGTACCCGCGAAGGCGTCGACGGGACTGCCGGCACCTGCAGCGCGCAGACCGGCAGCGGGCGCCTGCGGGTTCGCCACGAAGGCCTGGAAGCCCGCGAGGTCGAAGAAGAATGGGTCGTCCCGTAGACCGGCAAATGCGGTCACCGGGCTGGCCCGGTTAATCACGGGCGCCTGCCCGGGTGCCGTGATCTGAGCCGCGATCGCTTCGCCCAGGCCTTCGAAGACCAGGGTGTCGCCCGCGCGGCGGATGTTGACGACAGCGTCCGGCGAGAGGTCGCCGTTGCCGTCGACGTTGATCTTGAACTGCACCGCCGGGTCGAAGACGCCACGGCGGGCATTGTCGGCGGGCACGATCAGTGGGTTGGCGCTTATCGCCACGACGAGGTTGTTGGCGTTCGTCGGGCTTCGGAAAGCGTAGACATCGTTGATGTCCGCCGTCGGGTTGCTGATGTTGCTGGGAGAGTCCCGGTGGTCCGCGGCGCCCGCATACGATGCGAACGTGGCAGATGCCAGCAGGGCCAGTCCTGCAACTGCGAAGAGTTTCTTGCGCATCTAGCGCTCCTTTCTCAGGTCGGATCTCGAGTCTTGCCGGTTGGTGCCGGCGCCAGTGGTCTCGATAGATCGGTCTCCTTCGCTATCCATGCGTTAGATGCCTGCAGGCCTTTGGTCTTCGCGGTGCCGGAGCGTACGCGGGTGAGTTGCTACAATCGGCCCTGACGTCTGTGTCGAAGGAGCGGCTCACCGATGCTCGGGTGCTTTGACCTCGTGGTAATGGTTCGCCGTTGCTGCGACATCGGATCACAACGACTTCACCAACACGCCCGGCTGATCCGGTGGCCATCGGGCGGCGAATGAATAGCGAGCAGGACGAACGCCAGCTCGTCGAAGGCCTCCTCAAGGACGACCGTGAGAGCATCGCCAAGGCCTATGACATCTTCGGCGCCATGGCTTACGGTTTGGCGCTGCGATTGCTCGGATCTCAATCTGAGGCAGAGGACGTGGTCCAGGAATCTTTCCTCGCCCTGTGGCGCCAGGCAGAGCGTCTGAACCCGTCCCAGGGTTTGCGTAGCTACCTGCTGTCGATCGTGCACAACCGCTCGGTCGACCGCATGCGCAAGCGCACGCGACGTCCGGAGGCAGTCCTCGACGAGACGGCGCCCTTCCCCGACCCTGATGACGACCCATCGGTGCAGGTTGCCGACGCCGAGGAGCGTGAGGAAGTGCGCGCGGCGATGAAGGTGCTCTCACCGGACCAGCGCCAGACCGTGGAGCTCGTCTACTTCAAGGGGCTGACGATCAACGAAACCGCCACTCAAATGAGTGTGCCGCCCGGTACGGTGAAGAGCCGTCTGCGGCTGGCGCTGGGGCACCTGCGACAGGAGCTCGGCACGCAATGAACGAGTACACCTGTCGCGACGTCGATGAGCAGCTGGCGGCATATGCGGCGAACGGCCTCGAAGAAGCCGAGACCTGTGCCGTCGCCAACCACCTTGCCGAGTGCCGCAGACACGACGGGGAGCTGACCGCCATGCGAGCAGACTTCGAGCGCCTGGCTACCTCGGTCCAGCCCGTCGAGCCGCCCTCCCGCCTGCGCGATAGCCTGCTTACCGCCTTCGACGAAGCCGTCGCAGCTCCGCAGCCGGCACCCATTCGCGTCGCACCCGCCAGACCGAAGAGCATCATTTCGACCTCCGGGTTCGCCTACGCGATCGCGGCTAGCATGCTGGCCCTCGCTGTCGGCGTCGGCGCCTGGGGCTTGTCCCGTAGCGACGGCAGCGAAGACGTCATCGTCGCGCAGAGCAGTTCGGGTGACGCCAGCATGCAGGTCACCTACGTGCCGGACCAGAAGGTCGCGGTGATGGAGGTTGATCTGCCGCCGTTGCCTGCCGGACGTGTCTACCAGGCCTGGCGCATAGACGGTGGCACTCCGGTAAGCCTTGGCCTCGTCGAGACCAATACCGGCAGCGTGGCTATGGTGGGTGACCTCGAAGGGGCAAGCGCGGTGGCTCTCAGCGTCGAGCCCGCCGGTGGGAGCCCCGCCCCCACCACAAACCCCATCCTTATCGCCAGCCTTCCAGGCAGTTAACCTCCAGACCGTCGATGTTGCCCTCTGTAGGACACAAAGGACCAGGTCTGCCCGGACATCGCGCCGAGCGGTGAATACCCCGCTTCGTACGCGCGTAACTTTGTAATGTTTCCAAACAGGCGAACCGCGTCTGCGATACCGTCACTTAACGCACCCGCTGGCATTGTTCTTGGCAGGAGCCCAGTGGCCCAACCGGTGGCGTCGCGGGCAATTCGGCGAAATGCCAGGGAGTTTCACATGTACATCGGTGGAGGCGCGGTTGTCATCATCCTCATCATTATTTTGCTTTTGCTTCTTCTCTAGCCCGCGGATGGGCTCAGGACAAACGGAAGCTTAAGCATTCTGCTCGGCCTCTCTTTGCTGTTCTCGAGGGGCCTGCCACTGCAACCGTCCTGCCCAAAGCAGGGCGGTTGCTGCTATTGAGAGCAGCGCGACTACAACAGCTACGACCATCAATTCGGTCGAAGGGCGAATCTCTGGCCCGAACAGGACGCCCGGTGATAGCACCTTCACCGCAGGCAACGTGATCACACCAAGGACAAACTGCTGCAGCGAGGCGCTGAGACTGAGCGGGTTGAGCTCGTTCTCCTTGTTTCGCCACCGGATCACAAACTGCACCGTGTCCGTCTCGGGATACTCGACGCCGTAGCGGGCGATCATCGCCGAGATGGCGAGGAAGATCACGCACAGGAGCAACAGGAGGACCGGAAGCAGCAGGCTCGCGATACCCCAGCCTTCGTGAAAGCCCGATACCAGGATCAACACGATGCCCGCGAGGCTGCGTGCGGCCCCACCCCAGTGCGGGATCAGGATCGTGCTCGCGGCCAACCGGACCTTCGTCCGGCCGCTCGTCTCCATCTCCGCTACCGGCAGGCGCCAGATGTTCGGCGCGATGATATTCGAAGCGCCGGCGGCGGCCTCGACCGTGCCGAAAAGGCCGAGAAACTGCCACTCGTTCCACGGCTCCAGCCCACCGAGGGCCGTCATGGTCAAAAGGATGCCGAAGAAGTTGAGGATCGTCAGGACAAAGACCAGCGCCAGTCCGCTAAACGCCCGGTTCTTCTTATCGCCGCCGCCCGCCACTGTACTCACGCCCGCTTCCTCCCGTTGCTATACCGCCTTACGCCACTGACGACCCGAAGTCTTGCATGACCCTGTTGCTGATTCTGCCCGCGACACGACGTGTAAGGCATAAACAGCGCATCAGCGGCGTAACAACCGCACTCTTCCGGCCAATTCACGATTCCCTCTCTCCAAAATCGGAGAGGGGGCAGGGGGTGAGGTTCACCCGCCTTTCGGCGACAATGACGGCACGCATGAACCCCCAACCCGAAGCCGCCGCAACCTTCCAGGCTCTGATCCGCACCCGGCGTTCCATCCGGCGCTACCAGCCCGAGGCAATCGCGCCCGAAGTCCTCCGTCGCATCGTCGAAGCCGGTACGTGGGCTCCATCCGCGCACAACCGCCAGCCCTGGCGCTTCGTCGTCCTCACCGAGGCGACCCAGCGCGAGGCCCTCGCGACCACGATGGGCAACCTCCTGCGCGCGTCCCGCACGGCGGACGGGGACGACTCGACGGATATCGATGGCGACGTCGCGCGCTCCTACGCCCGAATCACCAGCGCTGCCGCCGCCATCGTTGCCTTCCTCACACTCGAGGACATGGACGTCTACCCCGACCCCAAACGCGCGCGTGCCGAGGAGTTGATGGCTGTGCAGGGAGTGGCGATGGCGGTGCAGAACATCCTCGTCGCCGCCCATGCCGAGGGCCTCGGCGCCTGTTGGATGTGCGCGCCGCTCTTCTGCCAGGAAGAGGTCGGCGCTGCCCTCGGCGTGCCGTCGCACTGGCAGGCGCAGGCGTTGCTCACCCTCGGCGTGCCCGCAAGCAAAGGCAAGCCGCCGGTGCGCCGTCCGGTGGACGAAGTCCTGTTCAAAGCGTCGTTGTGAAGGTTGTTTGCCTCGCCGGTGGTGTTGGCGGCGCCAAGCTGGCCTTCGGCCTCATGCGCGTCTTGCCGCCTGAAGACCTCACCGTCGTGGTCAACACCGGCGACGACTTCACCCACTTCGGCCTGCGCATCTGTCCAGACCTCGATACCGTCACCTACACGCTCGCCGGCCTCGACAATCGCGAGACCGGCTGGGGCCTCACCGGCGACAGCTTCACCGTCCTCGACACGGTTGCGAAGCTGGACGGTCCGGCCTGGTTTCGGCTCGGCGACCGCGACATCGCCACCCACCTCACGCGCACCGGACTGTTGCGGCAAGGCAAGCGCCTAACAGACGTAACGGCCCACCTCACCCGCGCGATGGGTGCAGGTCCCACCGTCCTGCCGATGACAGACGACCCATTCGCCACGCACGTGATCACGGAGGAAGGCGACCTCGAGTTTCAGGACTACTTCGTGCGACGCCGATGCGAGCCTCGCGTCGAACGCATCGTCTTCGCCAGCGCCGAGACTGCCAAGCCTACGACTGAGGTACTAAAGGCACTCGCCGCCGCGGACGCCATCATCTTCGCGCCTTCGAACCCGTTCGTGAGCATCGAACCCATCCTCATCCTGCCGGGCGTGCGGGACCTCATCGCCGCTAAGCCTGCCGTCGCTGTCTCGCCGATCGTCGGCGGTCAGGCGATCAAAGGCCCGGCAGCCAAAATGCTCCTCGAACTCGGCCTCGACGTGTCGCCCGTCGGCGTCGCGGCCCGATACCAGGGTCTCATCACAGGCTTCGTGATGGACGAAGTTGACGCAGCCCTCGTCGCCACAGTGGAAGCCCTCGGCCTGCAAGTGCGCACATCCCAGAGCATCATGCGCACAGACGCCGACCGCGAATCACTGGCTCGCGTCTGCCTCGACTTCGTATCCACGCTCTAGTACCGGGCGCATGGCCATGGCGCCCGGCCCGCCCACCGGTTCCGTAGCCGAGATGTTCCTCATCTCGGCGTCGTGCGCGCCGAAAGGCACCCTCTACCCCGGGAGGTGCTCTAATTCTTGTTCCCTCGCCCTTTGTCAGAGGGCTAGGGAGAGGGCTTGCGCCGGAACGACGCCGAGATGAGGAACATCTCGGCTACAGGATCGCCTCTCGCGAGGGCGAGGGCTTCGCAGCCAGGTTCATCGCTGCGAGGTCCTCCGGGAAATCCACATCGAGCCCGATGCCATCTCGCCGCAGCACCGCCACCTCGAGGCCGGCGTTCGACGCTGCCGCCAAATGCTTCTCGAAGCTAAGGGCCCCGAAGACGTAGTCGATGGCGTCCGGCGGGCGCAGAAGGAGCGCGTTCGTGCCCTCGGCCCGGCGGTCAGGCCCGATGACGACGCTGCACTGCGCTGAGGCCTCGACCAGCGCTCGGATGTCCTCTGCAGTCACGTTGGGCAAGTCGGAGAACAGCACCAGCAGCGACACCGCGCCGTCAGCGATCGCGACATCTCTGACGCTGCGCAGGGCCTCGTTCAGGTCCGGCGGCCCTTCCTCGCGCATCGCTTCCGCGCCCAGCTCCGCCGCGTAAACCAGCACCGCCTCATCCCGGCTGACCACGATGACGTGCTCGAAGCAGCGGCTATCCACCAGCGCCCTCAGCGCATTGCCCATCAGCGTTCGCGCGAGGTCGCGGCGCTCGTCCAGGGTGAGCACGCCTTCGAGGCGGCTCTTGGCCATGTCGAAGGACTTCACCGGCATCACCGCCCACCGGCCCATGTTCTCCGCCTCCGCCGGCATCAGTTGTTCTTTCCCAGGAACTGCGTCGTGAACACTTTCGAGACATCGGCCGGCTTCTCGATGATCTTGAAGTCGAGCAGCGCCGCGGCCAGCGCCTGCCACTGCTCGCGCGTCTGCCAGCCGTAGCCATTTGCTTCTGTTGCCGTCGTCTTCGCGCGCGCCAGCTCCGTTGTCAGCATGAACTTCTGCTGGTCCCGGTTTTCCTGTGGCGCGACCTTCATCACGATCTCCAGCGCCTCGTCCGGGTGCTCCGCCGCATACGCAATGCCTCTGAGCGACGCCGTAACGAACCGCTGGATGGCGTCGGCGTCCTTCGATATCCCGTCCTGGCTGGCGATATAGGTCAGGCCCAGCACCGGGATACCGAAGTCGCTGGGGTCGAACACCTTCACGGGATAGCCAATGCGCTCCAACTGGCCCGGCTCGTTCGACACGAACACGGCGAGGATATCGACCTGCCCCTCGCTGAGCACGCGCGGGTCGAAGCTCACCTTCACCTGATCGACCTGGTCCGGGTTGAGCCCGTTCGCCCGGGCAATCGCCAGGAACTCGACCGGCACCGAGCC
>Ga0247825_10001668_pt1 | contig 14630 bp, 13 predicted proteins | sample 13C_Vanillin_Day_FD_194413 | JGI IMG/M metagenome (GOLD analysis project Ga0247825, IMG submission 194413) | Soil microbial communities from agricultural site in Penn Yan, New York, United States - 13C_Vanillin_Day48 | ecosystem: Environmental > Terrestrial > Soil > Agricultural land | place... | reverse complement strand
GCCTGCCTCAGGACGTCGACGAGGAGGAGTAGGGCAATCATGGGAGCACTGTTGAGTGTCCGGCGTGGAAGCATCGCGTGGCTGCTGCTCCTCGTTGCAGGCACGGTGCCGTCGGCTCAGACGCCGGCGCAGCGCCAGACTGCTCCAACGGCCAGCCCGGCCGCCCGTGCCTTGAACGCAGGCCAGTACGAAGAGGTCGAGCGGCTGCTGAAAAGCGCCACCGATTCAACCTCTGTTGCACTTCGAGCCCGAGCCCAGGTTGCGCAGGGCCGCTACCAGGACGCGCAGACACTGCTCACACCCGTGGCATCCGCTCAGCCCGAAAGCGATGCGGCGCTCGAGCTCGGGCTGCTCGAGCTCTATCTTGGTCAGCGCGCCGATGGCATCCGTCGTCTCCGTCAGCTCGCCGGCCGACTCGCACCACGCACGGCTCGCGACTACTTCCGGCTCGCGCGCGCGGCAAGCGCGCTCGCGAACTTCCAGGATGCGCAGGCGTTCAAGGAAGCCAACGGCTTCTTCCGCGACGCCAACAAGCTGGCGCCCGATGACGCGGACATCAATGCGGCATGGGGAGAGCTCTTCCTCGACAAGCACAATCCTGCGGATGCGATGAAGTCGTTCTCGGAAGCGCTGCGCGTAGACGGCAACCACGTCGATGCGCTCATCGGCGCCGCGCAGGTGAACGCGGGGATGAATCCGCCTGCCGCGCGCGCCGCCCTCGAACGAGCCCTGAAGGTGAACCCGAACTCGGTGCCCGCGCATCTCCTGCAGGCGGAACTCGCGCTCGACGATCGCGAGCGTGACGCTGCCCGCGAGAGCATCAAGAAGGCGCTGTCGGTGAATCCGAACGGCCTCGAGGCGCGGTCGCTCGACGCCGCCATCGCGCGGCTCGACGACCAGTCAGCGGAATTCGAGAAGCGCTCGCAGGAAGTCCTCAAGATCAACCCGAACTACGGTGAGGTCTATCGAGTCGCCGGCGACCACCTTGCCCGCAACTACCGCTTCGACGAGGCAGTCGAGCTCGTGCAACGGGCGATAAAGCTCGATCCCGATAACACGCGTGCTTACTCGGATCTCGGCACGCACATGCTGCGAACCGGCGACGAGAAGGGCGCCCGAGTTGCCCTCGAGCGCGCGTTCAAGGGCGATGCATTCGACCAGACGACCTTCAATCAGCTGGACCTGCTCGACACGATCGACAAGTTCGTGACGATCACCGACGGCGACATCATCATGCGCCTGGATCCCGCCGAAGTCGGCGTGATGCGCGAGTACGCGATGCCGCTGGCCAAGCAAGCGCTTGCGACGCTGCAAAAGCAGTACGAGTTCAAGGTCACCGGTCCGATCCTGATCGAGATGTTCCCCAAGCACGATCAGTTCGCCGTACGCACGATCGGGTTGCCGGGCTTCATCGGCGCCCTCGGCGCATGCTTCGGTCGCGTCGTCACGCTCGATTCTCCGAATGCGCGCGATCCTGGTGAGTTCCACTGGGGTGAGACGCTGTGGCACGAGATCGCCCACGTCATCACGCTGCAGATGTCGAAGAACCGCCTGCCGCGCTGGCTCAGTGAAGGGCTCTCGGTCTGGGAGGAGCGCCGCGCGCGCCCCGAGTGGGGACGTGAGATGGACATGTCGTTCGCGCAGGCGATCAACGAAAACAAGGTCCTCAAGCTGAAGGTCCTCAACGAAGGATTCAGCGATCCGCAGCTGATTTCTCTCTCGTATTACCAGGCCTCCCTCGTCGTCGATCACATCGTCGAGACGTACGGTGAGCCCAAGCTTCGCGATCTGATCCGCTCCTATGGCGAAGGCTACGAGACGGAGATGGCGGTGAAAGAGGTGCTTGGTGTCAGCCTCGATCAGCTGCAGACAGGTTTCGACGCACGGCTCGAGAAGCAGTACGCCTCGCTGCGCAAGTCGCTCCAGACGCCGAAGTTCGACAGCAAGCCGACGCTCGACGATCTCAAGAAGATGGCCGAGAGCAATCCAGAGAGCTTTGCGGTGCAGATGCAGCTCGCCATCGCGCTGCATCAGGCGAAGGATCCGAAGGCCGCGATTCAAGCACTCGAGCGAGCCTCTAAGCTGGCGCCCACGGCGACCGGTGACAACAACCCGAACAAAATGATCGCCGCTATCGCCGCGGAGACCAAGGACGTTCCCAGACAGATCCGGGCGCTCGATGACCTGCTGAAGGTTGACAGTGCCGACATCGAGTCCGCGCGTCAGCTGGCGACGCTGCTCGCACCGCTGAAGGACGATCGCCGCAGCGAGGAGGCCTACCGGCGTGTCGTCGGCATCGATCCCTTCGATCGTGACGCCCAGGCCGCATACGGCCGGCTCGCGATGAAACGGAAAGACGGCGAGACGGCGCAGCGGGCCTTCCGCGCCGCGCTCGCCAGAAACCCGCCCGATCGCGCGACGGCGCACGTCGATCTCGCCGAGGCTTACGCGGCGTCAGGGCGGGTGGCCGAGGCGAAGAAGGAAATCCTGGCAGCGCTCGAGATCGCGCCGTCATTCGAGCGCGCGCAGGATCTGCTGTTGAAAGTGGTCGAACCCTAGACACGGGCTTCGATTGCCAGATTCCGACGGCGGTAGGGCACCGATAGTGACTCTGGCGCGCCCCGAGCCGGCGCGGAAAAAACGCGCCTACGGCCACTGATCGGAGGCGCACGTTTACCTTCCCCGCTAGTTGTGACGCCGTCGCCTTGTGGCGAGCCTCCGGCCGCGTTTTTACTCCCGTCGTTGATCGCGCCACCTCGAGGGCGGGCCGTCGTCCCCATCGATGCCCGTGGCAACGCAGGATTGGCATGAAGTCCTCGGTGCCTCTGTGCCTCGGTGTGTCGTGTTCGCGCTTGGGAGTTGGAAAGTTGGGAGTTGGGAGTCGACTAGGATCGATCGAGATCGTTCCACCACTCGACCTGCTGGCGCTGTGGTCGCCTGAAGGCGAACACCCCGATGATGCCGGCTGCGAAGCCGGCGATGTGCGCCCAGAAGGCCACGCCCCCTGCCGGCTCGCCTTGTGTCGCGGCCGCGATTGAGCCGATTCCGCTCACGAACTGCATCACGAACCAGACACCGAGGAAGAAGATCGCCGGTACCTCGATGATCTGAATGAAGATGAACAGCGGCAGCAGCGTGACGATGCGGGAATGTGGGTAGAGCACGAAATACGCGCCCATGACACCGGCGACCGCGCCGCTCGCGCCAACCATCGGGACGATGGAGTCGGGCGCCGTGAACGTTTGACCGAGCGCAGCCGCAACGCCGCACAGCAGGTAGAACACGAGGAAGCGTCCGTGGCCCATGCGGTCTTCGACGTTGTCCCCGAAGATCCAGAGATAGAGCATGTTCCCTGCGACGTGCAGGAAGCCGCCGTGAAGAAACATCGATGTGAACACGCTGATCCACGAGTAGTACGCGGGGATGAGGCCGAACGTGAGCACGAACTGATTGACGGCCGGCCCGAGCGAGAACTGGTACAGAAAGACGAGCACGTTGAGCGTGACGAGCGAGATCGTCACATAGGGCGTTGTGCGCGAGGGGATGACGTCGCGGAGTGGGATCACTCTAGTTGGTCTCCGGTCCTCAGTCTTCGGTCTTCCGTCGATGGTACATTACCAATTGAGCCACCCCGAGCGACGAACGTTGAACGACCGGGACTGTGGACTGCGGACCGCGGACCGAGGACTGAGGACGAGACGGGAGACGAATCGAGTTGAAGTGCAAATACTGCGACACCGAGATCGCCGACAAGGCGCTCATCTGCTATCGCTGTGGTAAGTCGACAACCGAGCCGCGCATCGCGCCGCCATCGGGCGGATCGCTCTTCGAGCATCGACGCCGATCGCGTCTGCCGATCGTGATCATCGCGATCCTCGTCATCCTTGCGCTGCTGGCCACCGCCTGGTATTTCCTGACGGGGCAGTCTCGCGTGGGTGACCTGATGTTCAATGCGCCGGCTGTGACAGCCTCTATAATTGGAGGAGCAACTGGTCCCGAGCAGGTGGACATGTCGTGGATGATGCTCTGATCTTCGACTGGAATCGCGATGCTCCGGGGCCGCGGCCTGACCAGATCCTGCTGCTCGACGAAACGCTGCGCGACGGACTGCAGTCGCCGTCGGTGCGCGCACCGACCATCGAGCAGAAACTGCGCATCCTGCACCTGCTCGACCGTATCGGAATCGACACGGCCGACATCGGGTTGCCAGGTGCGGGGCCCCACGTCGCTCGCGACGTGCAGCGACTCGCGTACGAGATCCTCGATTGCCGCCTTCACGTGCAGGCCAACTGCGCCGCCCGCACCGTTCTTTCAGACATTCAACCGATTGCCGATATCGTGCAGAAGACAGGTCTGCCGATTGAGTGCTGCTGCTTCATCGGCTCGAGCCCCATCCGCATCTATGCAGAAGATTGGTCGGTGGACTATCTGCAGCGCTGCACCGAGGAGGCGATCACTTTCGGCGTCCGCCACGGCCTGAAGGTGATGTACGTCACGGAAGATACGACACGATCCGATCCCGAGACGTTGCGGCGCCTGTTTCAAACGGCGATCGATTCCGGTGCATCGCGTCTGTGCATCGCTGACACCGTTGGCCACGCCACGCCCGCCGGCGCCCGTGCCGTGGTCGGATTCGTCAAGCGTCTGGTCGAGGCCAGCGGCGCCGATATCGGCATCGACTGGCACGGGCATCGCGATCGCGACATGGGGACCATCAACAGCCTTGCCGCGCTCGAAGCTGGCGCCACACGCGTGCACGGCACGATGCTCGGTCTCGGTGAGCGCGTCGGTAACACACCGATGGACCTGCTGATGGTGAACCTGGTGCTCATGGGCTGGATCGAGCGCGACCTGACGCACCTGAACGATCTGGTGCACACCGTGTCCGACGCCACCGGTGAGCCGATTCCCGACAACTACCCCGTGTTCGGTCGTGACGCATTTCGCACCGCAACCGGTGTGCACGCGGCGGCTGTGGTCAAGGCGTTCCGGAAGGGCGATCCAGACCTCGCCGACAGGGTCTATTCGGGCGTCCCGGCGCGTCTGGTCGGCAGGCGTCAGCACATCGAGATTGGGCCCATGTCCGGTAAGTCCAACGTGGTCTTCTGGCTCGAGCAGCACAGCGTGCCTGTCGACGAGGAGCTCGTCGATCGCATCTTCCGTCGCGCGAAGTCATCGCCCACCGTGTTGACCGAAGCGGAGGTCCTTCTGGAGATCTCTGCAAGTCGGAAGTTGGAAGGTCAAAGTCGACTCTGACCTTTACTTTGCACTTCACGATGACTGGCATCTGGTACGGAGTTGCCGCCTACTCCCTCTGGGGCCTCCTCACTCTTTACTGGCGGTTGTTCCCGCACGTTCCCGCGGTACAGGTTCTCGCGCATCGCATCGTCTGGTCGTTCGTGGTGCTGACGGTGATCGTCGCGGCGTCATGGCGGCAGCGGCGCGCCGTGCTGCATTCGATCACGCCCGGCGTGGTCGTGCTGTACGCCGTCGCTGCCGTGCTGATCGGGGCGAACTGGTTTCTCTACGTCTTCTCGGTCAACAACGGCTTCATCGTCGAGAGCAGTCTGGGATATTTCATGACGCCTCTCGTGAACGTGCTGATGGGCGTCGCGGTGTTTCGCGATCGCTTGCGGGCGATGCAATGGCTCGCCGTGGCGTTCGCGTTCTGTGGTGTGCTCTGGCTCACGCTCGCGTACGGCACGCTGCCGTGGATCGGGCTGGCGCTGGCAGCGAGTTTCGGCAGCTACGGACTGGTGAAAAAAAAGGCGACGCTGCCTTCACTGGAGCGGCTGACGATCGAGACCGCCGTGCTCGTGTTACCGGCGATCCTGTACCTGGCGGTTCTCAATCGCAACGGTGACGGCGCGTTTCTGCACTCGGGCACGACCGACGTTCTCCTCGCCGCTGGCGGTATCGTGACCGTCGTGCCGCTGTTGCTCTTCGCGACAGCCGTTCGGCGAGTCCCGCTCTCGGTGATCGGCATCCTCCAGTACATCGCGCCCACCATTCAGTTTCTCCTCGGTGTGTACGCTTTCCACGAGCCGTTCACCCGCACCCAACTGACGGGCTTTGGGTTGGTATGGCTCGGGCTCGTCGTCTTCACGCTCGACAACGTGCGCCCACGAGCATCGTCGTCACTGACGGTCATCGACGAGAGAGTGCGCTGATGGCGGCGATCACGGTACGCCAGGCGCACGCGGCTGATACACCTGTCATCCAGGGCATGCTGGAGGAAGCCGCACGATGGGTAGATGCGCTTGGCGTTGTCATGTGGGACGAAGGCGAGTTGGCACCGGGCCGCGTCGAGCGAGAGATAGCGGCGGGACAGTTCTTCATCGCCGAGGTCGACGGAGATCCTGCGGGCATAATGAGGTTTCAACTGGAGGATCGACTCTTCTGGCCGGATCTGACCACCGACGAGTCGGCGTTCATTCATCGCCTCGTCGTGCGCCGGCGTTACAAGGGCCTCGGTGTGTCGATTGCGCTGATGGAGTGGGCGGTCTCCCGCGCTCGAACGATGGGGAAGCGCTACCTTCGGCTGGACACCGATGCGTCACGACCGAAGCTGCGCGAGCTGTACGAGCGGTTCGGTTTCGAGTTCCACAGTTTCAGGCAGGTGGGCGCGTACTACGTGGCTCGCTACCAATATCCTTTGATGGAGCCGGCTGAGCGATGACACGCGACGAGTTGCTTCAGTTCATGCGGTCCGAAAAGTACGCGGTGCAGACGTCCGTTTCGCCAGGTGGCGCTCCGCAGGCGGCCGTCGTTGGCATTGCCGTCTCCGATCACTTCGAGATCGTTTTCGACACGCTCAGTTCGTCACGCAAGGCGCCGAATCTGCGCGCCAATCCCGCGATCGCGTTCGTCATCGGGGGCACTCGGGACGGCGATGAGCGGACCGTGCAGTGCGAGGGGATCGCAGACGAGCCCAGCGGCGGAGAGTTGGATCGGCTCCTTGCTGTGTACTATGCGAGGTTTCCCGACGGACCCGAACGGCGCGCATGGCCTGGATTGATCTACATGCGCGCCAAGCCGACCTGGATTCGATACAGCAACTTCAGCGTCGACCCACCGGAAATCGTCGAGTTCGATCCGAGCTCCTGGGGTCGCTGACACTCAGCGCACGATCGCGATGACCGCGATCATCGCGCAGACGACACCCACCCACTGACGCCAGCTCAGTCGCTCGTGGAGCACGACTCGGGCAAGCAGCACTGTACTTGCCGGATAAAGCGACGCGAGTGTGACGACGACGCTTAGAGGACCGGAGCGCGTCGCAATCATGTAGAGCAGGTTGGCGATCATGTCGAGGCTGCCGCCGGCGACGACGATGCCAAGTGTGCCCCCGCTCAGACGAAGTGACTGCGAGGCAAGCAGGGCGATGGCGGCGAAGAGACTCACCGAGACGGCCCGCGCGGCGACAAGCGGCCACACTCCGGCCTCGGACGTGGTGCGTGCGAGCGCGACGAAGAAGAGCCCGATCAAGACGCCAGACAGAAGCGCGAGAGTAAAGGCCGACGCGCCCGAACCGGCTCGCTGCTCGTGCAGTACCGGTTCCGGATGGTCAGACTGCGAGACAAGCGCGATCGCAATGATGGCGAGCACGATGCCGCCGATGGTGAGACCCCCTGGCCGCTCTCCCAATCCAATTGCGACGAGTACCGGGATGACGACCGCGCATACAGCGGTTGTCGGCGCGACGACAGCCATCACACCAATCGCGAGCGCCCGGTAGAGCAGCGCGACCCCGGTGCCACCAGTGAGGCCTGCGACAGCACCCCAGACGAAGTCCATTCTGTCGGGCGAAGCGGCCGGGAGGAACGGAAAGGCAACCAGCAACAGGAGGAGCCCGGCGAGTTGCGACACGACGACAATCGCGAGCGTACTCGCCCGTTTGGACGTGAGGCCACCGAGGAAGTCAGCAGCGCCGTAACAGGCTGCCGACGCGAGCGCCAGGAGGGCGAACACTAACCCGAGTTTGCACGCAGCGCCGCAAGGACTCGTTCGGGCGTAAACGGCACCTGCCGGAGTCGCACTCCCGTCGCGTCGAACACGGCGTTGCCGATCGCGGGCGCGACCACCGTAATCGAGGTCTCGCCGGAGCCGCAGGCCTCGACATCGGTCTGATTGAGCAGGACGATGTTCATCGCTGGTGGTGCGAAGCCGAGCGGCAGCGAATGGTACGTGCGCCAATCGACTGACGTGATCTTCCGGTCGTCCCACGTAACTTCTTCGCCGAGCGCGCGACTCATACCCTGAAGTGCGCCTCCTTCGATCTGGTTGCGCATACCGTCGGGATTCGAGATCGGCCCGGAGTCCTGCGCGACGACGAGTCGTGTAACCTGAATGCGGCCGGTGTCCTGATCGACGGTGACGTCGGCGACCATCGCGACGAAGCCGTTGTCGCCTTCATAGCAGACGCACGCCACGCCTCGCCCGGTGACCTTGCCAGTGCGCGCAGCGGTTCGCCGCGGCGATGGCCGTTGTTCCCAATTAGCGGCCTTCGCGGCCGCGCGAATCGCAGCGCTCAGACGCGCGTGATTGAGATGCTTCAACCGGTAGTCGACCGGGTCGGCTTTCACGTGCGCAGCCACTTCGTCCATGAAGCACTCGTGCGCGAACGTGTTCTGCAAGCGCTCCGGCGCACGCAGCGGTCCGGTGAAGAACGGCGACAGGACGCGGTGCGAGAGGACTCGCTCGCTTCGAACGACGCCCGCGCCGTTGTCTGAATCGCGGACGCGCCCGGCGATGTACGACGGCGCCGTGTTCGACCCGTTGTCGAGTGGCGTGTTCGGCGCCGGAGCCGGCGTGCGTGGCGCGAATGGCGCAGGGCTCGAGCCGACGAGGAACCCGGTGACGACGTTACCAGGAGTGTTGTAGCCAGGACGACCGCCACGCGCCGCCGACCACGCTTCGTAGTCCCACACGCTGATGTTGCCAGTGCCGTCGAGCGCGACGCGCTGATCGATGACGAAGGCGTTGCCGTAGTTCTCCCACGCCATTTCGTCTTTGCGTGACAACTGCACGCGCACGGGGCGACCGACCGCCTGCGAGAGCAGCGCGGCGTCGTAGCTCACCGTATCCGCGCCGTTGATCCCGTAGCAGCCTGCGCCGCGAACGTAGATTACGCGGACGGTCTCCTGCTTGAGGCCGAGCAGCATCGCCGACGTATTGCGCGTCGGGAAAGCAGACTGCGTCGCCGACCAGATTGTCGCCTTGTCGCCCTGGACATCCGCAACGGCGCACGAGCTGCCCATCGACGCGTGCATCTGGTACGGGTGGTGATACGTCGCTTTCAGAACGGTGGACGCCGCAGTCAATTTCGCGTCGACATCTCCTGAGTCCACGAGCAGCGTGTCTCTCGCGGGCTGTTTGCGTAGCGCTGAATACAGATCGGCGTGCGGCGACAGCGGAGTGCCGGGTGTCCAGGTCACCTTGAGGCGCTCGGCGCCTTGCATCGCCTGCCACGGTTTCTGCGCGACGACGCCGATGAAGTTGCCTTTGACGACGACCTTGACGATGCCGGGAAGCTCGCGGATCGAGCTCTCGTCGACGCTCCCGACAGTCGCGCCGACCTCTGGTGGCCGCACGACACGGCCATGAAGCATGCCGGGCACTCTAACGTTGTGCACGAACTCGAATCGGCCCGTCACCATGTCGCGCATGTCGACACGCGGAACAGCGGTACCGAGAACGGTCCAGTCGGACGGGTGCTTCCGCTTGGCTGCTTGATCGAGCTGCAGATTGAATCGTTGGCCACCGATCAGATCGCCGTACGCCACGGTTCGTGAAGGATTGGTCTTCACCGCGACGCGGCCATCGCTCGCGATGAGATCGGCAGCAGGTGCGCCGAGCCTTGCGGCCGCCAGGCGGACGAGCGCTTCGCGGGCCGTCGCACCTGCGAGCGCGAGATTCGAATGATTGAAGTTGGTGGGATGCGACTGCTGCCCTGAGGTCGTGCCCTGATCGGGTGTCACCGACGTGTCGCACTGCACGAGGCGCACGCGGTTCAGGGGAACGCCGACCTCTTCGGCGACCAGCTGCATCTGCGCGGTATAGAGCCCCTGGCCGAAGTCGCACTTGCCTGTATAGGCGGTGACGATACCGTCGCGGCCGATGGCGATCCACGAATCGAGCTGAGGACTGCTGGTTCCGTTGAAGCCCTGTGCGAACACCTCTGTCAGGCCGTCCATCATTCCGGCCGAAGAGAACGCGACGACGAGGGCGCCGGAGCCTTTGAGGAACGCGCGTCGCGAAACACCGGCGCGAGCCAGGGCCTGTCGGGCGTCGGACGAGAGGCGCATCGTCATGCCGTCCTCCCTCCGGCGTAACGCCGAATCGCATTGAGCATGCGCACGTTGCCGAAGCAGCGGCACAGCACGCCCGAGAGTGCCTGCTGGATCTGTTCGTCGCTGGCGCGCGGATTGCGATCGAGGAAGGTCTTTGCCGTCAGGATGACGCCGCTCAGGCAGAAGCCGCATTGTGCCGCCTGCTCGTCGATGAACGCCTGCTGCAACGGATGTGGTTTCTCCGCCGTGCCCAGCCCTTCGAGCGTCGTGATCTCGCTCGAGCCCACGGTGCTGACCGGAGTGACGCACGACCGCGTGGCCTGACCGTTGACGATGACGGTGCATGCGCCGCACTGACCGAGGCCGCAGCCGAATTTTGGGCCTCGCAGTTCGAGGTCATCACTGAGGACGTAGAGCAGAGGGGTGGATGGATCGACGTCCACCTGCTGCGAGCGTCCGTTTACCTTCAGCGTCAGGATGCTCATGGCGGAAGGATACATCGCTGACGGGATCCGGGATCCGGGATTCGGGGTTCGGGTTCGGGGCTGAGCTTTATTTGCCGGAGACGATGCGCTTCTCGATCTCGGGGATTGCGGCGGTGACGACGTCACCGACGACCTGGAGGCTTTTCGCGCTGACGTGGTCGAGGTCGTCCTGCGGCGTGTGCCAGGTCGGGTTTTCGAGGTCGATGATGTCGGCCGCGGCGACGCCCGCTCGCAGGAACGGGATGTGGTCGTCCTCGATCACGGTCAACTGGTTGGAAAACGTGCTGGTGTGACCCAGGCGGCCGGCCATGCCCCAAATGATGTCCACGAGCCAGGGCGTGGAGTTCGAGTCGCGTTTGATGAGCAGATCGCGGTCGCCAATCATGTCGAGCAGCACGAGTGCCTTGAGGCTCTTGAGCGACCCGTCCTTCTGCGCGGTCTGCACGTAGTGTCGGCTCCCGTAGGTGTTGTCGGTACCGCGCCATTCCGGCATGCGCGCCTCTTCGCCGTCGAGGAAGAGTAGCTCGACTGTCAGCTCGTTCTGCCGGGCCTTGAGGACCCGCCCCAGCTCGAGCAGCACCGCGGTTGACGAGGCGCCGTCGTTGGCGCCGACGAATCGGAACTCGCGAAACAGCTTCGTGTCGTAGTGGCTCGCCAGCATCAATCGATCGGGCCGCCTGCCCGGGATGGTGGCGATGACGTTGGACATCGAGACCTCGCCGAGCGGCGTCATCCCGATGAACGGCTGTTCCTTCGCCTCGATGCCGGAGGCTTTCAGCTGCTCGATGATGTACTTGCGCGTCTCGACGATCGCGGGTGTTCCAGACGGACGGGGGCCGAAGCCCAGTTGCTTCTGCAGATGTCCCCACGCTTTCGCGCTGTCGAACGTCACTTTAGGTGCGATTTGCGCTTCGTTCGCCGGTGCGACCGCGCTTTCGTCTGTCGGTGCGATCCTGCTATCGCTCGTCGGTGCGATTGCCTTCGCAGTGTCGTTGCAGCCGATGGCCAGAACCGAGAACGCACCGACAAGAAATGCGGCTCGCACCGACGATCGTAAGGAAGCTCGCACCAACATGCGTCAGTGTTAGCCGCGTTTACTGAGCGGCACGTAGTCTCGTCGCGCGGGACCGATGTAGAGCTGGCGCGGCCGAGCAATCTTCTGCTCCGGATCGAGGAGCATCTCCTCCCACTGCGCGATCCAGCCCGAGGTGCGCGGAATCGCGAACAGCACCGGGAACATCGTGACCGGGAAGCCCATTGCCTGGTAGATGAGGCCCGAGTAGAAGTCCACGTTGGGATACAGACGGCGAGTCACGAAGTACTCGTCCTCGAGCGCGATGCGTTCGAGCTCGAGCGCAATGTCGAGCAGCGGGTTCTTGCCCGTGACCTCGAACACCTCGTCGGCCGTTTTCTTGATGATCTTCGCGCGCGGGTCGTACGACTTGTAGACGCGGTGGCCGAATCCCATCAGCCGGCCTTCGCCACCCTTCACACGCTTGATGAAGCCGGGAACGTTCTGCACCGTCCCGATCTCCGCCAGCATGCGAAGCACCGCTTCGTTCGCCCCGCCGTGCAGCGGTCCGTACAAGGCCGCTGCCGCACCCGCCATCGCGGAGTAGGGATCCACATGCGAGCTGCCGATGCCGCGCATCGCGTTGGTGCTGCAGTTCTGCTCGTGATCGGCGTGGAGGATGAACAACACGTCGAGCGCGCGCTCGAGCACCGGGCTGACCTGGTACTTGAGCTCCGTCATCCTGAACAGCATGTTCAGGAAGTTGCCGGTGAAGCTGAGGTCGTTGTCGGGATAGTTGTAGGGGCGGCCGATGCTGTGGCGGTAGGCGTAGGCGGCAATCGTCGGAACCTTCGCGATGAGGCGATGGATCTGCTTCTTGCGTGACTCCTCGTCGAAGATCTTCCTCGCGTCCGCGTAGAAGGTGGAGAACGCGCCCACGGTGCTGAGGAACACGCTCATCGGATGGGCGTCGTACTGGAACCCTTCCATGAGCTTCTTGATGTTCTCGTGCAGCATCGTGTGCAGCGTGATCTGCTTGGTCCACTCCTTGAGCTGCGCGTCGGTCGGCAGCTGTCCGAAGATGATGAGATACGCCGTCTCGAGATACGTCGACTGTTCGGCGAGCTGCTCGATTGGATAGCCGCGATACTCCAGGATGCCCTTGTCGCCGTCGATGTAGGTGATCCGGCTCCGGCACGACGCGGTGTTCATGAACGCCGGGTCGTAGGTGCCGAGCCCCTGATCGTCTTTGTCGACTTTGATCTGGCGAAGATCGGTGGCGCGGATGGCGCCGTCGGCGATGGGAATCTCGTACAGCTTGCCCGTGCGATTGTCAGTAATAGTGAGCGTGTCGGCCATATGAGAGCAGTATCAGTCGGGGTCGGCGTCAGTCTCGGTGTCGGGTGACGGGACGGGTTCGCTGGCGACCCGGTAGCGTCCGTCCGCCCAGCGCGCCAGATCCTCGTTCCGGCACCGCTCGCTACAGAACGGCCGCCAGCGTTCGTTGGCGGGACGGGCGCGGCACAGGACGCACAGTGGAGCCTCGCCCATCCGATGAATCATAACTCGGGCTACAGGCCACGGGCTACGGGCTTCGGGACGGTTCGAAGTTGCAGGCCTTTGAACGCGCGGTCCGGGTTAGTTGCTTCCCGCCAGATGGTGACGCACGTCGAGCGCCGACACCATGAAGATCACGTCTTCGGCGATGTTCGTCGCATGATCGCCAATCCGCTCGAGATGGCGCGAGACCAGGATCAAGTCGAGTGACGGCTCGACCGTGCCCTGATTCTGGAGCATGTGCGTGAGCAAATCGCGGAAGACCTGTGCTTTCAGGCTGTCGAGCCGGTCGTCCTCATTGAGGACTTTGGTCGCGAGCTCGCTATCCCGCTTGACGTAGGCATCCAGCGCGTCGCGCAGCATCGCCTGGGCGATGTCGCCCATCTGCGGGATGTCGATCAGCTGCTTGACCGGCGCGTGACCGATGTAGCGCTGGCTGGCCTCGGCAATGTTGACCGCCAGGTCTCCGACGCGCTCGAGATCGGTATTGATTTTTACCGCCGCAACGATGGCACGCAGGTCGGTGGCCATCGGTTGATGGAGGGCCAGCAGCCGGAAGCAGCGATTATCAACTTCGATGTGAAGCTGATTGACCGGCTCGTCGCCAGACAGGACCTTGTTGATGACGGCGGGATCGCGCTGCACCAGCCCGTGAAGGGCGGCGCGCACACGCTCCTCGGCGAGACCGCCCATTTCGAGCAGCCGACTCTGGAGCGCCTCGAGCTCCTCGCGGAAGTGGGGGACCTGGCGATCCACTAACCGAACCTCCCGGTCACATAGTCCTCAGTGAGTTTCTCGGCCGGAGCTGTGAAAATCTTTTCGGTCCTGTCGTACTCGACCAGCCGTCCCAGCCAGAAGAACGCGGTGTGATCCGACACGCGTGCGGCCTGCTGCATGTTGTGCGTGACGATCACGATCGTGTACGCCTTCTTCAAATCGTACACGAGTTCCTCGATGCGCTGCGTCGCAATCGGATCGAGCGCGGACGCTGGCTCGTCCATCAGGATGATGTCAGGGCGCACCGCCAGCGCGCGCGCGATGCACAGGCGCTGCTGCTGCCCGCCCGACAGCGCGAGCGCCGACTCTTGCAGCCGATCCTTCACCTCGTCCCAGAGCGCCGCCTGTTTGAGGCTCTCCTCGATCCGGGCCGCCAGTTGCGCCTTGTTTCCGGCCATGCCGTTGATCCGCAGGCCGTAGGCGATGTTCTCGAAGATCGACTTCGGGAATGGATTCGACTTCTGGAACACCATGCCGACGCGACGGCGCAGGTGCACCACGTCCATG
>Ga0247825_10001667_pt1 | contig 14632 bp, 11 predicted proteins | sample 13C_Vanillin_Day_FD_194413 | JGI IMG/M metagenome (GOLD analysis project Ga0247825, IMG submission 194413) | Soil microbial communities from agricultural site in Penn Yan, New York, United States - 13C_Vanillin_Day48 | ecosystem: Environmental > Terrestrial > Soil > Agricultural land | place... | reverse complement strand
GCAAGCTTCTCGCGAGGTCCAGGAAGTCGCGCTGAGATGCGCGCCAAGACGCCGCGCTGCCGGAACAGGAGCCGCATCATGCAATTCACCCTGAACATCAACGGCAAGTCCGAGACGGTGGACGTGGAGCCGGAGACCCCGCTGCTCTTCGTCGTGCGTGACAATATCGGCCTCACCGGCACCAAGTACGGATGCGGCATCGCGCGCTGCGGCGCCTGCACGGTCCATGTCGACGGCCAGCCGATGAAGGCCTGTCAGCTGCCGGCGTCCGCTGCGGTGGGAAAGCGAATCACCACCATCGAAGGGCTGTCGCCGGACAGTTCGCATCCGGTCCAGAAAGCCTGGGTGGAGATCGGCGTTCCGCAATGCGGCTATTGCCAGAGCGGCCAGATCATGTCGGCCGCGGCCCTCCTGGCCAAGCGCAAGAATCCGACTCTCGCTGAGATCGAGGCCGCGATGGCCGAGAACCTTTGCCGCTGCGGAACCTATCAGCGCATCGTCCAGGCGGTCCGCCGCGCCTCCGAACTGACGCAAGCCTGAGGGAGGCCGACATGACAAAGCAGATTCTCTCGCGCCGTTCGTTCATCCAGGCCTCGGTTGCCGCAGGCGGCGGGCTGATGCTCGGCTTCCACATGCCCACGGCGCTCGCCGCGAGCATCGGTCCGCGGGCGCAGTCGACGACCACCGCCGGCGGGATCGAAATCAATGCGTGGATCGTGATCGACAAGGACGGCACCGTCACGATGCGCATCCCGCACACCGAGATGGGGCAGGGCGGCATCACCTCCGTCGCCATGTTGATCGCCGAGGAGCTCAACGTCGACTGGTCGAAGATCAAGACCGAGTTCGCCGACGCCAACCGGCACCTGCGCAACGACAAGGAATACAAGGTGATGAGCACGCACGGCTCGCAGCTCGTGCGTTTGCAGCATCCTCACCTCATGGGCGCCGGCGCGTCGGCGCGCGAGCGCCTCAAGCAGGCGGCCGCCGAGGCGTGGGGCGTCGATCGTTCGGAGGTCCAGGCAAAGCTGGGCGTGCTGACGGCGGGCAACCGCACCGGCACCTATGGCGAGTTCGCCGAGGCCGCCGCCAGGACCAAGCTCGATCAGGAGCCGGCGATCCAGACCGATCCGGCCAAATGGTGGCTGCTCGGCAAGCCGACACAGCGCCTCGACATCCCGAACAAGGTCAACGGCAGTGCGCAATACGCCATCGATACCCGCGTGCCCGGCATGGTCTATGCCGCGGTGAAGGCTTCTCCGGTGCCGTGGGGAACCCTCAAGCGCTACAACTTCGATGCGATCAAGGGTCGCCCCGGCGTGATCGCCGCGGTGCCGCTCAAGGCCGTGCCCGGCAAGCGCGGCCAGCCCGATCTGCAGGATGCGGTCGCGGTCGTGGCCGACACCTGGTATCGCGCCAAGACGGCGCTCGATCTGCTGCCGATCGAATGGGACTTCGGCGACAGCGCGAAGGCCAGCACGGCGGGTTACTATGCGGAAGGCCACCGGCTGATGGAGCAGGCCGGCAAAGTGAGCGGAAAACCGGATCCGAAGGCCGCCGAGATCATTGCGGCCTCCAAGAAGGTTGTGACCGCGTCGTACGAGCGCCCGTTCGAGACCCATGCCCGCATGGAGCCGATCAACGCGACCGTGCATGTGCAGCCCGGTCGCGTCGACGTCTGGTCGCCGACGCAGGATCAGTCGGCGGCGATCCTTCTGGTGGCGGACCAGCTCAAGGTCGATCCCAAAACCGTCTATGCCCACACCATGTTCCTGGGCGGCGGTTTCGGCGGCAACGGCGGCGGCGGCACCGGCGTCACCCGTCAGGCAGCCGAGATCTCCAAGCAGGTCGGCAAGCCCGTCAAGGTGATCTGGTCGCGCGAGGAAGACCTGGCGCAGGACAAGCAGCGTCCGCTCGCGGTCGCCAAGCTCACCGCCGCCATCGGCGATGACGGCCTGCCCGCGGCGCTGTTCACCCGCGCGGCGTGGTTCATTCAGGACGGCAACGCGCGGGTCGGTTCCGCGAGCGCCGACTACGGCATCTACAACATGCCGTACCGGATTCCGCACCGCCACCATGAGCGGCATGACGCGAAGACTCACATCCCGAGCTCGACGCACCGTGCCCCGGGCGCCAACCAGCTCGGCTTCATGGCCGAGGTCTTCGTCGACGAGATGGCCATCGCGGGCGGTTGGGATCCGCTCGAATGGCGGATCAAGATGACTGAGGGCCTGCCCGACTGGCAGCTCGTCCTCAAGACGCTCAAGGAGAAGGCCGGTTTCCGCACCGACCTGCCGAAAGGCGAGGGCATGGGCGTGGCGGTGGTCGAATCGCACGGCACCATCGCTGCGGCATGCGCCACGGTGACGGTCAGCCGCCGCGGCCGGCTCGAGATCGAGAAGGTGCTTGTGGTGCTGGATGCGGGCCGCGTCATCAATCCACTCGCCGCCACCGAACAGTGCGAAGGCTCGGTCTGCTGGGAGCTTTCGCATGCGTGGACTGGCGGGCTCGAGCTGGAAGGAGGCCGCTTCGTCAACACCAACTTCGACACCTACAATCTGCTCCGTATCGACCAGAACCCGGATGTCGAGACAATCTTCGCATCGTCGGGCGGCAAGAAATGGGGCGGCCTCGGCGAACCCGCCGGCCCGCCTGTGCCTCCGGCCGTCGGCAATGCGATCTACTACGCGACCGGCAAGCGCATCCGCTCGACGCCGTTCCGCAGCCACGATCTGACTTGGCGCGATCTGGTATGACTTAGGCACACGTCAACCAACCGCGCCATTTCGGTCGGCCGCACGACGCGGCCCCGATCGGGAGCGCTGCCGGACCTCCTGCTTCGGCGGCGAAGTTAAACCGCGCGTTTCGGGGCAGCTGGATTGTCTCCGCAGGGGTCGGATTCGTGCGAGTGGCTGTGGAGAGTTTCGGCCTCAGCCGTGCAAAGAAGCGACAACCTCGGCAGCCGCGGTTTGCAGATCGCCCAGGCGGGTCTTGACCATGTCTTCAATCGAGCGCGCCGCCCGCGGCCGAATGCGCGCTGCCATCGAAAAACGGGAGACTGGATTTTTGGCCCTCTGCAATCCTGAAAAAAAGCCCGCCGAAGCGGGCAAAGTCTGAAGCTCAACCAGCCAATCCCTAGTCGGTGTCGGTCGGCCGGAATTGATGACGGGTTGGTTCGCTCGAGCCGCCACCCTGCTGTTGTTGGCCTTCCCGATTTTTCTGTCCTCCCTGCTGCTTCTGCTGTCGATCACCATCCTGTCGATGGCCGCCACCTTGCTGCTGCTGGGTGCGTTTCAATTCTTCCTTTTTCTGCCTGTTCATTCGAATCCTCCTTTCACACTTCTCCTGAGGAACAACCCATTCTTGGACTGTGAAGTTCCCCGCCGCGGGCAGAATTGAGGCGGCGAGATTTGATTGTAGCAGTCGGCGGCGCAGCGCCGCGCGCGTGATATCGCCATGCTCGATCGGGACATGGATTTCCGTTCAAGGGGGGTGATCATGCTTTTGAGAACATTTGCCGGCGCCGTGGCGGCGCTTTCGGTTGTCGTGCCCGGTTTGCAGGGGCCCGCCAATTCACAGACCTATCCGTCGAAGACCGTCACGATCGTTGTGCCGCTTGCAGCCGGGTCGGGCATGGACGTGCTGGCGCGGCTCTATGCCGACAAGCTGCAAGGGAAGCTCGGCAAGCCGGTGGTGATCGAGAACAAGCCCGGCGCGGCCCTGATGCTGGCCGCCGCCAGCGTCGCAACAGCACCGCCCGACGGCCACACGCTGGTGGTTTCCACCGGTACGGTGCTGGCGATCAATCCGGTGCTCTACAAGAAGGTCAACTATGACCCGGAGAAGGATTTCACGCCGATTTCGTTCTACGTGAAGGCGCCGTTCATTCTGGTTGTAAACCCGGAGCTGCCGGTGAAGTCGGTGCCGGAGCTGATCAAATACGCCAGGGAAACTGCGACGCCCGTCACCTTCGCCTCGCTCGGCATCGGCACGCCGTTGCATCTGGCCGGCGAATACATGAAGCCGCGCTACAACGTCAGCTTGACGCACGTGCCGTACCGCAACACCGGCCAATCGCTGGCCGACCTGGTGGCGGGCCACGTCAATATGAGTTTTGCAGAGGTCGGCGCGACGTTGCCGCTGATCCGCGAGGGCAAGCTGCGGGTGCTGGCGGTCACGTCGTCGGGCCGGCTGCCGAGCCTGCCGGACGTTCCGACCTTCGCGGAGGCGACGGGCGATCCGGAATTCGAACAGGTCTCGTGGCAGATGCTGTTCGCTCCATCCGCGACTCCGAAGGAGATCGTGCTGCACCTCAACCGCGAGATGAACGAGATCATGGCCGATCCGGAGATGCAGAAGAAAATCAACGACAGCGGCCTGCTGCCCGTCGGGACGCCTTCGCTCGCCGAGATCCAGAAGTTCATCGCCTCCGAGCGCGAGAAATGGGGATCGCTGCTGCAAAAGCTCGGCCTGCAAGGCACGCAATAGGGCGCTAAGAGCAAACGCCCTGGCAGGTTGCTGAAAAACTCCGGATCGTCATTCCGGGGCGCGCCCATAAGCGCGTAAACGCGCTCATGGCGGCGTCCCGGAATGACCGCGGAGGGTTTTTCAGCAGACTGCTAGAGGCGAGGCTTCAGTGATGTCCGCTTCCCTGGCTGCCGGTTGTAGACATTATCGGCGCGCCTGGCATGTACGCTGAGTGCGAACAACCGACCTTCGGCGGATCGGTAGAAACGACGGTTAAACGCCGGGATGCGACAATTTATCGATGATGGACCGGGTCCGATAAGGTGGTACTCTCGCTCGTGAAGTCTGGGGAGATTTCATGCGCACACATCATCGATTGCTGGCCACTGTTGGTGCCGCGATTGTTCAACGCGTCCGATCGGCGCCGGTGCAAGAGCGGCCGACGCGTCGTCCCGGCCCGGTTCAATTCGCGACGACGTTGGGTTGCCACGCTGCATCGCTCAGGCTGACGGCGCTTCATGCCTTTGCCGGCATCGTTACGGCGCTGTTGCTTCCCGGCGCAAGTGCAACAGCCGAGAGTGCTTACCCGTCGAAGCCGGTTCGCATGATTGTCTCGTTCGCCGCCGGCGGTCCGACCGACATCGTCGCACGCATCATGGGCGCCAGGATGGGAGAAATTCTGGGCCAGCAGTTCGTCGTGGAAAACAAGACCGGCGCGGGCGGCAACATCGGCGCTGATGTGGTGGCAAAATCGCCGCCCGATGGCTACACGCTGCTGATGGCGACGGTGTCCACGCACGCCATCAATCCCGGGCTGTACAGGAAGATTCCCTACGACCCGATCGGCGACTTCGCCCCTATCGGCCAGGTCGGCGTGACGCCGATCATGCTCGTGGTGCACCCGTCGGTTGCGGCGACCGACGTCAAGAGCCTCGTCAATCTGGTCAAGGCCGACGCGAACCGATTCACCTATGGCTCGTCCGGCGTCGGCTCGATCCTTCATCTGTGCGGCGAGCAGTTCAAGGCGCTGGCCGGCGGCCTCAATATCCAGCATGTGCCCTATCGCGGCTCGTCGCTGCTGATGAAGGACCTGATTGCCGGACAGATTTCCATGGCGTTTGACGCGACGCCGAGCGCCGGCCCGCAGGTCGCGACCGGCGCGATCCGCGCACTCGGCGGCGGCATGGCTGCGCGCCTGCGCACGATGCCCGACCTGCCGACCCTGCAGGAGCAGGGGCTCAAGGGCTACGAGTGCTACACTTGGAACGCGATCCTCGCGCCGGCCGGCACGCCGCAGTCGATCGTCGACAAGCTGAGTGACGCCGTCGCCAAGTCGCTCGCCGATCCGGTGGTGTTCAAGCGGATGCAGGAGGCCGGCGTCGATCCGACGCCGGGTATGTCGCCTGCGAAAACCGCCGCGTTCATCAAGGTGGAACTGGAGAAGTGGGGCGCGATCATCAAGGCCACGGGTGCGCAGATCGATTGAAATGCGGCCATTCGTTACTGCGCCCTCTCCCATGGGGAGAGGGCCACGCAGAACGCCTGACCCACTCGAATGGGTGAGGGGTTACGGTTCATCGATAGACCGTAACCCCTCACCCTGTCTTTTATGTTGCACAATTTGCGTAGCCCTCTCCCTATGGGAGAGGGCACAGCTACAAGCGCTTCAGTTGGTTGACGCAGGGAGAATACCGCTCCTGCCGCGCTGCGCCCGGGACACGAGAGCCAATAATATTTTGCACGTTGCGCGACGCCTGAGGCGGGTCCATCATGCGCGTCGCAGCACGCAGGAGCGACTCCGATGCATGACATCGTTATTCGCGGCGGCACGATCATCGACGGCACCGGCAACGCGGCCTTCACCGGTGACATAGCGATTGCGGGCGACCGCATCGTCGCAGTGGGCGGCAAACAGGGGCCGGCCCGGCGCGAGATCGACGCCAAAGGCCTTCTGGTCACCCCCGGCTGGGTCGACGTGCACACCCATTACGACGGCCAGGCGATGTGGGATCCGCTCTTGGCGCCGTCGTGCTGGCATGGCGTCACCACGGTCATGTTCGGCAACTGCGGCGTCGGCTTCGCGCCGGTGCGAAAGCATCATCGCGGCGCGCTGATGGATTTGATGGAGGGCGTCGAGGAAATCCCCAACGCCGTGCTGGCCGATGGGCTTGACTGGGACTGGGAGAGCTTTCCCGACTTCCTGGATGCGCTGGAGCGCCATCCGCGTGCGATCGACATCGCCGCCCAGGCCGCGCATCTGCCGCTGCGCGTCTATGTCATGGGCGACCGCGCGGTGCGGCGGGAAGCCGCGACCCCGGACGACATCGCCGAGATGCGCCGCCTCACGATCGATGCGCTGCGCGCCGGCGCCTTTGGCTTCACCACGTCGCGCACCGATTCGCACAAGACGCCGGACGGCGAGCTGGTGCCGTCGCGCTTTGCCGATGCCGACGAGCTTGTGGGCATCGGCTCCGCGCTCGGCGCGGTCGGCGCCGGTGCCTTCGGCATGAACAGCGATTTCGACGACGAAGAGTTTGAACTCGCCTGGATGAAGCGGGTGGCCAGGGAGACCGGCCGTCCGGTCTGGTTCCTGCTCACCGACCGCTACGAGGACCCGGCGCGATGGCGGCGCCTGATGAAGGCGGTACACGAGGCGCGCGCCGAGGGCCTGCCGCTGACTGCGCAGATCGCGGGCCGGCCGATCGGCGTCATGATGGGCATCGGCACCGCGCTCAACCCGTTCACGGTGCGGCCAAGCTATAAGCAGATCGAAAGCTTAAGCATCGCCGAGCAGCGTGCGCGCCTGCGCGATCCGCGGGTCCGGCGGCAGATCCTGTCCGAAAAGCCGTCGGAAGCCGAAGTGGCAAAGCTCGCGCAATTCCGCCAGTTCATCACCAGCCGCTGGGACAAGTTCTTCGTCATGGGCGATCCGCCGGATTACGAGCCGGGCCCGGAGAAGAGCGTTGCCGCGATCGCCGCCCGCGAGGGCCGCACGCCGGACGAGGTCGCCTACGACTACATCACCGAAGCCGAAGGCCAATACCTGTATTTCCCGGTGGTGAACTATACCGTGGGCGATCACGAGCCGATCCGCGAAATGATGACCGACCCGGGCACGCTGCTTGGCCTGAGTGATGGCGGCGCGCACTGCACCTCGATCGTCGATGCGGGCCTGCCGAGCTTCATGCTGGCGCATTGGGGCCGCGACCGGCATCGCGGGCCGCGCCTGCCGCTCGAGCTGCTGGTCAAGCGGCAGACCGGCGAGACCGCCGATTTCTTCGGCCTCACGGACCGCGGCCGGCTCGCACCGGGTCTGCGCGCTGACGTGAACCTGATCGACTTCGATCGCCTCCTGCTGCACAAGCCCGAGCTCGTGCACGACATGCCGGCCAACGGCCGGCGCTTCATTCAGCGCGTCGAAGGCTACGAAGCGACGCTGGTCGCGGGCACGCCGATCTTCGAACGCGGCCAGCACACCGGTGCGTTGCCTGGACGTCTCGTGCGCGCCGGCCGCAATGGTGCGGCCGTGAAGGCGGCATAGGCACCTGCGCCGCCGGGAACACCGGGAAAATCCCGCCGCCTCTTATCCGACCCCGGGGCGCTAGCAGTCTGCTGAAAAACCCTCCGCGGTCATTCCGGACGCCGCGAAGCGGCGGACCCGGAATCCAGAAAAGCAGGAGATCCCTAGGTTCTGGATTCCGGGTTCGCGCCTTCGGCGCGCCCCGGAATGACGGCCATGAGTTTTTCAGCAACCTGCTAGTGCGACTTGTTGGCGACGCCGGCCTCGGCAAACGTCGCCATGCCGTCGTGACAGGCGAGCGCCGCGCGCAGCACCGAAACCGCGAGCGTTGCGCCGGAGCCTTCGCCGAGCCGCATGCCGAGGTCGAGCAGCGGCCGGAGGTTCAACTCCTGCAGCAACGCGCGGTGGCCGGCTTCGGCCGACACATGCGCGGCCTGCGCGTGATCGAGCGCATCGGGCCGCAGCCGGATCAGCGGCGCCGCGGCGGCGGTGCAGACAAAGCCGTCGAGCAGGACCGGAATGCGCCGGTGGCGGGCGGCGAGCGTCGCGCCGAGAATGGCCGCAAGCTCGCGACCGCCGAGCGCCGCCGCGACCAGCAGTGGATCGTCGAGGATGCGGGCGTGGTGCGCCAGCGCGCGGTCGATGACCTCCTGCTTGCGCTTCAGTCCGCGATCGTCGACGCCGGTGCCGCGCCCGGCCCAGCGGATGCCGCCGCCGCCGAACAGGGCCGCCGCGACCGCTGCCGCCGCCGTGGTGTTGCCGATCCCCATTTCGCCGAGACACACCAGATCGGCCTCGGGGCGCACCGCGGCGTATCCCGCGGCGACCGCCGCGACGAAGGAAGGCTCGTCCATCGCGGGTTCGGCCGTGAAATCGGCGGTCGGCCGCTCGAGATCGAGCGGAATGACACGAAGCGTGGCCGCTGCCGCATCGGCAAGCTGGTTGATCGCGGCGCCTCCCGCGGCAAAGTTCGCCACCATCTGCGCCGTGACCGCGGCGGGGAAGGGCGACACGCCATGCACGGTGACGCCGTGGTTGCCGGCGAACACCAGCACGTCGGCCTTGTCGATCCGCGGCGGGTTGCGGCCCCACCGCGCGAGCCAGGCGACCAGGTATTCAAGCCGGCCGAGGCTGCCCGGCGGCTTGGTCAATTCGACCTGGCGCGCCATGACGGCATTGGCAGCGGCGTGATCGCTGTCCGGCAGATCGAGGCACGCCCGGCGCAACTCGGACAAGGTCTGAAATGGCGCGCGCTGCTCCGCGCTGTCGGCTTCCGTCGAATTCATGAGGGCGATCTTGGATTTCCGGGCGTGTCAGGTTCACCATACCTAGCAGGCCCGCGGCCAACAATTCTATAAGTGCTGATCCGAGAGTCCGACCATGCCCGACGACCTGTGGCTGCAACGGCGGCTGATCGAGTTGAAGATCGGCTTCATTTTTTTGACGCGGCTGCCGGTGGTCCACAACGAGCCGATGGCCCAGGGCGACCTGTCCCGGGCGCTGTGGACCGCGCCGGTGGTCGGGTTCGCCGTCGCGCTTGTGGGCGCCGCGGTCTACGCCGTTGCGCACGCCTTGCACGTCCCGCCCTTTCCGGCCGCGGCGCTGGCGGTCTGCGCGACACTCGTCCTGACCGGCGGGTTGCACGAGGATGGTCTGGCCGATGTCGCCGATGGATTCGGGGGAGGCGGCACGCGCGAGCGCAAGCTCGAGATCATGCGCGACAGCCGGATCGGCACCTACGGCGTCTGCGCGCTGGTGATGTCCTTCATTCTGCGTGTCGGCGCGCTGGCGAGCCTCGGCGATGCAACGCTGGTGGCCGCGGCGCTGGTCGCCGCCCACGCGGCCGGCCGGGCCGGCATTCCGGCGTTCATGCAACTCGTGCCGCCGGCGCGCGCCGATGGCCTGAGCGCAGATGCCGGCACGCCGCCGGGATCGTCGTCGCTCGCCGCAGCGTTGCTCGGCGCCGTCGCCTTGATCGCCTGTCTCGGCTGGGGCGCGGGCCTTCTCGCGCTTCTGCTTCTGGCCGCGGCATTTGCGTTCATGAGCTGGCTCTGCCGGCGGCAGATCCACGGCCAGACCGGCGATGTGCTCGGCGCGCTGGAGCAGGCGGGCGAGGCGATCGTGCTTCTCGTCGCCAGCGCGGCCTTGCACGGCCTGCGCTAGACCGACTGCAGCAGCCGGTACAAGGAAGAAGGCGAAAAGCCTGTCCCTGCAATGTGTTGGCTTCATTTTGACAGGGCTTATTTTCCTCTATATAGGAATGACAACCCTGCTCATACGAGGGCGTCAACCGGTGACGTCGATTGGCGGAGCGGGGTACGGCGTCCCTGCGCGTCCGGCTTCGTCAGCCGGGCTCCCGGGGGGCCTCGGACCCCGCCCTACGGGCACTAGATGACCCGTGCGCAGGGAGCCTGCTGGACTACCGGGTGAACGCGTCAGTAGCCCGGGGAGGAAAGCGCGGCCCGAGAGCAAGTGAGGCAAGGCCTCATGAAACGCCGTGGTGAAGCGCCGCAAGGCGCGCCGGCCCGCGTCATGGGCCGGCGGTCCCTTCCGGTGAAGGGACCGGCCCAACCGCAAGGCGGCCATGGGTGCGGCGTTCCGCACCAGCGCCTGGCGGCGCTTCACCACCTCGTACTTTCGAGGCGGGCAGGACTGAACGGCGGCCGGGAGCCGAGCTTTTCCCGGAGCGATCAGGCTTGCCCGTCGTGCTGTTTGAAACGTGAAGATGTGATGCACGCACATGCGCACCGCCCGGGGGCGATGGCAGGCGTGGATCCGTTGCGAAAGCCCGCGTTCAGCTCTCGGGTGGCGACACCCCGCGTTGCGTCCGGACGTACGCGCCCGCTGCCTGATGGTGTTACCCGAGGGAATTCGCGACGAACTCCATGCCGGCCACCCGGGCGGTGACGTGCGCGCGTGTTGAGAATGAGCCGGCGACAGTCCAAAGCGCCGTTGCAGCGGCGCTCCTAGAGCACTTTCCACTTGTCATGATGCGTATCCGGCATTTCGGAAGTAGTTGGCGCATTCATCTGGTGGAAACGCGTCGAGAAGCAACGCAATGCGGTTCCAAAGGCCGTCGACGGATCGCTCAGCAGCCTTTCGCAGCAGTGCTTTAAGCTTGGCGAACAACTGCTCGATCGGGTTGAAGTCCGGCGAATAGGGCGGCAGATAAAGCAGCGTTGCGCCCGCGGCCTCGATCGCTTCGCACACACCAGGCACTTTGTGGGCGCCCAGATTGTCGAGGACGACGATGTCGCCTGGATTGAGGCTCGGCACAAGAATCTGCTCGACATAGGCGAGGAACGTGTTGCCGTTCATCGGACCGTCGATGACGCAAGGCGCGGTCAGTACGCTTGACCGCAAGCCCGCGACGAAGGTCGTAGTTTTCCAATGACCGTATGGGATTTTGCCAACCAGCCGTTGGCCGCGGGGAGCACGGCCACGCAGCCGCGCCATCTTGGTGTTGGTACCACTTTCGTCGATAAAGATCAGACGGTCGGGGTCAAACTTGGATTGGTTCTCGGCCCATGCCATGCGTGCCGCAGCGACATCAGGCCGATCCTGCTCGGCCGCGCGAACGCTTTTTTTTGAAGCTGATGCTGTGCCGGTCGAAGAACCGCCAAATCGCGCTGATCGCTGCCTTCTGCTGCCGTTCCTCGAGCAGTCGGCACTGGATCTCCTCCAACGTCAGGTCGGGTTCCTGCCGTACCAAATCCAGCAGCCACTCCTCGTGCTTCTTCAGCGGCGATCGGCTCTGCCCCCGGTTGGATTTAGCTTCAAAGCTACCGGTTTCCCGCCAGCGCTTGGCCCAGCGGACCGCCGTTGCATCCCCAATCACAAACTGCCTTGCAGCTGCTCGCGCTGCCGCCCCGGCCTCAATCACCTGGATCACTCGAACTCGCAGATCGTTCGAATAGCCCATCGCAGCCTCCTCAGATGAGGAGACAACAGAATCTTATTCGCCGCCTACAGGGAATCCCCTCGATTCAAAAAAAGTGGAAACTGCTCTAGGTCGCCTGCGGCTTTAACGAACCGCCGAGTCGAATTTCGACCGCTGCTCGTCGTTGAGCTGGTTGTAGAAATCGTTGAACGCGAGATTGACCGTTGAGGTCGCAAAGATCAGCGCGGTCAGCCGGTCGGACGCTGCATCGAGCCGTTCGACCGGTGTGGACGCGACCGGCCGCAGGCATGAGGCCATCAGGAACTGGCCCATCTCCGCCGATTTCTTCTGGAAAGCGTCGAGGCTCGCCCGCTGCGCCCGGTTCAGGCTGAGCGACTGTTCGGCCTGCCTGAGCATGGCTTCGCTCGACTGCGGCGCGCCGCAAAGCCTTCCGATCGCAGCCGGCGTCATCGAGCGCGGGTCGGCCTGCGCGGAAGCCGGCGCCGCAAACTTCTGGCGCTGCGCATCGGTGAGCGAACTGTAGAATTTCGCCAGCGGCGCGCGAAGCTGGATCGTCGAGTCGTGCACGGCCCAGAGCATGGACTGCATGGTGCGGAGCCGGTCGGCCGAACTGGGCGAGGCCTCGTCGCGGCAGGCGGCCCTGATCCGCACCGTCGCTTCACTGAACGCGGTCTTGACCTGCGTGAGCGCCGCGCGCTGCTCCGCGTTGAGTTCCACCGTGCGCTCGATCGGCGCCGCGGGCCATTCCTCGGATACGGGCGCGAGATTGCATATGCCGAGCGAGCCGCCGGGGGGCTGCCTCGCGTCGGAGCGGGCCGTCGTCTGGGTCGGCCGCAACCGCGCGGCGAGCGCGCTGGCCGGGACCGTGACCGCATTCATCACGGCGCCGATGCCGTGCGCGCGCAGCCGTTCGCTGTATTCACCGGGCCAGAGCGTGAAGCCGACCACGTCTTCGAGGGCCGTCGGCCAGGTGAGCGGTCCGGTGATACCGAGACGCAGCCAGCTACGCGGCGGCGCAGGCGCGGCGGTCGGCTGCTGGCGTGCGGGAGCCGGCGCGGCTTCAGCAGGCTGCGCCACGGCCGCGGAGCGTTGAGCAGGCGCCGGTGTGGCGGCGGCTGGAGCCGGTGCTGGCGTTGCAACAATGTTCGCCGGAGCGGCTGGCTTGGCCTCAGGCTTGGCTTCCGGTTTGGACTCGCTGACCGCTGCGGCTGCGACCGGTGCACTGGCAGCAGGTGCGCTGGCCGCCGGCGCAGGTGACACCACAGGAAGCGGGGACGAGGCCACCGGTGCGGTCGCAACCGGTGCGGTCGTCGTGGCGACCGGCGTGGCCGTTTGAGCCGGACCGGCAGGAGTTGCAACGGCGTTGTCGATAACTGTGTCGGCCGGCTTGGCTTCGGCGGAGGTTGCGCCGCCAGTTACAGCCACGGCCGTGCCGACAGCGGCGGCCCCTGCGGCCGTGGCGGCGGGTGTCGCAATCGCCGGCCGCGTCTGCGTTGCGACCGGCGCCGGCGGGCGCGACGCTCTACGGGCCTTATAGGAGCGGCGGCTTGCCCGCGGGCCGCCCAGGATGGCGCCCAGCGGGCGGGTGATGACGCCGAGCAGCGCGCCGGGCAGGTCTCGGGCCTTTACGGGCGAGGGCAGCGCAGTCGTCGCCGCTGCGGTCGCGAACAGGCCCAAAACCACCACCAATCCACGACGCATGAACAGCCTCCGGTCCTACGCTGGAATTCTATAGCGGAGCCCGTAATGTTGCCTGGAGACAAGTCAACGGCTGGGTTCCTTCCGGGTTCCAGCCGCCGCCAATCAGTGTACAACACGGGCGCCGCCAACCATCCCCCTGATTTGGTCTAACCGCGATCCCACCGTAATAGCGTCATATCGCCTCAAGGCAGGTCATGCCGGAAGGAACCCCTGTGTCCACAAAAGATTCCGCGCCAATTGTGGCGGCCGATGGAACCCCGCCGCGCAGGCTGCACAATCTGGCCTACGGCATTGAGCGGATCGGCCTCATTCCCCTCCGCGCTCCGGTCCTGTCCGCCATCATCCTGACCCTGCTTTGCATCGCCGCGGCGTTCGGCGTCCATCGTTTGAAGGTGGACGATTCGCTCAGCCAGCTGTTCCGCTCCGAGACCAAGGAATTCCGCCAGTACGAAGAGGTGACCAAGCGCTTTCCCTCCACCGAGTTCGACGTCCTCGTCGTGATCGAGGGCAAGAACCTGATGGCGCGCGATTCGATCGCCAAGATCCGCGATCTCGTCACCGACCTTCAACTGATCGACAGCGTGCGCGGACTGATCTCCCTGTTCTCGGCGCGGCAGCCGCCGGAGGGGGGCAGGCTTCCCGCGCCGGTGTTTCCGGAGGAGCTGCCGACCGGCGCCGCATACGACGCGCTGGTGCAGCGCGTGCTCAGCAACGAAATCATCCGCGGCAAGCTTGTGTCCGAGGACGGCACGCTCGCGCTGATCGTGCTCGCGCTCGATCCCAAGATCGTCAGCGGCAAGGGCCTCAACACGACCGTCGGCGAAATCCGCAAGACCATGCAGGACGACCTCGCCGGCACCGGCCTCACGGCGCAGCTCGCCGGCGTGCCGACCATGCAGCTCGAAATCCGCAACGCAGTGGAGCGCGACAGCGTGCTCTACAACAGCATCGGTTTTGCCGCCGGCTGCCTGATCGCGATCGCCTTCTTCCGGCGCGTCTCGTTCATGATCATCGCGGCGGCACCGCCGCTGATCGCCATTCTG
>Ga0247825_10001665_pt1 | contig 14638 bp, 15 predicted proteins | sample 13C_Vanillin_Day_FD_194413 | JGI IMG/M metagenome (GOLD analysis project Ga0247825, IMG submission 194413) | Soil microbial communities from agricultural site in Penn Yan, New York, United States - 13C_Vanillin_Day48 | ecosystem: Environmental > Terrestrial > Soil > Agricultural land | place... | reverse complement strand
GCTTCCTTGAACGTGTCCTTCAGCGTGTCGATGATCAGCGGCGCAGGAATCGATTCCGGCATCGGGCCTCCCGGGTCGAGCGTCGCCCTATCCTACCCGAGGAGTGCCGGACGGGCCACCGGCCGGGCGTGTCGCCCGGCCGGCGCCCGGAAAGACTTCAGCGCGGCGGTGGCGGCGGGACGACGATGACCGGCGATGCGGCCGGCGGCGCCGGCGTGATGACGGCGGGGGCCGTGCCGGTGTGCACGCCCGGCACGCTGGCCGGGCCCGCGGCGTCTGCGTTGTCGATCGACGGCGCATCCGTCGTGATCGGCGATCCGACCCAGCCCGGCGAAGCGGACGGGGAGGACGCGGTGGACGTGGCGCAGCCGGCGACGACGGCGGCCACCAGCACGAGCATGCACCCAACAGAAACCTTCGGGCTCATAGGCACCTCCGGGACGGGTGGGGCGTGCACGCGAAATGCCAGCTCTCCTATAGTGGAGGAGCGTGGACGACGTAAGAACGCGCATTGCCGTCTGGGCATCGCGGTCGCGCCCCGAACGGCTCGAACGGCTGGCGGCGACGAGCGGTGAGCTGCGCGCCGCCATTGCCGGCGCGGGAGCGGCGGTGCTCGCACGACGGCCGGCGCTCGACGCCTGGGCGCCCGTCGAGGTCGTTTGTCATCTGCGCGATCTCGAGGAGTCGTTCTTCGATCGGCTCACGGCCGCGCTCACCGAGGACGAGCCCCGCTTCCCGACGACGAGTCCGGGACGCTGGGCCTCCGAGCGGCAGTACCTCAGGCAGGACGCGGTGACGGCGGCGGAGACGTTTGCGACACGACGCACGGAGACGCTCGCGCTCTTCCACACGCTGGGACCCGACGGGTGGACGCGGGCCGGCTATCAGCTCGATTCGCGCGGCCGACGCACGGTCGACGATTTCCTGGCCATCATGGCCTGGCACGACGAGAACCACCTCTCCCAGCTCACGCGCGCGCTGGCGGGACGGCCGTGAGTCTCGCGGAGAAGCGACATGGACGATGGCCGCGTCGGGGCATGGGGGGCCGTCTCGCGGCCCCCCATCTCGCTCAGGCAGCCCGTACGGTGGCGACGGTGATCTTGTCGACGATGCGCACGTCGGGACGCACGCGTGCCGCTTCCTCGCGCGCGATCCTCAGAGCAGTCTCGCGGGCGGTGGTGTCGGGCACCTCGCCGGTGATCTCGACCACGGCGTCTCCGCCCCGGAGGTAGGCGGTTGGCGTCAGGAGAAGTCCGGCCAGCCCGGCGTCTCGCATCAACGCATCGGAGACCTGCGCCTGCAGGTGAACGGCTTCGGCATCGCGCTTGCGCTTGCGGTCGTAGAGCTTCACGGCGATACCGACCAGCAGCAGCAGGCCGACCACGACGATGAAGCCGGCTGCGGCGGTCATGCCGCCACCGCCCTGCGCCGCCGGGGCGGCCGACGGTGCGGCGGGCGTCACGGGAGCATTGGTCTGAGCCCAGGCGATCCCGAATGTGATCATGTGCATGGCCCTCCGAAGGCCTCAGCGCAGCAACGGCAGTGCCACGCGAGTGCCCGGCATGGCGCTTGCTCGCGCAGGGCGCCATGTCAGTCCTGATCGAGGGCCTCGGCGACGACCGCGCGCTGCGTACGCTGATCGCCGGAAAGGTGACGAACACGCTGGCCCGGCTGCACGTGAACGCCACCAGCGTCCGCGTCCAGTTCAGCGACGAGAACGGCCCGAAGAACGGCCTGGACACGCGGTGCTCGCTGACCGTGCATGTGGCCCACCGTCCCGAGATTCACGCCGATACCGTGGCCGCCGATGCGCGACTGGCGTTCGAGCAGGCCTTCTCGGCGCTCGAGCGGCAGATCGAGCGCGACAAGGACCGCGGGCGGGCGGTGCGGCGTCACCCGAAGAAGTACTACCTGGCGAAGCGACTGCTCGAGCCGGAGGCGACGCCGGAAGCGACGCCCGCGTCGACGACCGCCCGGCGCCGCCGCCGGCGCTCCGCGTAGGCGTCCAGCCGCCGGAGCCCTTCCTCTATATGTAGCGGCACCACGCGCCGGTGCCGGAGCACCCAGGGCAGTCCACACAGCGCGGCCACGACCGCCCTCCACCGGTCTCGCCGGCTCCGCGTCCTCGCCAGCACGAGGCCGCTGCGGCGCCACGCGTCGGGCGCGCGCCGCCGCATCCACGCGCACCAGAGCGCGTTGCGGAGGAGCAGGTGTCCGCGCCGCCCGGCGTCGCGCCTGGGCGACGGGTGATGGTGGACGACGATCTCGGGGACGTAGGCGAGAGCCCAGCCGTCGGCGGCGAGGTTGATGCCGAGCAGCTCCTCCTCGCCCCCCAGGAAGAAGCGTGGCTCGAAGCCCCCGGCTGCCAGGAACGCGTCGCGACGCAGCATCGACGCCGCGCACAGGAACCCGAGAATCGGCCGGCCCGGCAGCGTCCCGACCCAGCGCAGCGGGCTGACCGCCATCTCCGCGGAGACGGGATCCTCGCGCGCGACCGGCCCCACCAGCACACGCCCGCACACGAGGCCGAGGGGAGGATGGGCATCGAGGAGCGAAGCGGCGCGCGCCAGTGAGCCCGGCGCCCACCATGCGTCATCGTCGCAGAAGGCGACGTACGTCGTATCGAGGCGTGCGACGCCGGCGTTGCGACCCGCGGCGCCGGCGTTGGCATGGAGCCGGACGAGCTCGACGTCGGGATGCCGCGCGCGCAGCATCTCGGCCGTGCCGTCGCGCGAGGCGTTGTCGACGACCACCAGCCGGGCGCGCGCGGGGAGGGCGCGCATGTGGTCGAGCGTGACGGCCAGGTCGCGCGCGCGGTCGTGCGTGAGGACGACCACGCCGATCGTGCTCACGCCGTCAGCGCCCAGTATCGCTCTGGCGTCAGCGCGTCGGCGTGGCCGGCCCGGCCCGGCGTGGCGAGCGCCCGGAGCTGGGACGCGTAGCAGGCGACCGCGCGGCACTTGCTTTCCGGGGCCGCCGCGCCGGCGATCGCAGTCGGCTCGAGCCCGGCGTCGCGGAGCGACGTCAGCCCCGCGTCGAGCGCGTGCGGAATGCGTCGATACATCGGCTCCTCGTACGCGAGCCACCGGCGGCTCGGGAACCGCTGGACCAGTACCAGCGCTGCCGCCAGCGCGAGCTCGTGATCGCTGTGGAACAGCCCGAGTGGAACGCAGACGGTGGCGGGGTCGGCGGCGGCCAGGACGCGCTCGAGCACGGCCGCGATCGTGTCGGCCCGCGGAGAGTCGCCGTACTGCGCATCGAGAAAGTTCAGCCACACCGGACGGGCCCCGAGCGTCTCGAGGGCGGCACGGTCCTCGGCACGACGCGCCCCCACGACGTCGTCGCCCGGACGGAATCCGGCCGCCTCGTCCCACGGGGGCAGGCAGGCGCGTCGGGGTGGTCGCCCCGCGAAGACGGTGACCACGACCGACGGCGCCTGCGTGGTGAGGAGCGCGCCGCAGCCGAACACGGCGTCGTCGAGGTGTGGAGAGATCGCGACGAGCGGCGGCATCACTTGACCGCCTCCGCGAACAGGCTCTCGCGCTCGCGATTGTCGAGGGCCACGATGTCCGGCCACGCGCTCGCCGTCCGGTGAAAGGCGCAGCGGGTGACGCGGCGGAAGCCGGCGCGCAGCGCCAGCTCCTTCAGGAAATCCCAGGTGAACGGCGTCCGGGTGGATCCGTACCAGATCGCCTGCACGATGAGCTTGCCGCTGATCGACGTCACCTCGTCGTCGCGAATGTAAAAATACGCCGGGTCGCCGCGCCGCCACGCCTCGATGGAGCGCTCGAGGTCGGGCAGGGCCAGGCGCAGCACGCCGCCGGGTCGGAGAACGCGCCGCAGCTCGCGCAGCGCGGGGACGACGTCGAGATACGGCAGATCCTGGAGCCCGTGGATCGCGACGGCGTAGTCGATGGAGTCGTCGCCGAGGGCCAGGCCCGTGCGGATGTCTCCGCTGAGCTCGATGCCCGGGCTGCCCAGGCGATCGGCGTTGATCCAGCCGACGGCGGGAGCCGGCCCGCAGCCCCAGTTGAGTCGTCTCACGGCCATGTCGCACCACCGGCGGCGCGGATCAGCAAGCATCACGCCGACGATGTCCTTGCGGGCTCGCTGTAAAAAGGCGAGCCGCGCCGCGAGAACCGCATGGCACATCGATAGCACCGCCGTCGCACCGCGATACACCGGCGTGGAGCCGGTGAGCCGGCGTACAGGAGCGACGCGATGAACGTGCTGGGCATCAACGGAGTGTTTCACGATCCCGCGGCGGCGCTCGTCGTCGACGGCGTGATCGTCGCGGCCGCCGAGGAGGAGCGCTTCTCCCGTCGCAAGCACGGCAAGGTTCCGGTGCCGTTCTCGACGTGGGAGCTTCCGGAGGCCGCCGCGGCGTGGTGCCTGGAGCGTGGCGGAGTCGATGCGAGCGCGCTCGACGCGGTGGCCTACTCGTACGACCCGCGTCTCGGACGCCCGGTCGGGGCCGACATCACGGCCGAGACGTGGGAGGGGCTGCGGACGCTCTACGCGGCACGCGCCCCGTTGTTCCTGAAGGCGGCGCTGCCGGGGCTCGACCCGGCGCGCGTCAGCTTCGTGCCCCATCACGTCGCGCATGCCGCCTCCGCCTACCTGGCCGCCCCCGCGCCGACCTCCAGCGTGCTCGTCCTCGATGGTCGCGGTGAGCGCGCCTCGCACCTGGCCGGCCGCGCGGTGCACGGCGAGCTGAAGGTCCTCGCGACGCAGGAGCTGCCGCACTCGCTGGGTCTCGTCTACGAGGAGGTTACGGCGCACCTCGGGTTCCGCCGCTCTTCCGACGAGTACAAGGTGATGGCCCTCGCCTCGTACGGCCGTCCCCGCTTCCTGCCCGAGCTCCGCGAGCTGGTGCGGGCGACGGGCGACGGCGGCTTCACCACGGCCTCGATCGACTGGCGTCGATTCGCGCCGCCGGTAGGCGCGGGCGAGGCGTGGGGCGACGCCCACGCCGACCTCGCGGCCAGCGTGCAGGCGCGGCTGCAGGAGGTGATGCTGGACCTCGCCCGCTGGCTGCACGCGCAGACGGGCGACGCCGATCTCACCGTGGCCGGCGGCGTGGCCCTCAACTGCGTCGCGAACTCCTTTCTCGCCGAGCACGGTCCGTTCGAGCGCATCTGGGTGCAGCCGGCTGCCGGCGACGCCGGCACCGCGCTCGGCGCCGCGCTGTTCATCGCGCAGCGCCTCGGCGAGGCCATCACCCCGATGACCACGGCCGCGCTCGGACGCGAGTGGGCGGCGGACGCGCTGCGCGCCTGGCTGGAGAGCGCGGCCGTCACCTACGAGACTCCGCCGGATATCGCGGAGGCAGTGGCGGAGGTGCTCGCCGCCAACGGTGTGGTGGCGTGGTTCCAGGGGCGAAGCGAGTACGGGCCCCGCGCGCTCGGGCATCGCAGCCTGCTCGCGAACCCGTCACATCGCGACACCCTCCGCCGCCTGAACGACATCAAGGGGCGCGAGCAGTTCAGGCCGGTGGCGCCGATGGTCCTCGCCGAGCGCGCCGCCGCGATTTTCGAAGGTCCGCTCCCGAGCCCGTACATGCTCTTCACGCACCGCGTCCGGCCCGGCTGGCGGCAGCGGATTCCCGCCGTGCTCCACGTCGACGGCACCGCGCGGATCCAGACGGTGGACGCGCGCGAGGAGCCGCTCGTCGCGCGCCTGCTCGCCGCGTTCGAGCGGCGCACGGGCTTGCCGGTGATCGTCAACACGAGCCTCAACACCGCCGGTCGTCCCATGGTCGACGACCCTCGTGACGCGCTGGAGTGCTTCGGCTCGGCGCCGGTCGACGCCCTCGCCCTCGGCCCGCACCTGATTCGACGCGCGCGCGGCGGCAGGGCATGAGCACGGTCGACGTCGTCATCCCGACGCTGGGCCGCCCGTCTTTGGCGGCGCTGCTCGGCGCGCTGGCCGCGGCGGAGGGCCAGCTGCCGGGCCGGATCATCGTCGTCGACGACCGTCCGGCCGCCGCCGCCGGGCCGCTGCTCGCCGCCGCCGACCCCCCGGCGCGGCTGGCGCCGCGCGTGATCGTGCTGCGTGGCCGCGGCGTCGGGCCCGCTGCCGCGCGCAACGTCGGATGGCACGCGTCCTGTGCCGAGTTCGTGGCCTTCGTGGACGACGACGTCGTTCCCGACGACGACTGGCTCGTGCGGCTCGCCGACGATCTGTCCACGCTTGCGCCTGACGTCGGCGGCAGCCAGGGACGCGTGCGCGTCCCCATCCCGGCCGACCGGCCGCCGACGGACTGGGAGCGCGACGTCGCGGGTCTGGCGACCGCGCGGTGGGCCACCGCGGACATGGCGTACCGACGCGAGGCGCTGGATAGCGTCGGCGGCTTCGACGAGCGTTTTCCCCGCGCGTATCGCGAGGACGCCGATCTCGCGCTTCGTGTGCGCGCGGCAGGCTGGCGTCTTGCCTCCGGACGGCGGACGGTCGCTCATCCCGCCCGATCCGCTGATCGCTGGGTCAGCGTGCGGCGCCAGGCCGGCAACGCCGACGACGCGCTCATGCGCGCCGTCCACGGGCGTCGATGGCGCCTGCGCGCGGGTGTACCGCGCGGCCGCCGGCGCCGGCACGTCGTCGTCACCGCCGCCGCCGCGCTGACACTGGGCTCTCTGCTGGCGCGGCGGCGGTGGCTGGCGGCGGCGGGCGCGGCCGTGTGGCTCGCCGGCACCGCCGAGCTCGCGTGGGCCCGGATCGCCCCCGGCCCGCGCACGCGCGACGAGGTGACCACGATGCTGCTCACCAGCGCGGTCCTCCCGATGGCGGCGACGGTGCACTCGATGGCCGGCTGGATCGGGCTGCCGCGGCGCCGACGACGCCCCCGCGGACGCCCGCGCGCGGTGCTGCTGGACCGCGACGGCACGCTCGTCGTCGACGTGCCCGAAAACGGCGATCCCGCGCGCGTCACCCCCGTGCCCGGAGCGCGCGAGGCGCTGGAGCGCCTGCGGGCGGCCGGCGTCGCGCTGGCGGTGGTGACCAACCAGAGCGGCGTGGCGCGCGGGATGCTGACGCACGCGCAGATGGGCGCGGTGAACCGCCGCGTCGAGGAGCTGCTCGGCCCACTCGGGCCGTGGTTCGTCTGCCCGCACGGTCCGAAGGACGGTTGCCGGTGTCGCAAGCCGGCGCCCGGGATGGTGCTCGACGCCGCCCGCGTGCTCGGCGTGCGCCCCGAGGAGTGCGCGGTGATCGGCGACACCGGTGCCGACGTCGCCGCCGCGCGTGCCGCGGGCGCGCGCGCCGTGCTGATCCCGAACGCCGTCACCCGCCGCGCGGAGATCGCGCGCGCGCCGGAGGTGGCCGCAGATCTCGGCGGCGCGGTGGCGCGGCTGCTCGGAGAGGCGCCGTGAGAGTCCTGCTCTGGCACGTGCACGGCTCGTGGACGACGGCGTTCGTCCAGGGCGCCCACGAATACCTGGTTCCCGTCGTGCCCGACCGCGGCCCCGATGGGCGCGGGCGCGCCGACACGTGGGCGTGGCCGCCGTCGGTGGTCGAGGTCACGCCGGAGCGCCTGGCCGACGAGAAGGTCGACGTGGTCGTGCTGCAGCGCGCGGCGGAGCTCGACGGGCTCGCGGAACGCTGGCTCGGCGGGCGCCGTCCCGGGCGTGACGTCGGCGCCGTGTTCCTCGAGCACAACGCGCCGCAGGGTCGCATCAACGAGATGCGCCACTGCGCGGCGGACCGGCCCGATCTCCTGATCGTGCACGTCACGCACTTCAACGCGCTGTTCTGGGATACGGGCGCCACGCCGACGCGGGTCATCGAGCACGGCATCGTCGATCCCGGCCCACGCTACACGGGGGAGCTGCCGCGCGCCGCCGTCGTCATCAACGAGGCCGCGCGCCGGGGCCGCGTCACCGGCACCGATCTCCTCGCCGCGTTCGGCACCGCCGTCCCCCTGGACCTGTTCGGCATGGACGCCGGACGCCTCGGCGGGTTCGACAACCCGCCGCAGGCCGTCCTCCACGCGGAAATGGCGCGGCGCCGCGTGTACCTGCACCCGGTTCGCTGGACGTCGCTCGGGCTGTCGCTGCTGGAGGCGATGCACCTCGGCATGCCGGTGGTCGCGCTGGCCACGACCGAGGTCGCGGAGGCGGTGCCGTCCGGGGCGGGCGTGGTGTCGACGCGCCTGGACGTCCTGACCCGCGCCCTCCGCCGGCTCGTGGACGACGCGGAGGCGGCGCGCGCGATGGGCGCCGTCGCGCGCGCGACGGCGCTGGCGCGCTACGGGCTGGGGCGCTTCCTCGGGGACTGGGATCGCGTGCTGGCCGAGGTGGCGCGGTGAGGACGGCGCTCGTGCTGCGCGCGCTCGGCCTCGGCGATTTCCTCACAGGGTTGCCGGCGCTGCACGCGCTCGCGGACGCGCTGCCAGATCATCGGCGGCTACTCGCGATGCCGGCCGTGCTGGCGCCGCTCGCCCGCGTGGCACGGGTGGCCGACGAGGTGCTCGACGTGCGCGGGCTCGCGCCGCTGCCGCGGCTGGCCGGTCCGCCCGACGTCGCGGTGAATCTGCACGGGCGCGGGCCGGAGAGCCACGCGGTGCTGCTGGCGGCGCGGCCGCGCCGGCTGGTCGCCTTCCGTCACGCCGACGTGCCGGAGTCGGCCTGGGCGCCGCGCTGGCGCGAGGACGAGCACGCCGCGCGGCGCTGGTGTCGATTGCTCGAGGCGCACGGCATCGCCTGCGACCCCACGCGCCTGGACCTGCTGGCGGACGGCGAGCGATTGCCCGTCGCGGCGCCGCCGGCCGCGCATGGCGCGACGCTCCTTCATCCGGGCGCGGCCAGCGGAGCGCGGCGCTGGCCGGCCGAGCGCTTCGCCGCCGTCGCTCGCGCCGAGCGGCGGCGCGGCCGCCGCGTGATCGTCACCGGCAGTGCGGAGGAGGCGGCGCTCGCGCACTCGATCGCGCGGGTGGCCGGGCTCGAGGCGGACGCCGTCTACGCCGGACGCACGTCGCTGGTCGAGCTGGCGGCGCTGGTCGGCGCGGCCGGGCGCGTGGTCTGCGGCGACACGGGCGTGGCGCACCTGGCCACCGCGCTCCGCACTCCGTCCGTCGTCCTGTTCGGACCCACGGCGCCCGCGGTGTGGGGACCGCCGCCGGAGCGCGCGCGCCATCGCGTGCTGTGGGCCGGCCACGCCGGCGATCCGCACGCCGACACGCTCGACCCGGGGCTGGCGCTGATCGGCGTCGACGACGTGGTGAGGGCGCTCGACGCGATCGCGACCGAGACAAGCGCGGCATGATGACGCCGGAGCTGCCGCGCGAGCTGCAGATCGAGGTGACGGGCGCCTGCAACCTGCGCTGCCGGATGTGTCTCGTCCGCTATCGCGAGCCGCTCGATCGCCGGCGCGCCAGCATCGATTTCGAGCGCTTCAAGGCCCTGGTCGGCGCGCTGCCGGAGCTCGAGAAGGTCACGCTGCAGGGACTGGGAGAGCCGCTCATGGCGCCCGAGCTGTTCGCCATGCTCGAGTACGGCGCCGCGCGGGGGCTCCGCATGGGCTTCAACACCAACGCGACCCTGCTCACGCGGGCGACCGCCGAGCGGCTCGTCGACGTGCAGCTGGACTGGCTGCACGTGTCGCTCGACGGCGCGACGGCGGCCACGTACGAGTCGATCCGCGAGGGCAGCCGCTTCGACAAGGTCGAGCGCAACGTGCGCGGGCTGGTGGAGGTCATGCGCGCGCGCGGCGCCGTGCGGCCGCGGCTCTCGATCGTCTTCGTCGCCATGCGGCGCAATCTCGCCGAGCTGCCGGACGTCGTGCGGCTGGCGGCGGCGTGGGGCATCCCGACGCTCCGCGTGCAGAATCTCTCGCACTCGTTCAGCGACACCGATCCCGCCGGCGACTACCAGGAGATTCGCGAGTTCGCCGAGGCGGAGGCGCTGTGGCAGTCGCCGTCGGCCGCCGCCGATGGCGTCCTCGACGACGCGCGCGCGCTGGCGGCCGCGCTCGGCGTCCAGCTCCGTCTTCCGGTGCTCGACGGCGAGGCGGCGCCGCCGCCCGGGCAGCCGGGCTGCGACTGGCCGTGGCGGTCGGCGTACGTACGACAGGACGGCCGGGTGCAGCCGTGCTGCATGCTGATGGGCGCCGACCGGGCGATCCTCGGCGACCTCGCCGCCGCGCCGTTCCCGGTGATCTGGCGCGGCGCGGGCTACGAGGCGTTCCGCGCCGCGCTCGTGACCGACAAGCCGCCCGACGTCTGTCGGGGCTGCTCGATGTACCGGGGCGTGTTCTGATGCACCCGCACCGCGTCCGTCCGCGCCTGGCACCCGATCAGGACGGCGCCGCCGCCCATGAGCGCCGCCGAGACGAAGTAGAGCGCTTGCAGGCCGAGCGTCTCGATGAGCATGGCGCCGACGAGCGGCGCCACCACGCCACGGATGCCAGCCAGCGTGCTGGCGATGGCGGCGTACTGCGCCGTGCGTCCGGGTCCCGCGAACTCGATCACGGCCAGCATCCAGACGAGGTCGAGACCGGTCGCCATCAGCGACTCCGCCACCGCGGCGCCGACGATGAGCGACGGCAGATCGGCGCAGAACGAGTACGTGGCCGGCGCCAGCATGCCGACGAGGTAGACGGCGCGCAGCGCGCGCACGCTGCGGCGCCGGTCGACGAGACGTCCCCACAGGACGTTGCCCACGATGGCGGCCATGGCGCCCACGCCCGCGAGCAGACCGACCTGGGTGGTGGTGGCGCCGACCACGTCGGCGAGCATCATCGGAGTCGCGGGCTGCATGAGCCAGACGCCGGAGCCGAACACGAACGCCGACAGCAGCAGACGGCGGTACGCCTGGTCGTCGCGGAGCGCGCGCCACGCATCGGTCAGGCTCGGACGGTCGCCGATCATCTCCGCCGCCGTCTCGGGCACGGGCAGCCGGCGCGCCCGCAGGCTGGCGGCCATGCCGACGACGGCCGCCGCGGGGAACACCCAGCGCCACGACAGCCAGCCGAGGATCTGACCGGCCACCAGGGCCAGGCCGATCGCCACCACGGCGCCGACCGTGCGGACGCTACCGAGTGCGCGGCCCCGCTCGGCTTCGGGATAGACCTGCTGGATGAGCGCCGTCTGCGCGGGCGTCACCAGCGTTCCGAGGAGCGTCGCCGTCACCAGGACGCCGACGAACGGCCACGGCGTCGTGATGAAGGGGGCGAGCAGGAAGACACCGCGCGCGAGGAAGGTCGGCCACACGACCCACGGCAGCGGCCGGCGACTGTCCACCATGCGGGCCAGCCCGAGCGACAGCAGCAGGCAGGCCGCGCTGGCAGAGCCGAGCACGGAGAGCTGGAACGGGGAGGCGCCGAGCTCCCGGCGAAGGATCAGCCCCGTGAAGGGCGTGGTGAGGCCGGCGAACACCGTGAACAGCAGCGTGACCGAGATATCGATGCGGAGCGCCCGGCGAACGGCCGGACTGAAATCGCGCCAGAACAAATTCATCTCGCTCCAATCCACAAACACACACAGTGTGAAATTCGTTTCCCAGCCGACTCTACACAAGCGGTTCGCGGGTGAGAAGAAATTTTCCGCAACGTCATTGTGAAACGTACAAGGGGAGAGAGATGAAGCGGATCGCGATGATCAGCGAGCACGCCTCACCGCTGGCCATTCTGGGCGGCGTCGATGCCGGAGGCCAGAACGTCTACGTCGGGCAGCTCGCGCGTCACCTGGCGGCCGTCGGCTACGAGGTCGACGTCATCACGCGCCGGGACAGCCCGCTGCTCCCCGAGATCGCGGAGTGGGTGCGAGGCGTCCGCATCGTGCACGTACCGGCCGGGCCGCCCGAATTCGTGCGCAAGGAGGACCTGCTGCCGCACATGGAGGAGTTCACGTTCAACGTGCTCCGTCTGGCGCGGCGCCAGCGACGCGGCTACGCGCTCGCTCACGCGAACTTCTGGATGTCGGGGCTGGTCGCCGCCGACGTCAAGCGGGCGATGGCCTTGCCGTTCGTGATCACCTTCCACGCCCTCGGGCGCGTCCGTCGCGCGTTCCAGCGCGCGGCCGACGAGTTCCCGGACGCGCGCTTCGCCATCGAGGATCGGATCGTGGCCGAGGCCGACCAGATCATCGCGGAGTGTCCGCAGGAGGAGGAAGACCTGATCCGCCACTACAACGCCGATCCCGCGCGGATCACCGTGGTGCCCGGGGGCTTCGATCCCACGGAGTTCTGGCCAATCAGCAAGGCGCTGGCGCGCGTGTCGCTCGGCGTCGATCCCGACCAGCCGCTGATCGTGCAGCTCGGACGGCTGGTGCCGCGCAAGGGCGTCGACACGGTGATCCGCGGCTTCGCGCGGCTGCGCCGCGACCACGGCGTCAACGCGCGCCTGCTCATCATCGGCGGCGCCTCGAGCGATCCCGATCCCGCGCTCACGCCGGAGATCGGCCGCCTGCGCGACATCGCGCGCGCGGAAGATGTGGAGGACCACGTGGTGTTCGTCGGGCGGCGCGGCCGGGAGGTACTGAAGTACTACTACAGCGCCGCCGACGTCTTCGTCACCACGCCGTGGTACGAGCCGTTCGGCATCACGCCCCTGGAGGCGATGGCCTGCGGTACGCCGGTGGTCGGGGCGAACGTCGGTGGCATCAAGTTCACGGTGCGCGACGGGGAGACGGGGTACCTCGTCGCCCCCGACGACGCCGCCGCCATCGCGGAGCGGATCGCGCATCTCTACCGGCATCCCCGGCTCATGAACGTCTTCCGGCGACAGGCCATCAAGCGGGCGAACGATCTGTTCACCTGGGAGCACGTGGCGACGGGCGTGGCCACCGTCTACGAGGACGTCTTCATCGCCGGCGATCCGCGCCGGCGCGAGCAGGCCGGCCATCTGGCGCTGGTGGAGCGGTCGTTCCAGGGCGCGCTGCACTCGATGCACGAGGCGCGGCACCGGCTGCGCGAGCCGATCCTCGACGCCGCCGACGTGCTCGGCGCTGGGCTCGCCGACGGCCGCAAGGTCCTCGTCGCTGGCAACGGCGGCAGCGCCGCCCAGGCCCAGCATCTCGCCGCGGAGCTGGTCGGCCGCTACAAGGCGCCCGGCCGCCGCCCCCTCCCCGTGATCGCGCTCACGGCCGACACCGCGATCCTGACCGCGTGGGCGAACGACGTCGGCTGGGACGAGGTCTTCGCGCGGCAGGTGGAAGCGCTCGGACACCCGGGCGACGTCCTCGTCGGACTCAGCACCAGCGGCCGATCGCGCAATGTCATCCGCGCCTTCGAGGTCGCGCGGGCGCTCGGCATGCGGACGGTCGCGCTCCTCGGCGGTGACGGCGGCGCGCTGGCTCCGCTCGCCGACGTCGCCGTCACCGTGCCGTCGTCCGACACCCAGCACATCCAGGAGGTCCAGCTGGTTGTCGTGCACCTGCTCTGCGAGCTCATCGAGGCGCGTCTGCTCGCCGCCGCGGCGGCGCCGGTCCGCACGATCTGGGAGCAGCCGGAGCAGGCGGCGCTGCGGGCGGCGGCGCGCCAGAGGGCCGCGTGACGGCCGCCCCCGAGCTCGACGGCCGCGTGGCCCTCGTCACCGGCGGCGGCGGCGGCCTCGGGGCGGCGCTCTGCCGGACGCTCGGCGAGGCGGGGGCGCTCGTGATCGCGGGAGACGTGCGCGTGGTGGCGGCGGAAGCCGTGGCCGACGAGGTTCGCGCGGGCGGCGGCAAGGCGGTGGCCGCCCGCGTCGACGTCGCCGACGAGCGCTCCGCGGGCGATGCCGTGCGCGAGGCGATCGCCCAGTTCGGCGCCCTCGACGTGCTCGTCAACAACGCGGGCACCGACCTCACGGCGCCCTGTGAGGCGCTGAGCGCGACCGACTGGGACCGTATCCTGGGCGTCAACCTGCGCGGACCGTTTCTCCTGGCGCGCGCCGCCTTCCCGGCGATGCGCGCCCGCGGTCGCGGCCACATCGTGAACATCGTGTCGACGGCGGCCAAGCGAGCGTGGGCAAACGCGGCCGCCTATCACGCGAGCAAGTGGGGCCTGCTCGGACTCAGCCACGCGCTGCACGTCGAGGGACGGCCGCACGGGGTCAAGGTCACCGCCGTGATCGCGGGCGGCATGCGCACCCCGTTTCTGCTGGATCGCTTCCCCGACCTCGATCCCGGCCTGCTCCAGGATCCGTTGCACGTGGCGCGGGCGGTGCGGTTCGTGCTGGCCCAGCCGGACGAGACGGTCGTCCCCGAGATCACCGTGCTCCCCGTGCGCGAGACGTCGTGGCCGTGAGCGGCGCGCTCGCTCCGCTGTTCGCCGCCTTTCCCGGCCAGAGCCTCCTCGTCGTGGGCGAGGCGATGCTCGATGCCTACCTGCACGGCTCGAGCGGCCGCCTGTGCCGCGAGGCGCCGGTGCCGATCGTCGCCGTCGACGGACGGACCGACGTGCCCGGCGGCGCTGCCAACGCCGCCGTCAACGTCCGTGCGCTCGGCGCGCGGGTCAGCCTGCTCAGCGTGATCGGCGACGACGCCGACGGCGCCGCCCTGCGCGCGGCCCTGGAGGCCCGCGGTGTCGACACCGCCCACGTGCTGGTGGACCCGTCGCGCCGGACGCTCGCGAAGCAGCGCGTGTTCGCGGGCGCGATCCACCCGCGCCGTCGTGCCGGAGTCGAAACGCACGAGCATCTGCGCGCCCGGGAGTCGCAGGTCGTCACC
>Ga0247825_10001663_pt1 | contig 14650 bp, 16 predicted proteins | sample 13C_Vanillin_Day_FD_194413 | JGI IMG/M metagenome (GOLD analysis project Ga0247825, IMG submission 194413) | Soil microbial communities from agricultural site in Penn Yan, New York, United States - 13C_Vanillin_Day48 | ecosystem: Environmental > Terrestrial > Soil > Agricultural land | place... | reverse complement strand
TGGTGATCGTCGATTACGACGGAAAGAAGGTCTCCGGCGATCGCGATCCGTCGTCCGAGCTGCCGATGCACCTGGAGATTTACCGCAATCGGCCCGACGTCAACGCTGTCGTGCACGCGCACCCGCCGCTGGCCACCGGGTTCGCCGTCGCCGGCATCCCGCTGACGCGCGCGGTGCTCGCCGAGGTGGTCACCACGCTGGGCAGCATCCCGATCGCAGAGTACGGCACGCCATCGACCGCGGAGTTGCCGGCTGCCGTTCGCAAATACATCAAGGCGCACGACGGTCTTCTGCTCGCGAACCACGGAGCGGTGACCTGCTGCCGCACGGTGATGACCGCGTATTACAAGATGGAGACGATCGAGCACTTCGCCAAGATCAGCCTCGTCGCCAGGCTCCTCGGACGCGAGCACCTGATCTCGCGAGAGGAAGTCGAGCGACTGCAGGGGCTTCGCGGCATGTACGGCATCGCGGCCCCGGCGCCGCTGTGCACCGATGGCTCGGACGGCTCGATCGACCAGGTCCTGTGCCAGGTACTGGAAGCACCGGAATCAAGCACCGAGCGGCTCGTTCCTGACATCTCTTCGACGCTGCAGCGGGCAAGCAGAGACGGGGAAATTCGGCTAACATACGGCGAACTCACGGCGCTCATCATGGACGCAGTGAGGAACCTTCGGGACTAAACTCCCAAACTCCAATCCCAAAACTCCAAGTGTCTTTGGGAGTTGGGAGTTGGCGTTGGGCGTTGAGGGAGAGGCAGCATGGGTGAGGCGCTGGGAATGGTGGAGACCAAGGGATTGGTCGCGATGATCGAAGCGGCCGACGCGATGGTCAAAGCCGCCAAAGTGACGCTCGTCGGCTGGGAGAAGATCGGCGCCGGCTATGTGACCGCGATCGTGCGCGGTGACGTCGCTGCCGTGAAGGCGGCCACCGATGCAGGCGCTGCCGCGGCTCGTCGCGTGGGTGAGCTCGTGTCCGTGCACGTCATTCCGCGTCCGCACGCCAACCTCGAGGACACGCTCCCGATCGGCAAGTCCACTGCTACGAAGTGATCCGGTCTCTGGCTCGTCAGTGACCATCACTCTGGTCGTTCAATGATTCTGGCCCGCATTGTCGGGACGGTCGTTGCCACGCGGAAAGATCCGCGACTCGTCAGCAACAAGCTGCTTGTGGCCCGTCCCATGGATCCCCACGGAAAAGCCGAAGGAAGTTATCTTGTCGCCGTGGACACTGTTGACGCGGGTGTCGGCGAAACCGTGCTCATCGTCAGCGGGAGCTCCGCTCGGATGGCGGCCGGGATGAAAGACTGTCCCGTCGATGCTGCGATCGTCGGCATCGTGGATCACGTCGAAGTCACGCAAGGTCAGTAGACACCATGCAGATCGCCAGGGTCATCGGCGATGTCGTGACGACCATGAAGGACGAGAACTTGAGCGGAATCAAGCTGCTGGTGCTCCAGCCCCTCGATCCTGACGGCAACGCCTCCGGTCGCACGCTGGTCGCTGTGGACGCAGTCGGCGCAGGCGTCGGCGAGACAGTGTTCTTCGTCAGAGGGAAGGAAGCGAGCTTCCCGTTTCATCCGACTGAAGTTCCCGCCGATGCCGGCATCGTTGGAATCGTCGATCATTGGCACGTGGAGCGTTGATGGCGGGTCCACAGGACCCGCCCTACAGGACCGAAGACCGAAGACGGGGGACTGGAGACTGAGTTGCAGCTGGCCCGAGTGGTAGGCACGGTCGTGGCGACGCAGAAACACGAGGCCTTCAGTGGCGCGAAGCTGCTGCTCGTCCAGCCTGTGGGACTCGATGACACGCCGCGTGGGACGGCGCTGCTGGCGGTGGACTCCGTTGGCGCCGGCGTGCACGAGAAGGTACTGATCGTGATGGAAGGGCGTGCAGCCGGTGAGGCGCTCGGCCGTAAAGGCGCGCCCGTCGATGCCGCGATTGTCGGTATCGTGGACTCGGTGGACGTGCAGGAATGAACGAGCCCGAACTCAGAGCGCTCGTCCGTGACGTCATAGCGCGAACCGTACGACAGGACCCATCCACAGGCGACGTCCGCATACTCGATGTCGCTCAACTGCAGCATCACGCCAGTCACGGGATGTTCGTGTTACCAGTGGGTACCGACAGCGACGGCCCCTGCCTGATCGAGCCTGCCGTGATCTGCAATCACTGCGGCTACTGTAAGTCCTACGGACATTGACGTAGGGCGGGTCTTGATTTGTAGACCCGCCTGATAGCCGGGTCCACAGAACAGGACCCGGCCTCCGAGCGATCGTGAAACCATCAGTTCTCGTTACCAGGCGTATTCCATCTGCCGTGCTCGCGAAGCTCGAGGTCGCGTGCGAGGTGGACATCTATCGGCAGGGCGACCTCCCTCACGACGAGCTCGTGGCGCGCGTGGCTGGAAAGCAGGGGCTGCTGTCGGTCGTCACCGACTCGATCGATCGAGCGGTTTTCGAAGCCGGTCGCGATCTCAAGGTCGTGTCGACGATCGCCGTGGGCTACAACAACATCGATGTGGCGGCAGCGCGCGAACGTGACGTCACGGTGACCAACACGCCGGATGTCCTGACGGAAGCGGCCGCCGATCTGACCTGGTCGCTCATCCTCAGCATGACGCGGCGCATTGTCGAGGGTGATCGCCTGGTGCGACGCGGCGCGTGGAAGGGATTCGCCCTCGACTTCATGCTCGGAACCGACCTGCGCGACAAGCAACTGGGCATCGTGGGGTTCGGTCGCATTGGGAAGGCGGTTGCCGCCAGGGCCGCCGTCTTCGGGATGCGCGTGGCGTTCGCGTCGCGCTCGGCGGTGTCGTCGCCTCTCGGCGAGGCGATGCCGCTCGATCGCCTGCTCTCGACATCCGACGTCATCTCACTCCACTGTCCGCTGACCACTGAGACCCGCCATCTGATCAACCAGACGACGCTGGCGAGGATGAAGCGGAGCGCGTATCTGGTGAACGCCGCGCGCGGGCCAGTCGTCGACGAAGCTGCGCTCGTGTGGGGACTCGAGAACCGGCTCATTGCCGGCGCGGCGCTCGACGTCTACGAACGGGAGCCGGAGATTGAGCGCGGGTTGCTCGCGCTCGAGAACGTGGTGCTCTCGCCGCATCTGGGGAGCTCCACCATCGAGACGCGGACCACGATGATTCACCTCGCGGTGGACAACCTGATTGCGGTGTTGTCGGGCAAGCTGGCGCTGACGCCTGTCTAGAACGGGGTCAGACCCCTTCACAAATCTTCACATGTGAAGGGGTCTGACCCCGCATATCTCTACGGCACCAGCTTCACAGGTCCCCGTTTTTGACGTCGCTCGACGTAAGCGCTGATGAGGCTTTCGTGACCTCCGGGGCCGACAGCAGCGACGCCGAAGACGTGGTCGTCGATGGAAACGCCCGGCAGAGTGAACTCCGTCGCATCGCCAACCAGACGTGACTCGCGCCAGTCGTTCGACCAGGTCTCGCGCCAGTAGATTCGATACGCAGTAGCACCCGGCGACGGAAGCCACTGCAGGTGTGCGTCATAACCCGAGGGCTGCCGTCCGATGACGGCTTGACCTCGCTGGTTCGTCACCACCGGAGCCGGAGGCGCCAGCGCGAGCGCGGCGATGCTCACCGCATTCACCCGCGCGTTCTGCGCCAGATAAGCGAAATCGACTCCGTCCACCGTGTCGAGCACCGAATGCTGCTTCTCGAAGTTCTCGTTAGCCTCGCGGAAGGCGACCGCTGCGTACCCACGATCGCTGAATGACGTGTGATCGCTGCCGCGAGCGAAGCGGTCAGGCCTTGCCATCAACCGCACGCGATGAGAAGGCACGTACTGCGAGGCGACACGCGCGATGTATCGCGCCAGCGACCGCGACCCGGAATCCTCTGGCCCGTCCGAGTACACGCGGACGGCCTGTGTGTCCACGTTACCGTTTCCACCGTGAGAGTTGCCGACGATGTCGTTGTTGATGTTGGCGTCAACGACGACCTTGCCGGCGGCAATGCGCTGAACGTGCGCGCGCGAGCCGACGAGGCCCTGTTCCTCTCCCGCCCAGAGGGCGAACACGAGTGTCGCGTCGAACTCCAGACCGCTGCTGGCGACCACGCGTGCGAGCTCAATCGTCAAAGCCGTACCACTTCCATTGTCGTTGGCGCCGGGAGCATCGACGTCGTAGTTCTGGCGTGCGCGGAGCTGCGGGTCAGGGGCTTGAGGACCAGGCGTTCGCGTGTTGGCGCCAATCTGACCGGTATCGCCGATGTTGACGGTGTCGAAGTGTGCGGTCAGATAGATTCGTCGCGAACTCTTACCTGGCAATACGGCTAGGATGTTGCGCAACTCCACGTTGCGCGTGATCCGGCCGTCCTTGGCGACCTTGTACGTGTCGTAGGAAACTTGAAGCCGAGGGCTGGCGCGACGGAGCTCGTCGAAGATCCACTGCCGTGCAGCGCCGATGCCTCTCGTGGGGGACGACGTGCTCGAGAGCGTGTTGCGCGTCCCGAATGAGGCAAGCTTGTTGACGAGCTCGCTGAGTCGTCCCTCCGACACGCCAGACGCGAGCTGCTGAACGCGCGGGTCGAGCTCAGTCGGGGGCGGCGTTTGCGCGATAGTGAGCGTCGGTGGGGTTCCAAGCAACAGCACGCCGACTGCCAGAGAATAGATACGGGACACGACACGATTCGAACATGAACACGAGTCAGGAATCCAGACCCCGCCCGCGCACGGTCGATCGAATCATGCGCACCATTGCCGCCGAAATCGACGGCATGGAGCTACCGGCGGTGGAGAAGATCTCGGAGGCCCAGGCCGAGCATCCATTCCAGATTCTGATCGCGACGCTTCTGTCTGCCCGCACGCAGGACGCGACGACGCACGCTGCGTCCACGCGCCTGTTCAAGAGGGCCCGCACGCCTCGAGCAATGGCCAAACTGCCGGTTGCCGAAATCGAACGATTGATCTATCCGGTTGGCTTCTACCGCAATAAGGCGCGCCACGTGAAAGCGTGCTGCGAGATGCTCGTCGCCGACTTCGACGGCCGTGTGCCGTCAACGATGGAGGAGTTGGTGACGCTGCCGGGCGTCGGTCGCAAGACCGCGAACCTCGTGTTGATCCTTGGATTCAAGAGCCAGCGCAACATCTGCGTGGACATCCACGTCCATCGCATCTCGAATCGCATGGGCTGGGTTTGCACCTCGGATCCGGAGGAGACCGAGCAGGCGCTTTACCGAGCGATACCCGCTCGGTGGTGGGCGGTTACCAACCTCTATCTTGTGACGTGGGGACAAAACGTCTGCCGTCCCGTTCGTCCGCGCTGCGAAGGTTGCGCCGTCTCTAGAGATTGTCGACAAATTGGACTATAAGAATGCGTATGAAACGAGTCATCGCGATCGTGTCGGCCGTTGTCCTGTTCGTTGGTGCGGCGGTGGAAACTGCGTCGGCTCAGGGAGCCGGAACGAAACCCGCACCTGGTGCGAAGCCCGCGCCCACAACTCCAGCTCCGGCGGCTGCGCCGCGCCGTTCACCTGGCGCGGGTCCGACCATCGTGTTCGAGACGATGAAGGGCAGTTTCGAGATCGAGACGTATCCGAACGAGGCGCCCAAGACTGTCGAGCACATCCTGGCGCTCGTCAAACGAAATTTCTATAACGGCTTGCGCATTCACCGATACGAACCGAACTTCGTCGTGCAGTGGGGCGACCCGCAGACGCGTGACATGACCAAGCGCGACCTGTGGGGCACGGGAGGCAGCGGCAAAGCGATTGGTGTCTCCGAGGTGAGTCCGAAGCGAACTCACGTCACTGGCGCGGTGGCCGCGGCGTATGCTGGCGATCCCCGCGCCGCAGACAGCCAGATCTACGTGGTGCTCTCGCCGCAGCCGCAGTTGAATCGCGGCTACACCGTGTTCGGTCAGGTCATCGCCGGCATGGACGTCGTCACCAAGCTCAGGGTGACCGACGTGATTCGACGGGCAACCATAAAGGGGCCGCCGGCGAAGTAGACACGAGACCCGTCAGTTCGGGATAGCGCTCGACCAGCTCCGGAGGGTACTCCCCTTCGATCGGCTCACCGAGCTGCGCTTTCAGCATCACCGCGTTGACGACCGACTTCGATGAGAAGTGGTTGTTCGTATAGAGATACGACTTCTTCACCAGCGTCTTCGCGGCGCCGGCGATTTCCGAAAACTCCTTCAGCTCTTTCGCTGAGTACAGGTAGTTGTAGCGGTCCTCGGACTTGTCGTGGCGCCACCACTGCGCCGCATTCCGTCCGTGCAGACGCATGTAGTAGAAGCTCTTCACGTTGGGCAGGTAGTTCTGCCGAATCGAGAATCTGAACTTCGGCTCGTCGATCTGAACGAAGGCCGCGCCGAATCCATTGAGCAGCGTCAGCGTGTCGCCGATGGCGTCGCTCCAGCTTTTGTGGCGTAGTTCTACGGCAGTGGGATAGTCGCCGAACGCGCGCAGCAGGCCTGCGAGGTAGTCGCGCGAGGGCGCGTCGTTCTTGAAGCTCGCTGGAAACTGAGCGAGGAGCGCGCCGAGCCGGCCAGCATGTGCAAGCGGCTCGATGCCGGCGCGGAATTCGTCGATGTCGCTCCGCGTCACCTGTGAGAGCAGATCGAGCAGCGATCCTTCAGAGCCAGGCGCTTTCGCCAACGCGGCATCTCGAAACATCTTCGGATGCGTGAACTTCTGATAGAGCTTGAGCGAGAACTCGAAACCCGCAGGCGTGCGCTCGACCCAAGTGCGTGCGACGTCGGGCTTCGGCTGGCCATAGAAGGTCGTGTTCACCTCGACGGTGTCGAAATGCTCGGCGTAGAAGCGAAGCTCGTCGAAGTCGGCCGTTCCCTGGCGCTTCGACCGCGTCGCCGGATAAAACAGGCCGTTCCACTTGCCCGTGCCGGTCGGGTAGCTCCAGCCTGAGGTCCCGATGCGAAGAGCCATGCCGGTACAATAATTCGGGAGTCGGGATTCGGGATCCGGGATTCGATCAAGCCGAACCCCGACTATCGAACCCCGAGTCCCGAACCCCGAATCCCGAATCCCGAATCCCGGAACCGATGCTGACCATCAACGAGATCTTCCACTCCGTCCAGGGCGAGTCCACGTATGCCGGCCGGCCGTGCGTCTTCGTGCGCCTCACGGCCTGCGACCTGCGCTGCTCGTGGTGCGATACCCCGTACGCGTTTCATGAGGGTCGCAAGCGCAGCCTCGAGGACGTCCTGCGTGAGGTCGAGGGCTACGAGTGCCCGCTGGTCGAGGTGACGGGTGGAGAGCCCCTCCTGCAGGAGGCTGTCTACCCGCTGATGGAGTCGCTCGTGGAGATGGGGAAGACCGTGCTGCTCGAAACAGGCGGTCATCGCAGCACCGCACGCGTCCCAGTCGACGTGGTCACGATCCTCGACGTGAAGTGCCCGGGCAGCGGTGAGTCGCATCGCAACTGCTGGGAGAATCTGGCGAACGTGCGCGCGCACGACGAGGTCAAGTTCGTGGTGAAAGACCGCGCTGACTACGAATACGCGCGGAACGTGATCGAAGAGCGCGCGCTGCCGGGGCGAGTGGCGGCCATCCACTTTTCGCCGGTGCACGGCGTCCTCGATCCGAAGACGCTCTCGGAGTGGGTGCTCGCCGATCGCCTGCCCGTCCGCGTCCAGCTGCAACTCCACAAGTACATCTGGAGCCCCGACACGCGCGGCGTGTGAAAGACTGAGAAAGGGTCTGACCCCTCACAACGATGCCGGACGCGGTGGTGCTTCTCAGTGGTGGGCTGGACTCCTACACAGCCGCCGCAATTGTGCGAGCTGACGGATTCCGCCTCAATGCCCTGACCGTGCGCTACGGTCAGCGTCACGCGAGCGAAGTGGAAGCCGCCCGTGCCGTTGCAAAGTGGCTCGGCGTGGCTCGTCACGTGGAAGTCGACGTCGGGCTGAGTGCGTTCGGCGGATCTTCGCTGACGACCGATATACCCGTGCCCAAAGATCGCCCGATCGATCCGAATGAAGTCCCTTCGACCTACGTACCGGCGCGCAACACAGTCTTCCTCGCACTGGCTCTTGGATGGGCCGAGGTCCTTGGCGCTCATGACATCGTCATCGGCGTGAACGCTCTCGACTACTCCGGCTATCCGGATTGCCGTCCTGAGTTCATCGCCGCCTTCGAGCAACTGGCGTCTCTGGCGACGGCACGTGGCGTCCATGGCGAACGGTTTCGCATTCACGCACCACTGCAGATGATGACGAAGCGCGACATCATTCAGCGCGGCGTGGAGCTCGGGCTGGACTACGCACTGACCCAGAGCTGCTACGATCCCGGCCCGGCCGGTCCGTGCGGCCGTTGCGATAGTTGTGTGCTTCGCGCCAACGGATTCGCAGAGGCTGGCCTCCGCGATCCCGCCTTCCGCCGATGACCGAGCGCATCTACTACACCGAGCCGTCATGCCAGGCGTTCGAGGCGACGGTGACGCGTACCGGCGAGCGTGACGGACGCCCGCTCGTCACACTGGATCGCACGGCCTTCTATCCGACATCCGGCGGGCAGCCCTTCGACACCGGTCGTCTCGGGTCGGTCGACGTTGTCGAGACGATCGACGAGGACGATGACATCGTTCATGTGGTGAGTGCACCGGTCGCGTCAGGTACACGTGTACGAGGCGAGATCGACTGGGCCCGCCGATTCGATCACATGCAGCAACACACTGGTCAGCACGTGTTGTCGGCGGCATTCGATCGGCTCTTCGAGAATCGGACCACCAGCTTTCACATGGGCGCGGAGGTGTCCACGATCGACTTGGCGCGCGAAGCGACATCGGACGAGCTCGAACGAGCCGTTGCCGAAGCGAATCACGTCGTCTGGGAAGATCGCGAGGTCTCTGTGCGCTTCGTATCGGCAGGCGAAGCCGCGCGGCTGCCGCTTCGCAAGGAGCCGGTCCGCGAGGGGACGCTGCGCCTCGTGGAGATCAGCGATTTCGATCTGTCTGCCTGCGGTGGGACTCATGTCTCCCGCACCGGGGCGATCGGCATGATCGCTGTCACACAGTCGGAGCGTTTCCGCGGCGGATCGAGAATCACCCTTGCGTGTGGCAGCCGCGCGTTGCGAGTGTTTCGCGGGTATCGGGATGCGGTCGCGGGAGCCGCCCGCGTACTGTCGGTCTTGCCGCACGAGCTCCCGAGCGCCGTCGAACGCGCGCAGCTCGATTCCAAAGATCTCCGCAAGACCGTGAGCCGGCTGCAAGGGGAGCTTGCCGGACACGAAGCTTCTCGTCTGCTCGAAGAGGCCCCCTTGGTTGGAGATCGTCGCGTCGTCGTGCAGGCGCTCGAAGGGTGGGACGCGGCGGGTCTCAAGGCTATCGCCAGTTCACTCGTGGCTCAGAGCGGTGTGGTTGCCGTGCTCGTGTCCGCAGGTAACCCGGTCGCGGTCGTGGTGGCGCGCTCGCGAGAGGTTGCGCTCGATTCGAGCAAGGGACTTCGCATGTTGCTCGATCGCTTTGGCGGCCGTGGCGGTGGGCGACCCGAGCTCGCTCAGGGTGCGGGCCTGGTCGGTAAGATCGAGGACATCCTGACCGCCGCGCGTGAGGCCGTTAGCGCGTGAACTCGGCGATGCGAACGGCAACGGCATCGATCGCCTGGTTCGCTGCTGCGCTCGCTCCCTCGAAGTTGTTGATCAGGATGGCGAACGCCAGGTGCTCGCCGTTCCGCGCGGTGACGTAGCCAGCCAGCGATCGAATATTCGACATCGTCCCGGTCTTGGCTCGAAGGTTCCCTTCAGCCGCGGTTCCCTTCATGCGCGCCGCAAGTGAGCCGTCGACGCCGGCGATCGGCAGCGCCATCAGAAACGGCGCGGCCTCAGACGAGCTGGACATTCGCTGCAGCACGGCCATGACCGCCTCTGGCGAAATGGCGTTGCGTCTCGACAAACCGGATCCATCCACGAGCTGATAACTGCCGTCTGATAGCCCCCAGGCCGTCAGGCGCTTTTGCAACCCGTCCAGCGCAGCATCGTTGGTTGGGAACACTCCCTTGTCGGTGTTGAGTCGCATGAACGCCTCGCCATAGAGGTTGATGCTCTCTTTGAGCAGCGGGCGAGCGATCTCCGCGAGTGTCGGAGACCTGTAGGTAAAGAGCATCGTCGCATCCGATCGATCGGGAGGCGGTGAGAGGTCGTCGATGTCCACCGCTTCGCCAGTGACGACTATGCCTTCTTCGATGAGGCGATTGCGCAGGACAGTTGCGAACCAGAGCGTCGGATTTCCACTCGAGATGCCAAGCGGTGTCGGTAACGCACCCAGCGGAATGGATCCCGCGATCGTCAACGAGGTCTCGCCAGGACGCTGTTCTGGCCATACGAGCGAGGGCGAACCTGCTGGTCCTGTTACAACGCGATTCACTATCGGGCGCCCTTCGGCGCGTGCCTCGATGCTGACGTTCGCCGGTGCTCCCGCGGTCGATGCCGGAGTCACCGTCACTACCGTTCGATTCTCCGCAAGGTTCAACGCCCCGAAGAGTGAGCCGGTCGTGTAGCCAAGGTCGTCCCATGCCCACGAGAGCTGCGGCCGTGGCTCCTCGAGCGCGTCATCGTCGCCCACGATCCGCCCTTCGATGCGCTCGAAGCCAGCTGCTTTCACTGCAGCGACAAATGCCGAGAGGTCGCCGCCACCGCGACCCCCGATCGACGGATCGCCGGAGCCAACGACGATGAGGTCGCCGAAGAGCCTGCCCTGGGAGACGGAGCCGGTCGTGAGGAGGCTGGTCTCGAATCGATAGTCCCAGCCGACAGCTTCAGCGGCCGTGGCCACGCTCACGAGCTTCGCGACTGATCCCGGAACAAACAGTGTGTGCGCGTTCAGATCGACGAGGCGGTCGTTGCGATCGAGCGAGCTCACCACGATGCCCCAGGAGGCGCGGCTCACGCCGGGTCGTTGTGTTGCGGAGAGGATCTCGGCGCGAAGCCTAACGAGTGGGTCGGTGCTCGAACCTGGACGCCTCGCGGCACAACCCAGTAAGGCAAAGTCGAAAATGCAAAGTGCAAAGAGAGCCGCGGCTGCGCGACGTCGAGGCGCGCGAGGCATCTCCTTGATTTGCATTCTGCATTTTCAATTTTGCATTACTTCACGGCGTCTATCGCCTTCATCACATCATCCAGCCCCATAGCCTCGACTTTCGCCGTGCCCGGTTCATCAGAACGGCTGGCGAAGACATCGGTGCCCATTCGCCCGAAAGTCACCGTCTCCTGCTTGTTCTCCGCGAATGTGACCGTGACGACAAGCGCGGGTGACTTGAGCGATGCGTTGGCCTGATCCTCGAATGACGCTGCCCGCAGGGCGGTGACCTTGCTCAGAAGGTCATCGGCCATAGCGGAATCGACGTCCTTGCCGCCAGCCTTCCAGACGTCCATGTTGTCCTTGCCCTTGCTCTTCTCGAGCGTGATCGTTTCGGCGCCGCGCTTGAATTCGGCTTTCGTCGCGGTAAACGCGCGGCCGTCGAACAGATCCTTCCGCCGGAAGTCGGCGACGGTCCTGATCACGTCGTCCTTGAGCACCGGCGCGATGGTGAAGACCAGCGGTCGCGACGCGTCCTTGGCAAAGAGCAGTGCGTTCTCCGTTGAGCCGAGCGTGAGCGCAGCGCTCGAGCTCCCGGTGTTGACCGTGATCGTGCCGGTCGGTTTCGTGAGCCCGTACTTCGCGAGATCTTTTCCGTCCGGATCGACGATTCCCTGCATCTGGGTGGACGACAGACGTTCGAGCGCGCCTTCAACTGCCGCGAAGTCTGCACGAACAGAGATCGGCGACGCGAGTCGCCAATCGGATCCGCTCTTTGTCAGGCGTGTCTTCGTCGTACCGCTGGTGAGCTCGAGTCCATCGACCTTGTTGCGATCGAAGATGAGAATCCGGCGATCGCGCAGCGCGAATGTGTTCTTGTTGAACGTCGTGTCGAGGAACGACGAGACGAGGAACACCCGCTTCTGATCGGGGAAGCGGGCGTAGAGGTCGGTGCCGGTCGGCGTCTTCTCCCCGATCTGAAGGTGCTTGAGGTCCTTCTGACCCTTCGACCGGAAGGCGACCTCGAGGCGCACGGGCTCGAGTCCGTACTGCTTCAGATCCGTCGCGTTCTCATCGACCACACGGTTGATTTCAAACGTGGCGATGCTGCTTGCGATCGTTGTGAGCTCGCTCGCATCCGCGTCCGTTTTCACCGGCTCGACGACCTGCCACTTGCCGTCGGTCTTCTGGAGGCGTGTCGTCTCTCCGTCAGCGCTCTTGACCTGCACTTCCTCGATGTCGTCCGCCTGCAACGAGCCGAACGGCTTCTCCTTGACCGTGCTCCCGCCAGGCTCCTGTTTCGAGTCGACGAAGTAGATGTAGCCGACCAGTCCCGCGAAGACGACGACGAGAGCGAGTGTGGACCAACCGCGCATGCTTAGCGCCTCCGCCACCAGGAGAGGACGCCGGCCCCGAGGACGATCGCGGGGATGACGACGATCGTGATCCAGAACATGCCGACTGATGTGTTGGCCGTCAGCGTGATTCGCCGGTCCGCCGCCTCGCGCGGTCTGATCGCAATCAAGCCCTCCTGCTGCGACAGCCAGTTCACGGTGTTCATAAACAGATCGCGGTTGCCTTCGATCCCAAGGTAGGCGTTGGCTGCGAAGTCGGAGTCGCCAATTGCGGCGACTCGCGTTTCAGGCTTCGGCCCCTGATCCGCCTCGGGTGGATTCGAGGCGGGAGTTGCGTCCGGCTTCTCGGGTGATGCGGCAGGGACGGCAGTGGCCACAGCGATCGAGACCGGGCCGGCCACGTCACCCTTCTCAGGTTCGGAGGCAAGCTTCGAGGGATCCTCGAGCGACGCCAGGTTCGTCTCTCCCCAGCTGCGCGGGGCCGTCTGGACGAACGATTGTCCCGTGTGACCCTGGGGCGCGTCTTTTGCCGGTACGATCGCGCGAACCAGCGGGAACATTGTGATCAGGCTAAAGTTCTGCGTGATGGCGTGAGACGGATAGGGGGGAGCACCCACTGGCACTGTTGCCACCTGCGTCCGTCCGCTCAGATCGACGACGACCGATTCGGTGGCGTCGATGCCCCACTCTTTCAAAAGAGCAGTGAGCCTTGGCATCGGTGACGGCTGCTTGAGATCTTCGGACGGGTCGAGCATGACGAGCAGCTTCCCCGTTTTCTTGGAGAGGTACTCCTCGAGGATCGGGACTTCCTGCTCGAGCAGGTCCGTGCGCGGACCGGCGACGACAATCATCGTGGCGTCAGCCGGGATCTCGTTGGTCTGCGCCAGCACCAGCTTGTCGAATTGATAGTTGTCGCGCTTCAACGCGTCGCCGATACCGCTGAATCCGGATCGGTCTGAGCTCGCTGGGTCCTTCTCGCCGTGTCCACTCAGGAAGTAGGCCTTCCGCTGCTGTGGGTTCAGCAGCTTGATCAGCGCGTTGGTCAGGTCCTGCTCTGAGTCAGACGTGACCCGCTCGACACGGCCCATGTACTCCATGACAACGGTGCCGTAGGTGTCGACGTTGTACTGCTTCGTCTGAACCGGCCGACGGTCGGCGTCGATGTATTCGGTCTGCACCTGTTTCGAGTTGTACGCGTAGCCCTCGAGACGTGGCCGGAAGCGCTCGAAGTTGGCTTCCTGATCGAACACCATGAACTTCACCGGCGACTTCAGGCCCTGCAGTAGCTTCACCGTTTGCTCGGACAAGCTGTACTGCTTGTTCGCCGTGAGGTCCCACCGCGTGTTTCGTCGTGTGGACAGGTAGTTCACGGCGACGAGGATGCCGAGGAAGACGAGGACGCCGACGCTCGCGATTGCTCCGTAGCGCGCGTTTCGTTGCTGGAAGTAGGCGACGATTTCGCGCCATTGTCCGATCGTGTAGAGCACGACGAGCGCGAGACCGCTCCACGCGGCGTAGATCGCGTACTGATCCCACTCCGGCTTCAGAAACCTGACGGCCAATGCGCCAAAGACCAGGAGCATGCCGACATAGCTGAGTACTCCGAGAAGTCGTTTGATCATGGCGTTACCCGCGCCACCTTTCCGTATCAACCGACCGCATGGTCAAGTACAGCCCGAAGCTGATAAAGCTGAGGTAGTAGACCAGATGCTTTGTGTCGATGACTCCACGCGTGAAGTCGTCGAGGTGATCGGTGATCGACAGGTAGTTGAGAATCTCCTGCGCCCTCGGGCCGGTGAACGACGCTATCCAGTTGATGACCCACAGCATCAGGAAGACCGTGAACGTAGCCATGACAGCCACGATCTGGTTTTTCGTCAGGCTCGAGATGAACAGGCCAACCGAGATGAAGCAGCCGCCCATCAGCAGCAGACCAAGGTAGGTAACCACAACCGGAATCCACTCCGGATTGCCCAGGTAAAACAGCAGCCCGATGTGTGGAAGCGTGATTGCCAGCATCGCCGCATAGAGTCCCATTGCGCCAAGGAACTTGCCGGCGATGATCTGGAAGTCCGTGAGCGGCGCCGTGAGGAGCAGCTCGATCGTCCCCGAGCGTTTTTCCTCCGCGTACGTCCGCATCGTGACCATCGGCAGGATGAACAGAAAAATGACCGTCGTGTTCAGGAAGACCGGCCGAATGAGCCCCTCGTTGACGTTGACTGCGCCGCCGCCGCCGCCGAGACCGGCCATCTGCATACTCTGCCGATCGAAATAGAGC
>Ga0247825_10001662_pt1 | contig 14650 bp, 12 predicted proteins | sample 13C_Vanillin_Day_FD_194413 | JGI IMG/M metagenome (GOLD analysis project Ga0247825, IMG submission 194413) | Soil microbial communities from agricultural site in Penn Yan, New York, United States - 13C_Vanillin_Day48 | ecosystem: Environmental > Terrestrial > Soil > Agricultural land | place... | reverse complement strand
GTGCTCGTCACCGCCGAGCAGGCGCGGCAGCGACCGGGCGGCGCGACTCGGGCAGCGGCAGATCCACCGGCTCGTTGCGCTCGGCGGAGAGGTCCGCGGCGATGTAGACCTCCATGACCTGCCGCGCCTGCTCGGCGGTGACGAGCACCGGCCGGTCGCAGGCGACGGCCTCGAGGAAATGCACCGTCTCGGCCTTCATCGGCCCGGCGTAGGCGTGGTCCACGAACTCTCCGGGCATGGACGACATCGGCAGTCGCATGCCGTTCTGCATGGTGTTGAGTATGACATCGCGATGGCTATCGTCGACCAGCAGCGCCCCTTCCGTGCCGACCATCTCGATCCAGGTCGTGGAGAAATTCGGATAGCCGGGCGGCAGGCTCCACCCCGCATTGACGACGAACGAGACGCCGTTGTCCATGACCACGGTGATGAGCTGCGTATCCGGGATGTCGGCGCCGGTCGTCTCGCGCATGACGCCGTAATTGACGGTGGAGAACACCTTGACCGGCTTCGCCGGCTCCAGGCACCACAGCACGAAGTCGAGATCGTGGGTGGCTTCCATCGCGGCGGGGGAGAGCCGGGTGCGCCCGGTGATCTTCTTGCCCAGGCCGCGCGTGATGTGGCGGCTGACCAGGGCGCTGACCGGGCGCCCGATCGTGCCGTCGGTGATCGATTTCTTGACGTAGGCGAATTTCGGGTTGAAGCGCTGGGAGTAGCCGATGGTGAACTTGAGCCTGTTCTTCCTCGCGATCGCAATGAGCTCGTCGGCCTCGTGCAGCTCGATGGCGATCGGCTTTTCCAGGAACACGTGCTTGCCCGCGAGCAGGCACTCGCGCGCCATCGGGTAATGATGCGTCTCCGGCGTGGCCGAGATGAAGTAGGCGTCGATTTCCCGGATCCTGAGCAGCTCGCGGTAGTCGCTCGTGGCGGTTTTTGGCCGCGTCAGCGCGCTCACCTCGGCCAGCCGCTCGGGCCTGACTTCCGCCAGGTGCAGGCTGCCGACGACGGGATTCGCGGCGCAGGTTTCCGCGCGGATGCCGCCGCACCAGCCGGTGCCGATGATTCCGATGTTGATGGGCTTCACGAATCTCCTCAGGGGGAATAGCAGGCGGCACCGGGCCGGACCCGTATTCTAGCCGCGGGGCTGCAGCCTGTCTCGAGGAGAAGGACCGGGGGCTCTGCTAGAATCGCGGACGCGAAAGTCACGCAAACAGCCGGGCGAAGCCACGGCTGCCATCCACCATCCACTGCAGGCGATCCGGGCATGCCGTTCTATCGTTTCGACGAGATGGAGAGCCGTTACCTGACGCCGCATCTGTCCACCGGCAAGGCGCCCGTCATCGACGGCCGCTATCTGTACTTCTGCCTGCTCCACAAGGACGCCGGCACCGGGTCGGAGCCGCATTACCATCCGAACGAGCTGCTGATTTTCCCGCTGCGCGGCAAGATCAATGCCATCGTCGGCAGGGACCGCCGGATCGTGACCCCGGGCACGTTCGTGCACGCGCCGGCCTATGCCCGCCACTCCATGAGGGCGACCGAAGATGGTCCGTGCCAGTACCTCTATATTAAGGATAAGACCTGGACGGTGGTGGGGCTCGCCGAGAACGAAGCGGTGCCCGAGAAGGCGATGACGGTCGAGGAAGTGAATGCGCGCTACCGGGTGGGCGAGCGGGACCGGCACCGGGGCACGAGCGGCGTGTCGCGGGCGATCGTCGACGGTCTCGACGTCTGCTACTACCCGATCCTGGCCGGGCTCGATGTGCCGCGTCATTCCGCGCGCCGCGTCAACTGGATCGAGGGCGAGCGGCTCGCTTTCGGTTTCTTCGAGGTGCCCGGAGGCTACGACGAGCCGGAAATCGCCGCGCAGCGTGAAACGTTCGTCTATGTGATCAGCGGCACGCTGAACGCACAATCGGGAAGCCAGTCCCGGCGCGTGGGTGAAGGCGACATCATTCATGCGCCGCGCGGCGCGTTGTTTCGCCTGCAGGTAGAATCGCCGTTCGCCCGCTACGTGCTCGTGTGCTCCACGCCCTGGCTGGAGGAGCGCATCGACGGCATGACCCCCGAAGAGGCCGAGCAGGCGCGCGTGAATCTCAGGCCCAACTAGACCGAAAGTCGTGAATCGTGAGTCTTGAACCGCTCCATCGCCGCTGCGCCGTCGCCTGCCATGGCTGCTAGGGCGCGCAAGCGCGGCTTTGTCGGGCAGGTGGGTCTCGGCATCATGGGCGGAGCCTTCGCAACGCATTTGCGCGCGGCCGGTTTCGAGGTCGTCGGCTACGACCCGTCCCGCAAGGCATTAGCGGCGTTCGGGCGGCTTGGCGGAATCGCCGCGAGCTCGCCGGCGGCGGTCGCGGAGCGCTCGCAGGTCCTGATCACCTCGTTGCCGTCGCCCGGCGCGATGGAGTCCGCTTTTTTCGGCAAGGACGGCATTGCCGCCGGCGCGCGCGCCGGGACCACGGTGATCGAGGCGAGCACCATGTCGCTGGAGTTGAAGGAGCGATTCAGGCGCCGGCTGGCCCGGGGAGGGCTTCACCTGCTGGATTGCCCGATCAGCGGCACCGGGGCCCAGGCGGCAGCCAAGGACATTGTGGTGTACGCGAGCGGGGATCGTGCAGCGTTCGGGCGCCATCGGAAGGTGTTCGACGGCTTTGCCCGCGGCACTTATTACTGCGGCGAATTCGGCACTGGCTCGAAGCTCAAGTTCGTGGCCAATCTGCTCGTGACTATTCACAACCTTTCCGCGGCCGAAGCCATGGTTCTCGCCGAGAAGGCGGGGCTGGATCCGGGCCTGGTCTACCGCGTCATCGCGGACGGAGCGGGCAGCTCGCGGATGTTCCAGGTCCGCGGCCCGCTGATGGTGGCCGGCCGTTACCTGCCGCCGCACATGAAGTCGGCGATTTACCAGAAGGATATCGATATCATTGACGCTTTTGCGCGCCAGCTCCGGTGTCCAACGCCGCTGTTCAGCGAGAGTCTTCCGTACTATACGGCGGCCCTGCGGCAAGGCTGGGGCGGGCACGACACGGCGGCGGTGCACGCGGTCTTGAGAAAGCGCGCCGGATTGCGGGGACGGCCCCGCGGGCGCACCACCAGGAAAGGACAATAGATGGCAGCCGAGGGTACTTTGCGACCGGGCGCGCAGGCAGGACAGCTTGCACTCAACATGAAACTGCTGGCCCACAACGAGCTCGCCGGCTTCGGCGGGATCGGCGAGGGCATCAACATGCAGAAGACGAAGGATGGCCGGCGCATCCTCTGGCTGGCGCACGAATCGGCGCCCAAGAACTTCACGGCGGTCGATGTGACCGATCCGCGCAATCCAAAGATGGTGGTGCAGACCGATCTGCCACACAACGACGTGCGTTCGAACTCGCTCGACGTGGTGGGCGACATCATGGCGGTGGCCTACCAGACCAAGCGCTGGGGCCTCAAGCCGGCGGGCATGGACCTGTTCGACATCAGCACCCCCGAAAAGCCCAGGCTCATCTCGCATTTCGACGCGTCGGGACCGCACTCGCGCGGGGCTCACTGCGTGTGGTTCGCGGACGGCGAGTACGTCCATCTCACGTCCGGCTCGGCGGATTTCGAGCCGACGCACGAGAAGGACGACCAGTTCTATCGCATCATCGACGTGCGCAACCCCGCGAAGCCGACCGAGGTGGGCCGCTGGTGGTATCCCGGCACGCGCAGGGGCGATTCCGCACCCCCCCCGCCGCGGCATCCGCGATTCGACGGCGGCTACCGTCCGCACAACACCAATATCTATCCGCAGCGCCCGGATCGCGCCTATGTCGGCTATATCGACGGCGGCGCCTGGATACTCGATATCAGCGACAAGTCGAAGCCTAAGCCGGTCGGGCACCTGCAATACTCGCCCCCGTACAACGGCTTCACGCACACGGTCATGCCGCTGTTCGAGCGCGGCCTGCTGGTGATTTCGGACGAGTGCGTGAAGGACAACGGCGAGGACTGGCCCAAGCTCACCTGGATCGTGGACGCGCGCGTGGAGAGCAATCTGGTGCCGATCGCCACGATGCCTTTGCCGCCGGCGGACGCGTTCGTGAAGCGGGGCGGGCGCTACGGCTCCCACAACATGCACGAGAACCAGCCGGGCCCGTGCTCCTTCCGATCGGAGAACCTGGTCTTCGCGACATTCTTCAATGGCGGCGTGCGGGCCTTCGACATCTCCAACGCGCTGCAGCCGCGCGAGGCGGGCTACTTCGTGCCGGGCACGCCCAAGCTGGCGCCGAAGGGCTCGGCCCAGATCAACGACGTATGGGTGGACGAGAACCGCGTCGTCTACGCCGTGGATCGCTTCGGCGGCGGGCTCTATACCCTCGAGACGACGTTTTGAAAGGGCGTGATGAGTGAGTCGTGCAGCGTGATTGGTAATGGGGCCGCAGCAATCGGCAGAACTGCGCCGCGCGCCTGAGGTCACATTACCGTCCACCGTCCACCGTCCACCGTCCACCGTCCACCGTCCACCGTCCACCGTCCACCGTCCACCGTCCACCGTCCACCGTAATTCATGACGCTCACGCAAGCCAGCCCCGGCGCGACGCGCGACGCGCTGGCGGGCCTCATCCCCGTCTCGATCATCACCGGCTTCCTGGGCAGCGGCAAGACGACGCTCGTCAACCGGCTGCTCAAGCGCCCGGAAATGAATCGGGTCGCGGTCGTGGTGAACGAGTTGGGCGAGATCGGCGTGGACAACGATCTCGTCCAGGTGTCATCCGAGCAGATGATGCTGCTCAACAACGGCTGCCTGTGCTGCGTGCTGCGCGGGGATCTGCAGGAAACGCTGCGCGATCTTTTCATCAAGCGGCGCAACGGCGAGATCATCGACTTCGATCGCGTCGTCATCGAGACCACCGGCCTGGCGGACCCGGCGCCCGTGATGCAGACGCTCATCACCGACTCGCTGCTGCTCGAGCAGTATCGCCTGGACTGCGTCGTGACGCTCGTCGATGCCGTGAACGCGCCCGGGCAGCTCGCCCAATTCACCGAGCCCGTCAAGCAGATCGCGCTGGCCGACCGTCTGGTAGTGACCAAATCGGACCTGGTGGGGGAGAAACAGCTCGCGGCTCTCACGGCGCGCCTGCGCGAGCTCAACCCCAGGGCCCCGGTCAAGGTTGCCCTGAACGGCGAAATCGAGCTGGCATTTCTCGTGGACGTCGGGCTGCGTCGCACGCAGGCGCGCCTGGAGGAAATCGAACGCTGGCTGGGCCCGGACGATGGCCACGCGCACGATGGTCACCGGCACGACTCGGCCGTGGAGACGTTCGTGCTGCGCTTCGAGAGCCCCCTGCCGTGGGCCAACTTCACGCAGTGCATGGACGTGCTGACGGCGCTGCGCGGTCCCGACCTGCTGCGGGTGAAAGGCCTTGTGAACGTGGAGGGCAGGAGCGGGCCGATGGTCGTGCAGGGCGTGCAGCACCTGTTTCATCCCCCTCTCGAGCTGGCCGCCTGGCCGGGCGCGGACCGCTCTACGCGCCTGGTTTTCATTACGCGCGGCATTCCACGCAAGACGGTCGCCGATCTTTTTGCTGCGATCGGAGCCGTCGGCGGCAGCTGACGTCCCGCAGTCGCACCCTGCGCGCCGCAACGCGCATTTTCCCCCGACATCCGCACGAAGCGTCGCTGTTCCGTGACTCGATAGTCCGGCCGGCACTCCCTTCAGGAGGGCCGCGTGCGTGAGAAATTTGTATTCTGTATGCGTACGCGGACTTTTCGCCGACGTGCCGTGACTTTATCCACGCGCCGAGCCGCTCGCGCTGCGCTACAGTCGACCGCTCTCCGGCTGCTCACCGCGGAACGGCGCGCGGCGAACCGGGTCAACGAGATTGAAAACGCACTTCCATGGCGACCATACTCATCGTTGACAGCCCGCGCTCCGACCCGCGGCCCCTGATGGATTCGCTCGGGCGCTTCGGCCATCGCGTGCTGCAGGCCTCGAGCGGAGAAATGGCGCTTCGGATCGCGCGCACCGAGAGCCCGGATGTCGTGCTCACGGAAGATCGTCTTCCGGACATGGATGGCTGTCAGCTGGTCATGCGCCTGCGCGCCGAGGCAGGAACTGCGCGCGGCCGCGTCGTATTCCAGGTGCAGGGCGGCGATTTGCGGGCAACGGAGCAGGCGCGCGCCTGCGGTGCGGACCACGTGATCACCCGGCCGAATGCGCCGGACGCGCTCGTCAAGGTGATCGACAAGGCGCTGTCCGAGCGCCGGACGTTTCCGGAGCCGCGGGGCGCGGAAGCGGGCGGACCCCTGCGGCCGCTGCTCGGGAGGCTGCGGCACAAGGTGACCGAGCTCGAGGCCCTCACCAGCCGCATGAGCGAGCGCATGGAGGAAACCCAGCGGCAGCTCGATGTGGCCCGCGCGGCGCTCGAGCAGGAGGTCAAGAAGCGGATATGGGCCGAGCGGGAGCTGACCCAGGCCAATCTGTTGCTGCGCGACCGGGCGGTGCGCGACCCGCTCACCGGGCTGCACAATCGCGGCTACCTGGAGGAATCGCTGCTCCGTGAAGAGAGCCGTGCTCGGCGCACGGGCCAGCCGCTGGGTGTCATGATGATCGACATCGACCACTTCAAGCAATGCAACGACACGTTCGGGCACGCCGCAGGGGATGCAGTATTGCGCGCCGTGAGTCAGTACGTCCTGTCACTGACCCGCGGCGAGGACATCTTCTGCCGCTATGGCGGGGAGGAATTCGTGCTCGTCATGGTGAACTCCACGGCCCGTGGGGTCTGGGAGCGCGCGGAGACGCTGTGCTCCGGCGTGCGCGCTCTGAGAGTCGAGCACGAAGGGCGAATCATCGGGCCGATAACCCTCTCGATCGGAATCGGGATGATTCCTGATCATGCCGAGAAGGGGCACGCCGCGCTGCTCGTCGCGGATGCCGCCTTATACCGCGCCAAGGAGGAGGGGCGGGACCGGGTCGTCATGGGAAGCAAGGCCGAAGCCTGATGGTTCGGCGGCCGCTGTAGACGATTTGCTACCGCGGTTCATTGGATTGCTACACAAAATAGCAAGCGCGCACGACTGCGGCGCTTGGTCCATTTCACTAGCATATCGACATTGCCAGATGCGAATGCGCCGGATGGCGCGTTCGTTCGGGAGAGGCAACGCTGGACAAATGTGATCCGGTGGGGCATTGCTAGGAGAAAAAGCATGGACGGAAAAATCCTCGTAGTCGAAGACGAGCGCGAAGTGCGGGACCTGATCGCAGTCAACCTCCAGCGGGCGGGATTCCGCACGCTGTGCGCTGCCAGCGTACCGGAGGCGGAGGCGCTGCTGCGGGAAGAATTGCCCTGCCTCGTGTTGCTGGACTGGATGCTGCCGGACACACCCGGCGTGCAGTTCGCCCGGCGCCTGCGTGCCGAGCAGCGCACGGCTGACATTCCCATCATCATGCTCACCGCGCGGGTGCGCGAGGAAGACCGGATCATGGGGCTGGAGGCGGGGGTGGACGACTACGTGACCAAGCCCTTCTTTCCGCGCGAGCTCATGGCGCGCATCCGTGCCGTGATCCGGAGGTGCAAGCCCCAGTTGACCGACGACGCCATCGAGATCGCCGGCCTCATGCTGAACCCGGCATCGCGTCTCATTACCTGCTACGGACGGGAGATCGAGCTTGGCGACATCGAGTTTCGCATGCTGCATTTCTTCATGACCCACCCCGAACGGGTCTATAGCCGCGCGCAGTTGCTCGACGAGGTGTGGGGCGACCGCGTGTTCGTCGAGGAGCGCACGGTGGATGTCCACATTCGGAGGCTGCGCCAGACGCTCGAGCCGGCCGGTCTCGAGGAACTCCTCGAAACGGTTCGCGGCGTCGGCTACCGCTTCAGGCGCGGGCTGCCGGCTACGATGGCCGCTCACGCGGCACCCAGGGAAGGAAGTCAGCCCCGAGAGGCCGCCTGAACGGAGGCCGGCATGAACGACGGCATGGTGCGGGCGCTGCTGGGCATCGCAGGCGTCCTGGTGGTCGCGCTGGTGCTGGGCGTACTTTCGGGCCCGGCCGGAAGCCTGGCGCTGTGCTCGGCGGCGCTGTTCTGCGTCATGGCCTGCCGGCTGCGCTGGCTGCAGCCCGTCTTTGATCATCTCGAGCCGCGACAGAACGAGAGCCGGGCGCTTGGCTCGCTCGCTCAGGCCTGGGAGCGCCTGCTGGAGCGCCTGCGGCCGGGAGACGGCGCGGGCACTGCCTACGCATCGGGATCCCTGTCTTACGGCGTCTGCGTCCTGGACCGCCAATACCACGTCGTCTGGTGCAATGCCTCGGCGGCTGATCATTTCGGCTTGCTGCCCGAAGCTGCAACCGGCCGGCCGTTCTCCCGGGCGAAGCAGCTTGCCGCCTATGTCGCGACCGGCGAGTTTTCCAAGCCGCTCTCTATGGAGAGCGCGAACGGCGACGGCGCGGTCCTTTCCGTCTCCCTCGTTCCCTACCTGAAGTCGCAGTGGTTGCTGCTTTCGCGCGATGTCACGCAGGACGCCCGTGTCGAGGCCGCGCGGCGGGACGGCGTTGCCGATGCGCTGCACGAGCTGTGCACGCCGGTGACTGTGCTCGCTGGCTATATCGACACGATCGGCCGTCAGCGGGTGGATCCCCGGCGGACCCGTAACCATCTCCGCGCCATGGAGGAGCAGTGCCGGCGCATGCAGCGCACCATCGACGACTTGCTGGATCTCTGGACCCTGGGGTCGGAGTCCGCGCTGCCGCGCTATGACCGCGTGGCGGTCGGGTCGCTTCTGTTGAAGCTTACCCAGGACGCGCAGGCCCTCTCGCGGGGCGAGCACCGGGTGCTACTCGACGCGCAGCCGGGAGTCGAACTGCTGGGCACGGAAAGCGAGATTGCGAGCGCGTTCGGCAATCTGGTCACCAATGCGATCCGCTATACGCCTGCCGGAGGCGAAGTCCGGCTGACGTGGCGCGCGACCGCGGCCGGGGCGGAGTTCTCCGTGCAGGATAACGGCATCGGCATCGCGGCGGAGCACATTCCGCGGCTCACCGAGCGCTTCTACCGCGTCAACCGCGAGTTGTCGCGCAAGCAAGGCGGCACCGGGCTGGGGCTGGCCATCGTGAAGGACGTGCTGGACCGCCACCAGGCAGTACTCGCGGTCGAGAGCCAGCCCGGCGTCGGCAGCTGCTTCCGGGCACGTTTTCCCGCCCATCGCGTTCTGCTTACCGCGCCCACGGCGGGAGCCTCATCGGACCTGGCACTGGACGAGCCCGCCGCGGCGCCGCGCGCAAGCGCCCGCGTGCCGCGCACCGCCGTCCCGTTCAACGACGCCACCAAGCTTCCCGCTCAAGCGCTGTAGCGGTTCACGAGCCCGGCGCTTGATGGCTCACGCCGTGCATTCCGGGCGCTTGCGTCACGTAAGCCAGAAAGACGCGCACTCTTCGACCGCAGCGTGGAGTCAGCCCTCACGCCAACCCTCGCGCGAACAGCTACGTCATTCGACCGTCACGCTTTTCGCAAGATTGCGAGGTTTGTCCACATCGGTGCCTTTTTGCAGGGCCGCGTGATAGGCGATCAGCTGGAGCGGGACGGTGTGGAGTATGGGCGACAGGATCCCGGCATGATCGGGCATGCGGATGACATGGACGCCCTCGGCTTCGGCGAGGCGCGCGTCCTGGTCGGCCAGCACGTGGAGCTCGCCGCCGCGGGCCCGTACTTCCTGCAGGTTGGACTTGAGTTTTTCCAGCAGGGCGTCGTTAGGCGCGATGGCGATGACCGGCATGTCCTTGTCGACCAGCGCCAGCGGGCCGTGCTTGAGCTCGCCCGCCGCGTACGCCTCGGCATGAATATAGGAGATCTCCTTGAGCTTCAACGCGCCTTCCATTGCAATCGGATAGTGGATGCCGCGGCCGAGAAACAGGGCGTGGCGGCGGCCGGCGAAGCGTTCGGCCCACTCGCGGGCCTGGTCTTCGACGTCCAGAACGTTCTGAAGCGCGGCGGGGAGATGACGCAGCGATTGCAGCAGGGCGGCCTCGGCGGCGGCGGACAGCCGACCGCGCAACTTGGCCAGCGTGGCGGCCAGCAGCACGAGCGCCGCAAGCTGCGTGGTAAAGGCCTTGGTGGAGGCCACGCCGATCTCGGGACCGGCGCGGGTAAGGAACTTCAGCTCCGAGGCGCGCACCAGCGCCGACTCGGGCACGTTGCAGATGGACAGGCAATGACGGTGGCCGAGCGCGCGCGCATGATGCAGCGCCGCCAGCGTGTCGGCGGTCTCCCCCGATTGAGAGATCGTGACCACGAGCGCCGAAGGGCTCGGCACCGAGGCACGGTAGCGGTATTCGCTGGCGATCTCGACATTGCAGGCGATCCCGGCGAGCCCCTCCAGCCAGTAGCGCGCGACCATGCCGGCGTGGTAGCTCGTGCCGCAGGCGACGATGAGGACCGAGTCGATTTCGCGGAACACCCGCTCCGCCCCGGTCCCGAACAGTGAAGGGGGCACGGCGGGCGCGTGCGTGATCATTTCCAGCGTGTTGGCGACGGCCATCGGCTGCTCGAAGATCTCCTTCTGCATATAGTGCCGGTAGGCGCCGAGTTCGACGGCGGCGGGATCGACCTGACTCAGCTGCACGGATCGCTCCGTCTCCCGTCCGCGGGCGTCGATGATGCGCACGGTTTCCCGGCAGAGTTCGGCGCAATCGCCTTCCTCGAGATAGACCATGCGCTGGGTGACCTGCACCAGGGCGGAGGCGTCCGAGGCTGCGAAGCGGCCTTCGTCTCCCAGCCCGAGCAGCAGCGGCGCGCCCATGCGCGCGACAACCAGGCGCAGCGGATCGGACTCATTGATGACCGCGATGGCGTAGGCGCCGGTGAGCTTCTTCACGCTGAGGCGGACGGCGTCGAGCAGGCGGGCGCCCGAAGCCAGGTAGGAATGGACGAGGTGCGCGATCACCTCGGTATCGGTGTCGGAGGTAAAGCGGTAGCCCTGCGACTCGAGCTCCCGCCGGATGACGTCGTGATTCTCGATGATGCCGTTGTGCACCACCGAGACGCCCCCCGAAACGTGGGGGTGGGCGTTTCGTTCGGAGGGAACGCCGTGAGTAGCCCAGCGCGTGTGCGCAATGCCCAGATTCCCGCACAGGCCATGGCCGTCGGCGAGTCGGGTCAGCTCGTCCACTCGCCCGGTGCTGCGCAGCCGCTCGAGCTTGCCGTTGACCACGGCGATACCCGCCGAATCATAGCCCCGGTATTCGAGGCGTCTCAACCCCTGGAGCAGGAGCGGGACGACATTGCTGCGCGCCACGGCGCCGACGATACCGCACATGACGCTAGCGCCTCGGGCCGCGTGGCTCCGCGCCGCGGCGACGCGGCGGAAGGCTGCCGACCGAGCGGCGCTCCCGCCGGGCCGACGCAAACAGCGTGATGATGCCGATGGCCGCGGCTCCGGCACAGATGTCGACGAGAAAATCCACCGCGTCCGCAGCGCCGCCGGGCAGGCGCGCCTGAAGCAGTTCGTCCAGCGCGGCAAACCCGACCAGCACCGCGACCACGGTGAGCGGCATCCTGCCGGCGGTCCCCAGCCAGAGCAGCGCGGTGAAGACGCCGAAGACGGCGGCGTGCGCGAGCTTGGCGCCGTAGCTGGCGATCACGGTCGCCGGCTGGGAGCCGAGGTAGAGCAGCATGGCGAGGATCACGGCCGCGAGCACGAGGCAGAGGTAGCGGAGCGCCGCGCCGGTGCCCGGTTGGAAGCCCGATGCCCGGGTGCTCAGCGCCATGCCGCTTGCCTTTCAGTCGCCTGCATGTCAGTAGGCATTCTTGCTTCCCTTCAGCACGACGAAGACGGTCTTCACCACGATCTGCAGGTCGAGCCGCAACGACCAGTTCCGCAGATAGGCCAGGTCATAGGCGATGCGCGCGGACATCTTGTCCAGCGTATCGGTCTCGCCGCGCAGGCCGTTGACCTGCGCCCAGCCGGTGATGCCCGGCTTGACCTTGTGACGCACCATGTAGCCCTTGATCTGCTTGCGGTAGAGCTCGTTGTGAGCCACGGCGTGCGGACGCGGCCCCACCACGCTCATCCGGCCCTGCAGCACGTTGATGAATTGAGGCAACTCGTCGAGGGAGTGCCGGCGCAGGAAGGCGCCCAGCGGCGTGATGCGCGCGTCGTCGCGCGTGGCCTGCCGCACCACCGGCCCGTCCTCCACGACCCTCATGGTGCGGAACTTGTAGACGACGATCTCCTTGCCGTCGAGACCGTAGCGGCGCTGCCGGAACAGCACGGGCCCGGGCGAGGTGCGCTTGACCGCGATCGCGATCGCGACCATGAGTGGCGTGATCAGCACGAGAATGAGCGAGGCGAGCACAAGATCGCTCGCACGCTTGACCAGGCCGTTGACGCCGTAGAACGGCGTCTCGCACACGGCCAGCACCGGCAGGCCGGCTACCGTGTCCATGCGCGCCTGGATGAGGTCCGACAGGAAGATATCCGGCGCGAAATAGATCGACGCGGTCGTATCGCGGAGCTCGTCGAGCAGCTTGATGATCCGCGGCTGGGATGCCATCGGCAGGGCGATGTAGATCAGGTCCACGCGATGCGTTTTCGCGTATTCGGCGAGATGTCCGATGGTGCCGAGAACTTCGCCTGGCTCGTCGCCGGACCGGCCCGGCCCGCGATCGTCGAAGTACCCGGCGAACCGGATCCCGAGATCGGGTGTGGTCCGGATGCGCTCGGCGAGGCGCGTGCCCATTTCGTTGGCGCCGACCACCACCGCCAGGCGTTCCGTGCCTTCGGCTGCAAGCAACCTCGGCAGCACGGCCGGCGCGACCCGGTGAGTGAGCAACAGCGCCGCGGGCGTTGCGAAGGCCCACGCCAGGATTGCGCCGGAATCGAACAGATCCGCGGTGCGCGTGGCCCATCCGAGCAGCAGCAGCAGGACGACGACCACGGCCCAACTCGACAGGATATCGGCGGCGAGGGAGGCAAAGCCGGCCTGGCGAGGCCAAGTTCCAGGGAACGTGAGGGCGAACACGAGGACCATAAGGATGACATATCGCCCTTCAAACGGCTCTCGGAAGATGTAAAGGCACGCGAGCAGCATCCCGATGGCCACCACCGGATCGAGCGCAATGCGGGCGAGCTGCATTGGCGTGAGTTGTCCGGCCGTCAGTCGCGGCTGGAGCTCGTGCGGCGCAAGCAGGGTGGGTGTGTCGGTGTTCAAGTGCGGGGAACGGGGGAGGAAACGGTCATGCACGCAGGTTAAGTCACGAAACGGAAGGCGGTGATGTGCGGCTTCCTTCCCAGCAATGGCTCTTTCGGACTACGACGCCGGACGACGACAGTCCGAATTGACCTGAGAAAATTTATGCAGGGTGGATTCGCGGCTTATGCGTAAACGGCTGTGATGGTGTAGCAGTTTGATTACAGTGTTTGTCGCCAGCTCACCACACGTCGCACACAACGTGATTTCGCGCATGCGGCGCGGAGAAAAATGCTTCATATCGCTGAAATATTCAGTCACTATCCTGACTTGGACATTCAGCTTGGAAGAAAGAATCGATGAGAACAGAAATGATGCGACATGCGCCGCGGGAAAACCACGTCACGCCGCTCCCGGATACCATTGCGGTGAGCTCTGGAAGCACGACCTTCGCCGGCGGTCTTGCGACGCTCGACGCGCTCGAGGTCGAGTCGCTCGTGCTCAACCTCGATACTTCGCTGAAGGTGCACGCATCCCACCACTTCTTTAACTGGAGCCAGGGCTCGTTGCAGAGCCTCGTGCGTCACGAGCTCCTGATCTGTGTGCTCGGAAACTGCGAGCCGGCGTCGTTTCACGTGGAAAGCTTTTCCTCGGCTGCCTTGGATCTCGCACGCTTCAACGGCATCCTGCGTCAGGACGCGGGCGTGGTGTCCCAGCTCGTGAAGGCATGGGAAGAGAACCACCGGCGCCCGCTGATCCAGGACGCGGCCGGGGACGGCCCGCTCGGCTCGAGCACGCTGGCCCGCGAGCTCAACCGCATCGGCGCGAGCCAGCTCATCGCGCATGGGACGTGCGACGCGTCGGGCAGGGCGGCCAGCTTTTTCGTGTTCGCGTGCCGGCCGGGATCGGCGGGCGCCAAGCAGGCGTACCTGGTCGAGCTGCTGGTGCCGTTGCTGCATGCGGCCTGGGTGCGCACGCAGCTCAACTGGTCGGGCTCGAGCGCCAGCGTGAAGCCGGCAGCGACCAATCTCCTCACCAGCAGGGAAATCGAGATCCTGAAGTGGCTCTACCACGGCAAGAGCAATATCGAGATCGGGATGATACTCACCATCAGCCCGCTCACTGCGAAGAACCACGTACAGAAGATCCTGCGCAAGCTAAACGTTCTGAACCGCACGCAGGCGGTGGGCAAGGCCCTCGCGTTGCGCATCCTCAACGCCTGACCGGCGCGGGCGGGCGCGGCGGCCGGTTCAGGGAGCGGGTGCCGTCGCCATCGTCGGCGGCTCGTAAAAGAAGCGCCACTCGTAATAGTTCGTGGCCTGGTGGAATACCCGGTCCCTGAGGCCGAACTCGGCCCGTTTCACGGGTTCCGCCCCGGATCGGCTGTGCACCCCCATGATGCCGCCGCCCGGCGCCTCGATGAGGCCCCAGTCGGGCTGCCCGGTGATGGGGTCGGCATAGAGCTTGCGCAGGTGGCGCCGCGGGGAGGGGAAGCGC
>Ga0247825_10001661_pt1 | contig 14654 bp, 16 predicted proteins | sample 13C_Vanillin_Day_FD_194413 | JGI IMG/M metagenome (GOLD analysis project Ga0247825, IMG submission 194413) | Soil microbial communities from agricultural site in Penn Yan, New York, United States - 13C_Vanillin_Day48 | ecosystem: Environmental > Terrestrial > Soil > Agricultural land | place... | reverse complement strand
TTCCAGATCCGGCCCTGAAAAGAAAGCGGATGGTGCTGCAAGGCGATGTGCCCAGCCCCTACGACCCGCCTTCGGGCTGCCGCTTCCGTACCCGCTGCCCTTATGCACAGCCTCGCTGCACCGCGGAAGAGCCGCTCCCCGGCCCGGAGCTCGTCGCCTGCCACTTCTGGCGCGAGCTCGAGCCCTTCGCTTCGGATACCCGCTTGACCGCGGTCAATGAGAGACTGTCACGGCTTCAGGCAGCGTTCCATCCCTCGGGAGGTCGACCATCATGAAACTGCTCGCATTTGCCCTTCTCTTCGCCGTCACTTCTGTAAACGCTCAAACGCTGCGTATCGGCCTCGCCGAGGACCCCGACGTCCTCGACCCGACCCGCGCGCGCACCTTCGTCGGGCGCATCGTCTTCGCCGGCCTGTGCGACAAGCTCTTCGACCTGGACGAGAAGCTGCGGATCGTGCCGCAGCTCGCGACCGGCTACGAGTGGTCGAAGGACAACAAGGCGCTGCTCATCAAGCTGCGCAGCGGCGTCACCTTCCACGACGGCGAGAAGATGGACGCCGCCGCGGTCAAGTACAACCTCGAGCGCCACAAGAACATGAAAGGCTCGAGCCGCCGCGGCGAGCTCGCCGTGGTGTCTAGCGTCGAGGTGGTCGACCCCGCGACGGTGAAAATCAATTTAGCGGCGCCGTTCGCGCCGCTGCTCGCGGTGCTCACCGACCGCGCCGGCATGATGGTGTCGCCCAAGGCCGCCGAGGCGCTGGGCGAGAAGTTCGGCGCGAGCCCGGTGTGCTCCGGGCCGTTCAAGTTCGTCGAGAGGATCGCCCAGGACCGCATGGTGCTCGAGCGCTTCCCGAACTACTGGAACAAGGGCGAGATCCACTTCGACCGCATCGTCTACCAGCCGATCGTCGACGCCACCGTGCGCCTCGCCAACCTGCGCTCGGGCCAGCTCGACTTCATCGAGCGCGTCGCGCCATCCGACATCCCGAGCCTGCGCAACGACAGCCGCTTCAGGATCGCCAAGATCGTCGAGATCGGCTACCAGGGCATCACCATCAACCTCGCCAAGAGCGATCTCGCGCAGAAGAACCCCCTGGGCAAGGACGCGCGCGTGCGCGAAGCTTTCGAGCTCTCGCTCGACCGCGACGCCATCGTGCGGGTGGCGATGGACGGCGAAGCGCAGCCGGGCAACCAGTGGGTCGCGCCCGCCAACCTGTACTACGGTAAGAGCGCGCCGATCCCCAAGCGCAACATCGAGCGCGCGAAGCAGCTGCTCAAGGAAGCCGGCGTGCCCAACCCCAGCTTCACCATGATGACGCCGACGACCTCCGACGCGCAGCGCATCGCTCAGGTGGTGCAGGCGATGGCCAAGGACGCGGGCTTCGACGTGAAGATCCACTCGACCGAGTTCGCCACCTCGCTCAACCTCGCCGACAAAGGCCAGTTCGAGGCGTACCTGATCGGCTGGAGCGGGCGCGCCGACCCCGACGGCAACCTGCACACCATGCTCTCCTGCAAGGGGCCGACGAACTACGCCGGCTACTGCAAGGACGACGTCGAGGCGCTCATCACCCAGTCGCGCACCACGCTCGACACGGAGAGCCGCGCCGCCGCCTACGACAAGATCGCGCAGCAGGTGCAGAAGGACCGGCCGATCATCTACCTGTACCACCGGCACTGGCTGTGGGCGCACACGAACAAGCTCTCCGGCCTGCGCGCAGTGCCCGACGGCATGGTGCGGCTGCAGGGCTTGAAGATGAACTGAGGATTTCCTGAAATGTCGCAGTACCTGCTGCGGCGCCTGGCGACGATCGTCCCGACGCTGTTCTTCGTCTCGGTCCTGATCTTCGGGCTGCAGCAGCTTCTCCCCGGCGACCCGGCGATCGCCCTCGCCGGTGAGGAGCGTGATCCCGAGACGATCCGCTACCTCAGGGCGAAATTCCACCTCGACGAGCCGCTGCCGGTGCGCTACTGGCACTGGGCGTCCGGCGTACTGCAGGGCGACCTCGGCGAGTCGGTGCGCATCCAGAAGCCGGTCACCGAGCTGATCCTCGAGAAGCTGCCGGTGACGATCCAGCTCGCCGCGATGGCGATGGTGATCGCGCTCCTCATCGGCATCACCGCGGGCGTCGTCTCGGCGGTGAAGAAGGACACCTGGTGGGACTACGGCGCCAACGTGTTCGCGCTGTGGGGCCTTTCCACGCCCAACTTCTGGCTCGGCATCCTGCTGATCCTGCTCTTCGCCGTGGAGCTCGGCTGGCTGCCCGCCTCGGGCTACGTCAGCCCCTTCGAGGACCTCGGCGCCAACCTCTCGGCGATGATCATGCCGGCCTTCGTGCTCGGCAACGCCATCGCCGCGGTGCTGATGCGCCACACGCGCAGCGCCATGCTGCAGGTCCTCTCCTCCGACTACGTGAGGACCGCCCGGGCCAAGGGCCTGAACGAGCGCGTCGTCATCCTCAAGCACGCGCTGCGCAACGCGCTGATCCCGATCATCACCCTCGGCGCGCTCGAGTTCGGCACCCTCCTCTCCGGCGCCGTGCTCACCGAGCAGGTCTTCACCATCCCGGGCTTCGGCAAGCTGATCGTCGACGCGGTCTTCAATCGCGACTACCTCGTCGTGCAGGGCGTGGTGCTCTTCACCGCCACGGTGTACATCACGCTCAACCTGCTCGCCGACCTCGCGTACTTCCTGGTCAATCCCAGGATGAGGGTCTGATGGCCGCGATTGTCTTTCAACAAATAGAAACCACGCCAGGAAGACGGGCCTTGCGCCGCCTCGCCCGCAGGGGCGGCGCGGTGTTCGGCTTTGCCTTCGTCGTCTTCTTCCTGCTGCTCGCCCTCCTCGCGCCGTGGATCGCGCCCTACGACCCCGTCGGCACGAGCTGGAGCGCGGTGCGCGCGGCGCCGAGCGCGCAGTACTGGTTCGGCGCCGACGAGCTCGGCCGCGACGTCCTCTCGCGCATCATCTGGGGCACCCGCGCCTCCATCCTCGCCGGCGTCGTCTCCGTCAGCATCTCGCTCGCGCTCGGCGTGCCGATCGGCATGCTCGCGGGCTACGTCGGCAGATGGGTCGACGCGCTCATCTCGCGCATCACCGACGCCATGCTCGCCTGCCCCTTCCTCATCCTCGCCATCGCCCTCGCCGCGTTCCTCGGCCCGAGCCTCACCAACGCCATGATCGCCATCGGCATCTCGGCGACGCCGGTCTTCATCCGCCTCACCCGCGCCCAGGTCCTCGCCGCAAAGTCCGAGGACTACGTCGAAGCCGCTCGCGCTCTCGGCAACCCGCACTACCGCATCGCGCTTCGCCACATCCTCCCCAACATCGTCGCCCCGCTCATCGTCCAGGCAACCCTCGCCATCGCCGCCGCCGTGATCGCCGAAGCCAGCTTGTCTTTCCTGGGCCTGGGTCAACAACCCCCCGCCCCGAGCTGGGGCAGCATGCTCAACACCGCCCGCAACTACGTCGACCAGGCCCCCTGGATGGCCATCTGGCCCGGCGTCTCGATCTTCCTTCTAGTGCTGTCCTTCAACCTGCTCGGCGACGGCCTCCGCGACGCGCTGGACCCGCGGCACAAGTAAGCGCTATCCCGGGCGGATGTTCTGGTTGTGGTGGAAGACGTTGTCGGGGTCGTACCTGGTCTTTACGCCCACCAGCCGGTCGTAGACGAAGTCGCCGTACGCCTCGCGGACCCGGTTGGGGTCTTCGTCGCCGCCGAGGAAGTTGACGTAGACGCCTTGTCGGAACCGGCCGAGGGCAGCGAAGAAGCCCCTCGTCCAGGCGGTGTCCCGCTCGCCGAAGTCCTCGCCGGCCCGCCACACGGCATCGAGGGTGATCGCGTGCGACGCCTGCCGGTTTCCGAACGCCGTCCCGCCCGCGGTTGCCCGGCTCACCGCTCCCTTCAGATGAAACAAAGCCACGTACGACCGCGGCGACGCGCAGGAGAACGCGTGCGCGGCGATCACGTCGATGAGGTCGTCGCTGAGCTCGGGGAGGTGGGTGGACTTCCAGTAGTAGTTCCAGCCGTGGACGACGGTCGAGTCGAGCGCGCCCTGGAATCCCGCGTACGGTTTCTGCCCGATCAGGTCGAGGAGCGGAGTCCGGGATGCGCGCAGCGGGCGCAGCGCCCGCTCGCCGTCCTCGATCGGCCCGGCGTAGCAGGTACCCACCATCACCACCGGGCGCCAGTGCAGATTCCCGGGGATGACCGGTAGCGGCGGCACCGTGCCGAACCTCACGACCGTGCCGAGCTCGTCGGGAGCGTCGCGGACGAAGTCGCGGTAGAAGCGCAGCACCTCCGCGGCGTCGCTCGCGTCCCAGAGAATGGGCCCGGCCAGGACGGTGGGCCCGACGGCGTGGAGGCAGAACTCGAACGAGGTGACCACGCCGAAGTTGCCGCCGCCGCCTCGCAGCGCCCAGAAGAGGTCGGGGTGCTCGTCCTCGGACGCGCGCAGCAGCTTGCCGTCGGCCGTCACCACTTCGGCGGCGAGGAGGTTGTCGACCGTCAGGCCGTGCTTGCGCATCAGCCAGCCGATGCCGCCGCCGAGGGTGAGCCCGGCGACGCCCGTGTGGCTCACGATTCCGCCGGTGGTGGCCAGGCCGTGCGCCTGCGTCTCGTGGTCGACGTCGCCCCACAGCGCGCCGCCCTGCACCCAGGCCCTGCGCGCGGCGGGATCGACCCGCACGGCCCGCATCGCCGAGAGGTCGATGACGATCCCGTCGTCGCATACGGCGGTGCCCGCCACATTGTGGCCTCCGCCCCGTATGGCGATCTCCAGATCGTGCTCGCGGGCGAAACGCACCGCCGCGACCACGTCGGCGCTGCCGATGCATCGGGCGATCAGGCGCGGGCGCCGGTCGATGGCACCGTTCCACACTGCGCGGGCGCTGTCGTAGTCGGTATCGTCGACGCGGATCAGCCGGCCCCGGAACCCGTCGATCTGCAGGACGGGTGGCTGCTTGCTCCTGTGGCCCGCTTCCGCGGTCGTCAGTGTCGTCATCGGGTCCTCCTATCTCGACGGCACATCGGACCACGGTCGAACTGGGGCCGTAAAGTCAAGAATCTGGACTTCACAACCAAAGGCGGGTGCGCAACACTGGCGGCGTGAGGACGTACGGCCAGTACTGCCCCATCGCCCGCGGCGCCGAGATCTTCGCCGAGCGCTGGACACCTCTGATCATCCGCAACCTGCACCTTGGCTGCGGCAGCTTCAGCGAGATCCTCGAGGGCGCGCCCGGACTCTCGCGTACCTTGCTCTCACAGCGGCTCAAGCAGCTCGAGGGGCTCGGTGTCGTCGAGTCGGCGCCCAAGGCTGACGGGCGCGGGCACCATTACCAGCTCACGTCCGCGGGCCACGAGCTCTTCGCGGTCTGCCAGTCGCTCGGGGAGTGGGGTGCGCGCTGGCTCGAGATCGCCCCCGCGAACCTCGACCCCTTCGTGGCCCTGTGGTCGATGTGCAACGCGCTGCGCCGCGACCGGCTTCCGGATCGACGCGTCGTCATCCGCTTCGACTTCACCGGCCGCCCGCGCCGCGAGCGCTATTGGCTGCTCATCGAGCTCGGGGACACCGAGATCTGCAAGACGTACCCCGGCCTCGACGAGGATCTCTACATCACGGCGGAAGCCGAAGCCTTCGTCAAATGGCACGTCGGCCAGCTCAGCTGGGCGCAAGCCACGCGCGAAGGGCGCATCCAAATCGACGGCGCCCCGTCGCTGGTGAGGGCCTTCCCAAGCTGGAACGCCCGCAGCATGTTCGCCCACATCAGGCCGGTCTCCCGCACCGCCACGAGCCCCACAGGCTGAACACCTCCCATGCGGGTGCCTCAGGCGATCGCGCTGCTAAGCGTGCGAAGGGGCAAGTCCTAGCTGCCTGCCCTTGAAGCTTCCCACCACGTGCGCAGACCGGGATTGATGCGTTGCCAGCCGAGGCCGTGATACGAGGGCTTGCGCATCTGGAGCACGACCACGACGACAGTCACTGCGAGTGATACGCCGGTTGTGATCGGCCATCCTGGTGCTTCGGTTAGCAGCGTCGCGGACGCGAGCGCGAGGAAGACCGCCGCCCAGCTCAGCTCGAAAGGCCTGGCCATGCGCACGACGTTGCAGAAGAGGAAGAAGTGCGCGACGACGAAGGCGACGATGAAGCCCCACCACGGCTCGATCGTGGTCAGGTAGGACGCGGCGGCGACGCCGAGGATGATGACGACGACGTCGCGGACGGAGAGGCGGAAGCCCGGCTGGAAGTCGTCGGCTGTCCTAGGGGAGCCCACGCCACCAGAGGACGCCGAAGCCTGCGGCGGTGGTGAGGAGGGTGTAGAAGGGCGCTGCGATCCAGTAGCGCCTGGCGGCGCGCTTGTAGGCATCGGGCGAAGTATAGGCGCCGTCGTATTCGTCGGCCTCGCGCATGTGCAGGTGGTAGGCGAGCCGCCAGCCCGCCATGGCGGCGAAGAACAGGCAGATCGCTACCCAGGCCCAGCCGAGGCGCTGCGGGATCGGGAGGCTGGCCATGACGGCGAAGAGGAAGGCGAAGACGATCGGGGCGCCGAGGAAGGGGACACCGCCATGGCCGTTGGGCATGCAGGCCTTAGCGGCAGTCGCCGTAGGACATGATGCCGGCGTCGCCGCGGTAGTAGCGGAAGACGTACCTGCCGTCGGCGAGGAGGCGGATGTAGCCCTGCCCGCGCTCGGGCCGGACGATGACGCGGGTCTCGCCGTCTTCCCATTCGGCGCGTCCGTTCGCGTAGAGCTCGCGCATGTCGGCGTCCGGGGATTCGATCGAGCCGCGGCCTGCGTCCGCCTTGAGCTTGAACGGAAGCGCCGCGGTCTCGGTGCGCCCGGCGCAGCCGGCGTGGATGTTCATGCAGAAGACCGGAAGAACCGGCTCGCACTGGACTTCGAGCGCCCGGGCGCAGGTCGACGCCGCGCCCAGGCCGAGGATCAGGACGAGCCGAAGCATGCCGCGATGGTACTGCGGCCGCGGCGCGGCTTTAGGCGCCCTCCTGCGCGCCGCCCTTGGTCTTGCGCCGCGGCAGCGGGATCAGCATGCCGACCTGCTGGCGATAGACGCGGTAGCGCTCGCCGAACTGGGCGATGAGGTCGCGCTCCTCGAACCAGATGCCGATCAGGATGTAGCCGGTGGTGGCGATGGCGAAGAGGAGATGGCCGGCGGTCATGACCGGCGCCGCCCAGAAGCCGAGGAGGAATCCCAGGTAGATCGGATGGCGCACGTGCCCGTAGAAAAGCGGCGTGCGGAACTCGGGCTCCGGCACGGGGCGGCCGGTGAGGCGGGCGAACACCTGGCGCAGGCCGAAGAGCTCGAAGTGGTTGATGAGGAAGGTGCTGATGAGCAGCACCGCCCAGCCGAGCCAGAAGACGGCCTGTATCGCCAGAACGGCCGTGGAATTCTCGACAGTCCAAATCACAGGTTGGGCGATCGGCCGCCACTGCCACATGAGTAGCGCCAGCGCGAGGGTCGCGGCGAGGACGAAGGTGCTGCGCTCCACCGCCGGCGACACGATGCGCGTCCACCAGCGCTTGAACGAGCGCCGCGCCATGACGCTGTGCTGCACGGCGAAGAGCGCGAGGAGCAGCAGGTTGACGATGAGCGCCTCGGCGAGCGGCACGGCCGCGCCGCTGTCGACCGACTTGGGCACGGCGACGTTGCCGACGAAGCCGATCGCGTAGAGGAAGGTGGCGAGGAAGAAGAGGTAAGCGGCTACGCCGTACGCAAGCGAGAGGACTGCACCCATGGCTGGCTCCTTTCGGAAAGGAACGCTTCGACGGCGTCGTCGACGCGCTCGGGGTGGGTAATCGGCCCGAGGTGCCCCAGGCCGTCGAACTCGATGACCTGCGTGCGCGGCAGCGTCTCGCGCACGAGGCGCAGCGCCCGCCGCGCCGCCGCGGTCGAGCGGCTGCCCGTCATGAGCAGGCACGGAATGTCGAGGGAGCGCAGGGCGTCTGCGGTCCAGGGCTCGCTGAAGGCGGCGTGCCAGCCCTCGCGCAACGAGCGCACGGTCGCCACGATGCGCGGCCTGCGCTCCGGGGGCGTCGCCGCCCACGCGCCGGCGCCCACCCAGTAGTCGATGAAGCGCCCGGCGGCCGCTTCCATCTCGCCCAGCTCGATCAGGCGGATGGTGTCGTCGCGCACCGTCTCGATCTCGAGCGTGGCCGGGTCGCCGGGGAGCAGCGCCGCGAGCGTCCCCCAGATGGAGGGCTCGTAGAACGCCATGGAGCGGATGCGCGAGCGGTGCCTGCCGGCGATGTGCAGCGCGACCGTGGCGCCATAGGAGTGCGCAACCAGATGGACTGCAGAACTACCAGAGATTTGTTCTTCAATCGGAGACGCTTCATCGCTGATCGTGAAGCGCCCCTGCCCTTGCCACGGTCCGCGCTCGCCGTGGCCGTAGAGGTCGGCGGCAACCACCTTGAAGCGCGGCTCGAGGCGCGCCGCGAGCGAGCGGTACTGCCGCGCGCTGCTGGAGAACGAGTGGATGCACAGGACGGTATCTATCGCCGCACCCAATGGCGGTTCTCGAGCACCTGCGCGATTTGCCGGGCGGCGCGCGCGGCGCCGTCGGTCTCGACGCTCTTGTAGCGCACGGGCGCGTGCATCGCCTCGAGCGCCTGCTGCGCGAGCGCGTCCGGCGTAAGGCCGGCGTAGGAGACGGAGCGGTCGGCGCCGTAGTTCGCAAGGCGCCGGCGCACGTGCACGCACTGCTCGAAGTGCCGCTGCAGCGGGAAGCTCAGGAACGGCCGGCGCGTGGCGACGAGCTCCATGGTGGTGCTCAGGCCGCCCTGCACCAGCGCGAGGTCGCAGCAGGCGAGGTGCTCGAAGAGGTTGTGCACGTACGGCTTGACTTCGAGACCCTGCAGCTTCGGAAAGTGATCCGGCGAGAGGCGCGGCCCGGCGACGAGGATGAGGCGCAGCTCGGGCACCTCGCGCTTCATGCGCGGGAAGGCCTGCGCGATCTTGTCGAGGAGCGGCTTGCCCACGCCCGTGCCGCCGACCGCGGCGATGGCGATCTTCTCGGCCGGCTTGTATCCGAGCCGGGTTCTTATTTTTTCAACATCCGAATACTCATGGGGATCGAACGGCAGTGCATACCCGGAGTAGGCGAAATTGCGGTCAGTCCACTCACGGATCTTCGGCAGCCCGGGGCCGAACGGATCTTCGGTGACGTCCTCGGGATTGCCGACGAAGATCGCCGCGTCGCGCACATAGGGGAAGCGCTCGACGTGCTCGATGTCGTCGGCATTGCGGTCCGCGCACAGATGGACTTCTCTTTCATTCGATTCCATGGGAAGGCAGCCCACGAAATCGGTGAGAAACACGAACGGCTGGCGCTTGAGCTCCGGGTTCTCGTGGTAGTAGTAGTCGACCTCCCAGGACTCGTCGCCGATGACGAGGTCGTAGTGCTGCTCGTCCATGAGATCGGAGAAAGTCATGAAGTTCGCGACCATGACCTCGTCCATGGTGCGCAGCGCGAAGAAGGCGTGCAGGTCGTGCTCGCCGGCGACGCCCTCGAAGTGCCTGCTCTCGTTCGCGAGGCGCGCCGTGATCGGGTGCAGCCGCTCGCCCTCCTGCTGCAGGTAGCGCGCCGCCGGGTCGACGGTGAACCAGTCGATCTCGAGGTCGGGCTGGAGCTTGCGCAGCTCGCGCGCGATGGCGAGGTCGCGCTGCACGTGCCCGAGGCCGATCGGGCTGGAGATGAAGAGCGCCCGCCTCCTGCGGCTCATGGCGCGCGTCCACGTGCCGGTGCGCACCGGGCCCTCGACGAACGCGCGCAGCGCCCGGTTGAACACCACCGGGTCGCGCGCCGCGGTGATGTGCCCGCCGCCGGCGACGCTGAGGAGCTGCGCGCCGGGCACGAGGTCGCGGATCTCCTCGCCCTTCGCGTAGGGGACGCGCTTGTCGCCGTCGCCGTGGATGACCAGCGTCGGGCACTTCACCTGGCGCGCGAGCTCGCGCACGTCGTTGCCGACCCAGCCGTTGCGCGCCCAGTTCACCGCCTCCCCGGTGCTCGCCCAGCCGTAGCGCACGCCGTCCTCGAAGGGCTTGGTCGAGTGCGGCTCGGTGAACACCGTGGAGAAGAACCAGTCGAGGTAGCCCGGCCAGTCGTTCTGCATGCGCTCGCTTTCCATGCGCATGCGCTCGACGAACTTCGGGTGCTCGAGGCGCGCCTCGGCGTAGCCGCCGGCGACGATGACGTGGCTCACCCGCCCGGGGTGCTCGGCCGCGAGGCGCAGCGCCGTCATGGTGGTGGCCGAGATGCCGACCACCGCCACCCGGTCCGCGCCCGCCGCGTCGAGCACCGCCAGGAAATCCTTGTAGTAGTGCTCGAAGCTGTACGCCTCCTGCCCCTGCGGGCGGTCGGAGCGCCCGTTGCCGCGGCCATCCATCGTCACCACCCGGAAGTGGCGCGAGAGATAAGGCACCGTCGCCTTGAGCATCTGCGTGTGCGTGATCTGGAAGATCGGCGCGAAGGCGATCCACGGGCCGGCCTCGCCCCACACCGCGTACCAGCTCTTTACGCCTTCGCGCTCGACATAGCCGTCGCGCACCGGGCGCACCGTCTCGAACGGGTAGCCCTCCGTCGCGGGCAGCCGGCCGGGCTCGGGCAGCTCGCCGACGACCTTCTCGAAGCTGCCGGGCTGCGCTTCGCGCTTCATTTTTTCCTCCTCGTCTTTCCGGGCCGGTCCAGCGTCTCGAGGATCACCTGCATGGCGTCGAGCGCCGCGCGGTGCTGGCGGTGCTCGCCGCGGTCGCCGATCAGGTCGACGAACTCCATGCCCAGCCAGAACTCCGAGATCCAGGTGGCGATGACCTCGGCGGTAAAAGGCGGCGGCAGCTTCGTGCCTTGCGCCTCGAGTGCCGCCACCGCGTCGCGCACCGCCCCGAGCACCACGTCGCGCCAGGCGCGCAGGCGCGGCAGGAACTTCTCGCGCAGGCCGGGGTTGGAGAGGCTCGCCGCCCAGAGCTCCGCCTGCACGCGCACGAAGCCCGAGGCGAGGTCCCCCTGGTAGAAGGCGCGCGCCTGCGCCCACTTCGCGGCGAAGTCCCCGGTCGCCGCGTACATGCGCTGCTGGCGCGCCAGCAGCTCGCGGTTCGCGGCATCGAGCACCGCGATCACCAGCTCGTCCTTGCTGCGGAAGTGGTAGTTGATGAGCGCGTGGTTGACGCCCGCCCCCTTGGCGATCTCGCGCATGCTGAGCGCCGCGTAGCCCTCGTTCGCGAGGCGCCGGAACGCCGCGTCGAGGATCTTCGCCTTGGTCTCGCCGAGGTCGCCCTCGGCGAACAGCGCCAGCTCTTCCATGCCCGACTTGTCCGCCTGGTTTAACCAGTCGTTCAAACTCTAGCGCCGGCGGCCCCGCCTTGTCAACCGCTCAGAAGCGGTACGGGTCGCTGAAGGTGAGGGAACGGTTTTCCAGGACGCCGTCCTCGAGGTCCTCGAGCATCACCTGGAAGACATAGCGCTCGCCGCGCTCGAGCACCCCGGCGGGAATGCGGAAGCTCGTCGCCGTCGGCGGCAGGGCGCGGGACACGTAGATCTCGCTCAGGAACCGGCCCTGCACGCGCGCGCCGCCGCGCACCGCGACGCGGATGCGCTCGACGTCGAAGCCCGCGAGGCCGGGCAGCTTCCAGCTGAGGCGCGGCTGCGCGCCCTTCCCCGCCACGCGCACGTCGGTCACCAGCGGCACCTGCTGCGGCCTGGCGATCGGCGCCGTCGTTGCCGTCGCGCCCTTCGCGTCGCTTCGCTCGGCGGCGATGCGCCACGCGCCGGTGAACGCCGGGTCGAAGCGCTTCCAGAGGGCATAGACATCCCCGGGAAACTGCGTGAACGGCTCGCGCACGCCGTTCTGCTCGCCGAAGACGAGCGTCGGGAACCCCGAGGGCACCACCTCGGCGGTCACGACGATCTGGTAGGTCGGCCCGATCCCCGCCTCGTTCCAGCCCCGGTTGTCGGTGTAGCGCTCGAGCTTGCCGATCGCGATGTCCTGCGCCGCCGCCGCGCCGGCGAGCGCCAGAAGCGCGGCGAGCGCCGCTAACCGCCGGCCAGGTTGGTGATGAGATAGCGACCGAAAGCCCACCAGAACCTCTCGCCCGAATGCTGCTGCGCGAGCAGCGAGATGTCGACGTAGAACTTGTGCGCGATGACCGACAGGATCAGGCTGCCGAGCGCGATCGCGGAGACCTGCAGCAGGGTCTTCGCCGCGTCCGCGCGCTCCACGCTACTCCGGCAGGCTCGCGCCCGATCCGCCCATTTCCTTGGGCAGATCCTTGAGCTTCGGCAGGCCGTCCTTGATGCGCAGCTTGGTTTCCTGGTAGTTCACGTGGACGCCGGGCTTGTAAGGGAAGCCGGGAATCACGGCCGCGTAGACGTCGGTCAGGTTCCACGCCGGATGCTCGGTGAAGAGATGGCCGCCGCACTTCTTGCACCATTTGCGCACGCTGTTGGGCGTCTTGCTGTAGCTGCCGATCTCGGACGCGCCCTGGGTGATCTGCAGCGCCGCCGGCGGCCACAGGCTGAAGGCGTTGATCGGTCCGGCGGACCAGGTGCGGCAGGACTCGCAGTGGCAATAGCCGGCGGCGGCGGGCTCGCCGGTGACGGTGAACTTCACGGCGCCGCAGAAGCAGCTTCCGGCGTACGCTTTTCCGGCCATGACTCCTCCTTACTTGCTGTGAATGAGATCCGAAGCCATGAGCTCCGGCGCGATGCCTTCGCACTCGGCGCCGTCGAAGTTGAGCTCGATCTTGATGCCGTTGGGGTCGAGGAAGAAGAGCTGGTAGAGCGCCTGCCCGTTCGCGCGCCGCTGACTGAAGTCTATTTTTTCGTTTCTAAGACGTTGCATCATCTCGCGCAGGCCGGTCGCGCGGAAGGCGATGTGGTCGACGGCGCCGGTGCCGGCAGCGGTACCCTGCGAGGTGCGGCCGAGGTACTTCTTCTGGTTCTCGCTCGCGTTCTTCGCGCTTGGGCCGATATGCACCACGTCGACGTCGCCGAGGTACATCCAGTGCACCGGGAAGCTGAACTCGGGATGGGGGCCTGGGCGCATACCGAGCACGCGCGCGTACCAGTCGCGGGTGGCGTCGATGTCGTCGGCGGCGACGAGGAAGTGCTCGATATGCGATAGCGGCATGGCGCCGCTATATTACTTCTTGCGCGTGCCGCCCGTCGCCGCGGACTTCTTCGAAGCGGTCGCCTCGGCGATCAGCTTGCCGCAGTTGGAGTCCTTGCCCTTGCCCTCCTCGAGGAGCGGGATGACGGCGAGCAGCGGGTTGAGCACGCCCATCAGGATCGCGCCCGCCCCGCGCGTGGCGAGCCGGCCCATGTCGGGCCCGACCTCGGGCTTGGAGAAGGTGCCCCGCAGGTAGAGCGGGCTCTTCAGCGAGGCGATGCTGCGGTCCTTGGGCTCGGGCTTCAGCGTCAGGTCCATCTGCTCGTTCTTCAGATTGATGGTGCCGTTGCCGCCGACGTTGACCACCGCGGTGTCGAAGACCAGCGCGTTCGCCTGCATCAGGCCGCCCTTCACGCCGAAATCCGCGATGGCGCAGCGGATCTTCACCGAGGACTGGTCGCCCTTGAGCTTCAGCCGCGCCACGTCCCAGAGGTCGAGCGCGGCGAGCTCCATCATGAACTTGCTGATCTGGCCGTCGTCGATGAACAGGCCCACCTTGCCGTTCGAGCTGCCGAGCATCCCCGCCACCGAGTTGCCGGTGCCGGCGAGCTCGATGATGCCGTCGACGTCGCCGAGCGACGCCTGGTTCTCCTTGACGGTCGGGAAGAGCTGCGCGAGCTTGAGGTTCTGCACGCGCATGTTGATCGCGGCGCGGATCGGGTCCTTCGTGCCGTCCAGGCGGATGGTGCCGGCGAGCTTGCCGCCGGCGATGCCGAACTCGAGCGGCTGCAGCGTCAGCACCTTCTCCTGCATCCGGATGCGCGCCGACAGGTTCTCGAGCGGGAGCTGCGCCGGCCGCTCGATCTTGCCGGCGCGCAGCGTCACGTCGGCGTCGACGCTGCCCCAGCGCGCGGTGTCGAAGGGCCGGTCGGGCAGCACGCCGGACTTCGAGGGCTCGGTGGTGCCGACCAGCGGCCCGAGATCTGCGAAGTTGAGCAGGCCCGACTTCAGCTCCGCCTTCATCAGCGGCCGCGGCTCGGCGCGGCGGACCTCGAAGGTGCCGGCGAGGTCGCTCTTGCCGACCTTGCCGGAGAAGTCCTCGTAGCGCCAGGTGTGGTCGGTGCGCACCAGGCGCCCGGCGGTGTCGTAGGGGCTGGTGTCCGGGAAGGCGATGTTGAAGATGTCGTAGAGCTGCACCATGCTCTGGCCGCGCACGCGGATCTTCGCGTCGAGCGCTTCGAGGCCGACGATGTTCGTGACGCGGCCGTCGAAGTCGATGGTGGTGGCGCCGAACTTCGCCTGGCCCTTGAGCGGGTAAGGCGCATCGGCGTCGCGCAGCGCGAGCACCTGGCCGCCGACGCCGGAAGCCAGCATCGGCAGGCCCTTGTACTCGCCCTGGGCGGTGAAGACCACGCCCTCGGGCTCGCTGGTGAACTCGGCGGCGATGGCGATCTTGCGCCCCGGCTCGAGGTACTCGAGCTCGGCCTGGTCGAGCGTCAGGCCGCGGATGTGCACGCGCGAGCCGCCCTCGTC
>Ga0247825_10001660_pt1 | contig 14656 bp, 14 predicted proteins | sample 13C_Vanillin_Day_FD_194413 | JGI IMG/M metagenome (GOLD analysis project Ga0247825, IMG submission 194413) | Soil microbial communities from agricultural site in Penn Yan, New York, United States - 13C_Vanillin_Day48 | ecosystem: Environmental > Terrestrial > Soil > Agricultural land | place... | reverse complement strand
TTACGGAACCGCCTCACGGTCTCGGTCCTGTTCGGGTGGGACAACCAGTTCAGCGGCAAGATGATCCAGACCGCCACCGGCCGGACGACCGGGGGGGCGCCGATCAACCTGGACGAGACCACCTACGACGAGGTGTACGGTCGCATGGGCCTGTTCAAGGTCGGCGTCGGCTACCGGACCACTCCCCGCACCGAGGGCGTCTTCAACTTCGTGTGGTCCAAGAGTGATGCGTCGGAGGCGGCGACCCCAATCGGCACCGTGGGCACGAGCCCGCTGATCCCGCTCAATGTCAACTTCACCGAGTTCAAGTACTGGGGGTTCGAGGGTGGCCAGCGGTGGTTCTTCGCCCGCACGCGCTTCACGCCCTTCGTGGGCTACCTCGTGGGCATCAACCGGCACCAGGACATCCGTGGCACGTTCGTCAACGTGCCGCCCAGTGCCACTCCTGGGCTCGCCGCGCAGGATGGCAAGTTCTTCGAAGATTCGTGGGCGTTCAGCTTCGGTCCGACCGGGGGGCTGCTCATCGGCGTGGGTCCCTTCGAGTTCATCGCAGAGACACAGCTCCGTTTCATGGGCGGTCTGTCGGACGTGGACTGGCTGGTCGAAGAAGGCCTGCGGGATGTCAACAGCGAGAGCTCGCGGTGGTCGCTCCCGGTCCTGGTCGGCGCCCGCATCCGGTTCTGAGGACGCCGTTGGTGAAGCAGGAGGTGCGCCCGATGTGGTTGGTGGACCGGATTCCCGTATAGAAGTCTACACTTCGCTCCAGCATGGGTTTCCGGGATTTGTCCCTGGCGGCCCTTGTCTACGGCTTAGTTCCGCGGCCACACGCGGGCGTACGCGTGAGCGACCAGTCGTGAGCAGGCCGACGCGGCGATCAGTCGATCCCGTTGCGGCGCCAGACAATGCGTCAGCCGACCTGAGGCCCACGGCGGATTCTACGACGCCTTCCGCCCCTCTCGCTGGAGAGCCTGGTGCAAATCCCAATCGGCTTGCAGCCGCATCCAGAGCTAAGGCGACGTCTTCAGCAATCGCGAGAGCCGTAGCGCCGTGTCGGCCGTGATGCTTCGCTTGCCGAGGACGATCTCGTTCAGTCGGTTGAGCGAGATGCCAAGCCGCTCAGCGGCCCGCACCTGTCCCAATCCGAGGGGCTTGAGGTACTCCTCCAGGAGGACTTCTCCCGGTGGAATCGCGGGGCCGAGCCAACCGGGGTCCCTAGTGATGGTCCTCGACCGAGACTTCGTAGGCATGGCCGTTCTCCCCCCGTGTGCCGTTGACGCTTGTCAAGAGTCGAGGGAATAGATCCCTGCACTCAATGGCTCGCTGTTAATGGGAGCACTCGCGCAACGAGCTCCTTCAGAAAGACATCGGGCTTCATGAACACGACGACGTGACCGCCTCCCTCGATAGCGACAAACGCCTTACGGGGCGCACGAAGCGAGTTCAGAAACACCCTGGCGAGGCTCGTCGGCGTGGTGAAGTCGTCGGCACCCTGGAACACGAAAACCGGCAGCGCGAATTCTCCGCCAAGGTCCTTCGGGTCAAGCGCGTTCGTCTGTGGGATCAGGCGCTGGCCGCTCAGGCTTTGTCCCTCGCCCCAGTCGTTGATGTCGGCCAGGGAGTAACCTGGCGCCATGAGTGCGAGGCCGAACATCGATGCAATGAAGGAGTCCGCGCCTTCAAACAGGTTGGACCATTTGCGCTGGACCGCGTAGCCCTTGCCACTCGTGTATGGTGGAGGGCCAACTCTGTGATCGCGCATGTCTCCCCACTCACGTTCGCCCGGTCATCACGTTCGCCTGCGTGACGGGTGGGAAAAGATTGGAGGCGCCGCCCGGATTTGAACCGGGGGTGGAGGTTTTGCAGGCTTACGTAAGGCCCCGAAAGCCTTAGCAGATTTACTAATTTCCTAAGCTTTCCGCTACCTCGCCACTTACCGAGACCTACCGAACACTACCGAGTCTTACCGCGTAAGCTATACGTAAGCTATAGCCCGGAGGACTTTCCGCGAAGAGCGCATGAGGCAATTATTGAATAGCTCGAAGGTCAAGCGACCCTAAGGGCTCAGTTCTTCAGCCGAGCCGTCCAGTTGACGACGATGGTCAGTGGCGTATTGCGGGCCTCGGTGAACGCCGAGACAATGAAGCGCTGGCCGTCGGCAGCCACATCGTACTCGGTGGCTCCGAACCGGAGTGGGTTAGTGGAAAACGTGGCATCGAATAGCGGCGTGGCCGACCCCACCTCCAAACCCGCAGCGGCAGTGATCGGCACGGCCATGACTCTGGTGCTAGAAAGGTAATAGAGCTCTTTTCCGTCGCCACGCCAGCGAGGCTGTGCGCCGCCGTCGGTCGAGATCTGCCACTTGCCTGCCGGTTTTGGAAAGCTCTGCACGTAGACTTCGATTCTTCCCGACTCGTTGGAACTGTACGCCAGCCAGCGCCCGTCTGGGGAAAGCCGGGCCTGCGTTTCAGAGAAAGGCGTCGTCAGGAATCCAAACGGTTTTTGATCACCGGAGAGAGGCAGCACCCACAGGTCCTCGCCGGTACCCTGTCCTAGTGTCCCATACACGATGAACCGCCCGTCGGATGACCAGTCATGGGTAAAAGCGATGCCCGCGACGTTGGGAAGCGGATCATCGTCGCCGACGCCACTGGCGAGTTTTTGGTACAACTGCGTCTTTTCATTCCGCTGGGACCGGAACGCGACTCGACTGCCGTCCGGTGACCATACTGGCGCATTGTCAACAGCGGGATCGAACGTAAGTCGCGTGGGTACGCCGCGCGCCAGGTCCAGCAGCCAGATGTCAGCGCTTCCGTCCGAAAGACGTGTCAGAGCCAGCCGCTTGCCATCGTCCGACAGCTCGAGTGCTCGGTAGTCACCCAACGGACCTACGATGCCCACTCGATTACCGGCCCGATCCAGCCAGGTGATCTGCCGGTCGATCAACGAGAGGCCGGTGCGATACGCGATGATGCCCGCATCGGACACCGACAGCGCCACCTTGCCATTCGCCGAATTTCCGGCTACCTGGTCGGCGATGGAGAAGGCGTCGCCCGCCGGCTCCAGGCGCCCGGCATCGAACGGCTGCGCCATCAGATTCTGGTCCCGCTTGAAGAGCAGGTAGCCGGGCGAGGCATAGTAGGCCTCGATCGCGCCGTTGAGAATGCGCTTTGGTTCTTCAGCATCCAGCGAGCCGATGTAGACGCCGTCGTGTTCGGAGGCCGAAATGTCGCGACTCTGTGCGAAAAAGAGGAAGTGCCGGCCATCCGGGAGAAAGTGCGGCCAAAGGTGCCCCGTCTCCTCGCGAGAACTATTCAGAGTGGTGATCGCGACGGGCTGTCCTCCCGATGCAGGCACTCGAGAAATGCCAGGGTTGGCGGTACCGCTGCTGAAGACGATGACGTTGTCTTGATTCCACGATCCCGTCGCACCGCTGTCGTCGATCACATCGCAGAGCGTCTGAGGAGGCCCGCCGGACACCGGCACGGTCTTCAGCTTGCGTCCGGCAAAGAAGCCGACGTAGCGGCTGTCGGGCGACCAGAACGGAACCGCGGCGCCCTCGCTGCCGGGAACCGGCTGCGCCAGTTTGGAGTCGAGCGGGCGTATCCAAAGCAGCTGCCTTCTGTCCTCGCCGATGGCGATGAAGGCCAGATACCGGCCATCCGGGGAGAGCGCCGGGTAAGGAACAGCGGTGGCGCCCGTAATGGTGCCGATGCCGAACACGCCTCCGTCCGGCGGATCGACTTGGAATTCGTACGAGGGTTGATCACCCTCTCGCGTCCCGCCGACGTTGAACATCACAACGGCCGCGGCCGCGACGGTCACCACGGCTGCTGCGGCTCCAACGGACAGCGCCGCTCGCCGACCCCGCCGCTTGGCCGGAGTCGATGCGCCATGGACGGACGCCTCTGGCTCTTCGGCGAGGATCTCGTCGATCTCGAACCGGGCGTCCGCGATCTCGTGCAGGCGCCGTTTGGGATCCTTCTGCAAACAGTGACGCAGGAACGATCGTGTCCTCGAGGAAGCGCGGCTCGGCAGTCGCGTCCAGTCGGGCTCGGTCTTGATGATGGACGCAATGATGTCGGTGGCGCTGGCGCCGTCAAAGGCTCGGTGCCCGGTCACCATCTCGAACAGGACGCAGCCGAACGCCCAGATGTCGGTGCGCTTGTCGACAGCGTGCCCGCGCGCCTGTTCGGGGCTCATGTACGCCGCCGTGCCGAGAATCATGCCCGCGCCCGTCATCATGGCGGGGGAGGTGATGGTTGGCGACTGCGTCACGTTTGGTGACATCGCGCTTATTGCAGGCTCCAGCGCCTTCGCAAGCCCGAAATCCAACACCTTCACGGTCCCGTCTGGTCGTAGCTTGATGTTCGCGGGCTTCAAATCGCGATGAATGATGCCTTGCTCGTGTGCCGCTTCGAGGGCCTCCGCAATCTGCTTCGCAATAGGGAGCGCCTCATCGACGGGAATCGGACCTTGGGCGATTCGGTCCGCCAGCGTCGGTCCCTCGACCAGCTCCAGCACGAGCGCTTGCACACCGTCTGAGTCCTGGAATCCGTGGATTGCGGCGATGTTCGGGTGGTTCAGCGAGGCGAGGATCTGGGCCTCTCGCTTCAACCTGGCTAGACGGTCAGAATCGAGGGCGAGATGGTCCGGGAGGATCTTGAGGGCGACGTCCCGGCCCAGCGTGGTATCGCGCGCTTTCCAGACCTCACCCATCCCGCCGGCCCCGATGGCAGAGAGGATTTCGTACGGGCCAAGGCGACGTCCGGCGGACAGCCCCATAGGCGTCAGATTGTATTAGAAGCAACTGATCTTAGTGGGATTGGATACCTGACGGAAGGAAAAACGGGTAGATAGCAGTTCTCAGACATCTGAAGAGCATGCGTGGCGCGCAGCCGCTGGGGAATCGCCGCAGCGCGGGCGGCCATCCAGCGGAAGGAAAGCCGCTAAGCAAATTCCTCGACGTCGATCTTCGTCCGCACCGTACCGCCTGCCCACAAGAAAGTTACAGCAGCCCGCATCCCGACGGAGACCTATCACCAAAATATTCTTTTCCGCCAGGGAAGACCGACGCGACGCCCGGTTTTTAGAGTTATAATCGAAAAGCCGGCGAGGTCGATTAGGTGGCCCCGGCAAGTCGCGGTTTTTACGCGACTATAGATCAGCCTTCCCGAGCAGAAGCGATTGCCGCATTCCGCTGACGGGCTGACGACAACACTCGCGAAAGTCACGGTTGTCGTCGGTTTTGTCGATGGAGCCCAATGCGGCAGCCCGCAGCACCACCTGAATCAATCGTCCTCGCTTCGACGCTCAAGCCTCGCCTTGTTCGTCGTGCGCAAGCCGCAAGCTATCTGTCCCTCCCCATCTCGACATTTGACGCTCTCCGATCGCGCGGCGAGATTCCACCGCCGGTCGCTGTTCCTGCCGCCCACGTCGAAGGCGAGCGCCCGCGTCGTGCCACTGTGCCGAACGAGAGGAAGCATTACGCCGCTAGCGGTTACCATCCTTCACCCCTTCAGCAGTGGACAGTTCGGCCGGTCCTGTGTTGTTGGATTTACGGACAATCTCGTACTCGCTCCTAATTCGACGGTCTGTCCAAAATGCCGCAAACACAGCTGGGATAATTGGGAGTATTGCTCCTACATAATAAATCGTAGAGTGTGAGGCTCCCAGCAGTTGCCCCCACAGGAGCACACCTACCGATGCCAATATGATGGTCACGACGAGTCCAGGAATCCTTGGGACAATTGTAAGATGGCGTCTGGGCCCGAAGAAGAACATAGCAAGATAGCCGTAGCTTGCAATCGAGAGCAGGCCGAAAACCGCAGCCGAAACCAGTTGCCGACGGTAAAGTTCAGGCAGTTCTCTCCTTTGGATCTGCGGGATCCCGGATATTCTGGCGTCGATTAGAGGCTCACTGAACCCTCCGCGAAGGTGGAGCGTCAAGCGAAAGCGGTCACCTGGATTGAGTAGCATTGGTGCGATGGTCACGGTTGACAGGTCGTGCTCGACTCGCGGATCAAGATTCGGGGGCTGCTTTTCGCCAACGGTGACCGCAAGTAGCGAGTTCGAATCACTGAAACGAATTACGAGCGGCCGCTCGAAATCGAGACGTTCAATCGGCCGCGTGCCAATATTGGCCAACTCCAAAGTGACCGTCGTTACTCGGTCGACGGGCATATCTTGGTACGTCAACTTGAGTAACGACAACGCGGGATCGGTCAGGTCCGCTACCACAGCCCGCGAAATGGTCTCAATTGAAACAGCCTTCGAACCACGCCCTGCGACGAACAGCGTAATCGCGACGATCGGGCCAGCTACCCACACCCACCTGCCTAAGACAGTCCACTTATTCTCAGCCTGAGCCATTTTCGCCTCTGGAAGAGGTCTCTCTGCGGAGCACTGTAGGGCCAGTTCGTGCCTAGCATGAGAGAGGGTGTATCGCCGGCAGTAAGCTATAGATAAGCTATAAATTGGCTCGTTGCCGGCCACGGCCATGGCGAGTCAACGAGTTTGTTAGGTAATTTGGAGGCGCCGCCCGGATTTGAACCGGGGGTGGAGGTTTTGCAGACCTCTGCCTTACCACTTGGCGACGGCGCCCTCTGAACTGATTGGAAGAAAAAGACCGACTCGAATCAGCTGGCGTGATGGGCCAGACAACAGCGTTCGACGAGGCGGGGAATCACAGCGCTCGCTCCTCACCGCCCGCGCGCGGAACGGACAGGGCATCGGACCCCACCTCGCGTCGCGCGCGAGACCGGGGTCGAGACCCCGGAGTATTCGGAGTAATAAATGGAGCGGGAAACGGGATTCGAACCCGCGACTTCGACCTTGGCAAGGTCGCACTCTACCACTGAGTTATTCCCGCTCGCTTCGAACGAGTACCGTAGCACACGCTCGGGGGCCCCTTCAAGTTACGGCATCGCGCTGCCGCCGGACACTTCCTCGCGAGTCGTCAGATCCTGACGCCACGCAAGACACGGGTCGCCTCCTCCGGCGACGTCGGGTTGATGTAGAACCCGGTCCCCCACTCGAAGCCAGCCGTCCGCGCCAGCTTCGGAAGAAGCTCCACGTGCCAGTGATACACGTCGGTGCCGTGATTCGCGTCGTTGAACGGCGCCGAATGAATGATCAGGTTGTACGCCGGCCACTCGAGCGCGCGGCCGAATCGAAGCACGACCGCCTTGAGCAGGCGCGCGAGGCTCTCCAGCTCGTGCCGCGGCGCCTCCTCGAACCGCGCCGCGTGCCGTCGCGGCAGCAGCCAGGTCTCGAACGGAAAACGAGGCGCATAAGGCGAGAGCGCAACGAGGTCGGCGTTTTCCTGAACGATGCGGGCGCCCGCCGACAACTCCTGCCGGAGGATGTCGCAGAACACGCAGCGCTCTTTCGCCTGGAAATGCCGCCGCGCACCCTCGATTTCCTCCCGCACGAAATCCGGCACGATCGGCAGCGCAATCAGCTGGGAATGGGCGTGCTCCAGCGTGGCGCCGGCCGTCGCCCCCTGGTTCTTGAACACCAGGATGTAACGCAGCCGGCGGTCCTGCTTGAGATCCAGTACCCGCTCGCGGTACGCGGACAACACGCGCTCGATCTCGGGCTCGGACATCGTCGCAAACGTCTTGTCGTGATCGGGCGTCTCGATGATCACTTCGTGCGCCCCGATGCCGTTCATGCGATCGAACATCCCGTCGCCCTCGCGATCGAGTCCGCCCTCGACCTGCAGCGCCGGAAACTTGTTCGGCACCACCCGCACATCCCAGTTACGCGAGTTGGGTGCACCGCCGTTCTGGCGATACGCGAACACCTCGGGCGGCGTCAGCGCCTCGCGGCCAGGACAGAACGGACACTGTTCGCGACCGATGATGGACGGCCGCTCGAAGCGGAAATCGTTCGGACGCTTCCGCCGCTCCGTCGAGATGATCACCCAGCGACCGGTGACGGGGTCCTTGCGCAGCTCAGGCACGATGGCTCTTGCCAGATCCTCGACGCCCGCCGGTCGGTCTCTCGTCAGCCAACCGCGGCGAACGCATTCTGAAATACTTCAACAACGGGACGGCCCGCTTCCAGATGGATCGCGACCACGTCGAAGCGGCATGGACACTCCTCGCAGCGTCGCTGCACCACGTACTCCGTGGCCAGCCGGACCAGACGCCGGCGTTTCTGCCAGGTCACCCCCTCGGCCGCCCAGCCAAACGCGCGGCCGACCCGCGTCTTGACTTCCACGAACACCAGCGTCTTCCCGTCGCGCGCTATGATATCGATTTCGCCACCTCGCTGCCGGTGTCGTCGTTCAACAACTGCGTACCCACGCCGTTCGAGCTCGAGACAGGCGAGGTCTTCGCCGGTTTTGCCGAGCGCCATGCGCCTCTGGGTCATGCCGTTCACGGCAGAGCAAGAGGCCTGCCACGATCGTCACGGAGACTCGAACCGAGTTCCCTCGACCTCCGCCAGCGCTTCGTCGAAGATCCGCACGGCGGTGTCCGCCTGATCCCTGGTCAATACGAGCGGCGGCGAAAAACGGACCGAATTCCTGCCGGCGCCCAGAATCAGCAGACCTCGGTTGAAGGCGGCCGTCACCACGGCGTTGCGTTCCACGAGCGCCCGTTCCTTTGTCTGGCGATCCCGGACCAGCTCCACGCCGATCATCAGACCGCGACCGCGAACGTCTCCAATCAGGCGGCGCTTTTCGGCCAGCGCCTCGAGCCTCGCAAACAAGTAGCCGCCGATCGTCGCCGCGTTCTCGAGCAGCTGTTCCTTCAGCAGCTTCAGCGTCGCCAGCGCCGCCGCGCACGACACGGGATTGCCGCCGAACGTGCTCGCATGCGCGCCCCTGGGCCAGGTCATGAGGTCCGCGCGAGCCGACGACACGCCCAGCGGCATTCCCGACGCAATCCCTTTCGCCGTGGCCACGATATCGGGCTCGACGCCGCAGTGTTCGATGGCGAACATCTTTCCTGTCCGGCCCATCCCGGACTGCACCTCGTCGGCAATCAACAGGATGCCGTGCTTCCGCGTGATGTCGCGAAGCCCGCGAAGGAACCGGTCGGGCGCGACGACGTAGCCCCCTTCCCCCTGAATCGGCTCGACGACAACGGCGGCGATTTCGTCGGGGGCCGCGAGCTGCGTGAAGAGGTGGTTCTCGATATATCCGAGGCACTCCTCGACGTACGCGTCCGGCGTCAGGCCGGGCGGGCACCGATAGCAGTACGGGTAGGGCGCGTGGTAGACGCCGGCCATCAGCGGGTTGAACCCGCGTCGCTGCACGGCCTGACTCCCTGTCAGCGCCAGCGCGCCCATCGTGCGGCCGTGAAAACCGCCGTGGAACGCGATGAATCCCTGGCGGCGCGTGGCGTAGCGCGCGAGCTTCAGAGAGGCTTCGATGGCTTCCGTGCCCGAGTTGCCGAAGAACGACTTCACGCCCCCCCGGATGGGCATGATCGCCGCCAGCTCTTCGGCCAGCCGGACCTGGACGTCGTAGTAGAAGTCGGTGCCCGACATGTGCAGGAACCGTGCGGCCTGGTCCGTGATGGCGGAGACGACGTCCGGGTGAGAGTGTCCGGTGGCGTTGACGGCTATCCCGGCCGAGCAGTCGAGAAACAGGTTGCCGTCGACGTCTTCGACCATCGAGCCAGACGCGCGCTCGACGACAAGCGGATAACCGCGCGTGTATGACGGCGAGACGACGGCGGCGTCGCGCTCGATAATCGCCCGCGCCCTCGGACCAGGCAACGCGGTTTTGATGACTGGCAACATCCCTAGCCTCCAGCCTCTAGCCTCCAGCCTCTTTCCGCCTACTTCTTCTTCCACCGTGTCCCGCCGGCACCGTCTTCGAGGAGGATCCCCCGTTCCACGAGCCCGTCCCGGATCCGGTCAGCTTCCCCGAAGTCGCGCCGGAGCCGGGCGGCCTTCCGTTCCTCGATGAGCCGCTCGATTTCGTCCACTGGAATCGGGGGCTGATCGTCCTCGGCGCGTCTCAAGCTCAGCACCCCCAGGACCCGATCGAACACGTCGAAGGCCTGACGGATGACCGGGACATCCCCCTGCCCGAGCTCCCCCGCGTCAATCGATGAATTGAGCGACCGGACCAACTCGAAGATCGCCCCGAGCGCGGCGGCGGTGTTGAGATCGTCCTCCATGGCCGCGGCGAACGCCCGCCGCCCCTCCTCGACCCGGGCGGCGACGTCCGGGTGCGCGCCGCCTTTCACCGTGTCGAGCCGGGCGAGAAAGTCCGCCAGGCGCCGCAGCGACTCTTCCGCCTGCGTCAGGCTGTCCCAGGTGAAGTTCAGCTGTTTGCGGTAGTGAGACGACAGCAACAGGTACCGCACCGCCGAGGGCCGATGGCCGCGCGCCACCAGATCCGGAATCGTGTAGGTATTTCCCAGCGACTTCGACATCTTCTCGTTGTTCACCAGGAGATACTCGACGTGCACCCAGAACCGCGAAAACGGCTTCCGCGTCGCGCCTTCGCTTTGCGCGATTTCGTTTTCGTGGTGCGGGAAGATCAGATCGATGCCGCCCGCGTGGATATCGATCGGCGGTTCTCCGAGAAGTCGCAGCGCCATCGCCGAGCACTCGAGGTGCCAGCCCGGGCGTCCCGGCGGATCCACCACGTTCCAGCTGGGCTCGCCCGGCCTGCTCGCCTTCCAGAGCACGAAATCCCGGGCATCGTCTTTCGCGTAGCTGTCCGCATCGACGCGGGCGCCGTCCTTCATGCCCTCGCGGTCCAGCCTCGCCAGCCGGCCATACTCCGGCATCGAGGCAATCCGGAAGTAGATCGATCCGTCGCTGACGTACGTATGGCCGTTCCGGCCCAGCGCGCCGATGAGATCCGCCATCGCCCGAAGGTTCGCCTCGTCGGTCGCCCGCGGCGTCTCCTCCACCTCTTCGAGGCCGAGCGCGCGCGAGTCCTCCTGGAACGCGGCGATGTACTGTTCGGTGTACTGCCGCAGATCCATCCCGGCCTTCTGGGCGCCGACGATCGTGCGGTCGTCGATGTCGGTGAGGTTCATCACCTGGCGCACCGGGAAGCCCTCGAGATGCCTGAGCGCACGGCGCAGCACGTCCACGCAGACGAACGTGCGGAAGTTGCCGATATGGGCGCGGGCGTAAACGGTCGGCCCGCACGTGTACATCCGCACGGGCTGCCCGTCGATCGGCGCGAAGGTCTCTTCGGTCCGGCTGAGAGTGTTGTAGAGACGCATGATTGGCCGGAGACGGTCCCGGCGGGCTCCTATCTTAGTCCGGCGACGGCAGCGGACGCGTCAGATGCCACTCGCCGCCGCCCGCGTAGGTCACGTCGATGATGAGACGGCCTCCTTCGTGCCGAAACGCCGCGTGGCACCCGCGAACGCCTTCGGCGGCGTGCTTGTCGAGCGAGGCGCGAAACTCGTCGAGAATCTTCGCAATGGCTGTCGGTGTATAGCAGGCCTGCTGCAGAACGCCGGTGGCCACCTCGCGCAACAGGGCGTCGAACTGCGGGGTCGCCGTCAGTTTGATGGAACAAGAGAAATGGTCAGGCACGCAGTCCCTACAGCGAGAGGCGATCGAACAGCGATCGGGCCCGGGCGCAGTCGGCGCTGATTTGCGCCTTCAGCACTTCGATCGACTCGAACGCCCGTTCGTCGCGCAGCCGCTGAACGAAGCCGATCCGAATCGGCGCTCCATACAGGTCCTTGTCGAAGTCGAACAGGTGCGTCTCGATAGTCAGGCGGCCGCCGGCGTCAATCGTGGGACGCACGCCGATGTTGGTGATGGAGGCGAGAACAATGCCGCCGATCCTCGTGGTGGTGGCATAGACACCGTGTGGTGGCAGCAGCTCGTTGTCCGTGCAGAGGTTGGCGGTTGGAAACCCGATCTGACTGCCCCGGCGGTCACCCTGGACCACGGTGCCATCGAGGCAGTACTCATGGCCGAGAAGCGCGGCGGCTTCGTCAACGCGCCCCTCGGTGATCAGGCGCCGAATCCTCGTGCTGCTCACCACGAACTCCTTGTAGCGCACGGGATCGATCTTCTCGGCCTTGAAGCCGTATCGCGCGCCCAGCATCCGCAGCATCGAGAAGTTGCCGGTCCGATCGTGGCCGAACAGGAAATTCGCGCCGACCCACACCTCCGCCACACGCAGCCAGTCCACGAGCACCGTTCGCACGAAGGTCTCCGGGTCCCACTGCGACAGCGCGGGCGTGAAGCGCACGATGGCTGCCCCGTTCAAACCGGCCGCTTCCAGCGCCTCGAGCTTCTGCGCGGTCGTCATGACCAGCGGCGGCGCCTTGTCGGGTCTGACGATGCGCGACGGGTGCGGATCGAAGGTCATCACGACGCTCGTCGCGCCGTGCTCTCCGGCCACGCGGCGAACGCGGTCGAGAATTTTGCGATGGCCGCGGTGCACGCCATCAAAATTGCCGAGCGCCAGTACCGGCTGCACCCAGGACGTCGGGCGCGCGTCGTCCGGAAAATGAATGATGTCCACTGATTACGTCACGCCGCCCGCGATCGGACCCCTCACTCGACCTCCAGTACGAGCCCATCATAGGCCAACTGCATGCGGGCGGGCAGGCGCGCACAAGTGGCGGCGTGCGCCAGATCGTGGCAGATGTGTGTGAAGTACGCGCAGTCTGCTCCCAGCCGCGTCACGACCTCGACTGCCTCCGTCAGCGTGAAATGGGTAGGATGCGGACGCTCGCGGAGCGCATCGAGCACGACAACTTTGACGCCGGCCAGCAGCGGCCAGCTCGCCTCGGGGACGCGATTGCAGTCCGTGAGGTAGGCGAAGGTTCCGACCCGGAATCCGAGCACTGGCATCGATCCGTGCATGAGCGGCACGGGCACGACTTCGACGCCGCCAAGCGAGAACACGCCGGCAATCGCGAACATCCGCAACTGCGGCACGCCACCTCCCTCCTGCCGTGCGCCGCCGAATATATACGCGAACATGCGGCGCAGACCGTCTGCCGTGATCGGGTCCGCGTAGCAGGGGATCGCTGATTTCTGCATCTGGTTGAACCGACGCGTCTCGTCCAGGCCCAGCACGTGGTCGGCGTGCAGATGGGTGAACAGGATAGCGTCCACGCGGCGGACGTCCCGGGCCAACGCCTGCGCGCGCAGGTCGGTGGACGTGTCGACCAGGATCGACCGCACTTCGCCAGCCCAGGCCGACTGAGCGGCGTGCTGAAGCTCGATGAGAATCGAAGGGCGGGTTCGCCGATCGCGGGGGTCGGTCGACCGGCATACCAGACAGTCGCACCCTATCGCCGGCACCCCGTGTGAGGTACCGCTGCCGAGCACGGTGACCTTAAGGCTCAATCTTGTTTTTCATTTTACAGGACGGATCCGTCTGGTACGGTTACGTGCAGTTTTGTTGGAGTTTTCGCGCGTCGCGGTGGTGGATTCTTGGGTTGGTGACGAGTCTCGTGGGCGTCGTTCGACAGACGGTCAGCGCGTTCGGTGCGAGGGATCTGCCCCACGCGTGGCGCGGGGCAGACGTCGATGCGCTTACCTGCAGGTCTCAGCAACCATCTTCACGGATTCGACCTGCACGATCGGCGGACGCAGCACCTTCGGATTAGCTGCGGCTCCGTCTTCCGCGGTTGGCGGCGCACTTGGCTGCTGCACGGGCCCCGTCACTTCCACCTTTTTGTTGACGTTGGTCGCCAACTCGGATGGCGATGACCCTGCAAGCACGTACAGCGCCGCCGATCCACCTTCGGCATTGTTCAACACGTAGGCCGTGCCGCCGTCGGTCGTCTTGGCCTCCATTACACAACCGATGAGTGTCTCCTTGGGGGCTTGCTGCGCCTCTGGTTGCGCAGGCGCCGGCTCTTGCGCGAACACGCTCACCGTGACAACGAGCGCGCATGCGGTTAGCGCCGAGGTGATATATCGCAGCATCAGGACTCCTCTCTGAGGGAACAGACGGGCTGAGGATCAGCCCGTTCGGCTTCGTATGAGCACTATTCCTGCCAAGCGACAAACAGCAATGATTTCGGGAGGACCCTGCAGATGAGATGTCTCCTCACCGACAGCCCACAGTGCAAAGTTTTCCGTGTGACCAAGCTCCGCTGCGCGGGAGCCAAGCGGCTGACGGGGTGGTTGACTGGTGGAATTGACCCTGAGGATGGCGGGACGACTAGTGGGTACGCTTAAGGCTCAATAATCCGCTTCCCACCGTCGCCCGACGACGCAGGCGACGCCTGGATCTGCCGGGCGCTCGAAGCCTCGACAAAACGCAGCCGCAGCTCGTAGAGGACCTGTTCCAGAATCTGCCGCTCCTCGGCCGTGAGATTACCTCGGGTCTTGACGTCGAGGAGCGCCAGAATCTCAATCATCTGGGCGGCGCCCTCCAGGTTCGGCTCAGATCGGGTGCCCGTCGCGGGATCGGGCAGATCACCGAAATGTATGGCGGCAGTGCTCGCCAGCGACAAAACGAACCCGCTGAAGCTGAGGGCCGGTTGCACAGGCATTCGTCAAAGGGATCGGATAATTGGGTAATCGGGTAATCTGGTAATTGATTGGGAGATTGATTGGGAGATTGATTGGTGTTTTTGACGTCGCCCAGGTTATCAAAAAATTCGTCAATATATCCCCCAATCTCCCAATCCCCAATCAATTACTAGATTACCCAATTACCCGATTACCCAATTCCTGATTACCCAATTCCTGA
>Ga0247825_10001659_pt1 | contig 14666 bp, 10 predicted proteins | sample 13C_Vanillin_Day_FD_194413 | JGI IMG/M metagenome (GOLD analysis project Ga0247825, IMG submission 194413) | Soil microbial communities from agricultural site in Penn Yan, New York, United States - 13C_Vanillin_Day48 | ecosystem: Environmental > Terrestrial > Soil > Agricultural land | place... | reverse complement strand
GCCGAGTGGCACCCGCCAGTTCGTCCCCTTGAGGTCAGCGCTTTTCAGGCGCGAAACGAGCAGGAATTCAACACGCCATGGTCCAGATCTGCCGTGTTTTAGGGGGTAGATCCCGATATCGAAGCCGCCTACACTTGAGCGTTAACCCGTGGTGACCCCGGACGCTCACACACGTCGACAGATTCTGAAGGCCGCAATCGGCGGCGCTGCCGGACTCGTTCTGGGTGCGCCCGTTCGGGGCCTTGCGGCATCAGCCGCCCAGGCGGCGTCCGGAACGGCGGCTACACAGCAACTCAGTGACGATCTCTTCGTCGTCACGCTCCCTGGCGAAGCCAACGTCATCGCGCACACGACTCGTGGCGGTGTGCTGCTCGTCGATGGCGGATCGGCGGCGGCGTCCGATGCATTGATGAAAGCGGTGACCGCGCTTCCCGGCGGCGGCCCGGTTGACACAATCTTCAACACGCATTGGCATCCCGAGCAGACCGGTTCGAACGAAGTGCTCGGCAAGGCCGGCAAGACGATCATCGCGCAGGAGAACACGAAGCTGTGGCTGACCACGGACGTCACCTGGTCGTGGAACGGAAAGCACTTCAAGCGACTGCCGAAGATCGCGCAACCGAACAAGACGTTCTACACGACTGGCAAGCTCGAGTCGGGTATTCAGTACGGGCACATCCCGGACGCTGCACACACTGACGGTGATCTCTACGTGCACTTTCCGCAGCAGAACGTGCTTGCGGTTGGTGACGTCGTCTCCGGGCAAGGCTGGCCCGTCGTGGATTGGCAGACCGGCGGATGGATTGGCGGGATCGTCGGCGGACTCCAGCGGCTGCAGACGATCGCGAACGCGGAGACGCGAATCGTGCCCGGACGCGGCCCGGTGCTGAGCCTCGCAGACATCAAGAAGCAGGCTGAGATGTACGGCGAGATCTACAACCGCCTGTCGCAGATGCTGAACAAAGGGCGCGGGCCGAGCGAAGCGGTGGACGCGCGGCCGACCAAGGAATTCGATGCGCAGATGGGCAATGGTGACGAGTTCGTACGCCGCTCGTTCGAGAGCCTCTGGGCATACTTATCGCCTGACGCGTAGATGATGCAGACTCCAAGACGTCCAACGGTTGCGATCGCATTCGCTGCTGCCGTGCTCACGGTCACGTTGACCGCTGTGCTCACGGCCTCTCAGTCATCGTCTGCTCCGCAGACCGCGCCCGCTGCTGCGCAGTCGCCCGATGCACAGCTCGCAACCATCACGCAGTACTGTGTTGGCTGTCACAACGATCGCGCGAAGATCGGCGGTGTCAGTTTCGAGGGCGTGACCGCGGACGGCATCGGCCAGCGCGCCGAAGTGTTCGAGAAGGCCGTGCGCAAGCTGCGCGGACGCGTGATGCCGCCGCCCGGCGCTCGACAGCCGCAGAGCGCCGCTGCTGACTCGCTGATCGCGTGGCTCGAGACCTCGCTGGATCACGCCGCTGGCCGGAAACATGTCCGTGACGAGGTCGTGCTCCATCGGCTCAATCGCAAGGAATACGCGAACGCTGTTCGCGATCTTCTTGCCGTCGACTTCGACGCCACCGAGGTTCTGCCGGCTGACGATGCGGCGGAGGGGTTTGACAACATCGCGACCGCCCTGCAGGTATCGCCGTCGTTCATCGAGCAGTACGTGATCGCCGCGCGCGCGGTGGCCGTGAAGGCCGTGGGGCGGCCGGATGCACGACCGGGCGGATGGACGTTCCGCGCGGGACCAGGCGCGCAGCTCACGCATGTGCCCGGTCTTCCGCTTGGCACGCGCGGAGGCATCCTCGCGAAAGTCGATCTTCCATCTGATGGTGAGTACCAGATCGACATCGCCGATATGGCGACGCACATCTGGGGCAACGGGATGGAGTTCGAGAACCCGTTGGTCGTCACACTCGACAACAAGCTTGTGTACGAGACGGTGATCGGCGGGGAAGAGGACATGAAGGCCTACGATCAGGTGCAGAACGGCGCACTCGATCGCGTCAACGCCCGCCTGAAGAAGATCCGGTTCTTCGCGACAGCCGGGCCACACAGGATTGGCGTCGCGTTCAAGCGCCGGACGTTCGCCGAGTCCGACGACCAGTTGCAGATGTTCGCGCCGGGTGGAGGTCAGGATCGTCTCTACCGCGTGCAATCGTTCCAGCTGCAGGGGCCGTTCGACGCCAAAGGAATTGGGGCGACGCCGAGTCGCGAGCGCATCTTCACCTGTCACCCGGAAACAGCGGAGGCGCAGGCGTCGTGCGCGAAGCAGATCATCACGACGCTCGCCAGGCGCGCATATCGGCGGCCGGTGTCTGCCGAAGACGTCAACGAGTTGATGCAGTACTACCAGGACAGCGCGAAGGACGGCTTCGAGGCCGGGATTCGCAACGCCATCACCGGCCTGCTGGCGAGTCCGTTCTTCCTGTATAGAGGCGAGCGCGTTCCGTCAGGATTGCGTCACGGCGATACGTACGCGATCGCCGATCTCGAGCTCGCGTCGCAGTTGTCGTTCTTCATCTGGAACACAATTCCCGACGAGGAACTGTTGCAACTGGCGATCAGCGGGAAGCTCGATGAGCCAACCGTGCTCGACACGCAGGTGAAGCGGATGCTGGCGGATCCGCGATCGTTGACGCTGGCGAGCAACTTCGTCCAGCAGTGGCTCGACATGAAGCGGCTGGACGAGATCGTCCCGGACTCGGCGGTGTTCCCGTATGCGTCGGGTCGAGCCGACCCGCGCGAAGACTTCCGCACGGAGCTCACGCTCTTCGCCGACAGCGTCTTCCGCGAAGATCGCAGCGTCGTCGATTTGCTGAGCGCGAAGCACACGTTCCTCAACGAGCGGATCGCGCTGCACTACGGCATCACCGACGTGAAAGGCGATCGCTTCAGGCGGGTCGAGCTTGCGAACTCGGCGCGCTGGGGGCTGCTCGGCAAAGGGGCAGTCCTGATGGCTGCTGCGTATCCCAACCGCACGTCGCCGGTTCTGCGCGGCGCGTTCATCCTCAAGCACATTCAAGGCGTGCCGCCAGCGAATCCTCCGATGAACGTTCCCACGCTCGATGAGAAAGACATCGGCACGACGAGGGCGTTGACCGTCCGCGAGATGATCGCGAAGCACCGGGCGAACCCGACGTGCGCGTCGTGCCACGCCGTGATGGATCCGCTCGGCCTGGCGCTCGAGAACTTCGACGCGACGGGCATGTGGCGAGATCGTGATCGCTACGCCGGCGCCGCGATCGACTCCTCGGGCGAGTTGCCCGACGGCACGCCGATCAAAGGTCCCGACGACCTGCGTCAGGCGCTCCTTCGTCGCCCCGAACAGTTTGCGCAGACGTTCACCGAGGGCCTGCTGACGTACGCGACGGGCCGCAAGCTCGAGTATTACGACATGCCCACCGTGCGGAAAATCGTCCACGGTGCGACCGCGAGCGACTACAAGTTCTCGACGCTCGTGCAGGCGGTGGTGAAGAGCGAGCAATTCAGAATGCGGCGCGTGCCGCAGCCGGCTCCGGCTGCGACGTCAACGGCGCCGTAGTCGGTTGGTGGTAGGTGGTTCGTGGTTGGTGAAAGCGGAATCATCGGATAACGGAGACTCGCGATGTACGTATTCAAGAAGCACGTCTCACGGCGTACGGTCCTGAAGGGAGTCGGCGCGACCATCGCGCTGCCGCTTCTCGATGCGATGAATCCCGCCGCCACTGCATGGGCGCAGACGGCTGCCGGCTCGACGCCGAAGCGGCTCGCCTTCGTCGGGTTCCCGCACGGCGCCATCATGGACCGATGGTCGCCGCCGCAAACCGGCACCAACTTCGAGATGTCGCCGATCCTCGAGCCGCTGGAGCCGCTGCGCCAGCACCTGACGATCGTGTCCGGACTCAGAAACAAGCCGGGCGAAACGCCTGAGCCGCACGGCTACATCGAGATGACGTGGCTTACCTGCGTGAAGCCGTGGGACCACGGCGTTGGAAGCGCCGACGCCGGCGTCAGCGCGGACCAGCTGGCTGCGCGCCACATCGGCCAGGACACGCGCCTGCCGTCGCTCGAGCTGACGACCGCGCTTGGTGGAGCGCGACTGGCGTGGCGAACACCGACGCAGCCGCTGCCGCAGGAAGGCAACCCGCGCGCGGTGTTTCAGAAGCTGTTCGGTCAGGGCGACACCGACAAGGAGCGTGCGGCGATTCTCCACGAGACCGGCAGCATCCTCGATCGCGTGAAGGGACAGGCCGCGCGGTTGCAGGCCAGTCTCGGTGTCCCAGACCGCGTCGTCGTGAGCGACTACCTCGATTCAGTGCGCGAGATCGAGCGCCGCGTGCAGATGGCGTCGCAGCAGGACATGTCGCGTCTGGACATTCCCGATGCGCCCGTCGGCACGCCGAACGACATCACCGAGCACTTCAAGCTGATGTTCGATCTCATGGCGCTCGCGTTCCAGGCGGACATCACGCGTGTCATCACGTTCTCGATGGATCGCGAAGCGAGCATGCGCACGTATACGAACCTCGGCATCGCCGAAGCGTTCCACCCGCTGTCGCATCACGGGAACAACGGGGAGAAGCAGACCAAGCTGGTCCAGATTCAGCGCTACCACACCGAGGTGTTCGCGAAGTTCGTCGAGCGGCTCTCGAAGGCGCAGGAAGCCGGCGGCACCGTGCTGGATCACTCGACGATCCTGTACGGCAGCAACATGAGTAACAGCGACAAGCACAACAACGATCCGCTGCCGGCGGTCATCCTTGGTCACGCGAACGGCAAGATCAAGGGCGGTCAGCACGTGAAGTATCCGCAAGACTCGCGCTTTGCCGACCTGCTTGTGACGCTGTTCGATCGCAACAACATCCCGGTGGAGAAGCTCGGCGACAGCGGCGGCATTCTGTCGGAGGTCTGAAATGCAGAATTCAGAATTCAGAATTCAGACGTTGTGGAATGCTCGCATTTCGTTTCTGCATTCTGCATTCTGCATTCTGCATTTACGGGGTTTGTGTGTGCTCGTCGCGGTGCTCGCTACAGTTTCAATCGCAACAGCAGCCGAGAGCCCTCTTCTCGATGCATCGGAGCGTGGCGATCGCGCGACCGCGCTGAAGCTGCTGGCCAAGGGTGCAGACGTCAACGTGCCGGGGCCAGATGGAACGACCGCGATCATGTACGCCGCGGCGAACGACGATCTCGAGCTCGTGCGCGCGCTCATCAAGGCAGGCGCGAACGTCAAACTCAGGAATCAGTTCGGCACCTCCGCGCTGACCGAGGCAGCCATCATCGGCTCGGGGCCGGTGATCGAGGCGCTGCTCAAGGCGGGCGCCGATCCCAACGGGCGGAATCCTGAAGGCGAGACACCGCTGATGGCAGTTGCGCGCGCCGGCAAAGTCGATGCGGCGAAGCGGCTTCTCGAAGCGGGCGCCGACATCAATGCGAAAGAGACGTTCGGCGGTCAGACGGCCTTGATGTGGGCGGCCGCGCAGAGTCAGGCCGAGATGGTCAAGCTGCTCGCATCGAAAGGCGCCGACCTCAACGCGCGCGGCGTCATCCGCCAGTGGGAGCGCAAGATCATCACCGAGCCGCGACCCAAGGACATGAACAAGGGTGGGTTCACGCCCTTGATTTATGCCGCTCGCGAGGGCTGCGTCGAGTGCGCACGCTACCTTGTTGAGGCCGGAGCCGATCGCGATATCGAAGATCCCGAGCGCCTCACGCCCCTCACCATGGCGCTGCTCAATCTCCATTTCGAGTTCGCCGCGTACATGGTCAAGGCGGGCGCCGACGTCGACAAGTGGGATCTCTTCGGGCGCTCACCGCTCTACCTGGCCGCGGACATGAGCACGTTGCCGACGAAGGGCAACGGCGCGATGGCTGTGATCCCGAGTGAAGATTCAGTGACCGCGCTCGACGTCGCGAAACTGCTGCTCGATGCCGGCGCCAATCCGAATCTTCAGTTGAAGCGCCGACCGCCGTATCGCGATGTGCCACAGGATCGCGGCGGTGACACGATTCTCGCGCAAGGCGCGACGCCGCTCCTACGCGCGGCGCGTGCCGGCGATGCGCCGTTCGTCGATCTCCTGCTGAAGCATGGCGCGCTCGTCGATTTGCCGAGCAAGGAAGGTGTGACGCCGCTGATGGCGGCTGCCGGTGCTGAGTTCGGCACGCGCGTCACACGCGGGCGGAATCGCACGACCGAAGGCGTGCTGGCGACGATGAAGCTGCTGCTCGACGCGGGAGCCGACATCAACGCGCGCATGGTGACCGATGCGCCGCGCACGGGTGAGTACAGCGCGGCCGCGACTGCCGCCGCTCGATCCGGTCGTGGCGGACGCGCCAGCCAGGTACCGAGCGCGACGGCTGTTCCACATCAGACCGCGCTCCACGGCGCAGCAGAGCGAGGCTACACGCCAGTCGTGAAGTTCCTCGCCGAGCACGGCGCTGACCTGCAGGCGAAGGACGCGAATGGCAGGACGGCGCTCGATCTCGCGAAGGGCATCGGAGTGCCCGGCGTGAAGCAGGCAGCGAGTGACGGGTTCCCCGAAACCGTCGCACTGCTGGAATCGCTGACGGCATCGAAATAACCTCGGGGTCTGCATGATTCTCGTTGCGGGGGCAACCGGACAACTTGGTGGATTCGTCACACGCAGGCTGCTCGCCAACGTTGAGCCGGTCAGGGTGCTCGTCAGGGAAGTCTCGCCCTGGCAGGCTCTGCAGACTGCCGGCGCTCAGATCGCACTCGGTGACCTGAAGAATCGCGCGACGCTCGACGCCGCATGCGCCGGTGTCGATGTGGTAATCACCAGTGCCAACTCGGCGCTGCGCGGCGGCGCCGACAACACGCAGACCGTTGACACCGACGGGAATCGCAATCTCATTGACGCGGCGCGGAGTGCCGGCGCGAAGCAGTTCATCTTCGTCTCTGCGTTCGGCGTGAGCATCGACAGCCCGGTCCCGCTCTTTCAAGCCAAGGCGCGCACCGAAGCCTATCTGCGCTCCAGCGGGCTCGCCTACACGATCCTTGCTGCCGACGGCTTCATGGACGTGTGGCTTCCGATGATTGTCCTCGGTCCCGTGCTCGACGGACGTCCAGTCACGATCGTCGGCGAGGGCCGGAGGAAGCATTCGTTCATCGCCGTGCAGGATGTCGCGTCGTTCGCGATTGCCGCAATCGGCCACCCAGAAGCAATGAATCGCCACCTGCCGCTCGGTGGTCCCGAGGCCGTGTCGTGGCGCGACGTCATCGCCACCTTCGAGCGCCGGATCGGTCGAGAGATTCCAGTCGTGAGCCTTGCACCAGGGCAGCCGTTGCCTGGCCTGCCGGACATCGTCTCGGGATTGATGACGGGTCTGGACACGTATGACTCGGCGATCGAGATGGCCGCCACCGCAAGGGCATTCGGTGTCCAGCAGACGACCGTCGATCAGTTCCTGCTCGGGATGCTGAATCAGGCGTCATCCCCTTCCGGTTCGTAGCGTCCTGAACAGTCATTCCGATGAGTGGATCGTTCGCCGCCGGGACGCTGTATCCCATTGGCGAACGCCGTGGCCTCGCTCAGTCACGACAGTTGCCCGATCGCTCTCGGCACGCTGATTGATACGTACGAGGCGACACAGGCCTCGAGTTGAGCATGAACCTCTGGAACACACTCCGCATCGCTCTACGAACGTGGCGCCGGACGCCGGCGCTTGCCGCCGTGATCGTGTCCACGCTGACGCTTGGCATTGGCGCAACGACGACGGCGCTCACGATCGCGCACTCGATGCTCGTCCAGGCTTTGCCGTTCCCCGATGCCGACCGGCTGGTGTGGGTGACCACCTTCGACACTCGCACGTCGGATGGGCGAGCGGCGGTGATCGGATCCAACCGGCTGCCGCAGTTCGCCGACTGGCGGGAGCACCTCACCTCGTTCGAGCAGATCGGCGCCTGGGCGGGCGATGCACCCGATGTCTTCACCGTGACAGGCGGTGGAACGCCAGAGCGCGTGAGCGGCCTGAGAGTCACGCATCAACTGCTCGGCATGCTGGGCGCAACACCGGCCACCGGCCGTCTGTTTCGTGAGGGAGACGACGAGCCGGGCGCAGCGCAGACGGTCGTGCTCTCGTACGGTTATTGGCAGCGTCGTTTCGCGGGCTCTCCCGTCGTCGGGCAGTCCATCACAATCGAAAACGAGCGGTACACGATCGTCGGCGTCGTGCCGACGGAATTCCCGCTGTCGGGAAGCCTGTTCGCGAGCGCGCCGATCGATGTGTACCTGCCGCTTACCGTCGATGGGAACGAGGACATCGGCGGGTTCATGGCTATCGTTGGCCGTCTTCGGCCAGGCGTCACTGCAGATCAGGCTCGCGCGGAGTTGACGAGCCGGCAGGTTGCCCTGTCGATCGGTCAGTGGGAGTGGATGCGTGTGCTCGGGCAGTCCGTCACGCCACTGCCGGATCTCATGACACGTGACGTGCGGTTGCCGGTGCTGCTGTTGCTGGCCGGTGCTGCTGGCGTGCTGCTCCTCGCCTGCGCCAATCTCGTGAACCTGTTACTGGTGAGAGCGAGCGGGCGTCGCCGTGAGATGCAGTTACGCATGGCACTCGGCGCCTCGATGCGTCAGGTGCGCGGCCAGTTGACGATCGAGAACGCCGTGCTGGTCGGAATCAGCGGCGTGGTTGGAGTCTGGCTGACGGTCGCGGTATTCGAGTGGCTTCAGCGCGCGGCATCAGTGCACATCGCACGGATCGGTGACCTGCATGCTGGCGGCGTCACCGTGTCGTTCGCACTCGCGATCTGTGCAGCCATCACGATGATGTTCGGCGGTGTCTCGATGCTGCAGTTGCGGCGTCGAGACACGACCGATGCGCTCCGGCTGCATAGTGGCGTCACGATCGATCGGCGCGGTGCGTACGTGCAGCGACTCGCACTCGCGATTCAGGCGGCCGTCGTTATCGTCCTGACGGTCGCCGGTGGATTGCTGGTGCGGAGCCTGGTAGAACTGCTCGACGTCGATCCCGGATTCGATCCGAAGGGAGCGATGGCGATCCGCGTCGATCCGGCAGGACGCCTGGCGGGGCCTGCGCGCCTGCCGTTCTTCGACCGCGTTCTCGATGGCGTCAGGGCAGTGCCGGCGGTTGAATCCGCTGCGCTCACGATTCACGTGCCCATGGGAGACCGTCCGAGCATGGGATGGGATGCGATTCCCGAAGGGCGCGAGTACAACCCGTTGGTCGATAACACAGCCGGAAGAATCGTCAGCCCGGGATATTTCGGCACGATTGGCGTTCGCATCGTCGCGGGACGTGATTTCGACGCCAGCGACATGCGGGCGCGTCCCTTGGTGATGGCGATCAACGAGACCTTCGCACGCCGAATCCAGGCCGAGGGTCGCGATCCGTTGAGGTCTCGCTTCACCGTTCTCGGGAACGTCCGTCAGGTTGTCGCCGTGGTCGGCGACGTGAAGCATCGCAGCCTCGATGCCGAGGCGGGGCGCGAGGTCTATATTCCGATGGGCCAGGCGCCGGGATTCTTCCAGGCCTACGACCTCGTTGTGCGCGCGTCCGATCCGGTCGCGCTCGTTCCGTCCATTCGATCGGCGATCTGGGCTGTCGATTCCAATCAGGCGCTCGGTACTCCAGTGGCGCTCGAGGCGTACATCAGCCGCACGTTGCGGCCGCGCTGGCTGCTGACCGGCGTCATCGGCGTGTTCGCAGGAACCACGCTGCTACTCGCCGCGCTCGGCGTCTACGGCGTCGTCCGTCATCGAGTGGCGCAGCAGGTAAGAGAGATTGCGATCAGGGTCGCGCTCGGTGCACCGGGCTGGCACGTCACGGTGGTCGTGCTGGGCGACACAATCGCGTGCGTCGCCGTGGGGCTCGCCGGTGGTGTTCTGATCGCGCTCGCGGCAGCATCAGCCATTCGCAGCTATCTCTTCGGCGTCGAGCCGCGTGACGTGGTCACGCTGGCCGCCTCCTGCGCGCTCGTGGTCACGGTCGCGCTGCTCGCCGCATATCTTCCGGCGCGTCGCGCGCCGCGCGTCGATCCGATCGGTGCTCTTCGCGCCGATTGACCAGTTGCCGGGCAGCTGCAGACCACCCTTCAGTACCTTGGTCGTTGCGCGGAACGTGGGAGCGAACTCCTGTGCAGAAATGACGCGCCCTCAACGGGCGCAATCACGGAACTGACGCTTTGCAGCTCATGATGAAACACCCCGCCCGCCCGGGATGAGCTCCACCTTCACTTTTTGGCCGCAAGTTGGTTGTCTCGTACCGTAATTCTGGCGGGCAGCACGTTTGCTAATGATGAGCCCAGGCATGTCCCCCAATGCCACCGAGGAGGCCGTCCGTGCCTGCAAAGAAGACTCGACAGCCGGGTAAGACCGGCAAGGCCGTCTATCTGCTGTCTGCCGATAGCAAATTTCGCCGGCTCTCGCTGAAGAAGATCTCAGAACGTGTGAAGGGCGCGCGCCGTCGAACGCGTGGACGCTCGATCGCCAAGGCCGCGACGGCAGGCGAACCAGCGTCGACAGCGGCTCGCGGTCCAGCACCCGCGAAAGTCGCGTCTATCGCCCTCGTGTTTGCAGGACTCTTCCTGCTTGTGACGCTCGTTGGAGCGTCGCGGCCCTCGGCGTCGGTGGACGCACAGGTCGCAGCAGCGCAGACGGAAAACGCAGCAGTTCTGACTGCCGACGTGGCCAGTGCACCTGTCGTTCGCGCGAAGCCGCTTACCGCGTCGCCCGCAGCGAATGCGCCACATGGAGTGAATGCGTTGCCGGTTCCGGCCGCTGTGAATGCAAAGGCCACGTCACAGCCAACGGAGATAGCGAAGGCACGAAGTGAGGCGGATGCGCACTCGGCGGCAGCCGCGGCTTCCATCGACACGGTGACGATCTCCGGATGTCTCGACTTTGACGGCAAGTCCGCCTGGTTGAAGAACGCCTCGGGCGTCGATGCTCCGCGAACGCGAAGCTGGCGATCGGGTTTCCTGAAGAAACGATCGTCCCGGATTGCGCTTGTCGACGGACCAAGAAGTGTAGAGGCCTACGACGGCCGCCTGGTCTCCGTTACCGGAGTGCTCGTCGATCGAGAGATGCGCGTGAGCTCGCTGAAGCCGATCGCGGGCGACTGCGAGTAAGCAACGAGGCCTCGACAGGCTCTTCGCGGTGACGTCTTCGTGCTGGCGCCGCCGTTCGTGACGCCGGACGATCTGCTCGATCGGATTGCCGAGATCCTGGCGTCAGCAACCGAAGCGGTGCTCGGTCGGCCCGCCTGAGGATCACCGACGTTTAGTCAAGTCGGCGTAGATCGCCTCGATGAACATCTCGCCGGTCCACGCTGGTGTCGAGTAGACGCCGTCGTAGTCCTTCGTCGGTCCGGCCGCCTTGATCTGCGCCAGCGTCATCTTCTTGTCGACCATCGCCTGAATGCGGTCGCGGATGATCGTCGTCATGTCGCGATACTCGGCCACGTCGGACTCGTTGCAGATCCGCCCGTGGCCGGGGACGACGAGCGTGCCCCCCTGGTTGTTGAAGGCGGGGAAGGTGATGTCGAGGATCTGGTTGAGCGCGTCGAGGATGCCTTGAATGCTTCCTCCGCGATTGCGATCGATCATCGGATACGAGACGGTCGAGAACACGTCGCCGGTGGCGACGACGTCCGACTTGCGGAACCACACGATCACGTCGCCGTCGGTGTGCGCGGCGGGCACGTGCAGCATCTCGACGACCTCGCCGGCGAAGTAGATCTGCTTCTTGTTCGTGTAGAACGTGTCGTGCGGCCACACGCCGTACGGCATGCGCGCGGGTTCGCCCTTCAGGCCGCTCATGCGGTGCAGCACCAACTCGTGCGCGATGACTGGTGCGCCTTCGAGGCGCGCCGGTTCGCGGCCGTTCTGACCGCCAACGCCTGCGCTCACGTTGCGGCCGGCGTTCGACAGACTCTCGTTCCCGCCCGTGTGGGCTTCGTCAGCACTCGTGTTGATGATCTGGCGGATCGGCTTGTCCGAGATTGACCGGATGGCGGCGATCACCTTCTCGCTCATCGTCGCGGCGCTCGAGTCCACGACGAGCACGCCGTCCGAATCGACCTGCACGGCGACGTTCGCGCCGGAACCGGCGACGAGATAAACACTGCCCTGCACCGGCAATGCTTCCACATTGCCATCGTCGTAGGCCGGCTTGACCGGGCGAGGACTCTGCTGTGCGGCGAGCTGTCCGGTTGCTGTCCAGAGAGTCGCGGCGCCGAGCGCCAGCAGCAGTCGTGTCGCCACTCGGAGCGTCATTGTCGTGTGCCGGTTGTCGACGTTGTTCGCGGGGCTGCCTTCATCAACTGCTCGAGCCGCTTCATGTACTCCGGGTACATCGTCTGCGCGCCCCCTTGCGATGCTTCGAACGGCAGGTTGTGCCTCGTCGCGTACTCAGGATGCGTCGTGCCAAGAGGATAGGACGGCACCTGTCCCTTCTCGAGTGACGGTAGTTCTTCGGCGACTTCAAAAGGCTGCGGTGCGGGAATCGTCAGGTTGGGATCGCGTTTGAATGTCGCCGTGCGCACGAGCGGCTCGGTCAGGTAGATCGGGTCCTCGACGATGATGGCGAGCGTGAGGAGGTCGCCATGCCGCCAGTAGTACTCCGTCATCACCGCGTACGGGCTCAGCGGGATGCCGTTGCGATGGACGAAGCTGTACTTGATGTGGGTGGTCGTGACCTTGAGGCCGCCATCAACCCACTCTCCAGTCGAGAATCCCTGCCACAGATGTTCGGCGTACTTCGACGGATGGGGACGGCCATCGAGCCAGATGGTGCGATCGGCGCGACCGAAGAGCCCGGTGATCGTATATGCGATGAGGCGCTCGGTCTTGGGATCGACGACGGTCCCCATGCGGAAGTCGGGGCGCGGCGCGCGCATCGAGTAGGTCACCGGGTGCGGGCGGCCCTGCCACTCGAGCAACGAGTGCATCGTCGGAGTCCAGCTCTCCGCGTGTTGCCGTGCGGCCTCGTTGAGCGGGACGCCCACGTACTCGCCGACTTCAACGCCAGGATCACCGCGGAGCGGCAGTTCTTCGTGATTGCCGAGATTCGCCGACCACATGCCGGCAAGATCCACCTGCTGGCCATGTGCCGGGGTTGCGACGAGGGTGAGCGCTGCCGCTGCACCGATCAGGAACGTCCGGGCCGTCATCATTCGACCTCCGGTCGCCGGGAATATACCACTGCACAGAAATATCAGAGTGTGGCTTATGGATAGTGTCCGAGCGGTCGTCGCTGTCCCGGCGTCCAATCGAGTTCAACGGCAACGAAGTTGTCGCGGTTGGGCATCTTGATCGTGGGCAGCGTCGTCGCATCGAGGACGGCGTTCTCGTCGATCACTTCGTTGAGAAACAGCACGTAGGCCGTGGCGGCGTAAACCTCGTCCGGCGTCAGCGATCCCGGTTTCGTCGACGGCATCGCCCGGTTGATGAAGTCCCAGACCGTCGTCGCATACGGCACGAGGCTTCCCTGGATTTTCACTGGCTTGGAATTGCCAAGCGGGATGAGGCCGCGATGCAGTCGCGTGCCCGTGCCGTTCGGCCCGTGACACGACTGGCACTTCTGGGCGTAGACGGTAGCGCCGTCTTTCACGGTGCCGCGTCCCGGTGGCAACTGCTTACCGGAGGGGGACACCGCCGTGTCGCGTGCCTTGACCTCCTCTGCGTTCGGTGTCGTTCCAAATCGGTAGGTCGGTCCCTGCGCGAGAACACTGGCCGACGCGAAGAGCACGATCGCCGCCGCGAGCAGGTGTGAAGATCGCATGTTAGTGTGCCGGTGGCATGAATCCGGTTCTCAGCGCGTGCCGATCGAGTTCCTTCCCTCTCAGGTAGACCTTCGAGAGACGCCGGGTGTTCGTGATGCCGTCGAGAGGGTTGGCGTCGAGCACGTTGAAGCTCGCTTCTTTCCCCACTGCCACTGTGCCCATTCGATCCAGATGGAGAATTCGCGCGTTGGTTCCGGTTGCGGCGACGATGGCTTCCATTGGCGTCATGCCGCAGCGCGTGTAGGCCTCGATCTGTTCGTGCGAGCCGAAACCGTCACCGGTTCCGTCGGTGCCCATGCCGATGATCATCCCCGCGTCATGAATCTTGCGCAAGTTGCGGCAGTGCAGTTCGAAGAGCTCGTTGGGCGGATTGCCTTTGGCGTCGAGCTGCGCCAGCTGCGCGCGCATGCCTTCGATCTGTTTGGCCGGCAGCGTCTCTGCAAGCGACGTGATCGAGTCTTTCGTCGCCGGGACCGGGATGTTCGGACCGGACCACACTTTCGGGTGTGCTTTCACCGCGGCGATGTACTCCTCGTCCACGTCTCGATCGCGCACGAGATGTACGAATCCATCGATGCCGGCGTTCAAAAGCTCTTTCGCATCGGCCAGCGCCGACGTTCGACTGAGATGGGCGAGGACCTCCATGCCGTTGGCATGTGCCTCCGCGATGATGGCGCGGTAAACGCCCGGCTGCAGCTTCGGGACGTCGCCATTACGATCGTCGACCCAGATCTTCACGAAGCGCACGCCGCGTGCGTGCAGCTCACGCACGTGATCGCGTCCCTCGGTTGCTGTTCGCGCGCCGTAGGGGATCCCAAGCCGCGGCTCGCCGGTGGGACCACCGATCGGAGTTGCAGCGATGCCTTTCCCTACCGTGAGGAAGCGCGCCGCGTTCGGAATCACCTGGTCGCGAAGCTCGT
>Ga0247825_10001658_pt1 | contig 14668 bp, 12 predicted proteins | sample 13C_Vanillin_Day_FD_194413 | JGI IMG/M metagenome (GOLD analysis project Ga0247825, IMG submission 194413) | Soil microbial communities from agricultural site in Penn Yan, New York, United States - 13C_Vanillin_Day48 | ecosystem: Environmental > Terrestrial > Soil > Agricultural land | place... | reverse complement strand
GGAAGAAACGCCGCCGCGTAGCCGGGAAGCGGCCCTCCGAGAACGTGCGCGGCGACAAGTTCTGCGGCCGCCTGCGAAGCCATGACCCCGAAACCCGACAGCGCCCCGAGCAGATACACGCCGGCGATGGCCGCCGGCCCCACGAGCGGCCGGTTGTCGGCCGTCTTGCAGTAGTAGCCGCCGTCGACTGTTGCCTCGGCGCCGCGCCCCCGGTAGACAGCAAGCCCGGGAATCATCACCGCCAGACCGGCCAGCACGATGTCGGCGTACTGCGGCGGGAAGACCGGATCGACGCGCGGCTCCTCGATGCGCGTGTCGTACGTCCAGATACCCAGCAGCGAGCGCTCCCCGCGCGGGCGCAGGTGAACGCCCGCGGGAAGAGTTCCAACCCCGGCAATCTCCACCGGGTCGTTCCAGATCATCATCGGCGCGTCCCTCGGGACGATGCCGGCCTCGTCTTCGAACGAGATCTTGCCGTGCCGCTCGTTGACGATCGGCACGTCGAGCTCGAGCCGGCGCGCCCATTCGGGCAGCCGTGGCCCGGCCGCCAGCACAAATGACCGCGCATCGATGCGGCCGCCCGAGGCCAGCCGTACGCCCGTAAACCGTCCGTTCTCAACGATCGGTTCGCGCACTTCGTCGCGAACGAGATCGACGCCCCGCCGGACCGCTCGCTCCAGCAGCCATCGGCCAAGCGCCAGCGCGTTCATGTATCCGGCTCGCCGCGCGTGCAGCATTGCGACGACGCGGTCGGTGACAAACGGGTAACGCGCGCGGATATCCGGCCCGTTCTCGAGAAACTCCGTGGAGGGGCCGGCAGTCGCCCGAAGACGCTCGGCTTCCGCCGGATCGGCGGTGAGAAACACGTAGCCGCGGCGGTTCAGGGCGAACGCGTGTCCGCTCTCGTGGTCCAGTGCCTCCAGCAGATCGATGCTGCGGTCCATGAAGCGGGCCATGGTGTCGTCCGGGCCCGGCCAGTAGTTGCGATACGCTTCGGCGCCTCTGCTGCTGGTGAGCGAGAGCGGTTCCCGGGGATCGACGACGATCACGCGGGTCACACCGGCTCGCACCGCGAGCTGGTACGCTGCGGCGACCCCGCCAATGCCGGCGCCTGCAATCACCACGTCCGCCGTGCGGGATGTGCTCATCGCAGGGGAGGATAGCCCGGCGCATGCTAGGATTCAGCCCGTTTCTCAATGTTCCGGGATGAGATGATTCGCTGCGCCCCGATCGTCGTCATCGTGGCGATGAGCGTTGCAGCCGCTGCTCGCGCTCAGACAACCGACACGACGACGCGTTATGCGGTCGCCTACGTGGAAGTCGCCGCGTCGAGCGTTGCACAGGCGACGACCGCGTTTCGGACGTATCGTGAGGCGGCGGCGCGCGAGAGCGGGTTCGTGGCGGTCGAGATGTTCGAGCAGATCGGCCGGCCGGGACATTTTGCGGTTATCGAGACGTGGCGCGATCAGGCGGCATTCGATGCGCACCAGACGGCAGCCTCACTTGCGGCGCTGAAGAGCACCCTGCAGCCAATTCGCGTGAGCGGATACGATCAGCGGCCGTACAAAACGCTGTCGGTTGCACCCGCACGTGGGACCGCCGGACGGAATGCGGTCGTTGTCGTCAGTCACGTCGATATCGGCGGCGGTGGTTCGATCGACGTACCGGGATTGCTGCGCCGACAAGCCGACGCGAGCCGCGCCGAACCGGGATGTCTCCGATTCGACGTGACGCAGCACATGTTGCGCGCCAATCACTTCACTGTCGTCGAAGTCTGGTCGGACCAGCAGGCGCTCGATCGTCATGTGGCGGCCGGACACACGAAGCAGTACCGGGACGACGTCCAGCCGGTGTCTGGAAGCCCGCTCGACGAGCGTGTGTACAAGCAGGTCTCCTAGCCGGGTATGCCCGATGACATCGATCGCCGGACGTTCGGTCGGCGCCTCGGCATCGCCGCGGTCGCTGGTGCGCTGCACAGCCTGCCGGATGCGGCCAGCGGGCAGGGGAGCGGTGTGATCCAGCCGGCGGCTCGTGGCGAGGAGCTCTGCGATCTGAGCGCGATCGAACTGGCGGCGCGCATCCGCCGGAAGGATGTCTCCGCCCGCGACGTGATGAGCGCGCACCTGGCTCGCATCGAGCGTGTCAATCCGAAGGTGAACGCGATCGTCACGCTGGTGGCGGATCGCGCGATGGCCGACGCAGCACGTGCGGATGATCTGGCGAAGGGCGGAACGCCCGGGCCGCTGCATGGCCTGCCGGTCGCTCACAAGGATCTCGTCGATACGGCCGGCATCAGGACCACGCGGGGTTCGCGGTTCTATCGCGACACTGTTCCCACCCGCGACGCGCTGATCGTCACCCGCATGCGCGCCGCGGGCGCCATCACCGTCGGCAAGACGAACACGCCGGAGCTCGGCGCCGGGTCGCAAACGTTCAACGATGTATTCGGTGCGACCCGGAATCCGTATGACCTGGCGAAGACCTGTGGTGGCAGCAGCGGCGGCGCCGCCGTCGCGCTGGCGTGCGGGATGGTTCCCATCGCCGACGGCACGGATTTCGGCGGGTCACTGCGCAATCCAGCGGCTTTCTGCAATGTCGTGGGTCTGCGCCCATCTCCGGGCCGGGTGCCGGTCGAAACCAATAGCTGGTCGCCGCTGTCGGTCTCCGGTCCGATGGCTCGATCGGTAGCGGACGTCGCGCTGTTTCTCAGCGTGCTTGCCGGACCGGACGCGCGGGGTCCGCTCACGAACGTCGAAGATGGCGCCCGTTTCCGTGCCCCGCTTGGCCGCGACTTCAAGGGCGTGCGCGTGGCGTGGTGGAAGGGGCTGGGCGGGATGCCGTTCGAACCGGAGATCCGCACCGTCATCGATTCGACACGACGCGTGTTCGAGGGTCTCGGGTGCGCAATCGAGGAAGCGGAGCCCGATTTCACGGGCGTGGCCGAGGCGTTTGCCGCCCTGCGATACACATCGAACTACGCGCAGAACTCCGCGCTCGTTCGCCAACGTCCGGAATGGGTGAAGGACACGATCAAGTTCGAGGTCGCCGAGGCCGAGCGTCTCACTGCCGCGGATGTCGGCCGCGCGATCGCCCGCCAGACCCTGATGTACGACCAGAGCCGTCAGTTCTTCGAGAAATACGAGTATTTCGTCCTTCCCGTCACCCAGGTGGCGCCGTTCGACGTCAGCATCCCGTATCCGACGAGCATCGCCGGCACGGCGATGACGACCTACATCGACTGGATGCGCTCATGCTGGTACGTGAGCTTCATGTCGAACCCGGCGATCTCCGTGCCCGCCGGCTTTACCGCGGCCGGACTTCCAGTGGGGCTGCAAATCGTCGGACGGCATCGCGACGAATGGAGCGTGCTGCAGCTCGCCCATGCCTTCGAGCAGGCTACGCAGCACGGTAAAAAGCGGCCTGCCATCGTCTGATCAGTCTGTGACGGCCATCATCGCCGCGGTGATGTTCGGTGTTGCGGTCCTCTTCGCGGGCAGCCTGCCTTGGGGGTTCGTGCTGGCGCCGTTGAACCTGCGCGCCGGCGTGAGCGTGCCGTGGGCCGCATTGCCGATGGCCGCGTATCTCTGGGCGTACTGGAGATTCATCCGCGGCGACTGGGGATCGCCGCACAGTGCGGCCATGCGTCGCGAATACCTCCGGGCCCATGCGCTTCCGGCCGACGTATGGCCGGCAGCGCTCGTCGCCGGGCTCATTGGCTTCGGAGCGCTCTTCGCGTTGATTGCCGTCATGTCGCGGCTCGTGCCGCTTCCGCAGTCGGCGCCAATCATTACGCCTCCTGAGATGCCGGCCGCGACCGTGCTCGTCCTGCTGACGATGGCGTCACTCGTGGCTGGCGTCACGGAGGAGGCAGCCTTTCGCGGCTACATGCAGACGCCCATCGAGCAGCGCTACGGGTTGTCGCTGGCGATTCTCGTCAACGGCACGATGTTCGGGCTGCTGCACTTCCCGAATCATCCGGACGACGTGCTGACGATGCTCCCGTATTACATCGCCGTGGCGGCGGTCTATGGCGGTCTGACGTGGGCGGCGAACTCGATCCTGCCTTCCCTCGTCCTTCATGTTGGAGGCGATGTCTGGTCGCTCGGGCGACTGTGGATGACCGGCCGGCCTGAATGGCAGCTGTCGCCGTCGCAACCGGCGCTGATTCGCGACACAGGTCTCGACAGGAGCTTCCTGGTTGCGAGTGCGTCGCTGATTGCGCTCACGGGGTTGATGGTCGCTGGATATCGCGTCGTGCGTCGGATGCGGCGTGCCGCGCAGGCATAATACGGCGCACAGGAACCAGCCACATGACGTTCAATCTCCACAGGAAACACTAATGGGATACATCGAAGCGAATCTGTTGCCCGGCGAGACAGTCGTCCAGCGCGCGCGTCTCCACTGGATCGTGTTTCTGAAGGCGATCGCCGTGGTCGTCGTTGGCCTCGTCGTGCTGATCCTCTTCCAGCCGGTGGTCGGTGCGGTGATCGGCGGCGTGGGTTTGTTGATGGCAGTGCCGCCGTGGCTTGCGCGCACAACGTCGGAGTTCGGGGTCACCAGCAAGCGCGTGATCATCAAGGTCGGCCTCATCCAGCGGAGAACGCTCGAACTGCTGATTCGGCAGGTGGAAGCCATCTCGGTCGATCAGAGTCTCACCGGCCGCATCCTCGATTTCGGCACGATCACGCTGACCGGTACCGGCGGCGTGCGCGAGACGTTCCACAACATTGCCAACCCGCTCGAGTTCCGGCGGAGTATCCAGAGCTTGTCGGCATCGTAAATCGTTCGAATCGTTCGAATCGTTCGAGTCGTTCGAGTCGTTCGAGTCGTTCGAAAGGAGCTGTGCCGTTGTCTGAGTCAGATCCGATGCGCTGCCCGCGGTGTCCCACGACGTTGGAGTACCAGGGCACACGGAAGTTTCATGAGGGCGCGAACTGGGGCATATTGGGCGAGATCGGTGAGATCTTCGTGAACAAGCAGCAGTTCGACGTCTACATGTGCCCGCGCTGCGGGCGCGTTGAATTCTTCGTTGACGGCGTCGGCGAGGAGTTCAGGGCTCGAGAGGAATGACGACTCCGGTACAGCAGGTTCGCGAATACCTCGCCGCACTGCCGCCGGCGTCGCGCCGCCGGATGAAAGAGATGCGCGCGATCATCAAATCGATCGCCCCGGCGGCAGTCGAGACCTTCTCGTATCGGATTCCCGGCTTCCGGCTGGACGGGAAAGTCTTTGTCTATTACGCGGCGTTCAGGGAGCACACCAGTCTGTACCCCATGGGCGATCGGATCAGGCGCGCGCACGCCGGCAGTCTGAAGGGCTACAGAACGTCGAAGGGAACTATTCAGTTTCCGCTCGACCAGCCGCTGCCGGTGGGGCTGGTCAAGCGGCTGATCAAGGCGAGAGTCGCCGAAGTGAAGTCGGCTTGACGGAAGGTCCGCCTAAAGGCGGACACTACTTAATGGGTGCCCGCGCGACCGGCTCCATGCGGTACACCGGAGTCGGTTTGCCCTCGCGGTCGTCAGTGACCAGATAGATGTATCCATCGGGCCCCTGCCGCACGTCGCGGATGCGGCCCATCCGCTGCACCAGCAACTCCTGGCTGACGACGCGCTGGCCGTCGAGGGTCAGCCGCGAGAGCTGCTGTCCGTTCATTCCCCCGGCGAACATGTTGCCTTTCCACTGCGGGAACTTATCGCCGGTGTAAATCATCAGCCCCGAGATGCCGATCGACGGCACCCAGACGTTGACCGGCTGCTGCATCCCGTCGCGGTGGGTACCGGCATGGATGGCGGCGCCGGTCGTGTAGTTGACACCGTATCCGATCACCGGCCAGCCATAGTTCATCCCCGGCTGAATGCGATTGAGCTCGTCGCCACCCTGCGGCCCATGCTCGTTCGCCCAGAGATCACCCGTCACCGGATGGATGGCCAGACCCTGCACGTTGCGGTGCCCGTAGCTCCAGATCTCGGGACGTGCGCCGGGACGCTTGAGCAGCGGGTTGTCCGCCGGCACGCGTCCGTCGTCATGCAGCCGGATGATCTTGCCCTGATGATTCGAGACGTCCTGCGCCGGATGCGCCTCCAGGTTGCCTTCCGGCGGGGCCTGCCGATCGCCCGCCGACAGGAACAGATAGCCCTTGCCGTCGAACGCGATCTTTCCGCTGAAGTGGTTGCGCCCCTGCGCCGTGGCCTCGAAGAGCTGCTGCACGTTCGTGAGCCGGTCGTTCTCGAAGCGCCCGCGAATGAGGGTAGTGGTCGCCTGCGCGTCGGTCGCGCCGGCCTTCGAGTACGTGAGGTAGAGGAGACGGTTCGAGGTGAAATCAGGGTGCGGCATCACCTCGAGCAGCCCGCCCTGGGACGATGTGAACACCTTCGGGATCCCGTCGACCGGCTGCGGCAGAAGCTTCCCCTGCCGGACGATGCGCAGCCGGCCAGGGCGCTCGGTGATCAACATGTCCCCGCCGGGGAGGAAGGCGATCGACCAGGGCTGCACCAGCCCGTCCACGACGGTGACGACGCGGTAGTCGTGCACCGCGGAGGTGAACATGGTGTTGCCGGACAGCGTCGCCGTGCCCAGGAGAACCAGGACACCCGCGACGACCCTGCTGATCACTCGAGACATGCGCTGCTCCTTCCTGAACCTATTCCACCCTCACACTCGTCACGGCCCGCGCGCCGGCACTCATTGCGAGCTTGCCGAGGTCGCCCTTCTTGCCGTCGGGCCGCTGCGCCGTGATCCGGAACTGCCGCGTGCTCCCGGTCGCCTGTTTGGCAACATCGGCACCGAGCTCCGGAAGCAGCGTGACGTAGCGCGTCATGTTGTTGATGTTCTCGTAGCGCCCGCCTGTCATTTTCGTGACGCGCTGTCCGAGATCGATCTGCGCGTCGCCGCCGGTTGCCGACCGCTCGCCGGAGTACATCAGCACGTGGACGATGATCGGGCGGCCGCGGAGCGCATCGACGACCCGCTGCATGTGACTGGCCATGACCTGGCTTTCGCCGCTCGTGGTGGCGGCGCTGATGATGACGGTGAACGTGTCCTTCTCCTTGTTCGCCCGTTCAATCGCTTCGCTCAGCGTCTCGGTGAATCGCCCCGTCGCGGAATCGGGTGCGAGGCGGTCAACGCCCTTGAGCAGGTCCTCGCGGTTCCTGGTCGGCCGCACGAGGAACCGGCCCTGAGGCGAGGTCGTCACGACCGTCGTTTCGATGTCCGGCGGCAGGCTGCTGAGCAGGTTGCGCACGCCGCTGCGGAGCTCGGCCAGGTTCGAGCCGATGCCGACGCCGTTGTCGATCAGAACCTGAACCTTGACCTGACGGACAATTGCGTCCACCTTCGTGACCTTGGCGGGCTGCCCATCTTCGGTGACGCGGACGTCGCCGGGCGTGAGCGATTCGACCGGCGTGCCTTTTTCCGGATCAAGGACGGTGGCGAGCAGGGTGAACTGTTCCTGCGCGCGGACGCCGGCCGCGCAGAGGCCCAGGAAAACCAGGACCGGAACGAACCGCCTGAGTGTCATTTCACGACTCCAAAAAGGGATTAGGGCTGGCGCCGCTATCTTAGCTGGAGCCGGCCCGGGCTTCGGACCATTTGGACGTCCGGCGGCGCGAAAAAGATGCGGCCGCGGCACGCAGGTGTAAAATCGGGCCACTTTTCGCGGGAGGCCGGATGCGGTACACCCTGCTTCCGCCCCTGGAGTCCGAACGGATCTGGAGTTTTGATGCGGCGCGCCATCGCTGTTGCGGCCCTGGTCTGGTTCGTTACTCCGCTGGCCGCGGCGAAGCTCTCACAGTTGCAGGGCCCCGCTAGAGCGGTGCCCTCCGTTGCCATGGCACAGGCGGACGTAGGGCCCCGCTTTAGCGGGGCCAAAACGGGCGCGGATCTGGATCGCGACGGACTGATCACTCGCTACTGCGTCTCCTGCCACAACGAGAAGACGAAGACCGGCGCGCTTGCGCTCGACGTCGTCGCGCGCGGTTCCGTCGCCGACCACGCTCCGGTGTGGGAGGAGGTCATGCGGAAGCTGCGGGCCGGCGCGATGCCCCCGCCAGGCTTGCCACGGCCCGATGCTCCGGCGACGGCTGCATTGATCGGTACGCTCGCCGCGGAGCTCGATCGCGCCCCGCGCGATCCCGGACGGCCGCTGCTGCGCCGGCTGAATCGCGCGGAGTACGGCAATGTCATCCGCGACCTGCTGGCTCTGGACGTCGACGTTCGTTCGCTGCTGCCGGCCGATGACTCGGCGTTCGGCTTCGACAACAACGCCGATCTGCAGGCGGTCTCGCCGGCGCTGCTCGAGCGGTATCTCACCGCCGCGGACATGGTCAGCGCGCTGGCGATCGGCGACCCGGCCACCGTGCCGGCGGCGGAGAACTACTTCACCCGCGGCGATCAATCGCAGAGCCAGCATCAGGACGGCCTGCCGCTTGGAACCGTTGGCGGGATCGGCGTGCGGCACTACTTTCCGCTCGACGGCGAGTATCAATTCCAGGTCGGGCTGATCCGCACGAACACCGAGGGCATCCGCGGGCTCGAGCTTCCGCACCAGCTCGAGATCAGCGTGGATGGAGAGCGCGTGTTTCTCGGTACGGTCGGAGGCGAGGCAGACAGCGGAACCGGGCAGGTGACCGCCCGTTCCGACGCCACCGACGCGCGGCTGCGCGCGCGAGTGAAGGTGAAAGCCGGATCGCGGCTGGTCACGGCCGCGTGGATTCGCAAGATCGGCGAGGGGACCAACCGGCTGCGGCCATTCCTGCGCAGCAACGCCGGGACCTACGACTCCACCGGCAGGCCGCACGTGAAGTTCCTGACCGTCTCCGGGCCGTTCAACCCGACCGGGCCCGGCGATACGGCGAGCCGGCAACGCATATTCACCTGCAGGCCTTCGACAGCAGCCGATGTCGTGTCCGCCTTAAGGCGGACCCAACTGGAAGCAGAAGAAGTCTGCGCACGGCGCATCCTCACCACGCTGGCGCGCAACGCCTACCGGCGTCCGCTGCGCGCGGGTGAAGTCGATACGCTCCTCGCCTTCTACCGCGACGGCCGCCGGAAGGGGACGTTCGAGACCGGCGTTCAGCTCGCGCTGCGTCGTCTGCTGGCGAGCCCGAGCTTCGTCTACCGCGCCGAGGATGAACCTGGGCAAACCCCAAATCCCAAATCCCAAACCCCAGATCCCAAACTGGTTGCCAGCGCGTTTGAGGTGACCGACCACGAGCTCGCGTCGCGTCTGTCGTTCTTCCTCTGGAGCAGCATGCCGGACGAGACGCTGTTCCGGCTGGCCGAGCAGGGCCAGCTGCGCAGACCCGCCGTGCTCGAGGCGCAGGTCCGGCGGATGATTGCGGATCCACGCGCCGATGCGCTGCTGCAGAACTTCGCCGGCCAGTGGCTGCACGTCCGCAACCTGCAGAACGCGGCGCCCAATACCGACGAATTCCCCGACTTCGACAACGACCTGCGCGACGGCTTGCGTCGCGAAATCGAGATGTTTTTCGGCGCCGTGCTGCGCGAGGACCGTCCGGTTCTCGACCTGCTGACCGCCAACGACACGTTCGTCAACGAGCGGCTGGCGAAGCACTACGGCATCCCGCACATCTACGGCAGTCAGTTCCGTCGCGTCGCATTGGCAGACGAGGCGCGGCGCGGGCTTCTCGGCAAAGGCAGCATCCTGCTCGCCACCTCGCACGCCGATCGAACCGCGCCGGTGCTGCGCGGCAAGTGGATCCTCGAAAACCTCCTGGGTACGCCGCCGCCCCCGCCGCCCGCCGACGTGCCGGCGCTCGAACCCACGCCGGGACGCGTGGCGAAGACCATGCGCGAACGGATGGCGATTCACCGCGAGAGCCCCGCCTGCGCCGGCTGTCATCGGGTGACCGATCCACTGGGGTTCGTGCTGGAAAACTTCGACGCCGTGGGTGCCTGGCGGGTCCGCGAGGCCGGCGCGCCGATCGACGCGACAGGGCTGGCCCCGGACGGCACCGCGGTAAACGGCGTTGTCGAGCTGCGCCAGGCGCTCCTCAGGCACCAGGATGCATTCGTTTTCACGCTGACCGAGAAGTTGATGATTTACGCGCTCGGGCGCGGGCTGGAGTCGTACGATATGCCTGTTGTCCGGGAAATCGTCCGCGACGCCAGCCGCCAGAACTACCGGTTCTCGTCGCTGTTCGCAGGCATCGTGAAGAGCGTGCCGTTCCGGATGCGGCGCGCAGGAGGGACTCGATGACCGGCCGCGGAGTCGCGGAAACGCGGAGATTTGAATGGTGTTGGTCTCCGCGTCTCAGCGTCTCCGCGGTTCGTGGGGGCAACGAATGTTCGTAACGAAGACAGCGTTATCCCGTCGCACCGTGCTGCGCGGGCTCGGCACGGCGCTGGCGCTGCCGTTTCTCGACGCCATGACGCCGGCGTTTGCGCGCGGCCAGCAGCGCGCCGGTGCGCCGCTCCGCTTCGGCGCCGTGTACGTTCCCAACGGCGCGCCGATAGGCAACTCGCCAACAACCAGCTGGATGCCCAAGGCAGCAGGCGAACTGGAGATCACGCCGATCCTGACGCCGCTGGCGCCGCATCGCGACTACGTCACGGTTATCGGCAACCTCTCACGCGCGGGCGGCAAGAACGCGACCGACCACGCGGTCAGTTCCGCTGGCTGGTTGAGCGGCGTCGTTGCCAAGCAGACGGAAGCGCAGGACATCAGCCTCGGCATCACCATCGACCAGGTGCTGGCGAAGCGGATCGGTCAGGACTCGCCGTTCCCGTCGATCGAGTTCGCCACCGAGGATTTCTCCGGCTACATCGGCGGGTGCGTGCCCGGCTACAGCTGCACCTACATGAACACGATCTCGTGGGCCGGCGAGACGTCGCCGCTGCCGATGGAGATCAATCCGCGCGTCGCCTTCGAGCGGATGTTCGGACGCGCCGGCGACGCCGCCAGCCGCCTGCGGCGCATGCAGGAGAACCGCAGCATCCTCGACTCCATCGCTGAGGAAGCGCGCCGGCTGCAGAAGCGCGTCGGCGCGCCGGACCGCGCGCGGCTGGACGATTACCTGGACGACGTGCGCGAGATCGAACGCCGGATTCAGCTGACCGAGTCGCGAAACGCGGCAAGTGTCACGGCGGTGGCGGCCCCGGTCGGGATTCCGGAAGCGTTCGACGACCATGCGGCGCTGATGTTCGACCTGCTGGCGGTTGCCTGGCAGGCGGACCTGACGCGGGTGTTCACCTACATGACGGCGCGCGAGGCGAGCATGCGGACGTTCCCTGCGCTCGGCATCAGCGAAGCGCACCACGACATCTCGCACCACGGCAACGCGGCGGCCAAAATGGCGCAGCACGCCACGATCACGACGCACTTCGCGGCGCTCTTCGCCAGGTTCGTCGAGCGGCTCAAGGCCGCGCCCGACGGCGACGGCAGCGTGCTCGATCACTCGCTGATTGCGTTCGGCACGGGCATGAGCGACGGCCAGGCGCACAATGCCTATCCACTGCCGTTCTCGCTGGTTGGTGGCGCCGGCGGCCGCCTCAAGGGCAACCGCTTCATCGTTGCCCCCGAGTGGACGTCGATCGCCAACGTGTGGCTGTCGGTGGCCGACATGTTCGGCACGCCGCTCGAGAAGTTCGGCGAGAGCACGGGCCGGCTGCAGTTGTGAGTGTGTACACCAGCCGGTCATCGATCACGACACACCGAGGCGTTGAGGCACCGAGGACTGCTGTGACACACAACCTCGGTGTCTCGGTGTCTCGGTGTGTCGCATTCAGCGTATTACTGTCGCTTTTTTCGAACGCACTTTCCGCCGACTCTGGTCCTCCGCTCATCGCCGCCGTCAAAGCCGGCAACATCACCGCCGTGCAGTCGCTCCTCAAGCAGCGTGTGGACGTGAACGTTCGCGAGGCGGATGGCACGACGGCGCTGCACTGGGCATCCCGCGCGGACGATGTGGAGATGGTGCGGACGCTGGTGCGCGCGGGCGGGAACGCCAGGCTCGCGAATCGTTACGGTGTCACCGCGTTGCAGCTCGCGGCGGTGAACGGCAGCGCGCCGGTGATCAAGGTCCTCGTCGAGGCGGGCGCGGACGTCAACGCCGTGCTCCCGGAAGGCGAGACGATCCTGATGACCGCTGCGCGGACCGGCCGGCGCGAGGCGATTGAAATCCTCCTGGGCGCCGGAGCAAAGCTGGATGCCGTCGAGAAGTGGCACGGAGAAGGGGCGCTGCATTGGGCAGCGGCCGAGAACCACGGTGAGGCCGTGCGGCTGCTTGCGTCGCGCGGCGCCGACGTCGATCAGCGTTCCGCGACGCAGACCTACCGGCGACGAAGCGGACAGTCGGTTCTGCCGCTCGGCAGCTGGACGCCGCTGATGTACGCGGCGCGTAGCAGCGCCATCGAGGCCGGGCGCGCGCTCGTGTCAGGCGGCGCGAAGCTCGACCTGGTCGATCCCGACGGGGCGACCGCGCTCGTCATCGCCATCATCAACGCCCACTACGATTTCGCCGCGATGCTGCTCGAGGCCGGCGCGGATCCGAACGTCGCCGAGAAGGACTCTGGCATGGCCGCGCTCTATGCCACCGCCGACATGCATCGCCTTGCCGTCGGCCACGGCCGGCCCAATCCGAAGCCGTCCGGGGCGCTCGACGCTGTGGAGCTCACCAGACGGCTGCTGGACAAGCACGCCGATCCAAACGCGAAGCTGAAGGCCGCGACCATGCAGCGGCAGCACACCATTGGCGACTCGACGCTGGCCGCGGGCGCCACCCCGCTGATGCGGGCGGCGAAGTCGGGTGACGTCGCGATTGTCCGGCTGCTGCTCGATGCGGGCGCCGACCCGATGGCGACGCTGGCGAACGGCAACACCGCGTTGATGTTCGCCTCCGGGCTGGGATGGCGCGACGGCAGTCCGGCGGCGCCCTCGTACGACCAGGGGCCGCCCGAGGAAGCCGTCGCGACAATCGAGCTGCTGCTGGCGCGCGGGCTGGACATCAACGCCACGAATACCAATGGCGACACCGCGCTGCACGCCGCCGTCACCGGCCGCGCGTCTCCGGCGATCGTTCGTCTCCTCGTGGCGCGCGGTGCACGGCTGGACATGCAGAACAAGCGCGGTCAGACGCCGCTGGCGATCGCCCAGCGCAGCAACAAGGACATGCGCGCGATCCTGCCGATCCTGGAGGCTGCGCTGAGATAGTCGTCGATCGGGGCGCGGCCCCTGCCGGGTCCGCACGATCTATGCTCGCGGTGTGGTCTTCACCAAGCGCCTCCGCGAGGGCGTCCGCCGCGGCCGCATCCGCTGCAGCGTCCGCATCTGGACGAAGCCGCACGTCAAGGTTGGCGGCCGCTATCCCATGGACGAGGGCTATATCGTCGTCGAATCGATTGAGCCGATCCGGCGAGCGGAGATTACCCGCTCTCTGGCCCGCGAGTCCGGCTTCGATACCGTCAAGGAACTCCTCGAAACGGCCCAGCACGGGCAGGGGCGGAAGGTTTTCCTGATTCGTTTCCGCTATGTGCCCCCGGGAGGGTGGTGAGGTCGGCGGTCGATTAAGATCAGCAGGTTTAATACGAACCTGGGACCCTTCATGAAACTCCTCCGGATCATCCTCGCTGCACTTTTCCTGGCCACCGGCGCCGCCTGCACGGCGGACAGCACGGCCGGCGACACGGTCGAGGGTCGGGGCGGCGGTCCGCCGGCCGTCCCCGTCACCATCGCGACCGTCGCTCAGAAGGCGATGCCGATTGAGATTCAGGTGATCGGCTCGGTGGAGCCGTATTCGTCGGTCGCGATCCGCTCGCAGATTACCGGCCAGCTGATATCCGTCAACTTCCGCGAAGGCGACATCGTGCAGCGCGGGCAGGTGCTGTTCGAGCTCGATCGCCGTCCACTCGAGGCGGCGCTCGGACAGGCGCAGGCGAACCTGACGCGCGACATGGCGCAGGCAGCGAACGCCGAAGTGCAGGCCACCCGGTTCCAGCAGCTCGTGGACCGCGGCATCGCCCCTCGCGAGCAGGGTGACACCGCCAGGACATCGGTCGCGGCGCTGAATGCGACGGTTGAAGCGGACCGCGCGGCGCTCGAGAACGCCAAGATCCAGCTGCAGTACGCAACGATTACCGCGCCGATAGCGGGGCGCACCGGAGCGCTCCAGGTCCACCAGGGCAATCTCGTTCGCGCCAACGATCAGACGCCGCTGGTCGTGATCAACGAGGTCGCGCCGATTTCGGTGGCGTTCACTATTCCCGAGTCACGTCTCGCGGACCTGCGCCGCTACATGTCGCGCGGCTCGCTGACGGTGGCGGCAACCCCGCAGGGCAGCGATACCGCGGCGAGCGGACGCATCGCCTTCATCGACAACGCCGTCGATCAGAACACCGGCACCATCCGCATCAAGGGAACGTTCCCGAACACCGACGGGCGGCTCTGGCCTGGGCAGTTCGTCAACGTGGTGGTCACACTGTCGACGGACCCGACTGCGATTGTGGTCCCGTCGGTCGCCGTCCAGGCGGGCCAGGAAGGCACCTACGTCTTTGCGGTGAAACCGGATCAGTCGGTCGAGATGCGTCAGGTGACCGTGGCGCGCACGCGCGGCGCCGAGAGCGTGATTGCCAGCGGCGTGCGGCCGGGTGAAACCGTCGTCACGGATGGCCACCTCCGTCTGGTGCCAGGCGGCCGCATCAGCGTCAAGCAGCC
>Ga0247825_10001657_pt1 | contig 14670 bp, 9 predicted proteins | sample 13C_Vanillin_Day_FD_194413 | JGI IMG/M metagenome (GOLD analysis project Ga0247825, IMG submission 194413) | Soil microbial communities from agricultural site in Penn Yan, New York, United States - 13C_Vanillin_Day48 | ecosystem: Environmental > Terrestrial > Soil > Agricultural land | place... | reverse complement strand
ATGCTGTACTGCTCCATCGGCCTCGCGCTCACTTTCTATATCGCCTTCCGCTGGCGGGAGCACCTGTGGCACGCGGACGCGCCGGCCAACAGGCGGTGAACGCTGGTGGCTGGTGACTGGTGGCCCGTTACTGCTTCTTGCGGCGCTTCGCGCCCGCAAGAAGCCTGGCGCATTCGTCGGGCGGCACCGGCTTGCTGAAGTAGTACCCCTGCGCCTCGTCGCACTCGTGCGACTTGAGGAACTCGAGCTGGGACTCCGTCTCGACGCCTTCGGCGATCACTTTGAGCTTGAGGCTGTGCCCGAGCGAGATGATGGCCCGCGCGAGCAGGCCGTCGCCGTCCGCGCGCCCGTTGATGTCGTGCACGAAGGAGCGATCGATCTTGAGGATGCCGATGGGCAGCGTCTTGAGATAGGCGAGGCTCGAATAGCCGGTGCCGAAATCGTCCACCGAGAGCTGCACGCCGAGCTCGCGCATGCCCTTGAGGATCGCGATGGAGGCTTCCATGTTGTGCATGACCATGCTCTCGGTGATCTCCATCTCGAGAAATTCCGGTTGCAGCCCGGTCTCGGCGAGAATCCGGGCGACCGTCTTGAAGAGCGCGTCCTGCCGGAATTGACGCGGCGACAGGTTGACCGACATCACCACGGGCGGCAGCCCCGCGTCCTGCCAGGCGCGGTTCTGCGCGCACGCCGTGCGCAAGACCCACTCGCCGATCGGCCCGATGAGCCCGGTTTCCTCGGCAAGCGGCACGAAGCGGTCGGGGTAAACCAGCCCCCATTCCGGGTGGCTCCAGCGCAGCAGCGCCTCGACGCCGACGATCGCCCCGGTGCGCAGGTCGTGCTTGGGCTGGTAGTGGAGCACCAGCTCGTCGCGCTCCACCGCGCGCCGCAGGTTCGCCTCCAGCGAGAGCCGCTCGTTCACGAGCTTGTTCATTTCCGCGGTGTAGAACTGGAAGTTGTTGCGTCCGTGGTCCTTGGCGCGGTACATCGCGGCGTCGGCGTTCTTGAGCAGCGTGTCCACGTCGGGCCCGTCCTGCGGGTAGAGGCTGATGCCGGCGCTGCAGGTCACCGTCAGCTCCTGCCCCTCGAGCACCACCGGCTCGCTTACCTTGGCGATGATGCGCTGCATCCCGCGGAAAACGATGTCCTCGGTGGGCTGGTCGTTGAGCACCAGGATGAACTCGTCGCCGCCCAGCCGCGAAACGGTATCCCCGTCGCGCACCGCTTCGCGCAGGCGGTCCGCCATCTGCCGCAAGAGCCGGTCGCCGGCGCTGTGGCCCAGGCTGTCGTTGATGAACTTGAAGTGATCGAGGTCGATGAACACCACCGCGATGGAGCGGTGCTGGCGCTGCGCGAACACCGCCTGCTTGAGCCGGTCGTGCAGCAGGTTGCGGTTGGGCAGCCCGGTGAGCGCGTCGTAGTTGGCCTGGTGCTCGAGCTGCTCCTGGTAGCGCTTGCGCTCGATCGAGTAGTGCATCGCGCGCACCAGCAGCTCCCGATCGAGCTTGCCCTTGACGAGGTAATCCTGCGCGCCGGTCTTCACGGCCGAGAGCGCGAGCATCTGGTCGTCGTTGCCGGTGAGCACGATGATGGGCACGGACGGCGAGTGCGCGAAGACCTTGTCGAAGGTCTCGAGCCCGTGGCTGTCGGGCAGCGAGAGATCGAGCAGCACGATGCCGGGCTTCTGGGAGGACAGGAAGTCCAGGCCGCGCGAGAGCCGGTCCACGCACGAGAGCCGGAACGGCGTGTCCGGGTCCTCCGCGAGCATCAGCTCGATGAGGCGCGCGTCACCCGGGTTGTCCTCGATCAGCAGGACCGTGCGGGCGCCGTCGCTCAGCGGCTGCCGCTCAGCGCTCACCGGTCCGCCGGCGGCAGGGTGACGACCGTGAGCCAGAAGCGGTCGATGGACTGCACCACCTGGATGAACTTCTCGAGGTCCACGGGCTTGGTGACGTAGCAGTTGGCGTGCAGCGCGTAGCTCTTGAGCACGTCCTCCTCGGCCTTGGAAGTGGTGAGCACGACCACGGGGATGTGCTTCAGGTCGCTGTCGGTCTTGATCACGGCGAGCACCTCGCGCCCGTCCTTCTTCGGCAGGTTCAGGTCGAGCAGGATGATGTCGGGGCGCGGCGCATCGGCGTGCTTGCCCTGGCGGCGCAGGAACTCCAGGGCTTCGACGCCGTCCTTGGCCCAATGCAGGTTGTTGTAGACCTTGCCCTCTTTCAGCGCTTCCTGGGTAAGGCGCACGTCCCCCGGGTTGTCCTCGACCAGCAGGATCTCGATCGGCGGCGCGGCCCTGTCAGTGTGCGGCATGTCGCTCTCCTCCCCTTCGCGGTAGCGTGAAATAGAACGTGCTCCCCTGTCCCGGCGCCGACTCCACGCGGATGCGCCCGCCGTGCCGGTCCACGACCTTCTTGCAGATGGCGAGGCCGATGCCCGTGCCGGGATACTCGCCCTTGCTGTGCAGCCGCTGGAACACCATGAAGATGCGCTCGAAGTACTGCGGGTCGATGCCGATGCCGTTGTCGCGCACGCCGATCTCCCATGCGCCCGGCCGCTCGGCGGCGCTGACGTGGATGCGCGGAGGCTCCCCGCCCTGGAACTTGAGCGCGTTGCCGATCAGATTCTGGAAGAGCTGCACGAGCTGCACCTCGTCGGCGTCGACCTCCGGCAGCGGGGAGTGGGTAACGCTGGCGCCGGTCGCCTCGATCGCGGCGCGCAGGTTCACGAGCGCCTTGCGCAGCGCGTTCTCGCATTGCGTCGGCTTGAACTCGCGCGCGCGCGTGCCGACGCGCGAATAGGCCAGGATGTCCTCGATCAGCTGCTTCATCCGCGTCGCGCCGTCGACGACGAACGCCATGAACTCCTTGGCCTCGGGCTCGAAGCGCTCGCCGTAGCGACGCTGCAGCAGCTGGGTGTAGCTCGAGATCATGCGCAGCGGCTCCTGCAGGTCGTGGGACGCGACGTAGGCGAACTGCTGCAGCTCGGCGTTGGAGCGCATCAGCTCCTCCGCCTGGCGCTCGAGCTCGTCGTTCGCCTCGTGCAGCGCGGACTCGGCCTGCAGCCGGGCGATGAACTGTCCGATCTGGATGCCCGCTGTCTGCGCGATCTCGAGCACGCGCTCGTCACGCTCGCGCGTGGTGCGCGAGAAGAACTCCATGACGCCGTAGAACTCGCCGCCGACCAGGATGGGAAAGGCGAAGGCCGAGCGCAGCCCCGCGTTCAGGGCGGCCTCGCGGCGCGCGAGGCGCGACTCGGCGGACAAATCCTCCATCCAGACCGGCTCGCCGGTGGTCCAGACGCGGCGGTTGAGCCCGCCGGGCTGATCGGGCTTGGTCTCCACGCGCGCCGTGCTCAGGCGGCGGAATTCCTCCACTCCGGGATCGGCCTCGCACCAGCTTTCCACCGAGAGCAGGACGTGCTGGCGCGGCTCGTGCACCCAGCGGGCGCCGTACGCGTAGCCCAGCCCTTCGCACAGCGTGCGGATCACTTCCGGCATCACCGATTCGACGGTGTGCGCCTGCGCGAGCAGCCGCGTCACGGCGTACTCGATCGTCTGGCTCTGCTCGGCCTGCTTGCGCTCGGTGATATCGATGATCGTGCCGATGAGGCCCGCCACCTGGCCTGCCGCGTCGGTGAAGGTCGCCTTGTAGTAAAGCGTGTGGCGGGTGCGGCCGTGGCGCGTGACGACGGGGATCTCGTAGCTCTGGCTGCCGGGATGCGCCCACAACTCCTGGTCCATGGCGAAGTGCTTGTCGGCGACCGCCGGGCTCTGGGGGTAGAGGTCGTGCACCTCCTTGCCGACGAAGGTGGCGCGCGCGACCCCAAAAAGGTCTTCCCACGCCTTGTTGACGCCGAGGTATTTGCCGTCGCGGCCCTTGAAGAACACCGGGACCGGCAGGATCTCGATCATTTCCTGCGCGATGCGCAAGGCTTCCTCGCGCTTGCCTGGCACCGAGAAGAGCGCCGGAAGCTCCCCGCCCCCGTTTCCGGGCTGCGCGGCGAGCGCCGCGCCCAGGGATTTGGCGTGCTCGGCAAAGAATTGCTCGCGCCAGCGGGCGAACTCCGCCTCGCTGATGTCATATTCGCCGCAGATGTCGGCGATCGAGCGGCCGGACAGCCCCTGCAGGACCGCCCAGGCCCGGATCGCCGGCTCCGGCAAACGCTCGCGAATTGGCACGACTCCTCCCACAGGACGCACCAGTTTTAGTTTTTTTTCAAGTATTCGCTAATTGCCTGACGTTGTAAATCTTTCGCCGTTTCAAGGGCTGGTGGCGGGTGGCTGGTGGCTGGTGGCCGGTGGCTGGTGGCTGGTGGCTGGTGGCTGGTGTAGTGCGCGTCCCTGTCGTCGTTGGACGACGCAACCGAACGGCACACGGCTGGAACAACTGACGTAACACAATGTCTTTCCCATCTGGATAACCAAGGAGGCTTCCCATGTTGAATGCAAAGTTTCTCAGTCTGGCAGCAGCGGTCGCGGCCGCGCTGGCGCTCGCAGCCTGCGATCGCGGTCCGAGCCAAAGCGGGTCATCGTCCGGCTCGTCGTCGAAGTCCTCACCTTCTACCAGCCCCTCCGGCCCCGGCTCGAGCAGCTCCAGCAGCAGCACGAGCCCCTCGACACCGCCGGCCAGTTCGGGCAGCTCTTCCAGCTCCAGCAGCCCCAGCGGGTCGAGCAGCGGCGGCATGAGCGGCAGCGGCAGCGCGTCGGGTTCGGCATCGGGCGGGGCCTCTGGATCGGGATCGGGCGCGGGCACGCCGAGCACCACGCCGGGGCCCACGGATCCGACGAAGAAGAACGGCGGGTAAGCGTACCGAAGCTCGCGGAGCAGTCAGCCGCGAGCGTCGGGTAGTAGCGATCTGTTGACCCGACCCTCGCGCGCAGTGCAGGCGCCGAGGGTCGGGGCCGAAGGCCCCTCGCAAGAGGGACTGCCGCTTGTCAGCGCGCCGCGGATACTCTCACCCTGGCGTAAAGGAGTTGCTGCGATGGATTCGAACGAAGCCGCGAAAATCGCGCTGGCCGCGATTGCGGGCGCTGCCGCGGGCGCGCTCGCGATGTATGTATTCGACCCCGACAGCGGCCGCCGGCGCCGCGCGCTCGCCCGCGACAAGGCAGCCCGTTATGCCAACGAGACGGTGGAGTCGGTGCAAAGCACCGCGCGCGACCTGCGCAACCGGGCCTCGGGTCTCGCGCACGATGCGGCCGGCGCCGTTTCCAACGTGATGCCGTGGACCGGCACCGAGCGCCGTGCCCGCCCGCGCGACAATGGCGGCACGCCCGGTGGGGGAATCGAGTAGCCGGGCGACGTGATCGGCGGGCGGCTGGCGAGTCGCGGGAGTCTACTCCCGGCTCCTTCCACAGGCTCACAAAGGGCGGCTATGCCGCCCTTTCTTTTTCTATCTCTATCCTCGACCCGCTACCCGCGGGTCATGGGACCATAACCCCCGTGACGCCGCCCGGCACGACCGTCACCACCGCCATACCCGCGCGCCTCGATGCGCTGCCCTGGTCGCGCTGGCACTGGCGCGTGGTTCTCGCGCTCGGGATTACCTGGCTGCTCGACGGACTCGAGGTCACGGTGGTCGGGTCCCTGGGCGCGATGCTGCAGCGCCCCGAGACGCTCGGGCTCAGCGCCGCCGATGTGGGGTGGGCCGGCTCGGCCTACGTCGGCGGCGCGGTGCTGGGCGCGCTCTATTTCGGCCGGCTCGCCGACCGGCTGGGGCGCAAGCGGCTGTTCCTCATCACGCTGGCGGTTTATCTCGTGGCGACGGTGCTGACGGCATTCACCTGGGACTTCACGTCGTTCGCGTTCTGCCGCTTCTTCACCGGCTTCGGGATCGGCGGCGAGTATGCGGCGATCAATTCCGCGATCGACGAGCTGATCCCGGCGCGCGTGCGCGCGACGGTGGACCTCGCGATCAACGGCACGTTCTGGATCGGCGCGGCGGTCGGCGCCGGTCTCAGCCTGGTGCTGCTCGACCCGCGCGTCATTCCCCCGGAATGGGGATGGCGTGTCGCCTTCCTGTTCGGCGGCGTGGTGGGCATCGCCATACTGGTCGTGCGCCGGCATCTCCCGGAAAGCCCGCGCTGGCTGCTCACGCACGGTCGCGGCACGGAGGCGGAGACCGTGGTGCAGGAGATCGAGGCCCAGATCGCGTCCGAGCACGGCCCGCGTCCCGCGGCGACTGCGACGCTCACGATCAAGTTGCGCACGCTCGTGTCCTGGGGCGAGATCGGGCGGCTGATGGCCACCCGCTACCGGCGCCGCGCGGTGCTCGGCTTCTCGCTCATGGCCGCGCAGGCTTTCTTCTACAACGCCATCTTCTTCACCTACGCTTTGGTCCTGGCGCGCTTCTACGGCGTGCCCGACGACCGCGTCGGCGTCTACATCTTCCCGTTCGCCATCGGCAACTTCCTCGGGCCGCTGCTGCTCGGATGGTTCTTCGATGCCGCCGGGCGGCGCGTGATGATCACGCTCACTTACATGGCCGCGGGTCTCGGGCTCGCGGTCACGGGCTACGCCTTCCATTCGGGCTGGCTCACGGCAGCGACCCAGACGGCGTGCTGGGCGGCGATCTTCTTCGTCGCGTCGGCCGCCGCCAGCTCGGCCTATCTCACCGTGAGCGAGATCTTCCCGCTGGAGATGCGCGCCGTCTCGATCTCGATCTTCTACGCGATCGGCACCGGCGTGGGTGGCTTCATCGGGCCAGCGCTCTTCGGCACGCTCATCGAGACCGGCAGCCGCAGCGCGCTCACCGCCGGCTACGCGCTCGCCGCGGTGCTCATGTGCGCCGCCGCGCTGGTCGCCGCCACGCTGGGCGTGGACGCGGAGCGCAAGCCGCTGGAGGCGGTGGCGCCGCCGCTCAGCGCGCACGACGAGAAATCCGCAAGCGCGTGATGACGACGGACCGGTGGCCTCACGAGCGTGATGACTGATGACTGATGGCGGATGACTGACGACCGGCGACCCGGCACGGACTGCCTCATCTTCCTGTTCAATCTTCGAGAGTAAGGGCCGTCCCATCCGCAAAGAGAATGGCGCCGTTGACCGGGCGCGCGGATCCGTAGACGAGCCGCATGGCGTCGCGGTATTCCGCCAGCTGGGCGCGATACTGCGCCAGCAGCGCCGCGTCGGCGTTCGGCTCCCCGGTCTTGTAGTCCAGCACCCAGACGGCATCCTCGCGCTCCACGAGGCGGTCGATGCGCCGCACTTCCCCGCTGGCGTTGACGTACGACACCTCGTTGACCGCGCCCCGCAACTGCCGTGCGTCGAAAAAGCGCGCGTGCGCGCTCATGACGCGCTGGGCCTGGTCCCACATCGCGCTGAATTCGCGTCCCGGCAGGCCCAGCTCACGCTCGATTTCATCGCGGCCGGCCGGGGCTGACGCGGTCAGCCGCTCCATCAGGGCGTGGAACCGCACGCCGTAATCCAGACCGCGTCCCGAGGGCAGCTGGCGCCGCTCGCCGGTGGGCACGGGCACGCTCAGCCGCGGGTCGAACACATCGTCCGCGACGGGCTCACGCTCCGGCCTCGCGTCCGCGACGCCACCGGCCAGGTCGTCGCCGATGCACGCGACGGCGCTCATATCGTCGGCGTCCGTCACAGCGCCGCGCACCGCGGCGCGCACCTTCTCGTACCACGATCCGGCCCTGCCCCGCCCTTCGCAGCCGCTCACGATCAGTGCCTGCTGCGCGCGGGTCATCGCGACGTACAGCATGTTGAGGTTTTCGCGGACGGCCAGCGCTTCTTCCTCCGCGGCGAGGGCGCGCTGCAGGGCGCTCTGCTCCTTCGTCCTCGCGTATAGCGAGAAGCGGCGCGGCGCCGGCGCATCGGGGGGCCAGTCGATCAGCGCGTCGTAGCCGCGGCCCGCATCCTGGCCGGCCGCCGAGTCCAGCAGCCATACGACCGGCGCCTCGAGCCCTTTCGCGCCGTGGACGGTATAGATGCGCACCGCGTCGCCGGCGTCGCCGACGATGCCCTCGTCGGGGGCCTCCTCGGGCGGAGCCTCGCGCAGGTCCATGAGCTCGTGCAGGAAGCGCGGCAGGCTCGGGTAGCGGCCTGAGTCGGTATCGAGCGCGCGCTGCATGAGCGCCTGCAGGTTCGCGCGCACCGTGCCGCGCATCGCCGGCGCCAGCGACTGGTCGTAGCGCTGGAGCACGTCCGCCTCGAAATAGATGCGATCGAGCTGGTCGTGCACGGGCGCAGAATCCGTGCGCTGCAGCCAGCGGGCGAGCAGCCCGTGCGCGCGCCGCAGGGCCGGGCTGCACTCCCCCGCCGCGACGCGCTGCAAGCGCTCCCACCACGTGAGACCGTCCCCCGCCCGCGCGAGCGTCATCAGGTCCTCGTCCGTGCAGCCGAACACGGGCGAGCGCAGCGCGTGCGCGAGCTGCAGGTCGGCGAACGGCGAGACCAGAAATTCCAGCAGCGCGACGATGTCGCGAGCTTCCAGCGTGTCGAGCAGACCGCCCTGCCTCGAGGTCACGAATGGGATGCCCGCCTGGCGCAACGCGCGCTCGTAGATCGCCAGGTGGGTGCGCCGGCGCACGAGGATCATGATGTCGCGATAGTCGGCCGGCCGCGCGCGCTCGCCCTTGAGGTCGTCGCTGACGCGCCACCGGCCGTGGATGGCGCGTATCCCGTCGACGAGCTGCCGCGCCTCGTCCTCGCGCCGGCGGTCTTCCTCGACCTCGAGGCGCTCGGTGAGCGGATTGCGCAGCACGCGATCGGCCCCGGGCGCCGGTCCGCCGGGCGCGGCCGCCACCAGCGGCAGCACTTCGACCCGGCCCTTCTTCCCGGCGAAATGCGCGACGTGCGTCTCGAATCCCGTGAATGCACTTTCCGTGGAAAACAGGCGATTCACCGTCTCCACGATCGGCGCCGGGCAGCGGCGGGTCTCGTCCTGCGGCACCTTGACCGCCTCGAACGCCTCCTGCAGGTAATCCGCTGCCTGCGAAAACAGCCGCGCCTCGGCGCGGCGGAAGCGGTAGATCGACTGCTTAGGATCGCCCACCATGAAGACGGTGGGCCGCAGGTCGGCCGCGACCGCCGCCTCCAGCCAGCTCTTCAGAGTGAGCCACTGCAACGGGTTGGTATCCTGGAATTCGTCGAGCAAGATGTGGCGATAGCGCGCGTCGAGCTTGTAGTGCATGTAGAGCGCGTGATCGCTCACCGAGACGAGCTGCCACGCATGCCACTCGATATCGGCGTAGTCGATGACCTGGCGGTCGGCTTTGACCTGCTGGTAGGCCTCGAGCAGCGCCACGCCGCAGTGCACGGCCGCCTCGTTGAAGCGGTAGCTTTTCTGGTCGGCGAGCTGGCCGCGCGCCTGCGCCAGGCGGCCGGCCAGCGTCGCGTGCAGGTCGAGGAATCGGGCCTCGCCCTGCGGGGTCAGGCGCTCCGCCCGCTTCGCGTTCGCCTTGAGCGCACGGGGCGAACCGGACCCATTGGCGGTCATGACGACACGGCAGGCAGCCTCGAATAGGCGCGCCGGGTCTGGCTGCGCGGACGCGAGATCGCGTGCATAACCCTGGTCAGTCGGAGTATTGCGCTCGAGATATCCGGCGTACTCCCCGAGCCCGCGCACGAACCCGCTGTCGGAGAAGAGCGCGGCCGGCACATCGACATCCGGATCGACGCCGAGCTCGGCGCGCAGGCGCTCCAGCGCCCAGGCGATCGGGTCCCGCTGCCCCCGCACATAGGCCCACCATTCCGCGCGGCGATAGAGGAAGCGGTTCAGCACCCGGCGGGTGTTCTCGAGCCCGCAGTCGCCGAAGAGCCGCTCCAGCCCGCGGCGCGCAGGGCTGTCGGCCTCGCGCTGCAGGCGGCTCGCGAAAAGCTGCCACGCCTCGTCCGCGAGCGCCGAAGTCTGCTCCGCGAGATTGACCTCGCCGAGCGCGCCGGCATCGAGCGGCGCGCGCCGCAGCAGCTGCAGGAACCAGCTGTGGAACGTCGTGATCGTGAGCGAGGGCTGCGCGGTGAGAAAGCGCTCGTAGAGCTGGCGCGCCACCGGCACCAGCGTCTCGATTTCGGCTTCGGGCACCGCGCGCTGCCGCAGGAACTGCCGGACGTGATCGTCGCTCCCGGTCGCCAGCTCGCGCAGCCAGTCTCGCAGCCGCGTCGCCATCTCCTGCGCGGCCTTGCGCGTGAACGTGATGGCCAGAATCTGCGACGGCGCGACGCCTGTCAGCAGCAAGCGCACGATGCGCGACACCAGCATCCAGGTCTTGCCGCTGCCGGCGCAGGCCTCGATCACGACGCTGCCGCGCGGATCGAGCGCCGGGGCGGCCGGGTCGCGGACCTTGTCATTCATGCCAGTGATCCTTGCGGCAGAGCCCGCGCACTTCGCAATAGCCGCAGACGGCGTCGGTTCCCTGCGCGGGCAGGCGCGCGCCGTCCGCCAGCGCGTCGAGCATTGCCGCGAGACGTGCGCGGGTCTCGAGGGCGACGCCGGGCAGCTCGTCCGCCAGCGCCACCGGCGCCACTTCGTCCCGATCGATCGACAGGAACATCGCGGCCGCGACCGGCGGGCTCCACAACAGCGCATAGACGGCGAGCTGCACGTCCTCGCCCGGCAGCGCGAGCGCGTCGCGCAGCGCCTTCTGCGCGCGCGTCTTGTAGTCGATCACCACGAATTCGAGTGATGGCTGTTGGGTGATGGGTGATGGGTTGCCCGCGGCAGTCGCCGCGGAGCGGGCGCCTGACGCCTGACGGCTGACCGCTGCTGGCCGGGCTCTCGCGTCGACGCGGTCGAGGCGGCCGTGCAGGAGCACGGTGCGCCCCTTGGGGGTCGTGATCTCGACCTCGCGGCGCGTTTCGCCGGCCTGCCACGTCCAGCCTTCGGCTTCCCATTGCCGCTGCCACTCGAGGTACTTCGGGATGAGCGCCTTCCACCGGGCGAGCCAGGCCTGCGCGAGGTAGTTGCGGGCGACGTCGGCGGAAAACGCCGCCTCGCTCAGCCGCTCGAGCTCGCGCGCCGCCGTCTCGGGCTCGATCTGCGAGATGCGCGGATGTGCCCGGTGGAACTCGGTCAGAACGCCGTGAACCGCATTGCCGTAGTCCTTCTTCTCGATCAGCTCCTGTACTTCGTCGAGCTCGGCAAGCCCCAGCAGGTAGCGCGCGTAGAACTGGTAGGGACAGGCGACGAGCGAGTTGTAGCCGCTCGCCGAGATCCGGCGCGGCAACCAGGCCGGCGACGCGGGGGCCGGCGCGCGCGCCGGTGCGACCGGCACCGCCTCGCCGACGGCGCGGACTTCCGCCGACGCCAGGCGAGCCAGCACCGCCGGGTCGTCGAGCGACCGGCCGTAGGCCATGACGTGCAGGGCATCGAGCCGCTCGAGCAGCGGCGACAGCAGGTTCGGTTCGCCGCCCAGGCGGCGCTGCCAGGTCGCGACGACGGGACTGCCGGAAGCGATCAGCGCGGCGAGCTGCTCCTCCATCTCGCGCACGCGCTCGGCCCACGTCGGCAGCGCGAGCTCCGCGCGCACGCCCTGGTTGAAGAACATCGACACGGGATCCGGCCCCGGCAGATGGGCCGCGTCGGCGCCGAGGATCAGCACCGCGTCGAAGGAGCGCAGGCGCGTCGCCGCCAGGCTGGTGAAAATCACCGGGCTGTCGATACCGCTGTCGCGGAAGGTCGCCGCCTCGAGCTGGCGCGCGAGCCACCGGCGCCAATCGGAAAAGGACACGGTGAGCCCTTCGCCGGCGAGGTCGCGGCCCAGACCCTCCAGCAGCTCCAGCAACTGCGCGCCGGCGCTGTCGTCGGCCAGTCCGTCGCGCACGCCGATCTCCTCCAAACTCGCCCCGAGCGCCGCGAGCCAGCGCGCCAGCGTGCGCTTGCCGCGCCCGAGCGTGCCCGCGCCCTGGCGGATGCGCGCGAGCATCTGCCGCGCCTGCGCGTCCTTCTTCTCCTCGGCGAGCTGGATGAACTGGCCGAGGCCGGAGACGACGCTCGCCTCGCGCACGTAGCCTTCCAGCCGCCACACGACCTCCCGGCGCGCTTCGCGCGGCCAGTCGTGAAACGCGAAGGGGGATTTCATGAAATCCAGCAGGTCGCGGTAATAGCAATCGCCTCCCGCCACGTCGAGCCAGCGCCCGATCGCGGTCGCGGCGCTGGTCGTCGAGAACGCCCAGCCGACTTCGTCCTTCACCAGGACCTGCGCGCGCTCGAGGAGGGCGCGCGCGCGCCGCGCCACCAGACGGTCCTGCACCACGATGGCGATGCGCCGCTTGCCCGCCAGCAGCCATTCGCGCACGGTCACGTCCACGGCCTGGGCTTCCTGCTCGGACCCGCCGGCGCCGATGATCCGCAGCCGGCCGGCCAGCGGGCTGTGCGGTTGTGACGTCTTGAGCGCGAGCGCGCGGGCGCGCAGGCCGGGATACCCCGCTTGCCTCGGCCACGCGGTGGCCAGCGCCTGCATCGCAGAATCGTCCGAAGCGCCGGGATCATGGCGATACACGAATACCGGGGCGCGCCGGGCGTAGTGATCGAGAAACTGCTCCTCCGAGGGCGCGAGGCGTCCCAGGCCGATCGCGTAGAGCGGCGCGCTTGCGCCCTTCGCCAGTTGCTGCAGCCGCAGGTGATAAGCCGCCCCGGGGTCCGATTCGCCCGTCGCGCTCGCGAGCGCGTGCCACAACTCGTGCACGAGCCGCGCCTCGAACGTGAGCGACTCGCCGGTACGCGCGCGATACGCCTGCTCGAGCCGGCGATTGAAATCCCCGAGGTCTGCCGGCAGCGAGACGTTGAAGCGGGTGAGCTCGTCGAACAATCCCGTCAGCTCGCCGCTCACCGCCCACAGGTCGGTCGATTGCAGCCAGGCGCGCTTCTCGAGCTCGCGGTACAACACCGCCTCGCGCGCCGCCCGCGATACGAGCGGCTGGCGGACCGGCACTTCCGATGCCCAATGCTCCAGGGTGGTAAGGCGCGGCAGCAGCAGCGCGGGAACGCCTGCAGCCGCGCGCAAGGCGCGCGCAACATCGCCCGCGGCGTGAAGATCGGGAACCAGCACCACGGCCCGGGTCAGGTCGGGAAGCTGCGCGCGATGCTCCTCGACGAGGTCGTGCGCCGCCCGCGCGAGGACCTCGTGGGCGGGACAGGCGACCTGCCTGATGCCGGGCGATGCCGTGACGGGCATGGATTTCTTGTATTTCCCGCCGCGAGCGAATCGCGGCAGGCGACGGCGTTATGTTACGCCGCGCGATCCGGCCGCGCCGCCATGGCGCTACCGGCCGAAGATGCCCCGAAGGATATTGACGCCTTCCTTCACCGGGTCGAGGGCGGACGGTTTCTGGGCGGGTTCGGCGCTCTGCGACTCACCCTGTTCCGGCGCCTGGTCGGCACGCGCGGGGCGCCGACCGCCTGCGCCCGCGGCGTCCCCGAGCAGCGTCGAAGCCGTGGACTTGAAGCGGACCTTCGCGGTCCACATGGGCTCCCAGGCCTGCCTTGGATCTTTCGGGCGCGGCGGTTGCGCGAAATTGGCTTCCGGGCCGTACGCGATGAAATTGAAGAAAGGCGTGCCGCCGGCGCGCTTCACGACTTCCGCCGGCACCGTGCATTCGGTGGTCGAGGCAGGCAGCGCCACCTTCTCGCGCACCAGGCGCGCGACTTCCGAAGGGGGAACGTAATCCATCAGCATGCCGCCCATTTCCTGCACGTCGCTCGAGGACCAGAAGACCGTGTCATTGCCCTCGGCGCCGATGACGGTCGCGAAGTAGCCCGTGGCCGTCGCGACGGCATTCCAGGAAACGTGCGCCGCCCCGGCGCCGCGCGGCGAGGAAGACAACTCGACGCGGTCCATGAAGTCGTGCCCGTCGCCGAGAGAAAACTGGATTTCGGGCGAATAATTGCCGGCAATCCGGTGATCCCCTTTCAGCGATGCGCTCGCGGGCACGGACTTCCCGTCCTGCTGATTGGGCCAGTCGCCGTAGGTCCGGGCGCGACCGGGCGAAGGCGCCGTCGGCATGCGGATGCGGCGCGACACCATGTTGGGCGGCGTCTGTCCCTGCGCGACGCGGGCGAAATCGATGATCACCGGCTGCCCCGACCGGGTGTTCTCGCCGCAGCCCCAGTAAATGAGCATGCGGCCCTTCGGCTGCTCCATGCCCTGCGGCAGGTCGCGCTCGCCCTGCTCGGCAGGCGCCCGCTGCGGCGTCTGCAGCGGCAGCGACGCGCCCATCTCCATGCCCGCCGGTATGTAGTGGTCGGCCCGGGGGCTGTCCGCGGCGCGCTGCGATCCCAGCTGCAGGCCAATCTTGCGGCCGCTTTGCCCCGGCCCGCCCATCATGCCCGCCATGACCGAGGCCATGCCGCCCATTCCCGGCATCGACATGCCGCCGGCGGTTTCCACGTTCACCCAGTAATTGGCGACCGGCGGCTTGACTACCTGCTGCTGCGCGATTGCGACGACGGGGACGGCAAGTATGGCGAGGACCGCGGTTCTGAAGAATTTCATAATGTCCCTGTTAAGGAGCGCGCAGGCGCGCACCCCGTGTTTTCTTTTAAACGGGCCGGCAAAGGAGCCGGCGCGGCCGAACATCGAGAACGGCGCTTGCTTGTCCAGGAGATGCGCCTTTTCTTTTCGTTGACTTTGGCCCACTCGGAGGCCTAGTCGCGTGAGCGGGATGTGGGATGCGACCGCGCAACTTCACTTCTCGAGCAGATGAGCCTTTTCCTTGACTT
>Ga0247825_10001656_pt1 | contig 14675 bp, 8 predicted proteins | sample 13C_Vanillin_Day_FD_194413 | JGI IMG/M metagenome (GOLD analysis project Ga0247825, IMG submission 194413) | Soil microbial communities from agricultural site in Penn Yan, New York, United States - 13C_Vanillin_Day48 | ecosystem: Environmental > Terrestrial > Soil > Agricultural land | place... | reverse complement strand
AGTGCAGCCGCGCGCGGAGGCTCCGGAAGCCGGCTGCACTCCGCAGAGGCTGCCCTCCGAGGCGCCGGAGGTGGCGATCGTCGTGGACGCCTCCGGCAGCATGGAGGAGCCGATCGCCGGGGCCCCTAGCCGGCTCGATGCGGCCAAGGGCGCCATCGGCGACCTGCTGAATGCGCTGCCTCCGGACGTCGACGTGGGGTTGGTCGAGTTCCGCGACTGCGAGCGCGTGCAGCGCGACCGCTTCTATTCGGGGGCGGAGCGGGGGCAGCTCAAGGCGCAAGTCGATGCCCTGCAGCCCGGGCGCGGGACGCCCTTGGCGCGCTCGGTGGAGCGGGCGGGCACGATCTTGTCCGCGCAGGTGCCGGCGGTGATGGTGGTGGTCACGGACGGTGAGGACAGTTGCGGGGGAGATCCCTGCGCGGCGGCGCGCGAGATCAAGCGCAAGCGCCCGAACCTCGTGATCAACGTGATGGATATCGGTTCCGGCGGCGCGAGCCCGGCCGCGTGCATGGCGGAGATCACCGGCGGGCGGGTGTACAAGCCAGGCTCGGCGGTCGAGTTCGACCGCATGGTCACGGAGGCCGGAGGACAGCAGGACATCCGGGAGTGCTCGTGACGCGCGCCGGCCCGCTACTCGCCGCCACGCGGCTGGATCAGTTCCGACCGTTGGGTGCGCTCGGCGAGCCGGCCTATCTCGCTCACGCCCGCCTGTGTGCCGCTCTCGAAGGGCTTGGCGCGCCCGACTGCGCGCGCTACTTCGCGCGGCCCGAGCCCGATCGGCGCGGCGAGACGATCTCCTGGCACGCGGCCGCCGAAGGAACGGTGCGGCCCTGGGGCGGCCTGTCCGAGCAGGAGCTTCGCTGGGCCGCTCCAAGGCTGATGGCCATCAAGGAGCGTCTCCAGGAACTCTGCGCGGCGCGCGAGGCGCAAGACCCGAACGATGGCCTCGCCCGCCTGGTGCGGAATGCCTGCGTCTCTCCCGGACCCGAGCACCTCTTCCTTGTGGAGGGCGAGCCTGTGCTCACCGCCTGGGGATTCGAGGCGGAGCGTTCGCGCTTCGACACCTTGCGATTTTCCCTCCCAGCGGAGGAGGGGCCGTCCGCAAGGGTCACGCTTGCAGCCGCCCGGGACGGGTCTTGGCTGAGGCGCTGGTGGCGGGCGCCGCTGGCGCTGCTCCTCGGCGTTGGGCTCCTGTGGCTCATCATGCACTGGTGGCCCGACCAGCGGGTTGTGGAGGGCGTGGGTTCGGCACCCCACCTCGTTGACGACGCCGAGAAACCGCGCGCGCCTCCGGCAAGCTCGGCAGGGCCCGTGCCGTCCAGCCCGCCGGCATCGGCCGCCGCCCCGCCGCGAGCGAAGCCCCGGTCGGGCGAGGCGCTCTCCGTGCCCGAGCGCGGCGTCGACTTCCTCGAAGGCTCCTGGCGCACGGACAGCGCCCTCGTGGACCGCCGCGACGGAAAACCGTTGGCGCAGACCTTCACCTTCGACCGGAACGGGTGGGGCGAGGTCGCCACCCGCCGCAGCGACGGCGTCGAATGCCGAGGCCGGGGCCGGGCCTACCGCACCGCGGAAGGCAAGCTCGTCATCTACGGCATCGAGCCGGCGCGCTGCAGCGACGGGGACGCTTTCGTGCCGTTCCGGATGGAATGCGAAGCCGGACAGGGCGCCGCTTCGGAATGCCGCGGCGTCAACGCGGACGACGGGTCGGGCTATGAGGTGCGCGTCCTTCGCCTCTGATGGCCCAGTGGACCGGGCGCGCACACCGGTTGATTCTTTCCATTAGCGCCACCTAAAATGACACGTTGCCGTACCTGGACGTCTGAATGCCCCTCAAGGATCCGCTTCCGCCGACGCGCACCCTCTCGCTGATCCCGAGCAGCGGCGTCCAATTCCTGGATTTCCGGTTGAACTCCACCGACCGGAGGCTGCCGCGCGGTTGGGGGTGCTTCGACGCGACCGCCATGCGCGCTGAGCCCAAGCCGGGCGCCTTCGGCCTTGCCGCCCGCGACGGCGAGCCGCTGCGCCGCGACGGCAAGGCGCCTCCCGTGCAGTACGAGGTGGATCGGCGCGGCGTTCTGGAGTTCGTCGAGGGGCGCTGGTTGCCTCTCCCGGTGCTGCGGAGGACCGGTCGCAGCTTCGCGCAAGGACCGTCCAACTGGGCACGGCTGATGGTCATGCGGCTGGGCCATCCGGACGAGGCGGGCAACGACCATCACCTCGTGCTCGCATTCGACACTGCGCTCATGGAGCAAGCCGAGGGGCGGCCCTACCTCGCGCCGGCCGCGCGCGATGCCCAGGCGGGCGAGGTTTTCGCGCTCGCGGACGAGGAGCGGGCCCTCGCCTGGTTTCTCGGGGAGCGCTGGGTCAGAAGCTGGATCGCCGAAGTCTTCCGAGAGATGCTGGAGCGCCGACGCCAGCAGCGCGCGGGCGCCCGCCGGCCCGCCCCGCTCACCGACGAGGACGTCCGGGACGAGCTCTCCGCGACCGGCCCGGCCGAGCCGCTGCTGCGCTACCTCGCGCTGGTCGACCTGCTCGCGCGCGCCGAGGTCTTTCCGGAGAACTTCCGGCTGACGGACACCGTGTCGCGCCGCAGCGCCTTCATCGATTGCGACCTCGTGCTCGACATCGGCAATTCGCGCACCTGCGGGCTGGTGGTGGAGCGCACGCCCGAGGGCGGGGCCGATCTGGCGCAGGCCGCGAAGCTCGAGCTGCGCGACCTCACCTTGCCCAATTGCGTGATTTCCGATCCGTTCGACTCGCGCGTCGAGTTCGCCGAGGCGAGCTTCGGCAAGGGCAACCTCTCACTGCTGTCGGGGCGCAGCGACGCGTTCGAATGGCCGACGATGACGCGGATCGGTCCGGAGGCGCAGCGCCTCGCCGGCTTGCGCAGCGGCCACGAGGGGCGGTCCGGGCTGTCGAGCCCGAAACGATACCTGTGGGCGACCGAGCCGGTCGTTCAGCCCTGGCGCATCAATCCGGCGACGCTGGCGGGGGATCGCGAGCCGCTCGCGGTGCAGGGCCCGCTCGTGCAGCTCATCAATGACGCCGGCGCGCCCTTGCACCTGCTGGGGGAGGAGGAGGACAAGCTGCCTGCGCTGGAGCCGCGCTATTCGCGCAGCAGCCTCTTCACCTTCCTGCTCACGGAGGTGCTGGCGCACGCCCTGGCGATGATCAACGCGCCCTCGCACCGCCTGCGCCGGCCGAACGGCGAGAATCCGCGGCGGCTCACCCGCATCATCATGACCATGCCCTCCGCGCTGCCATTGGCGGAGCGGCGCATCCTGCGCCAGCGTGCCGAGGCCGCGCGCGACCTCATCTACATGCTGCTCAAGCTGGCGCGCCCGCCCAAGCGTGGCGATGGCGAGGAGGGCACAGGGCCCGTCTGGGACGTGCCCGGCACCGTGCAGCCCGAGGTCGTTCTGGTGTGGGACGAGGCCAGCGCCACGCAGATGGTCTATCTCTATACGCAGGTGGCCAAGAACTTCGCCGGCCATGCGCGGAGCTTCTTCTCGCTCTATCGGCGGCGCGACAACCCTGAGCCGGACACGCTGCGGATCGCCACGCTGGATATCGGCGGCGGCACGACCGATCTCGTCATCTCTGCCTTCTCGCATGAAGGGTCGGGCAACACCGTCACGATCTTCCCGAGGCAGCTGTTCCGCGAAGGTTTCAACCTGGCCGGCGACGACGTGCTTCATCGCGTCATCCAGGCGCATGTGTTGAAGGCGATCGAGGCGGCGACCGAGACCGCCGGCGTGCCCTCGGGGCAGGCGCTCACCACCGAGCTCTTCGGCGGCGACCGTGGCACCATGGACGTGGCCGAGCAGATGCGCCGGCAGCAGTTTGCGACGCGGATCGCCGCCCCGGTCGCGCTCGCCCTGCTCGCCCGCTACGAGAGCTCGGAAGAGGGCGTGGCGGAGGGCCGGCAGACCCTCGCGTTCGGCGAACTGTTCGCGGACGACGCTCCGGGCCTGGGCGCGCTGGTCGGGTGGTTCAACGGCGAAGTAGCCCGGCATGGCAGCGCAGGCTTCGATCTCGCGCGCATGGAGTTCACCGTCGAGCTTGACCAGATCGCGCAGACCGTCCGCAGCGTGCTCGGCCCGATGCTGTCGGCTCTGGCCGAACTGGTCTGGCGCTATCGCTGCGACCTCCTGCTCCTGTCGGGGCGGCCCTCGCGCCTTCCCGCGGTGCACGAGCTCATGTCCGAGGCGCTACCCATGCTGACCGGGCGGATCGTCCCGCTCCACCGGTTCCGCGTTGGGCCCTGGTATCCCTTCCGCGATCTCCAGGCGCGGATCGACGACCCGAAGACCACCGCCGCCGTGGGCGCGATGATCTGCGCGCTCGCCGAAGGCGGGATGGAGCATTTCAATTTCCGCAGCGACCGCCTAAGGCTGCAGCGCTCGACGGCGCGCTACTTCGGCCGGCTGGACGGGAACGGGCGCATCCCGGCCGAGGATACGTACTACGAGGCCGATCTCGACGATCCCGAGCGGGACCTGCCAGAACGAAGCTTCGAGTTCCGTGGGGTGATGGCGCTCGGCTTCCGGCAGTTCCCCAACGCATGGTGGCCGGCGACGCGGCTCTACAGCCTCGGCTATGCGGGCGAGGAGCGGCGCCGGCAGCTGCACGCCATGACCCCGATCCATGTGCAGCTTCGCCGCTCCCGCCGCCGCGGCGGGGAGGAGCTGGGCGAGGATCTTGAGATCGAATCCGCCTTGACCTCGGCCGAGAGCGGCTCGCGCCAGGTGAGCCGCGCGCTCGCCCTCAAGCTGCAGACCATGGACGACGGCGAAGGCTATTGGCTCGACACCGGGGTGCTGCGCAGGCGATGACGGCGGAGGCGGGTGGCATCGGCGGTGATGTTTCGCACACGGCCGGAGCGGGCCTCGCCGGCGCCGCGCGCGCGCTCGGCGAGGCGGCCGGGCTAGCAGCGGGGTGGGTGCGGGAGGTCGCCCGCTCCTCGCGGCGCGTCGCCGAGGAGGAGCGCTCGCTCCTCGACCTCACCCGCCGCACCCGCAACGAGGCGGCGAAGCTGGCCGCAGCCGCCGAGCGGCGCATGTGCATCGGCGTGTTCGGGCCGAGCCAGGCCGGCAAATCCTATCTCGTCTCGCGCCTCTGCCTGCAGCCGGGCGCGGAAGGCGAGGGCGCGCGACTCCTCGCTGATTTCGGCGCGACCACGCTCGATTTCCTCCGCGAGATCAATCCGCCCGGCGACAAGGAATCGACCGGGCTGGTCACGCGCTTCTCCGTGCGGCGGGTGGAGGGGCCGCCCGATCACCCCGTCAGCCTCCGGCTCCTCTCCGAGACCGATCTCGTGCGCATCCTCGCCAACAGCTATCTCTCCGATTTCGACGTCAACAATCTTGAGTTCGAGACGGCGGAGCAGGATGTCGCGCCGGTGCGCGCGCTGATCGATCAGCTGCGTCCTGCAACGGGCCGCGGGAGCGCGCCTCTGGACGAGCTGGCGATCGAAGATCTGCGCCATTACTTCGAGACACGCTTCAAGACGCGGTTCCCCGGCCTCAAGGAGGTCGGCTTCTGGGACTTCGCCATCGCGTTTCTCCCGTCGCTCGCCCTCGCCGACCGCGCGCGGCTCTACAGCGTGCTGTGGGGCGGGATCGCGGAGTTCACGCAGCTCTTCCTGCTGCTGGCCGGATGGCTCGAGCGGCTCGGCTCGGCGCCGGCCGCCCATGCCGCGCTCGAGGCGCTGACGCCGCGCGAGCGCAGCATCATCGATGTCGACAGGGTGAAGCTCGATCTCGGCACTCCGGGCGACAGGCAGGATCTCGTCGCCGTGGTCGCGACGCGGCCCGATGGAGAGGTCGTGCGGGAACGGATGCCGCGGGGCGTGCTCTGCGCTCTGGTCGCCGAACTGCACATCGCCATGCGTCAGCGCAGCTGGCCGATGTTCGAGGAGGTCGATCTGCTCGACTTCCCCGGCGCACGTTCGCGCGAGAAGTACCGCAGCATGGGCGACCGCGCCGAAAGCCCGGAGAAGGCCGCGCGCCGGCCCTACGAGCTTTTCATCCGCGGCAAGATCGCCGTCCTGTTCCAACGCTATGCCGAGGAGCGGGAGCTGACCTCGATGCTGCTCTGCATGGCCGGCAGCAATGCCGAGGTGAAGGATCTCGGCGCCCTGGTGCGCGAGTGGGTCTCATTGACCCATGGCGAGCGGCCCGAGCAGCGCCGCGGCCAGCGCAACGCACTCTTCTTCGTCCTTACGAAAGCCGACCAGGATTTCCTCGCCAAGGACGGCGAGGACGAGGCTGCGCGCCGGAGCCGCTGGCAGCGCCGCATCTATGCCTCCATGATCGAGCTCTATCAGCGCGACGGCTGGCTCGACGATTGGGACGGGCAGCCCTTCCGCAACACGCTTCTGCTGCGTAACCCCGGGATCGAGCAGACCCATCTCGTCGCTTACCGCACCGAGCTGCGCGGCGGCGCGCCGGTCCGGATCCAGCCGCTGGTCGAGACCGGCTATGCGCCCGACATGCAGGCGCGGCTGCCCGAGCTGCGGCAGCACTTTGTCGAGGATCCTCAGGTGCGGCGCTACCTTGAGAATCCCGCGCGCGCTTTCGACGCGCTGCTCGCGCTCAACGATGGCGGGATCGCGCATATCGCCGAGCGTGTCGCGACGGTCTGCGACCCGTCGACCAAACACGCGCAGCTTCGCGGCAGGCTGGCCGCTGCCGCGGAGGCATTCCGCCGGCGCTTCGGCGCCTTCCACGATGCGGGCGGCTCGGCCTCGCGCGAGCGGAAACGCGAGCAGGCCCTCGATGTCGCCCAGACCCTGGGGCGAGGCCGTGACGGCGGGGCAGCGCTGGGGCGGCTTCTGCGCTCCATGGCGATGGCGGAGCCGGATCTCCGCGAGCTTTATCTGACCGCGCTGCATGATGTGCCCGCCGCGGTTTCGAATCGGGCCCGCGAAGAGCGCAGCATCTTCGAGACGCTCGGAGAAGAAGCCGATGGACAGGGCGTAGCGCGGTCGGATCGGGCTCACGCCTTCGCGGAGGCGGCGGTGCAGGGGTGGATCGCGCGCATGCGCGACAGCGCCGCCGACGCCGGCAGCCGCTTCCGCCGCGACTTGAGCGCGGACCAGTCGCATGTGCTGGTGCAGGAGCTGATCTCGGCGGCGCAGCGCACGGGCCTTTCCGCCCGCATTGGCGAGGAGGTCCACGCGCAGGGCGCCGTCACCGATGCGGATTGGGAGAATGCGGCCGAGCGCGCGGCCGCCATCGCCGCGCTGCGCATCAGCGATCTCGTTTCGGAGCTGGGTTACGGGGCGCTGCCGCCCGATCGGCGTCCGCCGGTGCCGCCGCTGCCGCGCGCGGCCAGCCGCCGGGCCTTCCAGCCGCCGGAGCCGTTCGAGGGCTTGCCGACGCTCGCCGACCAGCCGCGCCCGCCCGCGCAGGATTTCCGTCTCGACTGGCTGTCCGCGTTCGTGCAGCTCGCAGAGGACAATCTCGGCTTCTCCGGATCGCGCGACATCGACCATGAGCAGAACGCCGCGCTCGGCCGCATCCTCGAGCGGGCGAAAGGGGAGGAGCGGGCAACCGCCTAGGTGTCGTTCCATGCTGCGCGTCGAGGCCGAACAGAGCATGCAGGATGGGCCGGGGTGGTGCCGGCTCAGGATCTTCGGCCTGGAGGACCGCTCCGGGGCGGTCGAGCTGATGTTCCGGCGCCCAGGAGCCAGCCAGATCTATCTGGGGCCGCTGGATTGGCAGGAGAGCGAGTCCTGGCTGGAGCTGCCGGCCGAGCCGGACGCCGACGCTCTGCTGCTGCGGCTCGGCCCGCCCCACACCCTCAGGCTGGCGAAGGTGTCCAACGTCGAGCTGCGAGTGCGCATCGCCGGGGGGACTGAGCAGCGGACGCGGCTGCCCTGGCCGCGCATCGTGCTGCCGGCCGACAACAATGCCGCAAGCCCAGCTGCCGCGCCATCCGCGCTGCCGCGCGCTTCGGTGCAGACTGCGCCCGTGGCGCAGCCGACGTTGGCAGCGCCCCCACGCGAACCCCTCCGTGCCCTCCCACCGCTGCGCGCTGATGCGCCAGCGGTCTCGGCGAAGGCCGACCGGACCCCGCTAACCGCCTGGGCGGGGCTCGGCCTTCTCGGCGTGCTGGTGCTGGTCGGGCTTCTCGGCCTGTTCATCGCCTGGCGGCCCGACGCGGAACCCGCTTCCGTTCCCGCGCGCGTCTTCAGCGAAGAAGCGGTCCGCGGGTTCCTGGCCGCCAACCCCGACGGGCCGAGCGCGACCGCCGAAGCGTCCCTGTACCAGGCCGCCCGCCACCCCGATCTGGCGCTGCTGCTCTACCGGCATGCGGCGCGCCGCGGCGAGCCCAAGGCGGCGCTCGCGATCGGGCGCATGTACGACCCCGAAGGCTTCGACGCCGCCCGTAGCCCCTTCGCCGCGCCGGACGAGGATCAGGCCGCGAGTTTCTACGAGCAAGCGGCCGAGAAGGGCGATGCCGAAGCGCAGCTCCGTCTCGGCCGTCTCCTGCTCTCCGGGCGCACCTCGGGCGAGGCGGATGCCGAGCGCGGCGCGCTGTGGCTCAAGCGCGCGGCCGAGCAGGGCAATGCCGAGGCGCGGGCTGCGCTCGCCAGGCTGGGGAAGACGCAATGATGCGGCTGGCTGTGCTCATCGGCCGCGCCGCCGCCTGCGCGGTGCTGATCGGGGGCCTGATTTGCGCCACGGCGAGCGAAGCCCGGCAGCCGCTGCTGATGGAGGGCAAGAAGACCCTATTCCAGCGCGTGCTCACCCGGCCGGGCGCGCTGCTGGTCCCCGAGCCTGGCGAACCGGCGGGCGTGCCGGTGCCGCCCCTATCGATCTTCTATGTCTATGACCGGGTGACGGGCGCCGATGGCGAGGAGTGGCTCGAGCTCGGCGCCAACAGCGCCGGGCTGGTGCGCGGCTGGGCGCCGGCGGCGGTCACCATCGAATGGCGACAGGCGCTGGCCTTGAGCTTCGCCAACCCTGCGGGCCGCAAGCCGGTGCTCTTCTTTCGCGACCAGCCCTCCATGCTCGATTTGGTGGAGGCGGAGGATCTGCCCGAACGGCTCGCCGACATCCGCGCCGCGATCGCGCAATCGGGCCTCTCTTCGCGCCCGGAGGTGATCGCGCGCGAGCCGGACACCTTCGTCGACATCCGCGAGCGGTTCTACCTGCTGCCGATCCTTTCGGCCGATGAGACGATCCTCGCCTCCGGGTTCCGGGCCAAGTCCGTCGAGGTGGCGGCGGTGAGCGCGGCCCCGCCGGAAGCGCCGGCAGAGAGCGCGAAGGCCGAGCAGCGGCGCGGGCTCCAAGACTTCTCGGCCGCGGTCGTGTTCGTGATCGACGCCTCCACCTCGATGGGGCCGTACATCGCCGCGGCGCGCGAGGCGGTCGCGCGCATCTATGCACGCATCGAATCCTCCGGCCTCTCCGGCAAGGTCCGGTTCGGCCTGGTCGGCTACCGCGACGATCCGGCCTCGGTGAAAGGGGTCGAGTATCTGACCCGCATCTTCGTGGACCCCGCCGAAGCTGCCGACGGCAAGAGCTTCCTCGCGCAGGCCTCAGAGTTGGAGCCGTCCGAGGTCTCGACGCGGAGCTTCGAGGAAGACGGGCTAGCCGGCATCATGGCGGCCGTCGAGGACATCGACTGGTCGCGCTATGGCGGGCGCTACATCGTCTTCATCACCGATGCCAGCTCGCGCGGCGGCGCCCATCCTTTCAGCTCGACCGGGCTCGGGCCCGAGCAGGTGCGCGAGCGCGCGCTGCAGGACCATGTCGCCCTCTACGCGCTGCATCTGCGCACGCCCGAGGGCAGCAAGGACCACGCCACCGCCGAGCGGCAGTACCGCACCCTCAGCGACTATCCGGGTGTGGGCTCGCTCTATTTCCCGGTCGAGGCCGGCGATGTGGAGCTGTTCCGCGCAAATGTCGATGCGCTCGCCGCGGCCGTGGTGGATCAGGTGGCGTCCGCGGCCCGCGGGGATCTTGCGGCCGGCGCTTCCGATGCGCAGCCGCAAGCGGCCGACCAACCGCAGGAGCTGAGGCGCAAGGCGCAGAAGCTCGGCCATGCCATGCAGCTGATCTGGCTCGGCCGCGCTCAGAAGACCGGCGCGCCGCCCCTGATCCGCGGCTGGGCGCTCGACCGCGACCTCGACAATCCCGCGGTGCAGGCGCTGGAGGTGAGGGTGCTACTGACCAAGAACCAGCTCAGCGACCTGCAATCGGCCTTGCGCGAGATCGTCACCGTCGGCATCGCCACCGAGACCAGCCGCAGCCGTTTCTTCGACCAGCTTCGCAGCGCGGTCGCCGCCTTGAGCCGCGACCCCAACCAGGTCGGCAAGTCGGATGCCGCGAGCCTGCAGGAGCTCGGCCTCATGGGCGAGTATCTGGAGGGACTGCCCTACCGTAGCCGCGTCCTGGCCCTGGACGAAGCGACCTGGAACCGCTGGAGCATCGGCGAGCAGGTCGCCTTCCTCGACGATCTCGCCGCGCGCATCCGGCTCTATCAGCGCTTCCATGACGATGTCGACAATTGGATCGCGCTCGACGGCGGCGCTTCGCCAGGGGATGCCGTCTATCCCGTCCCGCTCTCGGCGCTGCCGTGACGCTGCCGGCGCGCAGCCTGGCCGGGCCCGCCCCAAGGCCGATTGCGGAGTTGGAGGCGGTGTCGCGAGAGCGCGGCCGGACGGGGGACGGGTTCCGGCTGGAGATCGAACGCTTCCGGATTGCGCCGGGCGAGCGCGTCGCCATCGTGGGACCGAGCGGCTCGGGCAAGAGCACCTTCCTCGACCTGCTCGCGCTCAGCCTGGCGCCCAGCTCCGCCGGTCTGTTCCGGGGACCGGGCGGGGTGGATGTGACGGCGCTCTGGCGGGCGAGAGCCGGCAAAAGCCTGGCCCGGCTCCGGCGCGAGGCGATCGGTTACGTGCTGCAGAGCGGCGCGCTGCTTCCGTTTCTCAGCGCGGTCCGCAATATCGAGCTGCCGCTGCGGCTGCGCGGCGCGACGGGCGCCGAGGACAGCACGCGGGTGCAGGCGCTCGTCCGCCGCCTGGCTCTCGGCACCGTCGCCCAGCGCATGCCCTCGGAACTCTCGTTCGGACAGCGCCAGCGCGTTGCGGTCGCGCGCGCGCTCGCGCACCGGCCGCTGCTCGTTTTGGCCGACGAGCCCACGGCCTCGCTCGATGCCGGAGCGGCGACCGCCGTCATGGCACTCTTGACCGAGCTCGCGCAGGAGCACGGCTCGGCCGTCCTTCTCGTCAGTCATGACGAGCAGCTTGCGACGCGGCATGGCTTTGCGACCGTGCTCTGCCGGCCCGTGGGCTCGGTCGCGGGCCGTGCCCGGAGCGTCATCCGCCGCGATCCATGAACGGCCGCCTCCAAATGCTCCGGCTCGCCTGGGCCGACCTCCGGCACGATGCGCTGATCACGCTGTGCCAGGTCATTTTGGTGACGGCCGTCGCCGCGCCGTTGCTGTTGCTCTTCGCGCTGAAGAACGGGGTCGCCACAGGTCTCATCGCCGAGCTGGAGCGCGATCCCGAGACGCTGCGGCTGCGACCGGTCGGCGCCTATCGGCTCGGGCCGGAGTTCTTTGCCGAGCTGGGCGCGCGTCACGAGACGGCCTTCCTCAGTCCCGCCACCCGGCCGATCGCGGCGCAGATCTATCTGCGGCGCGTGGAGGATGCGCGCGGCGCGGAGCTGGTCGATGCGCAGATGATCCCGACAGGCGCGAGCGACCCCTTGGCCGAAGGGGCCCCGCTGCTGGCCGATGCGGACGGCGGCATCGCGCTGAGCGCCAAGGCGGCGCGCGCGCTCGGCGCAGCCGAGGGCGACCGGCTGACCGGCCGCATCGAGCGCAGCCGCGCCGGCCGCACCGAAGCCGTCGAGCTGCCGCTGGAAGTGCGCCGCATCCTGTCGGAGCGGCTGGACTCCGGCGCCACGGCCTATGTCGACCTGGCGCTGCTCGTCGCCTCGGAGCGCTACCGCGACGGCTTCGCCGTGCCCGCGCTGGGCACGGAAGGGGATCGGCCTTGGCAGGAGATGCGTGAGTTCGCGAGCTTCCGCCTCTACGCGCGCGAGCTGGCGCAGGTTGCCCCGCTGGCGGAGCATCTGCGGGCACGCGGCATCGAGGTGCGGACCGAGGCGGCCCAGATCGAGGCGGTGCTGGCGCTCGACCGGAATCTCGATGCGGTGCTCGCGCTCATCGGCGTCGTGGCGGGGCTCGGCCTGATGGGCGCGCTGCTGGCCGGCATGATCGCCGGCGTCGAGCGCAAGCGGCGCGCGTTGGCGGCGCTCGCCCTGCTCGGTTGCGAGCGGGGCTGGCTGTTCCTGTTCCCGGTGGCGCAAGCGGCGATGATCGCGCTCGCGGGCGTCGTGGCATCGCTGGTGCTCTATGCCGCCTCCGCCGCGCTGGTGAACCGCTATATCGGGCCGACCGGCGCTTTGGGGCTGGAGGCGGCGCGCCTCGGCGCGGGCCAGCTCCGCCGCGGCGGCTGGGTTCGGCCTCCTCGCGCCGCTGTTGCCGGCATTCGCCGCCGCCTGGAATGCGATGCGGGTCGATCCCGCGGAGGCGCTTCGTGAGGATTGAGCCGCTGCTGATCGGGTTCTTGGCAGTGCTGGCGGCGGTCTCGGCGCGCGCGGAGGACTGGCCCGAGCGCTACGTCAACCCCAAGCCGCTGGCGGACGACCTCGTCCTGCCCATGCCCTGCGGGGCCGCCATGGCGTTCCGGCCGATCCTGGTGCCGGCCGACGGGCTGCTCGGCGACCGCCGGCTCACGCTGGGCGGCGCGGACGAGCGCTTCGCGTTTTCGGAAGGCAAGCGCCAAGCGCATCTGGCCGGAGCCTTCGGCGGCGCTGAAGGCGGGAGGCTCTTCTATCTCGGCAAGTACGAGGTGACGATCGACCAGTTTCGCGCGCTGACCGAGGCCAGCTGCCCCAAGCCGTCCAATGCCGGCCGGCTCGCGAAGACGGCGGTGGCGTGGTCCGAGGCGGTCCAGTTCACGGTGCTCTACACCGAGTGGCTGCAGGCGCATGCGGCCGATCGCCTGCCGGCGGAGGACGGGGCCAGAGCCTTCCTGCGCCTGCCGATGGAAGCGGAATGGGAATATGCCGCGCGCGGCGGCGCGGCGGTCGGCGAGGGGGAGTTCCTGGCCGAACGTTTTCCCATGCCGGACGGGATTCAAAACTATGTCTGGTTCGGCAGCCCGGCATCCTCCGATTTCAAGCTGCAGCCCGTCGGCCTGCTCACGCCGAATCCCGCCGGCCTGCACGACATGCTCGGCAACGCCGCGGAGTTCGTGCTGGACCCTTATAGCCTCGCGCGAGGCGCGCGCCTGCATGGGCGCGCGGGCGGCATCACAATCAAGGGCGGCGATTACCTCACGCCCGAGGACGCGATCCGCTCGGCCCATCGCGAGGAGATGAACCCGTTCGACGATAAGGGCCGGCGCCGCGTCGACAGCGTCGGGTTTCGGCTCCTCATCGCAGCCCCGGTGCTCTCCAGCCCCGCACGCCTGGAGGCGATCCGGACGGAATCCGCCGCCTTGCCGCAGGGCCCGGCGTTGGCCGCGGGCGAACGGCTGGACGATCCGCTGGCCGAGGTCGAGGCCCTGATCGCCGCGGCGGAGGAGGGCGCCTTCCGCGAGCGCCTGCGGGGCCTCAAATCGGTGATCCAGGCCAACATCATCACCCGCAACGAGCAACGCGACCGCGCCGCGCGCAACCTGCTGCGCTTCGGCGCCATCCTCGGCAAGCGTATCGAGGACGTGCTGCGTCTGGTCGCCGGTCGCCGCGCGGCCGCCCAAGCCCTGCAGGCCTCCGGAGCGGCCCCCGAGACCCTGGCGGGAGTCGAACGGCAGATCGCCAGCGACGAGGCCGCCTTGGGCGAAAACCTGAACGCCTATCGGGACACCATCGCCGAGGTGGTGCAGGACTACCCGTCCGCGGTCATCGACCGGCAGCTGCCGGTCCTCTCGGAGGAGCTGAAGGCGCGTCACCTCGCTCAGCTCGTGCCGTTCGCAGCGCGGTTCCGGGAGCACGTATCCGCATTTGAGAAGACCGGCGCGCTGGAAGACGGGCGCATCTTGAGCAGCTTCCAGTGAGCTGACCCGGCACACCTGAAGAGCGCAGCTCTGCCTTTACTGCAGCTCAGTCGTTCATTAGCATTATCTGGAATAAACCTGCGGAGTTCACCCCATGAGCTTCGGATACCCGCTCCGGCGCGTGGCAGCCCTGGGACTAGCCTTGTGCCTGGGCGCTTGCGCGACCGCACCGGTGCAGAGCTCGGATACCGGCGGCCTCACGCCGGACGAGATCGCCCTGCGCGAGCAGAGCGCCTCCTTCGTTGCCCAGAATGTCTTCGAGGGCGCGGTGGTCAATGCTGCGATCGGCTGCGTGCTGGGCGCGATCTTGGTCTACTCGTTGACGGGCGAAGAGGGCGACGCGGCGGTCGGCTGCGGGGTGGGGGGCGCGGCGGGCGCCGTCTATGGCGGAGTGGACGGGTATGTCACGGCCAAGCGCACGCAGGCCGCCGAGAACGAGCTCGCCGCCGTCCGCGCCATGACGGACGATGTGCGCGCCGAGAATGAGAAGCTCGGCCGTCTGGTGGAAAGCTCGCAACGGGTGGCCGAGAACGACCGCCGCCGCATCGACGCGCTGAAGGCGCGCATCGATTCCAAGCAGATCACGCTGGAC
>Ga0247825_10001655_pt1 | contig 14679 bp, 18 predicted proteins | sample 13C_Vanillin_Day_FD_194413 | JGI IMG/M metagenome (GOLD analysis project Ga0247825, IMG submission 194413) | Soil microbial communities from agricultural site in Penn Yan, New York, United States - 13C_Vanillin_Day48 | ecosystem: Environmental > Terrestrial > Soil > Agricultural land | place... | reverse complement strand
GAGGCGACCAGCGGCACGTTCACGGCGTCACGCACGGCGCGGGTCAGGCCGATGTCGAAGCCTTCGCGGGTGCCGTCGCGGTCCATGCTGGTCAGCAGGATTTCGCCCGCGCCGGCGTCGGCCATGCGCTTTGCCCACTGCACGGCATCAATCCCGGTGGCCCTGCGGCCGCCATGGGTAAAAACCTCCCACCCGGACGAATTCTTCTTGGCATCGATCGCCACCACGATGGCTTGATTGCCCACGATGCCCGAGGCTTCGCGCACGAGATCGGGGTTCTGCACCGCCGAGGTGTTGATCGAGACCTTGTCGGCGCCCGCGTTCAGCAGCCGGCGCACGTCCTCGACCTTGCGCACGCCGCCGCCCACGGTGAGCGGAATGAACACCCGGCTCGCCACCGCCTCGATCACGTGCAGCAGGATGTCGCGCTCGTCGGAGCTCGCGGTGATGTCGAGGAAGGTGAGCTCGTCGGCGCCCTCGCCGTCGTAGCGCGCGGCGATTTCCACCGGGTCGCCGGCGTCGCGCAGCTGGACGAAGTTGATGCCCTTCACCACCCGGCCGGCGGTGACGTCGAGGCAGGGGATCACCCGCTTGGCCAGCGGCACGGCTATTCCTTCCCCAGCGCCTTGTTGGCGGCGGCCTGCGCCTTCTGCAGATCGATCTTGCCTTCGTACAGCGCGCGCCCGGCGATGGCGCCGATCACGCCCTCGGGCGCCAGCTTCTGGCAGATCGCCTCCACGTCCTTCAGGCTGTTGAGCCCGCCGGAGGCGATGACCGGCGTCTTGAGCTGCTGCGCGAGCTTGAACGTGGCCTCGATGTTGATGCCGTTCATCATGCCGTCGCGGCCGATGTCGGTGTAGATCAGCGCCTCGATGCCGTATTCCTCGTACTTCTTGGCCAGGTCGATGACGTCGTGCCCGGTGAGCTTGGACCAGCCCTCGACCGCGACCTTGCCGTCCTTGGCGTCGAGCCCGGCGATCACGTGGCCGGGAAACGCGTAGCAGGCGTCCGACAGGAAGCCCGGGTTCTTGACCGCCGCGGTGCCGATGATCACGTAGGTCACGCCGGCGTCGAGGTAGCTCTCGATCGCGTCCAGGTCGCGGATGCCGCCGCCGAGCTGGATCGGCACCTGGTCGCCGACCGCGGCGATCATCGCGCGGATCACCTTCTCGTTCTTCGGCCGGCCGGCGATGGCGCCGTTCAGGTCGACGATGTGCAGGCGCTTGGCGCCCTGCGCCGCCCAGTGCTTCGCCATCGCCACCGGGTCGTCGGAGAAAACGGTCGCCGAATTCATGTCGCCCTGCTTCAGGCGCACGCAGCGGCCGTCCTTCAGATCAATTGCAGGAATGATGAGCACTGCAGTGCTCGGAAGGAGTCACGAACTGCGTCAGGGCTGCCAGCGCACGAAGTTGGAGAGAAGTTGCAGGCCGGCGGACTGGCTTTTTTCAGGATGGAACTGGACGGCAAAAATATTATCCCGTGCGATGGCGCAGGTAAAGGGCACGCCGTAAATACAGGTGGCCGCGGTCAGCGCGGCCTCGCGGGGCGCCGCATAGTAACTGTGGACGAAATAGAAGCGGCTGCGGTCGGGGATGCCCGACCACAGCGGGTGCGAGCGCTGCTGCATGACCTCGTTCCACCCCATGTGCGGCACCTGCAGGCCGGCCATGGCCTTGCCCGCGAAGCGCGGCACGCGCCCGGCCAGCAGTCCCAGCCCCGGAGTGTCGCCTTCTTCGCCGCGCTCGAACAGCATCTGCAGGCCGATGCACAGGCCCAGGAAGGGCTTGTTGCGCGTTGCCGCGACGACCGCCTCGCGCGCGCCGCTCTCGGTGAGCTGGCGCATGCAGTCGGGCATGGCGCCCTGGCCCGGAACAACCACTCTTTCACTCAAAAGTATTGTTTCCGGGTCGGCGGTCACCACGACCTGGTGCCCGGGAGCGACATGCTCCAGTGCCTTCGACACGGACAGGAGATTGCCCATGCCGTAATCGACTACGGCGATCTTCAACTTACAGAGTGCCTTTCGTCGACGGCACGCTTCCGGCCGCGCGCGGATCGGGCTCGGCGGCCATGCGCAAAGCGCGCGCGAATGCCTTGAACATGGTCTCGCACTGGTGGTGCGCGTTGTCGCCGCGCAGGTTGTCGATGTGCAGCGTCACCTGCGCGTGGTTGACGAAGCCCTGGAAGAACTCGTGCATCAGGTCGACGTCGAACTCGCCGATCAGCGCGCGCGTGAACTTGACGTGGTATTCGAGCCCCGGCCGCCCGGAGAAGTCGAGCACCACGCGCGACAGCGCTTCGTCGAGCGGCACGTAGGCATGGCCGAAGCGGCGCACCCCGGCCTTGTCGCCGATCGCCTTGGCCACCGCCTGGCCGAGGCTGATGCCGATGTCCTCGACCGTGTGGTGCGCGTCGATGTGCAGGTCGCCCTTGGCCTCGATCTCGAGGTCGAGCATGCCGTGCCGCGCCACCTGGTCGAGCATGTGCTCGAGGAACGGCAGGCCGGTCGAAAGCTTGGCCGCGCCTTTGCCATCCAGGTTCACCTTCACCCGGATCTGGGTCTCTTTGGTGTTGCGGGTGACTTCAGCGGTTCTCATGACAGGGCTTCGCGCAAGGCAGTGACGAGTATACGGTTTTCATCCGGCGTGCCGACCGTGACGCGCAGGCAGTTGCGGATGCCGGGGTTCAGGTTGCGCACCAGCACGTTCTGCTGCTTGAGCGCGGCGTAGGTGCGGTCGGCGTCCGGCACGCGCATCAGAAAGAAGTTGGCCTCGGACGGAAACACGGTGACGCCCTTCAGCGCCTTCAGGTTTTCTCCCAGGCTCTTTCTTTCCGAAAGAATGCGCGCGGCCTGCGCCTCCAGCACGTCGAGCCTCTCGAGCATGAAAAGCGCCGCGGTCTGCGTGAGCACGCTCACGTTGTAGGGCGGACGCACCTTGTCGAGCTGCGCCACCCACTCGGGGCGGCCCACCAGGTAGCCGAGGCGAATGCCGGCCAGCCCCAGCTTCGACACGGTGCGAATCACCACCAGGTTGTCGAACTCGGCGAGCCGCGGCAGGAAGCTCTTGCCGGCAAACACGTGGTACGCCTCGTCCACCACGACCAGCCCCTTGCAGGCGCGGATGATCTTGACGACATCCGCCTCGGGGTAAAGCACACCCGTGGGGTTGTTCGGGTAAGCCAGGAACACCAGCGCCGGCTTCTCCGCCTCCATGCGCGCGATGAACGCCTCGGCATCGAGCGAGAAATCATCGCGCAGCGGCACCGGCAGCGCACGCATGCCGCTGAAAGTCGCGCCCATCGCGTACATCACGAACGTCGGCGACGGATACATCAGCGCGGCGCCGGGACGCGCCAGGGCGGTGATCAGCATCTGGATCAGCTCGTCCGAGCCGTTGCCGAGCAGCACCTCCATGCCGGCCGGCACGCTCATGCGGCGCACGATCGCTTCGCGCAATTTTTGCGGGCTCGGCGTCGGATAGCGGTTCATGTCGACGCGCGCGAGGGCCGCGGCGAGCTCGCGCTTCACCGAATCGGGCAAGCTGTAGGGGTTCTCCATCGCGTCGAGCTTCACCATGCCGTCCGAGGAGGGCACCGGATAGGCCTTGAGCGCGAGGATCTCCGGCCGGACCAGGTCTTCGGGCTTCACTTGAATCTCATTTCGGCGGCACGCTGGTGGGCCGGCAGGCCTTCACCGTTGGCCAGCACGGCTGCGAGCTTTCCAAGCTTCTCCGCGCCCGCGCGAGAAACCCCGATCACGCTGGTCCGTTTCTGGAAGTCGTAAACGCCGAGGGGCGAGGAAAAGCGCGCCGTGCCGGCGGTGGGCAATACGTGATTCGGCCCCGCGCAGTAGTCGCCGATCGCCTCCGAGCTCCACTGCCCGAGGAAGACCGCGCCGGCCCGCGTCAGCTTCGGCAGCCAGGTTTCGGGTTTCTCGACTACCAACTCGAGGTGCTCGGGCGCGATGCGGTTAGCAACCGCGCAGGCTTCTTCGAGGTCGCGCGTCAGGATCAGCGCGCCGCGCGCCTTGAGCGATGCTTCGATGACTTTCCTTCTCGGCATCTCGCCAAGCAGCTTGCCAATGGAAGCTGTGACCGCGTCCAGATACTCGGCGTCCGGGGAAAGCAGAATGGCCTGCGCCGACTCGTCGTGCTCGGCCTGCGAGAACAGATCCATCGCCACCCAGTCGGCGGGGGCGCTGCCGTCGGCGATCACCAGGATCTCGGAGGGGCCGGCGACCATGTCGATGCCGACCTCGCCGAACACCTGGCGCTTGGCTTCGGCGACGTACGCGTTGCCCGGGCCGACGATCTTGTCGACGCGCGCGATGGACTTCGTACCGTACGCGAGCGCGCCGATCGCCTGCGCGCCGCCGATGCCGAGCACGCGGTCGACGCCGGCGAGCGCGGCCGCCGCGAGCACCAGCGGATTCGGATTGGGGCTCGCCATGACCAGCTCGCGCACGCCGGCGACCTTCGCCGGCACCGCGTTCATCAGCACCGACGACGGATAGGCCGCCTTGCCGCCCGGCACATACAGGCCGACGCGCTCGAGCGGGCTCACCTGCTGGCCGAGGCGCGTGCCGTCGCTGTCGGTGAAGTCCCACGACGTCTGCAGCTGCCGCTCGTGAAATGCGCGGATACGCTCGTGCGCCGCACGCAGCGCCTGCGCCTGCTCGACCGGGATGGCGTCCAGCAGCCCCATGGTCAGCTTGAATTCTTTTGGAGAAACCCCGTCGAACTTGCGCGTGTACGCGCGCACCGCCGCGTCGCCGCGCTTGCGAACATCCGCGAGGATCTTGCGCACCGCCTTCTGTACCGCCGGGTCCTGGGCGGCTTCGTAACGCGTGAGTGACGCCAGTTTGGCGTCGAAGCGCTTGTCGCGGGTGGTGAGGCGGCGCAGCTTCATCGCGCGCTGGCCTTCGCGAAAGCGTCGATCAGCGGCTGCAGGTCGGCGCGCTTGGTCTTGAGCGCGGCCTGGTTGACGATCAGGCGCGCCGACACCGGCATGATCTCCTCGACCGCGACCAGGCCATTCGCCTTCAGCGTCTTGCCGGTGGCGACGAGGTCGACGATCGCGTCGGCGAGGCCGAGCAGGGGCGCCAGCTCCATCGAGCCGTAGAGGCGGATGAGGTCGACGTGCACGCCCTTGGCGGCGAAGTGCTCGCGCGCGGTGTTGATGTACTTGGTGGCCACGCGCAGGCGCGCGCCCTGGCGCACCGCGGCGGCGTAGCCGAAGCCTTTCTTGACCGCGACCATCATGCGGCAGGCGGCGATGCCGAGGTCCACCGGCTGGTACAGGCCTTCGCCGCCGTGCTCGGCGAGCACGTCGCGCCCGGCGATGCCGATGTCGGCGCCGCCGTGCTGCACATAAGTGGGGGTGTCGCTTGCTCGGACTACGACCAGGCGCAGGTCACGGCGGTTGGTGCCGATGACCAGCTTGCGCGAGGTTTCGGGATCAGCTTTGGGCCGGATGCCGACGCGCGCGAGCAGCGGTGCGGTCTCGTCGAAGATCCGCCCCTTCGAAAGCGCGATGCTGATGCTCGCCATGTGAAGCCATCCGGGAAATCACCTTACAAAACTTGCCAGGGGCGCGCATTCTACAGCAATCCCTAGCCGATGCGCTCGACGCGCGCGCCGAGCTGGCCGAGCTTCTTCTCCAGGGTCTCGTAGCCGCGGTCGAGGTGGTAGATGCGGTCGACCACCGTGTCGCCTTCGGCCACCAGGCCGGCGATCACCAGTCCGGCGGAGGCGCGCAGGTCGGTGGCCATGACCGCGGCGCCCTGCAGCCGCTCGACGCCCTTGACCACCGCGGTGTTGCCCTCCAGGCGGATGTCGGCGCCCAGGCGCTGCAGCTCGATCGCGTGCATGAAGCGGTTCTCGAAAATCGTTTCGGTGATCACCGCGGTGCCGTCGGCCACGCACGCGAGCGCCATGAACTGCGCCTGCATGTCGGTGGCGAATCCGGGGTAAGGCGCGGTGCGCACGCCGACCGCCGCCGGCCGCGTGGACATTTCGAGCTCGATCGACGCGCCGTTGGTCTTGATGCTCGCGCCCGCCTCTCTCAGCTTCTCCAGCGTCGCATCCAGGGAAGCGGAATCGGCGCCGAGCAGGCGGATCTTGCCGCCGGTCGCCGTGGCGGCGGCGAGGTAAGTGCCGGTCTCGATGCGATCGGGCATCACCCGGTGCGCGGCACCGCCGAGCGAGGACACGCCCTTGATGCGAATCTTGTCGCTGCCGGCGCCTTCGATCTTCGCGCCCATCGCGCCGAGGCAGCGCGCCAGGTCGACCACCTCCGGCTCGCGCGCCGCGTTCTCGAGCAGCGTCTCGCCCTCGGCCAGCGCCGCCGCCATCATCAGATTCTCGGTGCCGGTGACCGTCACCATGTCCATGACGATGCGCGCGCCGCGCAGCCGGCTCGCCGAGGCCTGCATGTAGCCGTGCTCGATCGAGATGGTGGCACCCATCGCTTCCAGCCCCTTCACGTGCTGGTCCACCGGTCGCGCGCCGATCGCGCAGCCGCCGGGCAGCGACACCTTCGCCTGCCCGCAGCGCGCGAGCAGCGGACCGAGCACCAGCACCGAGGCGCGCATGGTCTTCACCAGGTCGTAGGCCGCGGTCGGCTCGCGGATCGAGCCGGCGTGCAGCACGGTTTTCTCGTCGCCGCGCTCCACCGCGACGCCCATCTGCGCCAGCAGCTTCGCCATGGTCGACACGTCGCGCAGGCGCGGGACGTTGGTCAGCGTGAGCGGCTTCGAAGTCAGCAGCGCCGCGCACAGGATGGGCAGCGCGGCGTTCTTGGCGCCCGAGATGCGCACCTCGCCCTCGAGCGGACGGCCGCCCGTGATTTTCAGCTTATCCACCCCGTTGCCACTCCTCCGGCGTCAGCGTCTGCATGGAAAGGGCGTGGATTTCCTCGCGCATGCGGTCGCCGAGCGCCTTGTAGACCAGCTGGTGCCGCTGCACGCGGCTCTTGCCGGCGAACTGGCCGGAAACGACGACCGCCTGGAAATGCTGGCCGTCGCCGATGACCTCGACGTGCTCGCACGCGAGGCCGGTTTCGATGCCGCTTTTCACGCTTTCGGGCGTAACCATGGTCAGGTTCTGAGCTTGTATCCGGATTTGAGCAGCAAAAGGCAGGTCGCCGCCACCGCGAGGAAAGCGCCGCCCACCAGCGCGAGGCTCACGCCCGGCGCGATGTCGGCGGCGCCGAAGAAGCCGTAGCGGAAGCCGTCGATCATGTAGAAGAAGGGATTGGCATGCGAAAGCTCGCGCCAGAAGGGCGGCAGCGAGTGGATCGAGTAGAACACGCCCGACAGCATGGTGAGCGGCAGGATGACGAAATTCTGGAACGCGGCGAGCTGGTCGATCTTCTCCGAGACGATGCCGGCGAGCAGGCCGAGCGCGCCGGCAAGCGCGGCGCCGAGCAGCGCGAACGCGGCGGTCCACAGCGGCGCCTCCAGGCGCAGCTCGACGAACCAGGCGGTGACGGCGAGCACGCAGGCGCCGACCGCGAGGCCGCGCGCCACCGAGGCCGCGACGTAGGCCCAGAAGAACTCCAGGTAGGAAATCGGCGCGAGCAGGACGAACACGATGTTGCCGGTGATCTTGGACTGGATCAGGCTCGACGAGCTGTTGGCGAACGCGTTCTGCAGCACGCTCATCATCACCAGGCCGGGCACCAGGAACGAGGCGTAGCGCACGCCCTCGAACACCTGCAGGCGGCCTTCGAGCACCTGGCCGAAGATCACCAGGTACAGCGCCGAGGTCAGCACCGGCGCGGCCACCGTCTGCACGCTCACCTTGAGGAAGCGCAGCAGCTCCTTGCGGAACAGGGTGGTGAACCCCATCACGAGGTCAAGCGCAGGAACACCTGCTCGAGGTCCGGCCGGTCGAGCTCGAGGTCGGCGATCTCCACGCCGGACTCGCGCAGCCTGGCCAGCTCGCGCTCGAGCTCGCCATAGTTGTTCAGCTTGAGGACGATCTGCCGGCCATCGCGCGCCACCACGCGCGCGCTGGTGCGCGAGCCGGCGAAGCGCGCGAGCAGGTTGCGCGTGGAATCGAGCGCCACCACGCGCCCGGCCTTGAGCATGGCGATGCGGCTGCAGTGCAGCTCGGCTTCCTCCAGGTAGTGCGTGGTGAGCACGATGGTGTGGCCGTCGGCGTTCAGGCGCCGCACGAACTGCCACAGGTCCTGGCGCAGCTCGACGTCGACGCCGGCGGTCGGCTCGTCCAGGATGATCACCGGCGGCTTGTGCACCAGCGCCTGCGCGATCAGCACGCGGCGCTTCATGCCGCCCGACAGTGCACGCATGTTCGTGTCCGCTTTTTCCGTCAGATCGAGGTGCGCCATCACCTCGTCGATCCAGGCGTCGTTGGCGCGCATGCCGAAATAGCCCGACTGCAGGCGCAGCGTCTCGCGCACGCTGAAGAACGGGTCGAACACCAGCTCCTGCGGCACGACGCCGAGCATGCGGCGCGCGCGCCGGTATTCGGTCGACGTGTCCGCCCCCATCACCGACACGCTGCCGGCGTCGGCGCGCGCAAGGCCCGCCACGACGTTGATCAGCGTGGTCTTGCCGGCGCCGTTGGGGCCGAGCAGGCCGAAAAATTCGCCCTGCGGGATCTCCAGGCTGACGCCGGCGAGCGCCCGCACTGCGCCATAGCGCTTCTCGATGCCGCGGACTTCGATTGCCTTCAGGCTTTTACGGGCAGGAGGTTTTCGACGCCGTACAGGCGCGACAGGGTCTGCAGCGCTTCGGGCGGATTGGCGAACGTGAGCTCGCGCTTCGCCGCGCGCGCATCGCGCAGCCAGGCGAGGCTGAGCGCGAGCAGCGCCGAGTCGAGCTCGGTGACCTCGCCCAGGTCGACCACGCCGGCGCCCTCGGCGAAGTGCTGGCGGCCTTCCTCGAGCAGCTTGCCGACGTTGGCGAGCGTCACCGGGCCGCTCACCACGATGCGGCGGCCGTCGCGGCGGATCACTTCTTCGCGCCCTTCTCGAGCGACTTGTTCTTGGTCTGCAGGTCCTTGATCAGGCCGTCGATGCCCGAGCTGCGCACGGTATTGGAGAACTCGGTGCGGTAGTTGGCCACCAGGCTGACGCCGCCGACCATCACGTCGTACACCTTCCAGCCGTTGGCGGTCTTTTCCATGCTGTAGTCCAGGGTCACCGGCTGCGCGCCGGGCTGGATCACGCGCACGTTCACCGTGACGTCGGTGTCGGTCGGCTTGGCGCGCAGCGGGCGAAAGTCGAACTTCTGCTCGCTGTACGCGGCAAGCGCGCTCGCGTAGGTGCGCACCAGCAGCGTCCTGAACTGCTCGGTCAGCAGCTTCTTCTGCTCCGGGTTCGCCTTGGCCCAGTTCTGGCCCATGGCGAGCGCGGTCATCGCGGTGAAGTTGAAGTGCGGCAGCACCTTCGCCTCGATCACCTGGATCAGCTTGACGCGGTTGCCGGACTTGATTTCCTTGTCCTTGGTGATCAGGTCGACCACCTCGAGCGTCACGGTCTTCACCAGGACGTCGGGCGGCTCCTGCGCGAACGCCGGGGCGAGGAAGGCGCAGAACAGCACGCAGGCGGCAAGGATGGTCTTCATCTCTCTACTCCAGTTTTTCGCGCGGCGGATTTCCGTCGTGCACCAGGCTGCGGCGCCGCTGCAGGAATGCGTCGCGCTGGAACACGTAGCGGTCGAGCGCCGCCTCCTCGAGGATACGGCTCGCCTCGAGCAGGTCGGCGCGCGTGTTGACGAGGTACAGGCCGTACAAGGTGTTGCGCAGCTCGATCGGCCGCACTTCGCCGAGCGGCGCGAAATAGTAATCGAAGCCGGTGCCGATGCCGTCGCGCACCGTGCTCGAGCCGAGAAAGGGCAGCACCAGGTACGGGCCGGGAGGCGAGCCCCAGCGGCCGAAGGTCTGGCCGAAATCCTCGTTGTGCTTTTCCAGTCCCCATTCCGAGGCCACGTCATGGATGCCGAGCAGGCCGAACGTTGAATTAAACGCGAAGCGCGCCCAGTCGTTGACCGCGTCCCCGGGCTTGCCCTGTAACAGATTGTTCACCCCGATGAACAGGTCCTGGAAGTTGGAGAAGAAGTTGCCGACGCGCGAGCGGATCTCCTGGTGCAGCGCCTTCTGGTAAACCTTGGCCACCGGCGTCGCCACCCACTTGTCGAACTCGTCGTTGAAGCGGTAGACGCCGCGGTTGAAGCCCTCGTACGGGTCGCGCGGGTCGCTGTCCTCGCCGGTGCTGGCGCAGCCGCCGAGCGCGGCCAGGATGAGGAGCAGGAACATCCTCATCATTTCTTCTCGTCCTTGCCCTCGGCGGCCTTGTTGAACAGGAACTGGCTGATCAGGTTCTCCAGCACCACCGCCGACTGGGTGAGGCGGATGCGGTCGCCCTGCTTGAGCATCACGCCGTCGCCGCCCGCCTCGAGCCCCACGTACTGCTCGCCCAGAATGCCCGAGGTCAGGATCTTGGCGGTGGTGTCGCGCGGGAACTGGTAGCCGAGGTCGATGGTCATCGAGACGATGGCCTCGTAGCTTTCGGTGTCGAAGCGGATGCCGGCGACGCGCCCGACCACCACGCCGGCGCTCTTCACCGGGCCGCGCACCTTGAGGCCGCCGATGTTGGCGAACTTGGCCTCGACCTGGTAGGTCTGGTTGGTGGAGAAGGTGGCGAGGTTGCCCACCTTGAGCGCGAGGAAAAGCAGCGCGGCGAATCCCAGGGCAACGAAAATTCCCACCCACAGATCGATCATCGCTCGGTTCATGTTAGTGATTGCCTCCGGTGAACATCAACGCGGTCAGGACGAAGTCCAGCGCCAGGATCGCGAGCGAAGACGTGACCACGGTGCGGGTGGTGGCGCGCGACACGCCTTCGGCGGTCGGCGGCGCATCGTAGCCCTCGAACACGGCGATCAGGGTCACCGCGACGCCGAACACCACGCTCTTGATCACGCCGTTCAGGATGTCGTTGCGCAGGTCGACCGCGGCCTGCATCTGCGACCAGAACGCGCCCGCGTCGACGCCGATCAGCTGCACGCCGACCAGGTAGCCGCCGAACACCCCGGCGGCCGAAAACAGCGCCGCCAGCAGCGGCATCGAGATCACCCCGCCCCAGAAGCGCGGCGCGACCACGCGCGCGATCGGATCGACCGCCATCATCTCCATCGCCGAGATCTGCTCGGTGGCCTTCATCAGGCCGATCTCGGCGGTGATCGCCGAGCCGGCGCGGCTCGCATACAGCAGGCCCGCCACCACCGGGCCGAGCTCGCGCACCAGCGACAGCGCCACCAGCACGCCGAGCGATTCCGAGGCGCCGAAGCGCTGCAGCGTCTCGTAGCCCTGCAGCGCGAGCACCATGCCGACGAACAGGCCCGACACCAGGATGATGACCAGCGAGAGCACGCCGGCGAAGTACACCTGCGCGACCGTCAGGCGGAAGCGCCGCAGCGCGGTGCCGGAATGCATCAGGAGGTAAAACAGGAAACGGCTGGCGTAGCCCAGGCGCCAGACCTGCGAGGTCACTGTGTTGCCGAGACGCTCGAGGCGGCTGCGGATCGACTCGGCTCCGATCAAGCCGCGACTTCCAGATCCCTGGCGTACTCGGGCGCCGGGTAATGGAACGGCACCGGCCCGTCGGGCCTGCCGTTGACGAACTGGTTGACGAACGGCTCGGGGCTGGCGCGGATCTCGTCGGGCGTGCCTTGCGCGATCACCTTGCCCGCGGCCATGAAGTACACGTAGTCCACCACGTCGAGCGCCTCCTGCACGTCGTGCGTGACGATGATCGAGGTCGCGCCGAGCGAGGTGTTGAGATCGCGGATCAGGCGCACGATCACGCCGAACGAGATCGGGTCGAGCCCGGTGAACGGCTCGTCGTAGAGGATGAGCTGCGGGTCGAGCGCGATCGAGCGCGCGAGCGCCACGCGCCGCGCCATGCCGCCCGACAGCTCGGCCGGCATCAGGTGCGCGGCGCCGCGCAAGCCGACCGCCTGCAGCTTGAGCATCACCAGATCGTTGAGCAGCTCGGGCGCGAGGTCGGCGTGCTCGCGCAGCGGGAAGGCGACGTTCTCGTACACCGACATGTCGGTGAACAGCGCGCCGAACTGGAACAGCATGCCCATCTTGCGGCGCATCGCGTACAGGCCGCCGGCGTCGAGCTCGCCGGTGCTGTGACCGAGCACGCGCGCGCTGCCGCGCGAGGGCAGGTGGGCGCCCATGATGATGCGCAGCAGCGTGGTCTTGCCGCAGCCCGACTGGCCCATGATGCCGACCACCGCGCCGCGCGGAATCGCCAGGTCGATGTCGCGCAGCACCGGCCGGACCGGGTCGTAGCCGAAGGAAACATTCTGGATTTCAACGATCTGCGCTTGCTGCACGGCGTAATATTATCAAGCATGGGGGAGGCCTTAAGCATTTCGGCGCTGCGCAAGCGCTACGGCAAATTCGAGGCGCTGTCGGGCGTCGACCTGCGCGTCGGTGCGGGCGAAGCCTTCGGCCTGGTCGGCGCCAACGGCGCCGGCAAGACCACCCTCATCAAGTGCCTGCTCGACCTGTGCGCGCACGATGCCGGCGCGATCGAAATTTTCGGCGTGCCCGCCGGCAAGCCGGCGGCGCGCCGGCGCCTTTCCTACCTTCCGGAGCGCTTCAATCCGCCGCACTACCTGCGCGCGCGCGAGTTCCTCGCCACGCTGTGCGAGCTCGCCGGCGAGCGCTACGAGGCGGCCCGGGCCCTGCAGATCGTCGACCAGCTGGCGCTCGAGCGCGACGCGCTCGAAAAGCAGGTGCGCACCCTGTCGAAGGGCATGACGCAGAAGCTCGGCCTCGCCGGCTGCTTCCTGCTGGCGCGCGATCTCTACGTGCTCGACGAGCCGATGAGCGGCCTTGACCCCGCCGCCCGCGTGGCGGTGAAATCGGTGCTGCGTCGTCTCGCCGGGGAGGGCCGGACGCTGTTCTTTACTTCGCATGTGCTGGCTGACGTCGACGAGCTGTGCTCGTCCATTGCGGTGCTCGACCGCGGGCGCGTGCGTTTCCGCGGCGCGCCGGCGGCGTTGTGCGCGCGCTACGGCGAGGCCAGCCTCGAAAGCGCGTTCATGCGATGCATTCATGACGAAGCTGCAGTCGGTGCCTGACGCCAAGCCGGGATTGCTGGTGGTCGACGACGACCCGCTGATCACCGACACGCTCGCCTTCGCCCTCGGCACCGATTACACCGTGTATGCGTGCGACTCGCGCACGCACGCGATCGAGCTGCTGCGCCAGCTCGAGGCGCCGCCGCCGCTCGCGCTCGTCGACCTCGGCCTGCCGCCCGCGCCGCACGCGCCCGACGAGGGCTTCCGCCTGATCGGCGACCTGCTCGCGCATTCGCCGCGCATGCGCATCTTCGTGCTCTCCGGCCAGAACGACGCCGCCAACGCGCGCCATGCGCGCGCGCTCGGCGCCTGGGAGTTCGTGGCCAAGCCGGCGGACCCGGCCAGCCTGGCGCGCCTGCTCGCGCGCGGGCTCGAGCTGCCGGCCGCCGAGGACCAGGAGTTCGTCGGCGCGAGCCCGGCGCTCGCCAAGCTGAAGAGCCAGGTCGCGCAGTTCGCCGCCGCGCCCTACCCCGTGCTGATCGAAGGCGAATCGGGCAGCGGCAAGGAGCTGGTGGCGACGCGCCTGCACCGGCTTTCGCCGCGCGCCGCGCGCCCCTACTTCAGCCTGAACTGCGCGGCGATCTCGCCGCAGCTGGTCGAGCCGACCCTGTTCGGGTATGTAAAGGGCGCGTTTACCGGCGCGCAGGGCACCAAGGCCGGCTTCTTCGAGGATGCGGCCGACGGCACCCTGTTCCTCGACGAGATCGGCGAGCTGCCGCTCGAGATGCAGGCCAAGCTGCTGCGCGTGCTGGAAAACGGCGAGTACCAGCGGGTGGGCGAGACCCAGCGCCGCGTGGCGCGCTGCCGGGTGATCGCCGCCACCAACCGCGACCTGCGGCGCGCGGTGCGCGAAGGCGCTTTCCGCGCCGACCTGTACCACCGCCTGTCGGTGTTCACGCTGAGCGTGCCGCCGCTGCGCGAGCTCGAGCAGGACAAGCTCCTGTTGCTGGATCATTTCAGAAAGGGATCCTTCGAGTTCGACGCCAGCGCCACGGCGCGCTGGCTGCGCTACGACTTTCCGGGCAACGTGCGCGAGCTGCGCAACATCGTGATCCGCCTCGCCGCCAAGTATCCGGGGCAGCGCGTCTCCGCCGCCGAGCTCGAGCCCGAGCTCGACATCGACGAAAAAATGACGCTCGGCGAGAGCGCGAAAGGCGGCGGCCTGGTCGAACAGGCGCTGCGACAGCTGGAGCGCGGCGGCGCCTTCAACCTGGACGAGACGCTGAAGGCGTGGGAGCGCAGCTATATCGAGGCCGCGCTGCGCCTGACGCGCGGCAACGTGAGCCAGGCCGCCAAGCTGCTCGGCGTCAACCGCACCACCTTGTACAGCCGCATGAACAGCGGCGAGGAGAAGTAGACGGTGGCGCTCTATCTGGAGCATTTCGGGCTGACCGAGCCGCCGTTCCGCATCACGCCGCACATCGAGTTCTTCTTCGACGGCGCCGACCGCGGCGCGACGCTCGAAGCGCTGATCTACGCCGTGCTGCACGACGAGGGCATCGTCAAGGTGTCGGGCGAGGTCGGCAGCGGCAAGACCATGCTGTGCCGCGTGC
>Ga0247825_10001654_pt1 | contig 14680 bp, 11 predicted proteins | sample 13C_Vanillin_Day_FD_194413 | JGI IMG/M metagenome (GOLD analysis project Ga0247825, IMG submission 194413) | Soil microbial communities from agricultural site in Penn Yan, New York, United States - 13C_Vanillin_Day48 | ecosystem: Environmental > Terrestrial > Soil > Agricultural land | place... | reverse complement strand
GTCTCTGGTGCCGAGTCCATCGTGGTGGACTGCCAGGGCTGCGTGGTGATCGGCGACAAGCGCCCGCTGGCCGTGGTGGGCCTGACGGATGTGGTGGTGGTGGACGCGGGGGATGCGGTGCTCGTCGTCCCCAAGGACAAGAGCCAGGATGTGCGCAAGGTGGTCGAGGCGCTCAAGGCTCGCAAGCGCCAGAAGTTCCTATAGCCAGGTATCCTCCCGGGGATGCTGACCGTCGTCGCGCTGTCGGACACCCATGGCTATTACGGGCACGTGAGCGTGCCCGAAGGGGACATCCTCATCCTCGCGGGAGACCTGACGCGGCGGGGACGCCTCGAGGAGGTGGCCGAGCTGAATCGCTTCCTCGCTGGCCTGCCGCACCGGCACAAGCTGGTGGTGGCCGGCAACCATGACTGGTGTTTCCAGGAGAGCCCGGCCGAGGCCCGCGCCCTGCTGACGGCCGCCACCTACCTTCAGGACGAGGCCGTCGTCCTCGAGGGCGTGAAGTTCTACGGCAGTCCGTGGCAGCCCTGGTTCATGGACTGGGCCTTCAACCTGCCTCGAGGCCCAGAGCTGGCACAGCGCTGGGCGCAGATCCCCGAGGACACGGACATCCTCATCACCCATGGCCCGCCTCTGGGTTTCGGAGATCGCGTCGACAGTGGCGAGCACGTGGGCTGTGAGGATCTGCTGTGGCGTGTCCAGCAGGTGCGGCCGAAGTTGCACCTGTTCGGCCACATTCACGAGAGTCGCGGCATCTGGACGGAGGGAGGCACCACCTTCGCCAATGTGGCCACGGACTTCGGCCGACGAGCTGCCCAGGTACTGTCCTACCCTCCGGCCTGATCAGGCTCACTGCACGCCGGAGCCTTGATCCACCTCGGAGACCTGCCGCCACACATCCATCCTCTCCGGGCGAGAGAGGAAGAGGTGCTCCCCGATGAACAGTCCCCGGTAGCGCTCCAGGGGTCCGCGGAGCTTCTCTCGCACTCCATCCTCGGACAGGGCGCCGCCGCGGCCATAGTTGTTCGCTCCCATGGAGAACCCTGGACGGTAGGTCTGCCGCCCGAGCCGCACCAGCAGCTTGAGGGCGCCTCCCGTGACGCGGTTGTTCCTCACGGTGAGCCCGGAGACCACCATGCCATCGGCCGCCAGCATCAGCCCGTAGCTGGCCGTGTTTGTCACCGTGTTGTCCAACACCTGCACGTTCCTGCCACCCGAGATGCGGATTCCGTGGCCGTTGTGCGCAGGGAAGTTGCGAATGTTCCGGATGGTGTTGCGCTCGATACGGATGTCCTCGGGCGGAGCCACCTGGGACAGGATGGAGATCCCACGGCCGGCCCGGGAGATGGTGTTGCCCTGGATGACGACGCCACGGGCGCCTCGCGAGACGAGCACCGCCTCTCCCGCCGAAGAGCCGACCGGGCGGACGGCCGGGTTGGGGAACCCCGCGAGATCGTTGTTGCGGATGACGACATCGTTGCACTCCTTGATGTCCACCCCGTTCTCACCGTTGTCATGCAGCAGGTTGGTCTCGACGAGCAGCAGCTGCGCGGGGCCGGTACCGCCTTGGCACTGGACCGAGTCTCCCGAATTGTTATGGATGTCGTTGCCCCGGATGACGACGTCCTGTGATGGGCCCACCACCACCACGCCGTGCGAGTCATCGCGGGGCTTGATGAAGTGGTGGATGAGGTTGTTCAGGATGCGGATGTGCCTCGCGCCCTGCACGATCACTCCGCCGCCCGCCCTCCCGTCGCGCAGCTCGCTCCCGGTCAGGCGGGACTCGTCCGCGCCCGTGTGGAAGACGACCGCGGCCTTGGGCGCGCCATCGACATCCACATGCAGGTTCTCCAGGTTCCAGCGGCCGCGCACGAAGATGACCGCGCCCGGCGCTCTATCGGCCGGCATGAGGGTGGGACGCACCGACCCCTCACCGCGCAGGGTGATGGCTGCGGCTCCCGCGCCTCTGGACTCCAGGACGAGCTGCTCCTGGTACATGCCCGGGAGCACCCGGACGACATCTCCCGGACGCGCGAGTGCTGCCGCCCGGGCAATGGTTCGCAGCGGGGAATCGACTCTGCCGCTCGCAGCATCCGAGCCCCTCATGCTCACGTACCAGCTCCGGCTCGTGGACGACTGAGCCTCGTTTTCGGGCTCTGTGGCCTGGCCTCTCAGAGCCTCCAAATCCGGCAACTCTCCCAGGGCCGGGAGTTCTCCCAGGCTCGGCAGGTCGCTCGGGCCCGACGCCTCCTGATCCGGGCCCTCTGATACCGGTGAGTTCCCCGGGAGTGATGGGTTCTCCTGGGAGAACGGTGACTCCGTGAAGCGGCTCTCCGTGAAGGTCGCCGGTCCACAGGCGCTCAGGAGCAGCCACGTCAGCGCTCCACATGCACCGGAGAAGCCGCGCCCGACGGTGTTCCTACGTTTCATGCTTGCCCCCTCGCCCACCAGTCCGTTGCGTCCGCGAAGTTCTTCACGACCCTTGCGGCCATCAAGGGGTCGGCCCTGGGGAGAAGTGGGCACGGGTGTCAGTGTGCGGTGGTGCGTGCGCCTTCATCCCTCATCCCAGGAGCGCCTATCCTCGCGCCTCCGCGGAGGGATGTGGGGTGGACAACATGAGATGGGGTTGGGGCGTATTTCTGCTGTTGGGACACCTCTGGGTGGGCTGCTCGACACCTCGAGCGGGCGGCACGCTTCATATGGCCGGCACGAAGGTAGCCATGGTGAGCCCGGCCGAGATGGCTGCGCGCACAGTGGCCCGTGGAGCCGTGCGGGTGGACGCCTTCGAGTCGCTGCTGGTGTACGCAGGCCTCGACAACAGGTGGGACCTACCCCCGAGTGGCCAGCCCCTTATGCCGAATGAGGCAGCTCGATTGTTGGGGGTGTTGCTGGGCAAGCCGGTGACGCTGGCCCACTTTCCGCCTCGCATGGGGGCCAATCACCTGCTGCGCGAGGTGGTGGAGGGCGGCGAGGTATCCCGGGAGGAGCTGCTGCGCCGGGTGAAGCGCCTCGAGCGGGTGGCTGTGCTGCGGCCGGACGGCTATCTGGCCTGGGTCGTCGACGGAAAAACGCAGCAGAAGGTGGCCCCGGTGGAATGGAGGGATGGGGCTTTCCGTGCTCACGGCTTCGAGCTGGGCCGCTTCTACGCGAGTCGAAGTGGTGTCTTCCGGCTCGCGGACGCGCAGATGCAGCAGACAGGCCCTCTGTTGGCCGAGGTGTACGACGATGCGGATTACATCAGCCGCACGCTGGACGGTGCCGAGGAGGCGTTCGTCGAGCTGGCTCTGGCCATAGGGAAGTTGCTGACGTACCCAATGGACAGCCTCGCGGCGATTCGGCATCTGCCTGCGGGCTTGGTTGCGCTCATCGTCTCCTCGCCAGAGTACCTGGAGCGCCTCAGGCATATGACGCGCGGGGAGCAGGTGAAGGCGATCTCCAAGCTCGCCACCACCCTCATCGTCACGTACGGCACAGCTAGCGGCGCCACGCGCACGTTGACGGCGGCGCTGGGGGGCGCGGAGGCCATGGTGCCAGTGCTGTCCCTCACGGCGGAGGGTGCACTGGTGATGCAGCGCATCGCGGTGCCGGTGGGAACTATGGCCACGGTCATAGGAACGGGCGCAGGGAGCGTTTACGTCCTGTCCACTGCTTCCAGTGGAGATGGCCCAGACTCTGGCAGGGTGCATGCGGGAGGTGAGGCTCCCCAGGGAAGCGCGAATGGAACCAGAGCAGGCAAGGTTTTTACGACTGGCGGCAAGAGACAGATCGACGCCGAGAACGCTGCGAGGAACGGCGGCGTCAACAAGTGCGAGAACTGCGGTGTGAAGGTGGTCCCTGGCCAAAAGAGCCAGCGCGGGGTATCACCACCAGCCCATCAACGCGAACGCGACCACATCATCCCAAAGAGCCAAGGAGGAGACGGAGCCCCCTCCAATGGTCAGATTCTGTGCCGTGGATGTAACCTCGAAAAGTCGGACACAGGGCCATGACCGCACGTGTGAAACTCCGTTTCCCCTATGAGAACTCAGCAGGGGAGAACGAAACCGAGACGATGTGGACGCTGAAGCGGGAAGACGGCTACGAGATTGACAACATCCCGTTCTACGTGAAGGAACTCGCACTGGGTGACGTTGTTTCAGCGAGGGCGGAAGCTGATAGCACCCTGTGGTTCTCGGCGTTGGTGCGCCCCAGTGGACACAGCACCATTCAGCTTTGGTTCTCGGACGAGCATGATGTTCAGCCGATCCGGGATGAGTTGAGGCGAATGGGTTGTGCATCGGAGGTCAGCGACCTTCCGCGACTCGTGGCAGTGGATGTTCCTCCGAGCGTGTCCTACGCGAAGGTGAAGGAATTCCTCGACCGAAAAGAACAGGCCGGAACATTCGAGTACCAGGAGGCGTGCCTCGGCTCGATGGCACCGCAGGGATGATGACCAGTCTATCGATCAAGACGGGATCAACACCCACTTGATCCCGCCTCAGGCTCACTCCTCCTCGGGCGGGGCCTCCATGTACTCGGGGGCGGTGATGCCCAGCAGCGCGAACGCGCTCCGCAGCGTCTGCTTCAGCGCCGCTACCAGCGCCAACCGGCCCTGCGTCTTCTCCGCGTCACCGCTGATGATCGGATCCGTCTTGTAGCGCGTGTAGTAGCTGTGGAAGTCCGTGATCAGCTCCTGACAGAAGTACAGCACGTGGTGCGGCTCCAGCCGCTCCGCCGCGCTCGCCACCACGTCCGGTAGCTGGCTCATCTTCTTCAGCATCGCCAGCTCCTCCGGCAACGTCAGCCGCGCCAGGTGCGCCTCCGTCAGCCCCTCCAACCCCACGAACTTCTGACCCTTCTCCTCCGCCTTCTTCAGGATGCTCGCGCACCGCGCGTGCCCATACTGGAAGTAGAAGACCGGGTTGTCCTTCGACTGCTCCTTCACCTTGTCCAGATCGAAGTCGAACCGCGAGTTCGCCGTCTTCATCAAGAACAGGAACCGGCACACGTCCGCTCCCGCCTCGTCGATCAGGTCCTCCAGCTCGAACACCGTGCCCTTGCGCTTGCTGACCTTCACCTCCTCGCCACCCCGGGTGATGCGCACGATCTGCACCAGCAGGAACTCGAGCTTCTTCGCATCCATCCCCAGCAGGATCATCCCCGCCTTGATGCGCGGCGTATGCCCTGCATGGTCCGCCCCCAGCACGTCGATGATGCGGTCGAAGCCCCGCTCGTACTTCTCCTTGTGGTACGCGAGATCCGCCGTCAGGTACACCGGCGTCCCGTCATGCCGCAGGATGACCCGGTCCTCGTCATCCCCGTGCTGGCTCGTCATCAGGAACGTGCCGCCCTTCTGCCGTTCCGCGTACTGAGCCGCCTTGCTGTCCTCGCTCCGGACCTTCTCTCCCTCGCGCCGGGCCTCCGTCGCCTCGTACGTCACCCCCCGCTTCTTGTAGTCCTCCGCCACCGCCTTCACCTTGCCCGCCGCGTGCAAGGAGGCCTCGCTGAAGAAGACGTCGTGCCGGATGTTCGCCATCTCCAGGCTGGCCTTGATGGCCTTCATGTTCTCCCGGATGGCCACCGCCATCGCCTCGGGCATCCACTCGGACTCCGGCGCCCGCAGGTACCGCTCGCCCACCTCCGCCTTCCACGTCTTCGCGATGTCGATGACGTACTCGGCCGGATACTCGCCCTCGGCCAGCTCCACCTGCTCCCCGAAGAGCTGCCGGTACCGCTTGTGCACCGTCCGGCCCAGCGTCTCCACCTGCTTGCCAAAGTCGTTGATGTAGAACTCTCGCGTCACGTCGTGCCCGGCCGCCTCCAGCAGCCGCGACACCGCGTCGCCCATGAACGCCCCGCGCGCATGGCCGATGTGCACCGGCCCCGTTGGGTTCGCCGAGACGAACTCCACCATGATGCGCTTGCCCGTCGACTTCGCCGCCCGACGTCCGAACGCATCCCCGGCCCGCAGCACCTCGCCCGCCACCTGCTGAATCACCTGCTGTTTCAGCGTGAAGTTCAGGAAGCCCGGGCCCGCCACCTCCACCTTGGAGACGATCCCCTCCTTGTCCACCAGCCCCTTCACGATCGCGGTCGCGATCTCCCGGGGAGGTCTCCCCTCGGGCTTGTTGAGCAACATGGCCACGTTCACGGCCCAGTCACCGTGGGCCGGGTTCTTCGGAGGCTCCACGGTATAGCCCGGCATCTGCTCCAGCTTGAGCGTGCCGGCCGCCTTCAGCGCCGCGAGCGTTTCATCGATGAGAGCGTAAACCTTCTGCCGCATGGGGACGTCTTTCTCCAATAACAGCCTTGAGGGCCGCGCAATCTAGGCGGATTCCGCACGGGCTTCACGGCTTCCGTGAAGCATCTGCCTGGTGTCGCACTCCAGGTGCCTTGACGGAGCTATCGCCGCTCCTCATTGTGCCGCGCCTCATGCCCATCCTTCGTGGCGCTGTCACCTTCTCGCGCTTCCTTGTTCAACCCGACGAGGGAGCCCCCTCCGACCTGAAGCGGTCGCTCTCCCGCACGCTCAAAGCCCGTGCCTTCGCTCCCATCGAGCGCCGCTCCGAGGAGGAGCGAGCCGCCGGCTTCGTGGAGCTCGAGAACCACGACTCCACCGAGTTCCCCGCTGGTGCCCTCTTCTATGGAGAGTACGCTCTCTTCGGGTACCGCATCGACCAGATCAAGGTTCCCGGCCCCGTGCTCCGCGCCGAGGTGGACAAGTGGGCCGCCGCCTTCCAGAAGGAGAAGGGCCGCCCCCCCAGCCGCGGAGAGAAGGCCGAGAACCGCTCCTCGGTGCGCCAGATGCTCCGCAACCGCGCCGTACCCCTCACCAAGGTGCACGACGTGAGCTGGAACCTGAAGTCCCAGCAGCTCCAGATCTGGGCCGCCTCCCGCAAGGCCGTGGAGGAGGTGCTCAGCGCCGTGGAGACGGGGTTCAAGGTGAAGCTCCTCCCGCTCATCCCCGCGGCCGCGGCGGCGCGCATGGGCATCGAGGACTCGGCCCTGGGGCCGACCGCGGAGCTGATCGGCATGGAGCTGCAGGCGGAGGTGAGCCATGGGGAAGCGTGAGCAGGCCCGCGCCGAAGCGGCGTTCATGCGCGGAGACGTGGGCGTTGACGGCGCCGCCACCGAGGAGAAGCAGGACGCAGCCGAGGTCGAGCGCGGCAAAGCCCGCGAGGCCCTGCTGCGTGGCAAGGCGTACCTCGGGCGGGAGTTCCTCACCTGGCTGCTGTGGCGCTCGGAGGCCGGCGAGACGCTGGTCGAGTTCGAGAAGACAGGGGTCACCGTCCTCTTCCTCGGGCGCGTGGTGCTCAAGGGCATCAGCGGAGATGTCACCGAGCTGTCCGCCCGAGGCGCCATGGCTCCCTACTCGGAGCAGGTGCGCCAGGCGCTGGACCGCGGGCTGCTCGTCCACCAGGCGCGGCTGCTCCTCACCCATGGAGAGAAGGCGTACGAGGTGACGCTCGATGCGGAGTTCCTCGACATCCGCGCCGCGAAGCTCCCCGCGCTGATGAGCGAGGAGGATGACTCCCGCACCACCGAGCGGCTCTACCTGGCCGAGCAGCTCTCCGCCTTGATCCACACCCTGGTGGAGGCCTTCGTCGCCGTGCGCGCGGGCCGCGCCTGGAGCAAGCAGGTCGTCCCCGCAATGAAGGAGTGGATGCGCGGCGAGGAGGGCACACGTAAGCAGACCGTCCTCCAGCGCGCCGCCAACGTGCGCAAGCGTTAGCGCACGCCCGACCACCTGGGAAAAGCCGTAACTCCTGGAGCCTGCCTTCGAGCGGTTCCGGTAAGAATGACAGCCACGCGGCTGTCCGGTACTCGCGCTTCCCCGCTGCTTCGCGGGGTTCGACCGTTCGCCAACCCACGCTCGTGCCCTGCACGAAGGTTGCAGCACTTTCCTCCGCGTTTCAGGGGGGAGGTGTTTCACGTGGGGGTGGCGTTGATGGCGTGCGTTCGGTGCCAGTCAGTTCATCCAACCGGGAGCGCCTGCCCGGTTGCTTTCGGTTCCTCTCGGGCAGAAGAGGTCGAGTCCATGGTGGGAGAGAGACATGGGCCCCTCATCCTGGAGCGAATGTTGGGCGTGGGAGCCGTGGGCTCCGTGTACCTCGCCATGCACCCGCCCACCGGGACGCGCTTCGCGGTGAAGTTGCTCCATCCGTACCTGGCCGCCAACCCGGCCGTGCGTGCGCGCTTCTCGGCGGAGGCCCAGGCGGCCAGCCGCATCATCCACCGCAACGTCATGCGCGTGCTGGATGTGCGCCCCGGCCCTCGTGAGCTGCCGACGCTCCTCATGGAGTACGCCGAGGGCGAGCCCCTGTCGTTCCTGCCCGTGCCGCTCGCGCCCGCCGACGTCATCACGCTGCTCATCCAGGTGCTCGAGGGGCTCGATGCCGCGCACGCCCATGGCGTGGTGCACCGCGATCTCAAGCCGGACAACCTCCTGCTCACCCGCGACGCGCAGGGGCAGCGGCAGGTGAAGGTGCTCGACTTCGGTATGGCCAACGTCCTGGCTGCTTCCTTCTCCCAGGAGGAGCTGGCCTCCGGTGTGCTGCTGGGCTCGCCCGCGTACATGGCTCCCGAGCAGTGGGCGGGCGCCACCCCGGATCCGCGCATGGATGTGTTCGCGCTGGGCGTCATCGCCTACCGTCTCCTCACCGGGCGGCTGCCCTTCGGCCGTGGCCACACGGTCCAGGGGCGGCTCCAGCAGCAGGAAGCCCGCCCGCTGGCCCCGCACGCCCTGGACGCTCGCATCTCGCAGGTCCTCTCCCTGGTGGTGATGCAGGCCATCGCTCATCTTCCGGAGGAGCGCTTCCCCAGCGTGCGTGACTTCCAGCTCGCGCTCGTCCAGGCCCAGCGCCACGTGCCGCGGCCGACCATGAAGCAGTATGCCTCCGCGCCTCCCTCGCAGGAGTCCTCGGGGTTGCAGGTGCGCGTGGGAGGCCTGGGGAGCGCCGAGCCGCGCGCTGTTCAAGCCAGCGACGTCACGGCCGAGGGGCTCTTCATCGCCTTCGGGGAGACACCGCCTCCGCTCGCGGCGCGGCTGCCCCTGGAGCTCACCTTCCAGGGACGGACGCTCCTGTGCACCGGGGATGTGGTGCGCCACGTGTCCCAGGACGAGGCCCGAGCCTGGGGAGGCTCCGCCGGGTTCTTCATCCACTTCGCAGAGCCCAGGGCGGACCTGAGCGCCCTGGTGGCCCAGGTCCGCGCGAGCTCCGGTGAGCCGCAGCCCGACTCCGAGCTGGCACAGCTCCTCACCCGCACTGCCGCGCTCGGCAAGGATCCCTACGTCTTCCTGGGCCTGCCTCCGTCGGCGAGCTTCGACGAGGTGCGCCAGCGCTCGGACGCCGCGCTCCGCCGCTTGGAGACCTTCTGGCATCGGCCTCTGCCGTCGAGCCAGCGCCAGGAGCTGGAGCGGCTGCGCGCGCGCGTGGAGGCGGCTCGGCGCACGCTGGAAGATCCGCTCACTCGCGCCGGCTTCGACGCCAGCAAGGGCAACGTGCACGGCATCGCCCGCTGCATCGCCGCGGGGCTCACGGAGGAGGCGGTCGAGCCCATCCGCCGGGTCATGTTCGCGTCCCGTCCTGGCACCGAGGCTCGTGCGCGCTCGTTCTTCATCCAGGGCCATAGCCTGGAGGCGCAGAGCGCTCTCAAGCCGGCGCTGGACTGCTACGCCCAGGCGCTGGCGCTGGATCCGCTCAACCTGGTGGGCCAGCGCCACTACTGGGCGCTCCAGCGGCGGATGCGCCCGATGACCACCTCCATCCCTACGATCACCCGCTAGCGCCTGGGGAGCGGGGCGCTACTCCCAGCTCACCTCGTACTCGCTGTCGAGCGGCCCGAGCGAGCGCGAGCGCACCCGGGCATTCTTCGCGCTGGTGGACTCGAGCACCGCCAGGAGGACGCCCTCGCTGTGCACGAGCGGGAAGAAGTCGCGCCGGAAGGTGATGATGGCGCCCTTGTCACCTTGAGGCGCCACCTTCCGCTCTCCGAAGTTCACCGCCGCGCGGTAGCCCGTGGGCAGGGTGCTCAGGAACCTCATCGGCGACGAGCCCGCCAGGGACAGCAGTGTCCTGCCCGCCATGGAGTTCGTGAAGTCGCGCACGGTGGCCATGCCCAACAGGCGCGCCGCCTTCTCGGGGCCACCCAGGTGCGGAGTCAGCATCACCGACGCGGCATGCGCCACGCGCAGAAAGTCCGTGGCCGGGTAGTTGGCGAAGGCCATGAAGCTCCGCTGGAACTTCCTGTCGCCCAGCATCTGCTGGCACTGCCTCAGGGCGGATTCGCCCGCCTGCGCCCGCACCAGGTTCATCAGGCTGGTGAAGAACATCCCGCGCACGGCGTCCTCAGGGAAGGGCAGGGGGATGTATCGCGCGTAAGCGGAACTTCCCTGGTCAGAGAGAGGGGACATGGCGGGGACTGGGGGATGGCTCATGAGGTGGGGAATTCCAGGATCATTCTATGAGCCGACCTTGCGGGTTGGGCAGGGGTCCTTAATTACCGCGCAGTGGGGACTACAGCGAGATGCACCGACAGCATGACCGGATTTGCTCTCGGTCCGGCAAACAACTTCCAGGGAGACTGTGGGAGCCCGGGTGAGTACGAGTAGTTGCGAGTAGCCGGAGCGGGTAAAGCCCTTCCCTGAGAAGAGCCCCCGGCTGCTCTACAAGCTGGCCGTGTCGCGGCTCGAGGCGATCCTGAATCCGCGTCCGGAGCTGTCCTTGTACGCGGCGGCTGGCGCCACTCGCGCCGGGAGAGGCGTACGGCCGACAGCCTCGGGGCGCGGAGACGTTCGGTCCCCAGCCAGGCCCCTGAGCCGCTTACCCCAGGGGCCCTGCTTGTGTAGAGTCCGCCGCCCTTCAGTGCTACCCCTCTCACCCCTCGGAGAGGGCGAGGACTCATCCGTGAATACCCACATCTTCCGCGAGTACGACATCCGCGGCCTGGTAGATAAGGATCTCACCACCGACGTGGTGGAGCTGCTCGGCAAGGGCCTGGGCACCATCATCCGCCGGCAGCACGGGCGCTCCATCGTCCTGGGCCGCGACTGCCGCGAGTCCTCCACCCGCTTCCGGGAGGCGCTCGCCAAGGGACTCACCTCCACCGGGCTCCATGTGCTGGATGTGGGTGTTGTGCCTACGCCGCTGACCTACTTCGCGGCCAACACCCTGCCAGTGGATGGGCTGGCGATGATCACCGGCAGTCACAACCCGCCGGAGTACAACGGCTTCAAGATCGGAGCGGGGAAGACGACGTTCCACGGCTCGGAGATCCAGGCGCTGCGCAAGCTCATCGAGGCGCGCGACTTCGAGAAGGGCGACAAGCCGGGCACTGTCACGCCGTTCGACATCGTCACCCCGTACAACCACTTCGTCCGGCAGACGGTGAAGGTGGGGCGCCAGGGGATGCGCATCGTCATCGATGCGGGCAACGGCACCGGCGGCGCGGTGGCCGTGCCGCTGTTCCTGGCCATGGGCTTCGACGTGGTGCCCCTGTACTGCGAGATGGACGCCACCTTCCCCAACCACCACCCGGATCCCACCGTGGTGGAGAACCTCGAGGATCTCATCGAGGCGGTGAAGCGCGAGAAGGCCGAGGTGGGGATTGCCTACGACGGGGACAGCGATCGCATCGGCGTCATCGACGACCAGGGGAACATCCTCTGGGGTGACCAGCTGATGATCCTCTTCAGCCGCTACGTGCTGAAGGAGAGCCCCGGGGCCGCCATCGTCGGCGAGGTGAAGTGCAGCTACACGCTGTACGACGACATCGCGAAGCACGGCGGCAAGCCGGTGATGTGGAAGGCGGGCCACTCGCTCATCAAGGCGAAGATGAAGGAGACCCACGCCGAGCTGGCCGGGGAGATGAGCGGCCACATCTTCTTCAAGAACCGCTACTTCGGCTTCGACGACGCGGTGTACTCCTCCGCGCGGCTGCTGGAGATCCTCACCCACGAGCCGCGCAAGCTCTCGCAGCTGCTCTCGGATGTGCCGAAGACGTACGCCACGCCCGAGCTGCGCGTGGACACCAAGGAGGAGAAGAAGTTCGAGCTCGTCCGGCGTGTCACCGAGACGCTGCGGGCCGCGGGCCACAAGATCGTCGACGTGGACGGCGTGCGCGTCACCTTCCCGGACGGGTGGGGCCTCGTCCGCTCGTCCAACACCCAACCCATCCTCGTGCTGCGATTCGAGGCCAGCACTCCCGAGCGTCTGAAGGAGATCCAGCAGCTCATCGAGGGCACTGTCGACAAGGTGAAGCGCGAGGTTGGCGGGTAGCAGAGAGCCGGGCAACACCGTAGCCGCGGACCCCCACGGCATATAATAAGGAGGGAAGGAGAGCCTGATGCCGACGCTGGGAATCGACCTGGGTGGGACCAACGCCCGCGCCGCCGTGGTGGACGAGCAGGGCCGCATCCTGACCTCTTCGAAACAGTCCCTCACCGAGCGCAGCCCCTCCGCCGTGGTCGAGGTGATTGCCCAGACCGCCTCCGAGGCCGTGGCCATCGCCGGCCCCGTGCAGGTGCGAAGCTGCGGAGTGGGAGCGGCCGGGCAGATCCACCGGGACTCGGGCATCATCGCCGTGGCGCCCAACCTCGGCTGGCGCAACGTGCCGCTGGCGGAGCTGCTGACAGAGCGGCTCGGGCATCAGGTGCGCGTGGTGAATGATCTGGCCGCTGCCGCCTGGGGCGAGCTGCACGCTGGCGCGGGACGGGGTGCACAGGACGTGTACGTGGTCTTCGTGGGCTCGGGCGTGGGCAGCGCCATCATCTCCAACAACCAGCTCGTCCGCGGTGGCGGGGGTGTGGCCGGCGAGCTGGGCCATACGAAGGTGGTGCCGGGTGGCCGGCGCTGTGGCTGCGGCGAGCTGGGCTGCCTGGAGGCCTATGCGGGTGGGCACAACCTCGTCGCCCTGGCGCGCGAGCTGCTTGCCGCCGGGCGCTCCACCGTGCTGTCCGAGATGATCGAGGGAGATCTGTCGAGCATTACGCCCCTGACAATCGAGCAGGCGGCGGACGCGGGGGACGCGGGCGCTCGGGAGATCTACGAGCGCGCCGGGCGCATGCTGGGCCTGGCCATCGCCAACATGGTGACGGTGCTGAACCCCGCGCGGCTCATCCTCGGTGGAGGGGTGCTGATGAACTGCCCGGGCCTGCGCCGCTATATCGTGGAGGGGGTGCAGGCGTACGCCTCCAACACTTCGCGTGAAGGGCTGCTCATCGCCGACGCCGAGCTGGGTGACGACAGTGGACTGATCGGCGCCGCGCTGCTGTCGACTTGAGAACGGAAGTCAAGCGCAGGTCGGGCCTGTCCGCTACGCTGGTGTGGAGCGTCATTCCCGTGCCACGTGCCGAGGTCGTTCATGTCCTTCGAATGGAAGCTGGCCAGTCTCGATGAACTCAGGGGACTGTTCCTGGATACGCCCCTTCAAGACGCGCAGATCCGCATCAACCTGGCCACGGTCAGGGTGGAGCAACCGATCAGCCTCGGGCTCGAGGGGCTCTCCTTCGTGGTGGACGGAGGCACGGCGGCCAACATCGAGGTCTTCAACTCGCCCGGAGATGTGGACGTGGATGGGGTGGTCGGCGACAAGCCCTCCAGGGAGGATCCGGCCCGGCTGAGTCCGGCGCTGGTGCTGGGGCAGGATGCGTGGCTGAAGTACGCCGTGCGTGTCCGCGCCAAGGCCCAGGTCGGGGCGAGCATGCCCTTCCTGTCCGGCTCCGGCAGCGGCGAGGTGTCGCTGCAGGTGGCCGACTACCACGCGCACGCGCTGACCGAGAAGCTGCGGGATGCCATCAACGCGGATACCCGGAACCTCCGTCTGCCGCTGGTGCTCGACCACGTGATGAAGCTCCAGCCCAAGGAGGCGCTGAGCTTCCAGGCCCGTACGCGCCTGGACACTTCGGTGTCCCTCCACTGGGCGGACATCTTCACCACCCACCTCAATGCCTTGAGCCGGTTGCTGCCGGAGGGCACGCTGCTGGCCCTGAAGACGTCCGCGGGGGCCGCCGTCACCGGCAGCGTCAAGGTGACAGACGACTTCCAGCTCACCTTCTCGCGTGAGAAGGCTGGAGCGGTGGTGGTCTCCGTGCAGCGAGGAGCGGTGCGCGAGGCGAAGGGCGCCGCGCACGTGGGCGTGACGGTGGAGTCCGGTGTCGATCCGCAGCTGTTCGGCGCGGTGCTGGATGCGCTGGTGGGGCTGCCCGGCGTCTCCCACTTCGAGGAGCTGGTGGACAAGCTCGCCTCCAGGCAGCTGAGCGATGAAGAGAAGAAGGTGCTGCGCATGGTGCTCGATCGGCTGGGGCTGAAGGAGTACGAGGCGGACGCGCCCGCGATCAAGAAGCTCTGGGAGGATAAGAAGGCCCAGGTGCGGAAGGTGCTGGTGGACATGGCCTCGCAGAAGATCGCCGCCGGGTTCCACTACGAGTATGCCCGGCTCTCCGATCAGCAGACGCTGCTGCGGTTGGAGCTGCCTGATGCGCAGCTGCAGCAGCTGCACACCTCGCTCCTGCTGGGGCGCCTGACGCATGTGCTGAAGCAGGTGGACCCGAGCGCGGTGCGCAGCTACTTCCTGCAGGACACCCGCACGTTGAACGAGGCGTGGGGCTTCTCGCTGGGCTTCGGAAAGTGGCGGCTGCTCCAGAGCAAGTCCCTGAAGAAGCTGCAGCGTGTGACGCAGTTCGGCTCGCCGGATCACGTGC
>Ga0247825_10001653_pt1 | contig 14683 bp, 16 predicted proteins | sample 13C_Vanillin_Day_FD_194413 | JGI IMG/M metagenome (GOLD analysis project Ga0247825, IMG submission 194413) | Soil microbial communities from agricultural site in Penn Yan, New York, United States - 13C_Vanillin_Day48 | ecosystem: Environmental > Terrestrial > Soil > Agricultural land | place... | reverse complement strand
AAGTAGAAGTTCGAGCTTCTCGGCGAACAGTTCGTCGTAGTCATTGAGGTCGTAACCGAACAGCGGGAAAGACTCGATGAACGAGCCACGTCCCGCCATGATCTCGGCGCGTCCGCGCGACAGCAGATCGAGCGTGGCGAACTGCTGATAGACCCGGACCGGATCGTCCGAGCTCAGCACCGTCACCGCGCTGGAAAGCCGGATCGATTGGGTGCGCTCGGCGGCAGCCGCGAGCAGCATCGGCGGCGCGGAGGCGAGAAAATCCGGGCGATGGTGTTCGCCGATGCCGAACACTTCGAGGCCCACCTGGTCGGCGAGTTCGATCTCTTCGATCAAATCACGGAGCCGCTGCGCCGGAGCGAGCAGCTTTCCGGTCGCGGGGTCGGGCGTGTTTTCAACGAACGTATAGACGCCGATTTCCATGAACGCAGAGCCTTTCGCGCGGCCTGGGCCGCTGGTTCCGGCGGTGATAGTGCAAGACCGCGTCATGCGCGAGTCGCTGCCCATCATGGATCGCGGGCAGATGCCGGCCGCTGGCATGGCCGGATGCCGCCGGGTAGAGTTACGCATGAAAATCACGTGCCTCGTCGCGCTGGTGCTGACGGCGTTTGCCGTCCCTGCCGCAAACGCTCAATCCGCCGCCGATTTCCCGAATGCGCCGGTGAAAATCCTGGTCCCGTTCGCCGCGGGCGGGCCGACTGACGTGGTCGCGCGTATCCTTGGCGAGCAGTTGTCCGCGCGCTGGGGCGCCAAGGCCGCCAACATCAAGGCCGAGTAGCGAACCATGGCCGAAGCAGGCTCGATCGACTGCGACGTGCATCCGGCGGTGCCGGATGTCAGCGTGCTGTTGCCGCATCTCGATAGGTTCTGGCGGGACTCGGTCGTCGACCGGGGCTTGAGCTCGCTCGATTCCAACAGTTATCCGTTGAAATCGCCGCTGACGTCGCGGCCGGAATGGCGCGGCAAGAATGGCCTCGCTGCCGCCGACGTGGCGCAGGTCACCGATCAGGTGTTCGGACGCTGGCAGTCTGGATTTGCGATCCTGAACTGTCTCTACGGCGTGCAGCTTTTGTTCAGCGAGGATATGGCGGCGGCGTTCTGCCGCGCGATCAACGACTGGATCGCGAAGGAGTGGCTCGACCGCGATCCGCGGCTGCGCGCTTCCATTGTAATCCCCATGCAGAGCACCGAATACGCAGTCGACGAGATCGAGCGCTGCGCGAGCGACATGCGCTTCGTGCAGGTCCTCGTGCTGGCGATGCAGGAGGTGCCGCTCGGGCGACGGCAGTTCTGGCCGATCTACCAGGCCTGCGAACGACACAACCTGCCGCTCGGCATTCACGCGGGCTCCGCCTACCGCAATCCGGTGACCTCGCTCGGCTGGCCGACCTGGTACATCGAGGACTACGCCGCCCAATCGCAGGGCTTCCAGTCGCAGGTGGCGAGCTTGATCACCGAGGGCGTGTTCGCCAAGCACCCGAAGCTCAAGGTGGTCCTGCTCGAATCGGGCGTAACCTGGCTGCCCGGGTTCCTGTGGCGCTTCGGCAAGTTCTGGCGCGGATTGCGCACCGAGGTGCCGTGGGTCGACCGCGCGCCGTGGGAAATCGTGCGCGACCATTTTCGCCTGACCATGCAGCCGTTCGACGCACCCGACAGCCGTGAGGCCGTCGAGCGCGCCATCGAGCATCTGCGCTCCGACGACATCCTGCTTTATGCGTCGGACTATCCGCACTGGCAGTTCGACGGCGACGCCGTGGTGCCGGATGGATTTTCCCCTGCGCTGCGCAGGAAGATCGCGATCGACAACCCGCTTGCGACCTATCCGCGCCTCAACGGCGCCCGGTAGACGTCTTGCGGCCGCTCACATGGCCGCCAAAGTACGGTAATGTGACGCGGCATCAGCGCGTTCACGCGCGTCTTTGAGGTGACATCAGCGCGTTCACGCGCATCTTCGAGGTGACATCAGCGCGTTCACGCGCGTCTTTGAGGTGACATGAACGGCACGCTGGTCACCAACACATTGTCGCCTGCGGCCGATGCCGCGGGCCGTGCCCTCCTTGCGTCGCTGTTTCTGTACGAGGGAGTGGCCAAGCTGCGTATCTACGATCTCGCCGTCCAGTACATGGCGGCTTACGGCGTGCCGGGCGCGCTGCTGCCGCTCGCCATCGCGACGGAACTCGGCTGCGGTGCACTGATCCTTATTGGCTGGCAGACAAGGCTTGCCGCGCTGGCGCTGTCCGGTTTTTGCCTCGTCGCGGCGGCGATTTTTCATACCAAATTCAGCGACAGCAACCAGGTCCTGCATTTTGCCAAGGATATTGCCCTCGCAGGTGCCTTCCTGTTTGTCGCGGGCCGCGGCGCGGGGCGGTTTTCCGTCGATGCGCTCTTGGCCCGTGGACGGGAACAGCGCCCGAGCCAGCCGGTTTAGCCCTAAGCCCCGGCGTGCTATATAACCGGCTGGTGGCCGGCGAATCCGGCCACGCACCTCACAGATGAGCGGGCCAAGGGAAGTCGCGCATGAACATCGAGGTCAGGGCGAAAGAGCGCAGCCAGAAGACCACGCTCGACATCGTCGACTGCGACTTTCATCCCAAGCTCACGCTCGAGCAGCTTCGCCCCTACCTGAGCAATCAGTGGTGGAGCTACCTGCAGACCTACGGCAACCGGTCGCGGCACGGCTACGCGAAGGGCTACGCGTATCCCAAGATGACCCCGCAGGCGGCGCGCCGCGACGCCTGGCCGCCGGGCGGCGGCCTGCCGGCGAGCGATCTCGATTTCGTGCAGCAGCAGCATCTCGATTTCTACGGCGTCAGCGCCGCCATCATGAATCCGCTGTCGCCAACCGGGCAGGGCGACATGAATGTCGAGCTGTCGGTCGCGATGGCCACCGCGGCGAACGAGGCGCAGGTCGCGCAGTGGACCGCGCGCGATCCGCGGCTGAAATCGTCCGTGGTGGTGCCCTACGAGGACGGCGCAGCCTCGGCCAAAGAGGTCAGGAAGCGTGCGGGCGACAGGAATTACGCGCAGGTGTTCCTGCTGAGCCGGACCGGCGAGGCCGCCGGCCGCAGGCGCTACTGGCCGATCTACGAGGCCGCGGTCGAAGCCGGCTTTCCGGTCGGCATCCACGTGTTCGGCTATTCGGGCTGGCCGATGACGGCGTCCGGTTATCCCTCGTACTACATCGAGGAGATGACCGAGCACGCGACGTCGGCGCAGGCGATGGTCACGAGCTTCATCATGGAGGGCGTGTTCGAGCGCCTGCCGGAGCTCAAGGTCGTGCTGATCGAGTCCGGCTTAGGCTGGCTGCCAGCGCTCGGCTGGCGGCTCGACAAGCACTGGAAGCGGCTCAAGGACGAGGTGCCGCACCTGAAGATGGCGCCGTCCGAATACATCAAGAAGCACTTCTGGGTGACGACCCAGCCGATGGAAGAGACCGAGAACCCGGATCATCTGATCGAGGTGATGAATTGGATAGGCATGGACCGGATCATGTTCTCCAGCGACTACCCGCACTGGGACTTCGACGATCCGTTCGTCGCATTGCCGCCGTCGCTCACCGACGAGCAGCGCCGCAACATTTACGCCGGCAACGCGCGGAAGCTCTACCGGCTCTGATGGCGAAGAAGCACGTTGTTGCAGCGGTCAGCGAAATTCCGCCGGGCGGGCGCAAGCTCGTCGAGGCCGACGGCCGCGCCATCGTGGTGTTCAATCTCAGCGGCGAATTCTTCGCGCTGTCGAACCGCTGCCCGCATCGCGGCGGCAGTCTGTGCCAGGGCAATCTTACCGGCCTCGTGCTGTCGGATGAGCCTGGGCACTACAACTACATCCGCCGCGGCGAGATCATCCGCTGCCCGTGGCACGCCTGGGAGTTCGACATCCGCACCGGCAAGTCCTGGTGCGATCCCGAGAAGGTGAAGGCGCGGCGGTTCGGCGTGTCGGTCGAGAAGGGGGCCAAGCTGATCGAAGGCCCCTATGTGGCCGAGACATTCCGCGTCAGCGTCGAGAACGATTACGTGGTGGTCGAAGCCTGACGCAACAGCCAATACTCCACAACCATGTCCGAGCCCGAAGAGCGCGAGGTCTATTTCGAGTTCATCACGGTCGGCAATGCCGTGAAGGTCACGGCGATCGACAGCCTGACCGGCATCGAGATTTCGACCATGGGGCCCGCGAACGCCGCCCAGGCCGACCTCAGGCAACTCGCGTTGCAGAAATTGAGGGCCCGGCTGAAGCGCGAGGAACAACCGTAAAATCAACATATTGCGGCCTGTGAGCGGCGGCCATCCAACCCTTGGCGCATGGGGGCCTATATGCTAGGCCAAGCCATTCCTGGAGAACCCAATGGCCGTGTCCGATAGCTCCGCGAAAGCCGTCGCGGATTCCCTGTTTACCGCCTCGCTCGCCGACACCGACCCCGAGATCGCCGAGGCGATCCGGCTGGAGCTCGGCCGCCAGCGCGACGAGATCGAGCTGATCGCGTCCGAGAACATCGTCAGCCGCGCTGTCCTCGAGGCGCAGGGCTCGGTGATGACCAACAAGTACGCCGAGGGCCTGCCGGGCCGGCGCTACTACGGCGGCTGCCACTATGTGGACATTGCCGAAAACCTGGCGCTCGACCGGGTCAAGAAGCTGTTCGGCGCGGGCTTCGCCAACGTGCAGCCGCACTCGGGCGCGTCCGCCAACGTTGCGGCCTTCATGGCGCTGATGCAGCCGGGCGACACGTTCCTCGGGCTCAATCTCGCCGCGGGCGGGCATCTCAGCCACGGCTCGCCGGTTAACATGTCCGGCAAATGGTTCAAGGCGGTGCCCTATGGCGTGCGCCGCGACGACCACCGCATCGACATGGGCGAGGTGCGCAAACTCGCCGAGGAGCACAAGCCCAAGGTGATCGTGGCCGGCGGCTCGGCCTACCCGCGCGTCATCGACTTCAAGGGGTTCCGTGAGATCGCCGACAGCGTCGGCGCCAGGCTGATGGTCGACATGGCGCACTTTGCCGGGCTGGTGGCGGGCGGGGCGCACCCGAGCCCGGTTCCGCACGCCCATGTGGTGACCTCGACCACCCACAAGACGCTGCGCGGCCCGCGCGGCGGCTTCATCCTCACCAACGACGAGGAACTCGGAAAGAAGATCAATTCGGCGGTGTTCCCGGGCACCCAGGGCGGGCCGCTGATGCATGTCATCGCCGCCAAGGCCGTCGCGTTCGGCGAGGCACTGCGTCCGAGCTTCAAATCCTACGCAAAGAACGTCGCGGACAATGCGAAAGCTCTGGCTGAAGTCCTTAAGAACAAAGGGCTTGATATCGTTTCCGGCGGCACCGATACGCATCTGATGCTGGTCGATCTGCGGCCCAAGCGCCTGACCGGCAAGGTGGCCGAGGCGGCGCTCGGCCGGGCCCACATGACATGCAACAAGAACGGCATCCCGTTCGACCCGGAGAAGCCGGCGATCACATCCGGCGTCCGGCTGGGCTCGCCGGCCGCCACCTCGCGCGGCTTCGGCATCGCCGAGTTCCGGCAGGTGGGCGAGTTGATCGTCGAGGTGCTGGACGCGCTGGCACACAAGAACTCCGAAGAGGACGCGGCTGTCGAGGCTGCCGTCCGCGAGAAGGTGAAGCGGCTGATTTCCCGGTTCCCGATCTATTGAGCGGCACCGAATTTAAGGGGCGAGGATGCGCTGTCCGAGTTGCGGGTCCCTCGATACGCAGGTGAAGGACTCGCGGCCGACCGAGGACTCGGCCGCGATCCGGCGCCGCCGCGTCTGCCTGTCCTGCAATTTCCGCTTCACGACCTTCGAGCGCGTGCAGCTGCGCGAGCTCGTGGTGATCAAGCGCAACGGCCGCAGAGCGCCGTTCGACCGCGACAAGTTGATCCGCTCGTTGTCGATCGCTCTGCGCAAGCGGCCGGTCGAGCCCGAGCGTGTCGAGCAGATGGTGTCGAAGATCGTCCGCGAGCTGGAAAGCCTCGGCGAGAACGAGGTCACCTCGGAGACCATCGGCGAGACCGTGATGGAGCACCTGCGCGAGCTCGACGACGTGGCCTATGTGCGCTTCGCCTCGGTCTATCGCAATTTCCGCGAGCCCAAGGACTTCCAGCAGGCGCTCGATGAACTCAGCGGCGAGGACGAGCCGACCAAGCCGCCCGTCGCCGCGCGCAGATGACGGACGGGGCGCAGGAACCGGCTGCTGCCGCGCCCGCGGCTTCCCAAGACGATTCCCGAGACGATTGGCGTTTCATGCAGCTTGCGCTGGCACTCGGCCGCCGCGGGCTTGGCCGGACCTGGCCCAATCCGGCGGTCGGCGCGGTGATCGTCAAGGACGGCGTCATCGTCGGCCGCGGCTGGACCCAGCCGGGCGGGCGGCCGCACGCCGAGGCCGAGGCGCTGAAGCGGGCCGGCAAGGCCGCGCAGGGCGCAACGCTTTATGTGACGCTCGAGCCGTGCTCGCATCACGGCAAGACGCCACCGTGCGCCGACGCCATCATCAAGGCCGGCATCGCCCGCGTGGTGTCGGCGCTGGAGGACGTCAATCCGCAGGTGGCGGGGCAGGGCCACGCCAGGCTCCGCGAACGCGGGATCGTGGTCGAAACCGGGCTCGGCGCCGAAGACGCCGCGCGCGACCACGCCGGCCATTCGCGGCGGATGCGCGAAGGGCGGCCGCAGGTGTTGCTGAAGCTTGCCGCGTCCTCCGACGGCAAGGCGGGGCTTGCCGGGCGCAAGCCGGTCGGCATTACCGGGGAGGCCGCGCGGCAGCGGGTGCATCAGATGCGCGCGGAGGCTGACGCCATTCTCGTGGGCATCGGCACGGTCCTCTCCGACGACCCGCACCTGACCTGCCGCCTGCCGGGCATGTTCGCGCGCTCGCCGGTGCGGGTCGTTCTCGACGCCAGGCTTCGCATTCCGCTGTCGACCGCGATCGTCGGCACCGCGCGCGAGGTGCCGGTGTGGGTTTTCACGGGACCGGGCGCGTCGCCGGTCGCCGAGGATATTCTCAAGGCCAAGGGCGTGGAGGTGTTTCGCGTCGAGGCCAAGGACGGCCGTCTCGATCTGCCGGCCGTGCTGAAGGCGCTCGCGGACCGCGGTGTCACCCGGCTGATGGTGGAGGGCGGGCCGACGGTTGCGGCGGCCTTCATCGCCGCCGGTCTGGTGGATCGGGCGGCGTTGTTCCGCTCGCCCAACGAAATCGGGCATGGCGGCATCGGCGTCCTGGAGGGCGTGCCGCTGACGGCGCTGACCAAGTCGCCCAAGCTGCAGCATCTTGCAACCGAGACGGTCGGCGTCGATACGTTGGACCTGTTCGAGCGGGTGTAATTCATGTTCACGGGCATTGTCAGCGATGTAGGCGAAGTGGTCGCGGTCGAGCCGCGGGCGGAGGGGCTGCGCCGGCTCAAGGTCGCGTGCAGCTATCCGGAGGAGTCCATCGCCATCGGCGCGTCGATCTCACACTCCGGCGTGTGTCTCACGGTCGTGGAGACCGGCAAGCTCGGCAACCGCACCGCCGTTTCGGTCGACGCCGCGGCCGAGACGCTTCGGCTGACGACTGCGGGCCAGTGGAAGCAGGGCACGCGGCTCAATCTGGAACGCGCCATGAAAGTGGGCGATGAGCTCGGTGGCCACATCGTGGCGGGGCATGCCGACGGCGTGGCGGAGCTGATTGCGCGCGAGGATCTGCCCGACATGGCACGGCTCACCTTGCGTGCGCCGAAGCCGTTGATGCGCTTTGTCGCCACCAAGGGCTCGGTCGCGCTCGACGGCATCTCGCTGACCGTCAATGAAGTCACCGACGAGACCTTTTCGGTGCTGATCATCCCGCATACGCTCGCGGTGACCACGCTCGGCGCCGCCAAGACCGGCGACCGGCTGAACCTCGAGATCGACCTGATGGCACGCTATGCGGCGCGGCTGATGGAAACACGGTGATATTGATTTGATTTCAGCGGAGGGGAATTGCATGCATGCCGCGCTGCTGGCTTTGTTGTTCTTGCTCGCTGCGTCGCTGATCGATGCTGTCAGGGCCCAGACGTTTTGTGCGGTGGCAAACGACGGTTCGACCAATTGCGCCTTCACGTCGGCGGCCCTCTGTCGCGACGACGTCAAGGGTAAGGGCGGGTTCTGCATCCCGCAGGCGCCGGTCGGGCATCGGCAGCCGCGCGCCGCCGATCTGCCGCGGAATGTCCCGCCGGATCCGTTCGACCTGCGGCTGCAGCAGGAGAACCGGAAACTCGACCGCGATTTGCGGCTTTGTCGAGGCTGCTGAGGCGGCGCGATTTTCGCGCCCCTTGTTCGCGCGCGATGCGCTTGCTACTGACGCGGCCAACGAGTGAGGGACAATGGCCGCGCCAAAGCGTAAACCTGCAAGCAAATCCGCCGGCAAGCCCGCCAGCAAGCCCGCCCAATCGGCGCGCGCGGGACCAAGTGCAAGAGTTCTTGTCGTCGAAGCGCGGTACTACAACGACATTTCCGATGCCCTCCTGGCCGGCGCCGCCAAGGTGCTCGACGAGGCCAAGGCGACATGGGACATCATCACGGTGCCGGGCTCGCTCGAGATCGTGCCGGCGATCGCCATCGCGGTGGATGCCGCGGAGAAACAGAAGAGGCCCTATGACGGCGTGGTCGCGCTCGGCTGCGTGATCCAGGGCGAGACGTTCCACTTCGACATCGTGGCGATGCAGTCGGCGCGCACGTTGCTCGATTTCTCGATCGCGCACAGGCTTCCCTGCGGCAACGGCATCCTCACCACCGACAACGAGGCGCAGGCCTGGGCTCGCGCCCGGATCAGCGAGCAGGACAAGGGCGGCGACGCCGCGCGCGCGGCCCTGGCATTGATCTCGCTCAAACGCCAGCGCGCGCAGAAATAGCGCATGGTCAAAGCGGCACCATCGAACGACGGACGCCGCGCCAACCGCCGCGGCGCGGCTCGCCTCGCCGCGGTCCAGGCGCTCTACCAGATGGATCTCGCCGCGACCCCGCTGAACGAGGCCCTCGGGCAGTTCGAGACGCACTGGATCGGCCGCGAGGTGGAGGGCGAGGAATACCTGCCGGCCGAGGCCGCCTACTTCCGTGACGTCGTGAAGGGCGTGGTCGAGGACCAGCGCCGGCTCGATCCGATGATCGACGCGGTGCTGGCCAAGGGCTGGCCGCTGGTCCGCATCGAGACGGTGCTGCGCGCCATCCTGCGGGCCGGCGCCTACGAGCTCGACCGCAAGCCGGATGTGCCGGCGCGCGTGGTGGTGTCGGAATATGCCGACATCGCCAACGCCTTCGTCGAGCGCGACGAGACCGGCATGATCAATGCGGTGCTCGACCAGCTGGCCCGGCAGTTGCGGGCCGGCGAGTTCGAGGCGGCGCGGTGAGCCCATGGCCAAGCGCCGGACCAGCGCGGAGTCTGGCGAAGACCTGCTGATCGCGCGGCATTTCAAGCCGATCGCACGCCACCCCGGCGCGCTGGGGCTGGTCGACGATGCGGCGCTGCTTGCGCCGCCCGCCGGTCACGAACTGGTCCTGACCGCGGATGCCATCGTCGGCGGCGTGCATTTTTTTGCCGACGATCCGCCGGACGCCGTCGCCTGCAAGGCGCTCGGCGTGAACCTGTCGGACCTCGCAGCCAAGGGCGCGAAGCCCGCGGGATTTCTGCTGACGCTGGCGCTGCCGAAGGATCGCCGCGGCGCGTGGCTCAGGAGTTTTGCGCGCGGGCTCGGTGCCGCGGCGAGGCGTTCCGGCTGTCCGCTGCTCGGCGGCGACACCGTGCTGACACCCGGGCCGGTGACGATCTCGATCACGGCGTTCGGCATCGTGCGCAAGGGCACCATGGTCAGACGCACCGGCGCGCGCGCGCGCGACCGTATCGTGGTCACCGGCACCATCGGCGACGCGGCGCTGGGATTGAAGTTTCGCACGGATCGCAGTGCCGCAAAACAATGGAAGCTCGATGCCGGCATGCGGCGCCATCTCGCCTCGCGTTATCTTGTGCCGCGGCCGCGCAACGCCGTGGCCGAGGCGGTCCGCCGCTACGCCAACGCCGCGATGGACGTCTCGGACGGGCTCGCCGGCGATCTCGGGAAGCTGCTTCGCGCCTCGGGCGTCGGCGCGACGGTCGAGATCGCGAAAGTTCCACTGTCCAAGGCCGCGCGGACCGCGGTGAATGCCGATCCGGCGGCGATTGCCACGGTGCTGACCGGTGGCGACGATTTCGAGATCATTGCGACGGTGCCGCCCCGTGCGCTGGCCGCGTTCCGGGCGATGGCCCGCCGCGCCGGCGTGGCCACGCGCGAAATCGGTGCAGTGACGGCCGGCCGGGGCGCACGATTCATCGACCGGACCGGCCGCGAGCTCCGCTTCCGGCGCGCGTCTTTCAGCCATTTCTGAGCGGGCTGCCCGCGCTATAGTGGCGCCAGAACAGAAACGCTGGAATTGAGGTTGGGGACGTCCATGCACGACATTACCGCGATTGCGGCCGCCAAGCCGGGGGCCACCCGGTCGCCGAACTTCGTCAAGAACCAGCGCTGGTACCCGACCATCTACGACCTGCGCCGCGGCGCAAAGTGGCGGCTGCCGCACTTCGCCTATGAATATGGCGACGGCGGCGCGGGCGACGACACCGGCATCCGGCACAACTGGTCGGCGCTCGACTCGATCGAGATGATTCCGCGCTACGGCGTGATGCCCGAGCTTCCGCCGGTGAACTGCGAGCTGTTCGGCCGCAAGTACACCGCGCCGATCGGCGTCGCGCCGATGGGCAGTCCCATCGTGGTGTGGCCCGGCGCCGACAAGCTGCTCGCGAGGGCTGCGCAGCGCGCCAAGGTGCCCTATACGCTCGGCGTCGCGGGCGGCGCGACGATCGAGGAGATCGCGCAGATCGCGCCCGACGTGCTGTGGCTGCAGATGTACCGTTTTGCGAAAAACGACCACGCCATCGGCTTCGACCTGATGCGGCGTGCGGACGAGGCGGGCGTGCATGTGCTGATGCTCACCCTCGACGTGCCGGTGCGCACCGTGCGCTCGCGCGAAGTGAAGGTCGGCATGGGCGGCGGAGGCTACTTCCGGCCCGACTGGCGCATGATGCTCGGCATGGTGAAGTGCCCCGGCTGGGCGATGGCGATGCTCGCCAACAACCTGCCGCGCTTCGCCAACATCCAGCCCTATGCCGGCCCGGGCGCAGGCCTCAACGACACCATCAAGTTCGCGCGCGAGCAGATGGGCGGCGCGTTCTCCTGGGACGAGGTGAAGCGCTATCGCGACCGCTGGAAAAAGCCTCTGGTGCTCAAGGGCCTCCTGCATCCCGAGGACGCGGAGAAGGCGGTGGTGCTCGGCGCCGACGGCATCGTCGTCTCCAACCATGGCGGCCGGCAGATCGAGGCGCTGCCGGCGCCGATCGATTGCGTGCCGGCCATCGTCAAGGCGGTGAACAAGCGGGCGACCATCATCTTCGATTCCGGCGTCCGCAGCGGCACCGATGTTGCCCGTGCGCTGGCGCTTGGCGCCGACGCCGCCTTCGCCGGCAAGGCGTTCCTGTGGGGGCTCGGCGCTTTGGGCTCGGACGGGCCGGGGCACGTCATCGATCTCTTGATCGACGAATTGCGCTCGGCGCTCGGCCAGGTCGGCGCGCGTTCGCCGGCCGAGGCGCGCAACGTCATGGTCCGGCACCCCGGCGCACTGCACTTCTGATCTGCGGCCGCGGCCATGGTCATCGGACGGAGTGCCCGTTAGAACGGGCGTCCTGTCGCTTTTCACGCCCCGCCGGGTCCTGCCGATGTCGGTGATCGCCGATATTTCTCCTGTCGTCATCGACGACCGCCTCGCGCGTCGCAACGCGATGGTGTTGTCGGTCGCGCAGGCGCTCGCCGGCGGCAATAACACCGTGATTGCGGCGACCGCGGGCATCATCGGCACCATCCTCGCCACCGACAAAGGGCTCGCCACACTGCCGGTGTCGGTGATGGTGATCGGCATCTGGTTCGGCACCTTGCCGATCGGCTGGCTTGCGCGGAATTGCGGCCGCCGCTTCGCTTTGCAGACCGGCTCGGTGGTCGGAATGCTCGCCGGCCTCGTGTCCTGCGCCGCCGTGCTGATGGGCTCGTTCGAACTGTTCCTGGTCGGCACCTTCGGATGCGGGTTCTATTCGGCGGCGCATCAGTCCTATCGTTTCGCGGTCTGCGACACGGCCAGCGACGCCTACAAGCCGAAGGCGATCTCGCTGGTGCTGGCGGGCGGCGTCATGGCGGGCTTCATCGGCTCGAGTACCGTGATCGTCACCAAGGACATGTGGGCGCCGCACCTGTTCGCCGCGACATTTGTCGCGCAGTCGGTGCTGGCCGGGCTCGCGGGCCTCGCCCTGACGCGGCTGAAATCGCCGCCGCCGATCCCACGGGCGGAGCGGGAAGCCGGGCGGCCCTTGTCGGTGATCGCGAAGGATCCGCTGTTCGTGGTGGCGGTCGCCTGCGGCGTCGTCAGCTACGTGGTGATGAACCTGCTGATGACGTCCGCGCCGATCGCCATGGTGGGCTGCGGCCACTCGGTGACGATCTCGACGCTGGGCATCCAGTGGCACGTGCTCGGCATGTATGCCCCGAGCTTCGTGACCGGTCACCTGATCGTCCGATTCGGCGTGTTCCGGGTGATTTCCGCGGGCCTGGCGCTGCTGCTCCTCAGCGCCGTGGTCGGGGCCGGCGGGCTTTCGGTCGCGCACTTCTGGATCAGCCTGACGCTGGTCGGCATCGGGTGGAACTTCGCCTTCATCGGCGCGACCACGCTGGTGACGCTCTGCCACCGCCCGGAGGAGCGCAACAAGGTCCAGTCGTTCAACGATTTCCTGATTTTCGGCACCATGGCGCTGGGATCGTTTGCCTCCGGCAAGATGATGGCCACGGTGGGCTGGGAGTGGGTCAATATCGCCGCTTTCGTGCCCGTGCTGGTGGTGGCCCTGCTGCTGGTCTGGCTGAAGCTCAATCGTCGCGGGCTTCCGGTCTGAGGCGGATTTCCCTGAATTGAGGCCGGTTTAGCCACATCCGGCGTTGCGTCAGCGGCCGGTTTTTGGCATACCGCGCCACATTCAAGCCGGGCGGGGGGCCGTGACCGGCACCCCCCAGTTCAATCGAGGATTCCATGACAGCTTTGGGACTGATCGTCGTTTGCGGCCTGCTCGCGGTCGCATACGGCATCTGGGCAATCATGTCGGTGATGAGCGCCGACGCAGGCAGCGCGAGGATGCAGGAGATCGCGGCAGCGGTCCGCGAAGGCGCGCAGGCCTATCTCAAGCGCCAGTACACCACCATCGCCATTGTCGGCGTGCTGATCTTCCTGCTGGTCGGCTACTTGCTCGGCTGGCTCGTCGCGACAGGCTTCGCGATCGGCGCGGTGCTCTCGGGTGTCGCGGGCTTCATCGGCATGAACGTGTCGGTGCGCGCCAACGTGCGCACCGCGCAGGCGGCGATCAGTTCGCTCGCGGGCGGTCTTGAGCTCGCCTTCAAGGCCGGCGCGATCACCGGCATGTTCGTCGCCGGCCTCGCGCTGCTCGGCGTCACCGTCTACTACATGATCCTGACCGGCCCGCTGGGCTTCGCGGTCAACTCCCGCACCGTGATCGACGCGATGGTGGCGCTGGGCTTCGGCGCCTCGCTGATCTCGATCTTCGCCCGTCTCGGCGGCGGCATCTTCACCAAGGGCGCCGACGTCGGCGGCGATCTGGTCGGCAAGGTCGAGGCCGGCATCCCGGAGGACGATCCGCGCAACCCCGCGACCATCGCCGACAACGTGGGCGACAACGTCGGCGACTGCGCCGGCATGGCTGCCGACCTGTTCGAAACCTACGCCGTGACCACGGTCGCGACCATGGTTCTCGCGGCGATCTTCTTCGCCGGCACGCCGTTCCTGCAGAACATGATGATCCTGCCGCTCGCCATCGGCGGCATATGCATCATCACCTCGATCGCCGGCACCTTCTTCGTCAAGCTCGGCGCCAGCCAGTCGATCATGGGCGCGCTCTACAAGGGCCTGATCGCGACCGCGGTCCTGTCGCTGGTCGGCATCGCCATCGTGATCCACCTTCTGTTCGGCTTTGGTGTTCCGCTGAAGACCAGCGCTGGCGTGGCCTTCACCAGCACCACGATCTACTGGTGCGGCGTCGTCGGCCTTGCGGTCACCGGCCTGATCATCTGGATCACCGAGTACTACACCGGCACCGACTATCGCCCGGTGAAGTCGATCGCGGCGGCCTCGGTCACCGGCCACGGCACCAACGTCATCCAGGGTCTGGCGATTTCGATGGAATCGACGGCGCTGCCCGCCATCGTCATTATCGCCGGCATCCTGGTTTGCTACGCGCTCGCCGGCCTGTTCGGCATTGCGGTCGCGGTGACGACGATGCTGGCGCTCGCCGGCATGGTGGTCGCGCTCGACGCCTTCGGTCCGGTCACCGACAACGCCGGCGGCATCGCCGAAATGGCGGGGCTGCCCAAGGAGGTCCGCAAGTCGACCGACGCGCTCGACGCGGTCGGCAACACCACCAAGGCGGTGACCAAGGGCTATGCGATCGGCTCGGCGGGTCTCGGCGCGCTGGTGCTGTTTGCGGCCTACAACGAAGACCTGAAGTACTTCATCGCGAATTCGGCGCAGCACAAGTACTTCTCGGGCGTCTCGCTCGACTTCTCGCTGAACAATCCGTACGTCGTCGCGGGCCTGCTGTTCGGCGGCC
>Ga0247825_10001651_pt1 | contig 14695 bp, 13 predicted proteins | sample 13C_Vanillin_Day_FD_194413 | JGI IMG/M metagenome (GOLD analysis project Ga0247825, IMG submission 194413) | Soil microbial communities from agricultural site in Penn Yan, New York, United States - 13C_Vanillin_Day48 | ecosystem: Environmental > Terrestrial > Soil > Agricultural land | place... | reverse complement strand
GCCAGAGGCCCAGCGCGAGGATGGCCGCCTGCAACACCTCCCCCATCTGCCGCGCGTGGGAGACCATGTCTGGAGCCGCGTCCGCCGCGGCGACGCCGGTCGCCTCGGGAGAATCGAGCGGCTGGAACTCCTTGGGCGCTCCGACGCTCCGCCGGCGCAAGCGGAGACAGTGTGTGCGGGCCACCGTATAGAGCCAGGTGGACAACTCCGCGTCCCCACGGAACGCGTGGATGCCGCGGAATGCCGCAAGCAGCGTCTCCTGGAGCACTTCCTTGGCGTCCTCTTCAGAGCCGCACATTCGCAGACCAAAGCGATACACCTGCTTCTCGTGGCGGCCGAGAAGCTCCTCCAAAGCCTTGTCGTCACCCGAGCGCGCGGCCTCCATCAACTGGTCATCCGTTCCCGTCGGCATCTCCAGGTCACCTCCGCACTCACCTGTCACTTCCTGTCGGGAGAACGCTCGCTCGTCCGCGATTCATTTGCCACCTGGACTAAAGGGAAGGGGGAACCGCTAGGCTCAACGTCCTCGCGCGAGCGCCGCCCCGCGCTTGCAGCACCTGAGCAAGGTACATGCCGACAATCATGGCGAGCACGAAGGCGAGCACCTGCGGCGCGCCGCTGGCGAGCGAGGTGAGCGCGGGACCAGGGCAGTAGCCGCCAAGCCCCCAGCCCACGCCAAAGAGGGCTGCGCCCACAAGGAGCTTCAGATCCACCCTGCTGGCGGGGCAGGTGGGGAACGTCGCGGAGAACAGGGGCCGCTCCCGCTTGAGGATGAGGGGCCGTAGCACCGCGTGCACGGCCATGGCGCCGCCCATCACGAACGCGAGCCGGAAGTCCCAGTCGCCAGCGATGTCGAGGAAGCCAAGGACGTTGGCCGGGTTCGTCATGCCGCCGAGGCCCAGGCCGAGAGCGAAGAGGAGGCCGCTGAGAAACGCGCTGCTGGAGGACTGCATTGAAATTCTCCTTAGAGGATGTGGCGAACCAGGAAGACGGTGAGGACACCGGTGGACATGAAGGTCAGGGTAGCCGCGAGCGAGCGGACGGAGCCGCGGCTGACGCCGCAGACGCCGTGCCCGCTGGTACAGCCATTGCCCAACCGCGAGCCGAGACCGACTAGCAGCCCGGCAGCCACCAGTAGCAAACCCCCGCCCGCGCTCAGGGGCGCCGGGGCCACGAAGGACACGGGGCGCAACCACGCAAGAAGCAGGCCGCCGGTGAGCAGCCCCCCGATGAAGAGCACGCGCCAGGCGATGTCGCCACGGACGGGCGCCAGGAGCGAACCCACCACACCGCTGATGCCGGCCACCCGCCCGTTCGCCAGGAGGAGAAGCGAAGCGCTCAGACCGATGAGCACCCCGCCTAGGAGAGGAAGGAGGAGAGAGGAGGTCATGCCCCGTGAGAGCCTGGCACCCTGGAAAAGGATTCGCTGTGCCAGAGGGAGGACGAAGGGGATACCCCCTGCTCGCCCGGCTGCCTGTCCCCTCCCTCTGTGCGGTTCGCGGTGCTCCTGAATCCTTTCTCCGGCCTCCAGGCTCTCAGGGAAGAAGGAGCCTTCAACATGATTTTCCGCCAGCTTTTCGACACCGAGTCGTCGACCTACACCTACCTCATCGGCGATGAGGCCACACGCCAGGCCATCCTCATTGACCCCGTTCTCGAGCAGGTTGACCGAGATCTGCAGTTGGTGAGCGAGCTGGGTCTCAGCCTGACCCACATCTTCGACACCCATGTGCACGCCGACCACATCACTGCGTCGGGCGTGCTGCGTGAGCGCACGCGGTGCACGGTGGTGGGCGGGGTTGGCGGTGCCACGTGCGCCGACCTCCACGTGCACCACGGGGACACGCTGCGCCTCGGGGAGCTCGTGTTCCAGGTGCTCGGCACCCCGGGGCACACGGATGACAGCGTCAGCTACCTGCTCGGCGACCGCGCCTTCACCGGAGACGCCCTGCTCGTGCGCGGCAACGGCCGGACCGACTTCCAGAATGGAAATGCGGGCCAGCTCTATGACTCCATCACCCAGGTCCTCTTCAGCCTGCCAGACGAGACGCTCATCTACCCCGCCCACGACTACAAGGGCCGCACGGTAACGAGCATTGCCGAGGAGAAGCGGCACAACCCGCATGTGGCCGGAAAGAGCCGTGAGGCGTTCATCCACATCATGGAGAACCTCCGCCTGCCCAAGCCCAGGAAGATTGGGCTTGCCGTCCCAGCCAACCGTGCCTGCGGGTACATGGAGCCCTCACAGCCAAGGGCCTGAGCCCTCTGCCCTCTCCAACGAGGACCGACCATGACTGTCTACCCCTACCAGGACATCACTCCCGCGCAGCTCGAGGCGCTCGCCCCCGAAGTGCGGCGCATCGACGTGCGCGAGCCGCATGAGTTCACCGGACCCCTGGGCCACTTGCCCGGGGCGGAACTCGTCCCGCTGGGCACGCTGGAGGCAGCTTCCGCCTCCTGGCCACGCGAGGGGCCGCTGCTACTCATCTGCCGCTCGGGCGGACGCTCCACGAAGGCTACGGAGGCGCTCGCCCAACGCGGCTTCAAACATCTCTACAACCTGATGGGCGGGATGCTCGCGGTGCGCCAGACATCCGCGACCCGCTCCCAGCGCTGAGCGCGCGCTCGCGCAAGGACGAACGCCATGCCACTCCTCGGATTCTCCCTCGCAGCGCTCATAGGTCTGTCACTCGGCCTTCTCGGCGGTGGCGGTTCCATCCTCACCGTCCCCATCCTCGTGTACGTCTTGGGCTTCGGGGCCAAGGAGTCCATCGCCATGGGGCTCGCGGTGGTGGGAGTCACCAGCCTCTTCGGTGCCGTGGGCCACTGGCGCAGGGGGAATCTCCAGCTCCGGGCGACCCTGGTCTTCGGGGTAATGGCGATGGCGGGCACGTACGCGGGGGCGCGGCTGTCCGTCTTCGTCTCGGGCGCCGTCCAGTTGCTGCTCTTCGCCACGGTCATGCTCGTGGCCGCGCTCTTCATGTTCCGCAACAGCCGCAAGGAGGCCGCTGTGGCGGCGCGGAAGGAGCGCGCACCCGAGCCCAGGCCTCGCAAGGCACCCTTCCTGGTGATGGTCGCGGCCGCCCTGGGCGTGGGTGGCCTCACGGGCATGGTCGGAGTGGGTGGCGGCTTTCTCATCGTCCCGACGCTGGTGCTCCTGGTGGGCCTGCCGATGAAGCAGGCGGTGGGCACCAGCCTGCTCCTCATCGCCTTCAATTCCTTCGTGGGCTTTGCCGGCTATCTCGGCCACGTCGAGGTGCCCTGGACCTACCTTGGAGTCTTCACGGGCATCGCGGTGGCCGGGATTCTCGCCGGCACCTGGGCGTCCCACTTCGTGTCGCAAGCGGCTCTCAAGCGTGCCTTCTCGGTCTTCCTCGTCGTCATGGGGATCTTCATCCTCTATGAGAACCACGATGCGCTCGCGGCGCTGCCAGGGACCGCTCGTCAAACATCACAGACCTCGGGATGACGCAGCGCAACGACCGCAGTGCCATCAATGGACGCCTCCTTCACGCTCGGGCTCGCAGCGATCACCACACTCCTCGTCCTGTCAGGGGCAGCGATGCTGTTCCTGCGGCGCCGCCGGCAGGTCCAGGACACGGCCACCTGGGAGCGCACCGTGGAGCGGGGGCTGCACATCCCCGCTTCGCTTCACCCGGTGATCGATCCGGACCTGTGTATCGGCAGCCTCTCGTGCCTCAAGGCCTGCCCCGAAGGAGACATCCTCGGCGTCGTGAACGGGGCGGCGAAGCTCATCAGCCCCACCCGCTGCATCGGCCACGGGCGCTGCGCGCTGGAGTGCCCCGTGGGCGCCATCAAGCTCGTGTTCGGCACCAGCGAGCGTGGCGTGGATCTGCCCGAGGTGAACGAGTTCTTCGAGTCCAGCCGCCCCGGCATGCACGTGGTGGGTGAGCTTGGGGGCATGGGCCTCATCCGCAACGCCATCATCCAGGGGCTCCAGGCGGCCGAGCGGCTCGGGCAGGTGCTCGGGCGCCAGGAGCAGGCCGGCATGGTGGACGTGGCCATCGTCGGCTCGGGCCCCGCGGGGCTCGCCACGGCGCTCGGCTGCCGAGCCGCAGGGCTCTCCTTCCGCGTCCTCGAGCAGGGCACCGTGGGGGGTACCGTCGCCAACTATCCGCGCCAGAAGCTGGTGATGACAGAGACCGTGGAGTTGCCTCTGGTGGGGAAGATCGGCAAGCGGCAGATCTCCAAAGAGGAGTTGCTCGACACCTGGAACAAAGCCATCGCGAAGGCCCGGATCCAGGTCGAGGAGAACACCCAGGTGACCGGCATCCTCGGCCAGGATGGCACCTTCACGGTGGAGACCTCCCGAGGCCCGGTGCGAGCCCGCAAGGTGGTGCTGGCCACTGGCCGGCGTGGCTCCCCGCGCAAGCTCAACGTGCAGGGCGAGGGGCTGCCCAAGGTGAGCTACCGGCTCATCGATCCGGAGCAGTACGAGGGCTGCCGGGTGCTGGTGGTGGGCGGCGGCGACTCGGCGCTCGAGGCCGCCATCCAGCTGGCCGAGCAGTCCGACGCCGAGGTCACCCTCTCCTACCGCGGCGAGGAGTTCGGCAAGTGCCGCGATGCCAACCGCACCAAGGTCCAAGGGCTGGCGGCCAGCAACCGTCTCAAGCTGCTCATGAAGTCGCAGGTGCTGGAGATCCAGCCCGGCAAGGTCCGGTTCGATCTGGGTGGCAAGCCAGTGAGCCTGCCCAACGACTACGTGATCGTCTGCGCGGGTGGCGAGCTGCCGCTCGAGTTCCTCAAGAAGGTGGGCGTAGAGCTGAAGCGCTATCACGGCACCGCGCTGGGAGAGGCGCTCACCGCTCCGGGCCAACCCAAGGTCCGCCGCGGCAGCGCGAGGAAGGAGACCGAGGAGGAGCGCAAGACGCGGCGCTTCGCGCTCACCCTCTTCACCTTAGGCGGGCTGATCATCGCGGCCCTGGCGGTGGTGGGCTGGGAGTACTACGTGCTGCCCCGGGCCGGGCGGCGCACCTCGCCGCTGAATGACATGCTGCGCCCCGCGGGGGTGTGGGGGCACGGCGTGGGCATCGTCGCCACGCTGTTCATGCTCTCCAACTTCCTCTATGCCGTGCGCAAGCGCTGGAGCCTGCTCAAGGGCGTCTCCTCCATCCGCCGCTGGCTCACCTTCCACCAGTTCGTCGGCTTCATGAGCCCGCTGGTGATCTCCTTCCACGCGGCCTTCCAGTCCAACAACCACCTGGCCACTGCCACGGCCTGCTCGCTCGGGGTCGTGGTGCTCACCGGCATCATCGGCCGCTTCGTCTACGGCCTGGTGCCCACCCAGGACGGCCGCGCCGTCGCATTCTCGGAGGTCCTCGGCCGCTTCGAGCGGCTCAGGGCTCGCATTGAGCCCACGCTCAACCAGGTGTCGGATGTGGATGCCGTGCGCCGCGTGCTGGCGCTCGCCACCGCGCCCGCGCCCCGCGCGTGGCTGCCGGCGCTGTTCCTCCGGATGCCCTTCGAGGCGCTCGGCGCGCGCCGGCGCATCGCCCAGGTGCGGCGGCTGTTCCCCTCCCATGAGGACTACCGGGAGTTCCGTGCGGACTTCCTCCAGCTGCGGGCCCTGCGCCTCCAGGTGGGCTTCTATCAGGGGCTCAAGCGGCTGCTCTCGGGCTGGCGGGTGTTCCACGCCGTCCTCGCCGGCTTCCTGGTGGTCATGATCGCCATTCACATCGGCATCTCGCTGTACCTCGGCTACGGGTGGATCCTCTTCTGATGGCATGCGCGCGCCCCAGTCCCTGCCCTCCCACCGCCGGAGCGCTGCTCGCGCTGGTCCTGGCGCTCTGTGCCTCCACCGCCCGCGCGGACTTCTTCTCTCCGGGAGATCTCTCCCGCCCCCACGCCTCGTTGGAGGGGCTCAAGAACTGCACCCAGTGCCACGAGGCCGGGCAGAAGCTGTCCCAGGCGAAGTGCCTGGCGTGCCACACGGAGCTCTCAGTGGAGATCCGTGATCGCCAGGGCTTCCACGGGCGAATCCCCGCGGGAGAGCGCTCCTGCGAGACCTGCCACAGCGAGCATCACGGACGGGACGCGGCCCTCATAGACTGGGGCCCGAAGAAGCAGGCAGGCTTCGAGCATGCGAGCAGGACGGGCTTCGCACTCGACGGTGAGCACGCCAAGGTCTCCTGCGAGAAGTGCCACGACCCGCGGCTCGTCATCGACGACACGGCCCGCACCCTGCTGAAGAAGCACCCCAGCCGGAAGTCCTTCCTGGGCCTGCCTACCGCCTGCGCCCAGTGCCACTTTGACGAGCACCGTGGGCAGCTCGGCGCGCAGTGCGAGCCGTGCCACACCTCCAAGGCGTGGAAGCCTGCTCCGGGTTTCGATCACTCCAAGACGGACTTCGCCTTGAAGGGCGCGCACCGCAAGGTGGGCTGCGAGAAGTGCCATACCGGGACGCAGACGGCCTCCGCTCCGGCTGACACCTTCCCAGCGCCGCGCTCGGCCACTTTCAGGAAGTTCGAAGGCCTGCCCCACGCGAAGTGCCTGGACTGTCACGAGGATCCACACAAGGGGCGCTTCGGGGAGCGCTGCGAGAGCTGCCATACCGTGGAGACCTGGCACCAGGTTCGCGACGCGCAGAAGGAGAGCGCCTTCCACGACAAGACGCGCTTCCCGCTGCGGGGCCTGCACCTGGACGTGCCCTGCAGGAGCTGCCACGGACCGTTCCCGGGGCGCAGGGCGAAGTTCCAGGGCCTGTCCTTCGGTGAATGCACGGCATGCCACGCGGACGCGCACCTGGGGCAGCTCAAGGAGGCCGGCGGCAAGGCTCCCGGCTGCGATCAGTGCCACCGGGTGGAGGGCTTCACCCCCGCGCGCTTCAGCCCCGAGTCCCACGCCAGGACGCGCTACCCGCTCGAGGGCAGTCACCGCGCCGTGGCCTGCCTCAGCTGCCACCGCAATGAGCCCCTGCTCGCCAGGAAGATCCCGCCCAACGTGCGCCAGGAGCTCGCGCGCAAGAAGCGCCCTGCCCTCTTCAGTTACCGAGTGTTCGACTTCCCCAAGCGCCTGGATCGCTGCGAGATGTGCCACGCGGATCCGCACGCCGGCCAGTTCTCCACGCAGGCCGAGGGCTGCCGCACCTGCCACGCGCTCGACTCGTTCCACGCGCTGAGCTTCCGGCACGACAAGGACACTCGCTTTCCCCTCACTGGCAGGCACGCCTCTGTCGCGTGTGCCGCGTGCCACCCTACCGTGAAGGAGAACGGGCGAACGCTGACGCGCTACAAGCCGCTCGAGACGACCTGCGCCGCCTGCCACGAGGACGTGCACGCCGGCCAGCTCGCCGCCTTGCCAGGACAGCCCACGGACTGCACCCGCTGCCACGAGACCACCGGCTTCAAGCCTACGAAGTTTGTTCACACACCGCCCTTCACCGGCTTCCTGCTAGAGGGCCGGCACGCCTCGCTCTCGTGCGAGAAGTGCCACATGGCCGTCGCGGTGGGCGTTGGGCGGGAGCTCCGCAGGTATCAGGGCACCCCACGCACCTGCGAGGGCTGCCACGCTGACGCCCACCATGGCGCCTTCCAGGGGTTCGAGCCATGACCGCGCGCCCCTCTTTCGGTCTCCTCTGCCTCCTGCCGCTGCTGCTCCTCGGCGCCGCGCCGAGCAAGCCCAGCCCTCCTCCCCCCCGGAAGCCGCTCGACCTGTCCCTCGTCCCCGCGCGCCTGACGCCTGCCAGGAAGGAGGCCAGCGCGAAGACGCGGTGTGAGCACTGCCACAAGCCCACAGGCTGGCAGGAGGCGAGCTTCCCGCACGAGCGCACGGGCTTCGCGCTGCGGGGCGCGCACGCCCAGGCCGCCTGCAAGGCCTGCCACACCCAGGACTTCAATCAGCCCGTGGCGCGCGAGTGCTCCTCGTGCCACCGCGACGCCCACGCTGGCGAGTTTGGCCAGCGCTGTGAGGGCTGCCACGACTTCGAAAGCTGGGCGGCGCTCTTCACCGCGGACGCCCACCGAAGGACCAACTTCCCCCTGTCGGGCCGGCACGCGATCCTGCCCTGCCAGGAGTGCCACGGGGACATGCGCGGGCCACAGCTCGGCCGCAAGACGGTGGAGTGCATCACCTGCCACCAGCGCGACTACGACAGGACGGCTCTGGGCTCGCTGGACCACGCGGCGCTCGGCTTCAGCACGGACTGCCGCCAGTGTCACGTCCCCTGGACCTTCACGAACGCCAGGTTCCCAAGCCACGATACCTGCTTCGGGATCAGCGGTGGCCCTCACGCTGGCATCGCCTGCCAGCGCTGCCACTCCTCCCTCGCCAACCTCGCCCTCACCGGCGCCTGCAGCACGCAGACGGCCGCCTGCAGCGGATGCCATGAGCACACCTGCTCACGCACGGACCGCGAGCATCGGGAAGTCCCTGGGTACCAGTGCAAAGACCGGAAGTGCTACGAGTGCCATCGCTTCTCGGTGGAACGATGAGTGACCGAGGCGCAGCCTCAGGGAGGTTGAGATGATCCACTGCACTGGCTGGATCCGGCTCTCCGGAGCCGCGGCAGCCGCCTTGCTGACCATGCTTGGCGGCGGGTGCATGGAGATGGGCTCGACGGGACCCTCCGTGACAGCGCTGAACTACGACACCCACACCGGGTTCCCGATTGCCAGCGGCGCGCACGAGCGGGCCGACTGCGACACGTGCCACGGTGACTTCAACACCTTCCAGCAATTCACCTGCGTGACGTGCCACGAGCACGCCCAGGAGGCCACCGATCCGATTCACGTCGGCGTGGCGGCCTATTCCTGGAGCGCCACCTCGTGCTTCGAGTGCCACCCGGACGGCCAGGCGTCGGCAGTGGATCACACCCAGCTCTTCCCCATTGGCCCAGGGACGACTCACGCTGGCATCTCCTGCGCCACCTGCCACGTGGATGCCACGAACCGCAAGGTGGTGGACTGCCTCACCTGCCACACCGCAACCTCCACCGATCCGCGGCACGGCACCGTCGGTGGGTATACCCGGAGCTCGGCTCTCTGCGTCCGCTGCCATGGCGACTCGCAGGTGAACCTGGTGCTTACGCACCTGCCCTTCAGCATCCGCTTGGGAACCAAGCACTACCGGACGTCCTGCCTGACGTGTCATCCGGCCTCACGGACGGACAAGCCCTGGGCGCAGGACTTCACCCTCTTCGACTGCCTGTCCTGCCACGACCAGCCTGAGACGGACAGCCACCACCAGGGCCGCGCCGGCTACCAGTACGTCTCCACCACGTGCGTGAACAGCGGCTGCCACCAGAACGGTCGGAACCCATGATGCGTGCCCCGGGACTCTTCCTGCTGCTGGGCCTGCCCGTCGGGCTGGAGGCCTCCGCCGCCCAGAGGACGGACGTCTCCGCGCTACGTCGGCGCGCGGATGACCAGGGCTCGGTCACCTACGTGAGCGCGGAGCGCGTATACCTGGACCGCGGCAAGGACGCGGGACTCGCCGTGGGCATGGAGGTGGCGCTCTCCCGGCGTGGGCACTCGGTCGGCACCTGTCGTGTGGAGTGGATCGCCGACCACCATGCCACCTGCCAGGGACAGGGGATCCGTGCAGGGGATCAGTTCACCCTGGCAGCGCGGGCGGAGCCGCCCGCTCCTGCCCCCCGGCGAGCGCCAGCGTCTTCAGCGGAGCTCGCCCGTTGGCGCTCCTCTCTCGAGTCCGCGCCCCAACCCCTCGTCGAGTTCCACGGCGGTGACGTGCACCGGCGCATCTCCACCGATGTCCAGCTGGGGCACACCAGCTGGTACGCCACGACCGCCCAGAGCGGCTTCCACCAGGAACGGGCTGACGTGAGCTTGCGCGGGCTCCCCCTGTTTGGCGGGTTCCGCCTGTACGTGGATGCCACGGCCCTCCTGTGGACGGGTCGCCCCGAGGGCTTCCGCGCCCTGGCGCGCTCGAATGCTCAGCTCTACCTCCGTGAGGGTGAGGTGGTTCGCCGCGAGGTGGGAAGCCGCCTCGCGCTCGCCGTGGGCCGCGTCTGGCCGTGGTACGTGCCTGGAGTGGCCATGCTCGATGGGGTGCAGGTGGGCTGGCGAACCGAGGATGGTGACTTCGAGCTGGGCGGGTTCGGCGGCGGAATCCCAGATCCGGTGTCCCTCTCTCCCTCATTGGATCGTCTGGCCGTAGGCGTGTACCTCGCGGGGCGCCACGTGGGCGGCGAGGATCAAGCGCTGCGGCTGCTGCAGTACGAGACTCGCGTCTCGTACATGTCGGCTCCCGAGAGCATCCGGCGCGTCGAGGTCGAAGGCCGCGCTCGAATGTGGCTGGGGCGGAGCAGCGACGTGGGCCTCTGGGCGCGGATGGGGCTGGGAGAGGCCCAGGCTCCGGCGGCGGTAGATGCTGCCCGGCTGGACCTGGAGCTCCGTCCCTCTGAGCGATGGAGGTTCTCGGGAGGGGTCCGCTACGACGGAGCGCTGGCGCTGGACGTGCCTCCCATGGACGGCCTGGGCCTCGGTAGCCGGGCGCTGCATGGAGATCTGACGGCCACCTGGCAGGTGACACCGGGGTTCTCGGCCAGCCTCACGGGACTGGCAGCGCGGGACATCGAGACGGCGCTCGGGCGCCAGCTGGTGGGCCCCGAGCTCGGCTTCCCTCGGCTCTTCGGTGCCCGCGGTGGGCTGCTGCTGGGCTACCTGGAGGAGCTGGGCTGGCACAAGGGCCGCAGCGGCTATGTGCAGACCGTGCTCCAGCCCTCCGCCGCCGTCCGTGTGCTCAGCCGTCTGAGCTTCTTCGAGGATGCGGCTCCGGGTATCGCCAACGCACTGCCTGCCCGGGACGCAGGCCTCTACACCAGCACCGAGTACTCCCCCACCCGGTGGCTGAGCGTGCGCGCCTCGGTGCTGGCCCGCGTTGGCATCAGCACCGAGGCGCCCTTCGGGCTCGTGGGCAACGCGAGCCTCGCGGGCCACTTCTGAGCCATGGCCCTCCTGTCAGCAGGTGGACGGCCTACTGCTGGGTGTCGTCCTCGTCCCCGTCGTTGTCATGGTCCTCGCCGCCGTCGTGGTCCTCGTCGTCGAATGCATCGATGGAGCGCTTGATGTTGGTCTCGAGTGTGGAGCGGGCATCGCTCTGGCGCGGGTCGAGCCGGCCGCCGCTTTCGTTGGTGAACCATCCGCGCGGGTCGAGGCTGAGGGTGATGTTCCCGTTGTCCTCGCTCACCTCGAAGCGAATCTCGCGCTTCTGCTCCACCTCGAGGCCCGACAAGAACCTGAAGGACTGGCCGTCAATCTTGCCGTCGATGATGACCGTGGCCTGGTTCTGCTGCATCTCGGCCAGGTCCGCCTTGCCGCCCACCTCATCGGCGGAGATTTTCGCCACCTTGAACTCGAGCTCGTCGTACATGCCCGGCTCCACCGTCAGCTGGGTGAACTTCACGACCTGGCTGCCATCGAGCGCCGCGCCTGACAGATCCACAAGGAAGGGCCCCGCCTCCAGCTCGATCTCGCCGTCGCCGCCAGCGGCGTTTGCGTCCCCACCGTTGGTGTCGGGCGTGCCGTCGTCGTGCTGGCCCTCTCGCTCGAGCTTCATCATGCGTACCAGCACCCGCACGCGCTCCAAGGTGACGCCGTTGGCCACCTCCAGACGCTGCTCGAGCTGCGCCCCGGCCGTCGTGGGGCTGGCACCCACGCGAGCACTGAGGTCCACCGCCAGGGGACCCGCGGAGCAGCCCCAGATGAGGGGGACGGAAAACAGGAACAGGGACGTCTTGCGCATCGTCTTCTCCTCGTGGATTGACACGTTGTCGGGAATGGGGCTGCTGCCCCACAGGCCATTCCGCCCCGACAAGGAGGAAAGAGCGCCGGGGTCGAAATCGGCCACACGGCCCTCCGGACAGCCGAATCGTGCGGACCCCTGTGGCCGATTCTCCCCTGCCCCACTCCTTCCCCAGGAGCGAGGCATGTGTGCGTCGGCTGGGAAGAAGACGTCATGACGGAAGAGCAGGTGGCGGCCTGGCTCGAGCGGGCCGCGCGGAGAGACCAGTTGGCATGCCGCGAGCTGTACCAGGCCTTCCACGGCTCGGTGCGGCGGGTGGCGGAGGGTTTCGCGGCGCTCGGCTCGGCCGAGGTGGAGGACGTGGTGCAAGAGACATTCGTGCGCGCCTTCCGTTCTCTGTCCCGGGTGCACCACCCCCGTGCCTTCAGCGGCTGGCTGCACACCATCGCGCGTCACATCGCCCTGTCCCTTGACCGCAGCGCTCGCAGGCGCGAGCGGGTGAGGGACGCTCTGGCGCGCGAGGGCGAGCCGGCCACCCCGGCGCTCCCAGAGGCGCTGCAGCTCGAGCGGCGCGTGGCGGTGGTGCGCGCCCTTATCGAGGAGCTGCCCGAGGGGCCGGAGAAGCAGACCGCGCACCTCTTCTACGTGGAGGGCACCCAGAGCGCGCGCGAGATTGCGGAGCAACTGGGGCTGGGCAAGAGCGCTGTGACGATGCGCCTGGAGCGCTTCCGCGCCCGGGTGAAGCGAGAGCTGCTGGCACGGCTGCTGGCGGCGGAGGTGGGCTAGACGCCATGAAGACTCCTTCCGAGGACACCCACGGCCCCTTCGGCCACCTGGATGCGGCAAGCTGGCGCGCTCTGGAGAATCACGAGCCAGCGGCCGTTGCATATTTCGCCCGCCACCTGGCGGCGCCGTGCGAGGCCTGTGAGGCCTTCCTCACCGAGGCCTCGGGACAAGACGAGCTCGACGCCCTTGCCGACGAGGCTCTGATGGCAACGGCGGGCCTGCCCCCCCGCGAGGACGCCCTGGGGTGGGAGCGGGTGCGCCGGCGCGCCTTCCCTTCGAGAGCCCGCACGTGGGGCGTCGGGCTTGGAGCGCTCTCGGCGGCCGCCGTGCTGGTACTCCTGGTGGCGGCGCCGCGCACGGGACGCGAAGTGGATCTCAGGAGCAGCGAGCGCGTGAAGGGTGGCGCCCCCCTGGTGCTCGAGCTGACGGCGGCCGCTCAGCTACCCGACGGGCGCGTGCTGCCAGTGGCCCAGGGCCAGGCACTTCCGCCCGAGGCGGTGGTGTTGCTGCGCTACCACACCTCCGAGGCCACACAGGCAGTGCTGCTGCGCGAGGTGCCCGGTGAGGCCCCGCGAGCGCTCGGCCACTTCAGCCTCGAGCCCGGCACACACGAGCTAGCGGAGGCGAGTGGACTCGTTGGCGTATCCCTGGAGGGAGAGGCGGGTGCGCTCGCGCTGGCGCTGGTGGCGCTGCCACCGGGCACCCTCGCTGGGCGCATCGAGGACCACGGCTCCGAGCAGAAGGCCGCGACGCTGAGCCATGCAGCCGGGTGGCCCGGGGCCGTGGCAGCCCGGATTCACTTGCGGGTGGAGCCCACCGATGATTCAGCCACCGAACGCTAGCGTCCCCTCGCGCCCTCGGGAGAGACGTCCCGTGGTCCGCCTCCCTACCACCGCTGTGCTCGTACTGGCGCTCGCCCTCACCGCCTGCCACACCCCGGGCGGTGGCGAGAAGGGGGGCCTGGTGCGCGTGCGGGCGGACGCGGATGCGGTGGGGGCCGCGCATGGTGGTGAGCGCCACGCGTTGCTCATCGGCATCTCGCGCTTCACCGACAAGGCGTGGGCGCCGCTGCGCTACGCGGGCAAGGACGCCGAGGACATGGCGCGTGCCCTCAGGGATCCCTCCCGCGGCGGCTTCGCCTCCGTCACGGTGCTCACCCGTCCCGAGGAGACGACGCGCGCCGCGGTGCTCGACGCGCTTCGGGCGCTGCAGGCGCGCGTGCGCCGCCCACAGGACGTGGCGGTGGTGTACGTCTCCAGCCACGGCACGCTGGCGCGCGACATGCGAGGCGAGCTGCAGCGCTACCTCGTCACCTCCGACACCTCCTTCCGCGACGTGGCGGGCACCAGCCTGGAGATGCCAGCGCTGGAGGCCTCGCTGGAGCAGCTCAAGAGCCTGCGGCGGGTGCTCGTGCTGGCCACCTGCCACTCTGGCACCGGCAAGTCGCTGCTGCCGCCCGAGGTGCGCGAGGAGTTGGAGCGCACCAAGGGCCCGGCGCTCGCGCCGATGCGCCCTCTGGAGGAGTCCAGCCGCGCCTCCATCATCCTGTCCGCCAGCGACTGGGGCGAGGCGGCGCGCGAGGACGACGCGCTGGGCAATGACATCTACACCCATTTCTTCGTGCAGGCGCTCGACGGGCGCGGCGATCGCAATGGCGACGGTGCGGTGAGCGCTACCGAGGCCCACGACTTCGCGCGCCGCCTGACCTACGCGTACACGCAGGGGCGTCAGCGGCCGAGCGCGCAGATCTTCGAGGTGGGCGCGGATCCCGCGCTCCTCTCTGGGAGGCTGACGCGGGCCGGTCAGCCCGAGCTCTTCAGCTACAGCGGGCGCTTGGAGGGTTTCACCCTCAAGGTGGATGGGGAGGATATGGGCCAGCTGCCTGGGGGCGTAGCGCTGCCGCCCGGCCAGCGCAAGCTGGAGCTGACCAAGGGCGGGCAGGTGCTGTGGACGGAGACGCTGGAGCTCGCCGCCGGCGAGCGGCGCGACCTGGATGCGCTGGTGCAGCGGCTCGCGGGAGCGGGTGCGCGGCCCCGGGCTGTGTCGCTGACGGCAGGCGGCTTCAGCTTCCTCGACTCGTCCAGCCGCCAGCAGCTGCTGCCAGCGACGGCGCTGATGGGAGCGATGCTGCACCTGCCCCAGGCGCTACTCGACGGGCGGCTGGATGTGTGGGTGGACGTGGCTGGGG
>Ga0247825_10001649_pt1 | contig 14708 bp, 15 predicted proteins | sample 13C_Vanillin_Day_FD_194413 | JGI IMG/M metagenome (GOLD analysis project Ga0247825, IMG submission 194413) | Soil microbial communities from agricultural site in Penn Yan, New York, United States - 13C_Vanillin_Day48 | ecosystem: Environmental > Terrestrial > Soil > Agricultural land | place... | reverse complement strand
TCTGTTCATGGCGCCTGTCCTGACTGTGATCTCGAGCACGGTCGGGATCATCGGGGGATGGCTCATCGCGGTCTTCCAATTGCGGGTCGCGTCGAGCGTCTACTGGACCTCTGTCATCGACGGGCTGTACCTCGACGATGCATGGATGGGGATTATCAAGCCGTTTTGCCTTGGATATGTCATCGTGACCATTGGCTGTCATGTGGGACTTCGCACCAAGGGCGGTACCCAGGGCGTCGGTCGGGCCACGACCAACGCCGTCGTGGCCTCGTCTGTTGCAGTGATCGCGGTGGACTTCTTCGTGACCAGATTGCTGATCACGTTGCTGTACTAGGATGGGCGTAGAAACCTCTGGCACGGCGATGTTGGCGAGACCGGATACGCAGGACCAGCCGGTGGTCGTCGTGGACAACGTGTCGCTGGCGTTCGACGACAAGGTCGTGTTGAAGGATGTCAGTTTCACGCTGCTGCCCGGACACACGAAGGTGATTCTTGGGGCGAGCGGCTCGGGCAAATCGACGATCCTGAAGCTCATTCTGGGACTCTGGAAACCGGATGGCGGCGCGATCACCGTGAACGGCCACCGCGTCGACAGGATGAAGGAGCTGGAACTGATGGAGATGCGCGCCGACGTCGGGATGGTGTTCCAGGAGGGCGCGCTGTTCGATTCGCTGACGGTTGCGGAGAACGTCGGCTTCAAGTTGTACGAAGAGACGGATATGCCAGGCGAACGAATCGAGGCCCGCGTTCAGGAAGTGCTCGGGTTCGTTGGGCTGACGGAGTTCATCGACCGCATGCCGTCTGAGCTCTCGGGCGGGCAGCGTCGCCGTGTCGCGATTGCTCGCGCAATCGCCGCCAAGCCTCGCATCCTGCTCTACGACGAGGCGACCACCGGTCTCGATCCGATTACGGCGATCTCGGTCGACGAGGAGATGATCAAGCTTCGCGACCTCGAGAACGTGAGCTCGATCATCGTCACGCACCAGTTGCGGGATGCGTTTTTCGTTGCGACGCACGAGGCCGTGCGACGCCAGGACGGATACGACATCGTGCCGGCCAACGCACAGAAGTGCGACGAAGCGGAGTTCATCATGCTGAAAGAAGGCTTGATCTCTTTCGAAGGTAATGCGGCCGAACTGCGCGCCTCGACCGATCCGTATCTGAAGAGTTTTCTTTCCTAGAGGTAAGACCACATGCCACGCACGCGTTCACTCGCCTGGGCGGAGCTGAAGATCGGGTTGATGTCGATCTTTGCCCTCGTGATGGCGACCATCCTCATTTTCCTGCTCAGCGGATCCGGCGGCTTCTTCTGGCAGCGTTACTCGCTGAAGACGATGTTCTCCAACATCGCGGGCCTCAAGGAGGGCGCACCCGTGAGGGTTGCAGGCGTCGAGGTGGGGTCGGTCAGCGAGCTCAACTTCATCGGCGATCGCGTCGAGGTCGTCATGGAAGTGAACAGGGACCATCGGTCGCGCATCACGTCGACGTCTTTAGCGTCGCTCGGATCGGTGTCGCTCCTGGGCGAGGCCGCGGTGGACATCACGGCATCGAGCGGCGGTACACCAGTTCCCGAATGGGGATATGTGCCGTCGGGCCGGGCCTCGGGCACGATCGGCGACGTAGCGATTCAGGCGAGCAGCGCAATCGAGCAGGCCACCGCGCTCGTGACCGACCTGCGTGCAGGGCGCGGAACTATGGGACTGTTGCTCACCGACGAGCAGCTCTACAAGGAACTGACTGCGCTCATGATCTCCGTCCAGGCCGTGACCGACGGAATCGCCAGGGGCAACGGCACGCTCGGACGCCTGATGAGCGATCCTGCGGCAGCGAAATCGCTGGAGGCCTCACTCGACAATCTCGAAGCCCTGACGGCTCGAATCCGCGCCGGAGAGGGAAGCATCGGAAAGCTGCTGAACGACGACGCGCTGAGCAAATCACTGACGTCGATGAGCTCGAACCTGGATAACATCACCGGCCGTATCAACAAGGGGGAAGGAACCGCAGGCAAGCTGGTGACCGATGACGAGCTCTACAACCGGCTCAATTCGCTTTCGGACCGCATCGACAAGGTGATGGCGGGACTGCAGCAAGGCGACGGCACCGCAGGGCAACTGCTTCAGAATCGACAGTTGTATGAGAATATGAACGGAACGATCTTGGAGTTGAGAAGTCTCATCGTCGAAATAAAGAAGGATCCGAGGAAGTACTTGAACGTAAGAGTCAGTTTGTTCTGATCCTCAGGAGAGAGCGTCATGTCGCAGCAAGGCAATGGTGGAGGCATGTTCGTGGCGTTCATTGCCGGCGCAATTGCCGGTGCAGCTGTGGCCTTACTCTACGCCCCGGCCACAGGAGAAGAGACCCGCGAGTACCTGGGTCAGCGCGCGCGTGAAGGAAAGGATCGCGCCGCCGAAGCGGCCCGCCAGGGTCGCGAGATACTCAACAAGCAGCGCGAGAATCTGACGACGGCGTTCGATCGCGCTCGCGATCAGTTCCACACGACGCGCGAGACGGGGCAGGACGCGTGACATTGTCCGAAACGTTCCTCGGGCTGATCGCGCTCGCTGTGCTCGTCATGGCCGGCGGCCAGATCGTGGTCCTCATGCTGGCCTTGCGATCGACGCGCGGTCTGACCGAGACGCTCAACCGGATCGAGCGTGACATGCGCCCGATCGTGAGCAACGTGCAGGCCATGTCGGCAGACGCACAGCGCGCCGTGGCGCTCGCGGCCACGCAGGTCGAGCGCGCCGATCGCCTTCTGACAGATGCTGCGCGTCGCGTCGAAGACACGATGAACGTCGTTCAGCGCTCCATTCTCGCGCCCGCACGAGACGGCATGGCGATCTTCCAGGGGTTCAAGGCGGCGTTTACAGCGCTGCGTGAGCTCCGGTCGCGCCCGCGCCGATCGTCGCCGAACATCGGTCCGGTCCCACGGGCCGTTCCGGATCCGGGCGACGACGATCACGCGTCTTTCATCGGCTGATCCCCTGGATGATGCGAGTGACGCTCGCGGTCTGCCTTGTAGTGGTTGCGGTGCTGGTTGTTGGCGCACGCGCCTCTGAGCAGGCAGGCGCCCCCAAGCCACTGGCTCCGGGACTTGTATTCGCATTTGAAGCGCGTGTCGAGGTGGGCGCACCACTCGAGGTCGGTCAGCTGGCGAAGGGAATGCGGCGCATCGTCCCGATTCTCCGCGGCACGTTCGAAGGCCCCGGGATCAAGGGACGTGTGATGCCAGGCGGAGCGGATTGGCAGATCATCGGCGCCGACGGGTTCAGCGAGCTCGATACCCGGTACACGCTCGAGACCGACAACGGGAAGATCATTTACGTGCAGAACGCGGGTGTTCGACACGCGGCGCCGGAGGTGATGCAGCGGTTGCTGCGTGGAGAGACAGTCGATCCCAGGCTCGTATACTTCCGCACCATCCCGAAATTCGAGACATCGGCGCCGGAACTCCAATGGCTGACGCGCAACGTGTTCATTGGCACGGGCGAGCGCTATCCCACGGAAGTCGTCATCAGATTCTGGCGAGTCGAGTAGGGCGACTCTTCACTCTTGCCCTTTGGCCTTTGACCTGGGGCATCTTCGGTGATACAACTCGCGCAGATTCCAGCCGGAGGACACTCTGATGATTGCCATTCGTGGCCTCGGTGTTGTCGCCTTTGCAGGTTTGCTCCTCGCACCCACGACGCTTGCCGCTCAGGATTCGAAGTCCGCGGCAGTTGCCGGGCAGCTCACGCAGTTGCTCGACCAGATGAAGCTGGATGCCGTTGCCGCCAAACAAGGCGCCGACCAGTTCGTGGCGGCGCTGTATTTTCAGGGCAGTCAGCTGCTCGTTGTTGCCGCCAAGTACTCCGCACCCGATCGTTTGAACTATCTGATTGGACAAAAGCAGTATAGGGACGTCTACTCGGACTTGAGCAGCGCGTCTGAGCAAACGACCAAGGTCTTCGTCATGGACCTCGGCGCGAACGGGCTCAAGTTCAAGCGTGAGAACAACGAGCCGTTCGACACCGTGGATTCGTCAGGCGGCAGCGTTGCGTTCAACGGCGAACGCGGCAAGCTGTCTGAGGACGACTACAAGAAGGTGTTCGCGACGAGCGACGAGCAGTACACGTCGATGCTGCAGGCGCTGATCGCGGCGCTCAAGAAGCCCTCGTAGCCGGCGCCATGCGCTAACGCTCGAGGCAACAGAGAGGGCAGTCTTCGGGCTGTCCTCTTTGTGTCTCTGGTCACTGCACGCAGGCAACTTCCACCTCAAGCCGGCTGGCTAACTTGACCTCGCCCGTCAATAAGTTCGCCAGCAGGCTGCAGCCGCGAAAGATCTGGCAGCGTCTGGCTCAGCAAAATCAGCTCATCGCCTTCCTGCAGCGGTCCTGCCTCCCCGCCAACCGGGTTGAGCATCATCGTTTCACCGCGATAGAGCCCGATGAGAAGGCACGCCTTCATATTCGTGCGATCGGGCAGGAACACGTTTGCCGCTGCAACGAAATCCATCCCGATAAGTTGGGAAGGCACCGGCACCAGGTACATCTCGTTAGCGTCGCGCCGGACCGATAGCAACTCCTGATACACGCGCGTCATGCCGTGAAAGAGCGAAGCGCGTGCCATCAGACGCAATCCGAAGTCGGCGGCCGAGATGACCTCATCGGCACCCGCCTTGCGCATGTGCTGCCGGTATTTCGGGTCCTGGCACTCGGCCACGATGTTTGGCTGGCGCTCGTGCACACAGACGTTCTTGATGGCAATGCAGCACACAATGGTCTTTCCGTCGGCGTGCTTGTCCTGGCGGTCATCCGCCAAGATGACGACGGAATGCGCTTGCGCAACCTTGGCGCGGCGCAGTATCACTTCGTTGGCTGGGTCGCCTTTGACGATGTAGACGTCGTTGAAGGCGCCTTCATCCTGTTTCTCAGGCAGCACGACTTCGTCGAGTGTGTCGTGAACGATCACGATTGGCCGCTTGTCGGTCACGATATCGCTGTGCACTTCGCGTATCCAGTCCAGTCCTCGCGGCGACCAGTTGCACAGCACTAGATGGTCAGACATTTCAAGATTAGGCACTTCCCGACTCCTTAGTGCGCGTTCGATCAGGATCGACGCCACGCTGGCCGTGAACAAACCGGCGAGGGCGACACCGACGACAAGGACAGCGGAAACCACGAGCCGCCCAACAGGAGTGGTGGGCGCGTTGTTGAGTCCGCTGAAGAGGGTGATCCATACGTTCCAGAGGGACTCGCCCCACGTCTCGTACTCTGGGTTCGTGCCGCGCTCCGCGAAGTGGAGTGCTGTGGCGCTGACGATCCAGATCACCACGATGGCGGTCAGGATTTTCCAGACCTGGTGGCGGTTCCACGCCGCTAGCATGCTCAGCAAGGTGTCGCGCCACGACGCCTTGTCCTGAACTCGGTCGCGCTCGCTCAAAGCCGGGCCTCTGCTCCGGAGCCATACCTCATGTCATTTTCCGTGTGGGAGCTGTCACGATTAGGGCGAGCAGTAATTGTTTCCGGGCGGAAAGTCCCGCGCAACTGTTTTGAGGAATACACAAACGTCGCGCGCTCCTGAGTGGCGGGCTAGAGGGCGAGACCCCCGAAAGAGCGGCTGGTGGCTGAAACGAGGGCTGGATCGTCACCCGCGTCCTAGGAACTTACCCTGACGAAGTGGTGGGCGCGGGTGGAATCGAACCACCGACCCCTCGCGTGTGAACGCGAACCGTAGCGATGCCCGCCTGTTCCCGCGTGTCTGAATAGGCGGGTTTTCGCGTACGCCTCTCCAACTCGTCTACGCTTTCGCCCGCCTGTCCGCGACTTCGTTGCAGTCCGTTGCAACCGCGTGTCCACCCCATGGGCTCGTACTGCCGCTTTCGATACCGTTCCACGGTCTTCGTCGGGAGCTTAGCCCAGTAGTCGCGATCGTAACAGGCCGACGAGCAGTGCGTCTGACGTCCCGTGCGAACGAATATCTCGGGCACCCTGGACAACGCCGGATGCGTCCTGGCTGGACCGTCAGCAAGGTTTGGTACAGCAACTCAAGGACAACATCGCGCACTGAACCGGTGATTCCCAGCATTGGCGCTGGCCGCTGGCCGCGTTTCGTCTTGCGCAAGTAGCCGAGCAGGCAGAGACAACGAATTTGGGAAGGAAAGGGTAAACGACGATGCGAATGGAACGAGCGGCGCTTGAACAACTACGTCACGTCGGCAGGCACTGCCGCAGATGAAACAGATCGCAACAGGCTCAGTCATCTGCAAGCGATGCCATATCGAACCGGCGTCTGTGCTCATTAGTCAGCAGGCGGTCTGCCGAGCGTGCGCAGACAAGGCAACGGCCGCGCGGATGCGCGGATGGCGGCGCGCGTAAACAGAAAACAGACGAAAAGGACACAGAGTCGAGCACATGCGACTTTGTGATTTGCCAGGGCGGCGAGAACAGCGTCTGGCTCGAGGCAGACCTCCCCGTGAAAGCTGCGTATCAATGCGCGGGATTTCGTGACGTATCGATTGCAGGCTCTCTGGTGTGCGAAATGCGAACGCGCGGACACACTGCCCGTATTGCAACAGCCAGGCAGTGAAAGATCTCGCGTATGTCCTACGCATTCCCGGCGTCGATTTGTTTCAGTGCCACACATGCCTCCAGATCTGGCACGTTCCGAAAGATCAGAGTTGGCCGCCGGGTCGGGACTTGCTGGGACCCATGAAACTCGAAGGATGGAGAAAAACGACGCGCCGGCGGCCGGTGCAATTTGAGTGGGAGGTGGAGCCGCAGCCTCGCGTGGTGCGTCTGGTCAGTAAGTCGGCGCAGGTCGGCGATCCCGTGCGTGTGACTGTCGCAGGCGTGGAAGTGGAAGGCCGCATCGAGGCCATTGAGTCCTCGACACTCCATGTACGGATCGGCCGTCGCCTGTTCTAGGGCACTGCTAAACCTACTTCGGGCGCGTGAATCGGCGACGTTGCAAGAGCACCATTGCACCAGCGAACACGAGCAGTGCTGTCGCAGGGTCGGGGCACGGGCACTGCATCGCGTACGAGGAACACTCCGATGTCTGGCTCGGCTGGCCAAAACTCCGTAGTATTTTTCGTGAACGCTGAACCGGCGCAGGATCCGACGCAGATGTACGTGTGAGCTGTCGTGGTCGTCAGATCATCAACCCACCCGAGGGCCGCAGGGGAAATCGCCTCCGGGGGACCGGTGTAAGGAGATGCGCAATGATCCCAAGTGGAATTGAAAGCACGTAGAACGGCATAAACTCCAGTAAAAGATTGGATTTCAATCGACACCTCCCCGAGGGATTGTTTAGGTGGGTCAAATGGTAGGCCGAGTCGGTTCAGGGACTCTTCGTTCGAGGCAATCCCCTCCGGTTGCAATCCCATTGCAATGGGTGCAGACGACCACTCGCGCGATTGCAACGAGGACCGCAGGTTCGAGTCAGAAGTCGTTGTGAACTAGAAGGTTGGAAGTGGTGGGCGCGGGTGGAATCGAACCACCGACCCCTCGCGTGTGAAGCGAATGCTCTACCGCTGAGCCACGCGCCCGACCGAACGCTCAGTGTACCTCGGCCGCGGCGGAGGTGACAACCGAACCGCGACGAGCAGCCGGGTCTCAAGACTCGCCTTCTTCTTCGAGCAACGAGATCAAAACCACGAATCCCGAATCCCGAAGCCCGAATCCCGAGGTCTACGTACCGTACAGCCTGTCGCCGAAATCTCCCAGCCCAGGCACGATGAACTTGTGCGCATTGAGCTCGCGATCCACCACCGGCGTGTAGACGTCGACGTCGGGATGCGTCCTTTGTAAGAACGCGACTCCCTCGGGTGCGGAAATGACGCAGACGAGAGCGATGCTGCGAGCGCCGGCTGCCTTGACCAGGTCGATCGCGGCTGCTGAACTTCCGCCGGTGGCGAGCATAGGATCGACCATCAGCACGTGGCTGTCGCCAATGTCAGGCGGCAGCTTCGCGTAGTACCGCGACGCCACGGCTGTCGTCTCGTCACGCTGCAATCCGATGTGGCCCACTCGGGCGGAGGGGACCAATTGGAGAACGGCGTCCAGCATGCTGAGTCCTGCGCGGAGCACGGGCACAACAACAATGTCAGAACGAACGACGCGACCGTCTGCGGGACCGAGCGGTGTTGTGACGGTGGTGACAACCGTGTGCACCGAGCGCAGGGCCTCGGCGGCGAGCAGCAGGCTGATCCGGGTGGCGGCGCGACGGAACTCCGGTGGAGCCGTGCGGACGTCGCGAAGTTCCATCAGCGCGTCATGCGCCAATGGATGGTCGATCAGGTGAAGGGACACGGTTGAAATACTACTAAAATCCCCCTATGCGCACCCGGCTCCCCGCCGTGGCCGCCATCGCCTTCGTCGCGGTGGTTGCTCTGTCTGCTCAGAATGCGCCGCGGGACGTTGACCTGATCGTGACCGGAGGTACCGTCGTCACGGTCGATGCCGCGGGCCGCGTCATCGAGAACGGCGCCGTGGCGATCGACGGTGCGGAGATCGCTGCCGTCGACACCGCTGCGGCGATCGCCAAACAGTTTCGCGGACGCGAGACGATCGATGTATCAGGCCAGATCGTTTTGCCTGGTCTCATCAACACCCACACGCACGCGCCGATGGTGCTCTATCGCGGCCTGGCCGATGACCTGCCGCTGATGGAGTGGTTGAACAACTACATCTTCCCGGCTGAATCGAAGACCGTGTCGCCCGAGTTCGTCCGTGCGGGCACACGCCTCGCCGCGCTCGAGATGATCGAGTCCGGTACGACGACGTTCGCGGACATGTATTACTTCGAGGAGGAGATCGCGCGGGAGACCCGGCGCGCCGGTCTTCGCGGAGTGCTGGGACAGACGGTCATTCAGTTCCCCGTGGCAGACGCCAAGACGCCTGCCGACGCCCTCGCTCGTGCGGAGACATTCATCAACGAGTTCAAGGGTGACCCGCTGATCACGCCGGCGGTCGCGCCGCATGCGATCTACACGCTGGACGGTCCGACGCTGCGGGCTGCGCGCGAGTTGTCGAAGCGCCACGACGTGCCGACGTTGATCCACCTCGCGGAGTCGCGCGACGAAACCAAAATTGCGGAGGAGCGTCGCGCGTCTTCGCCGGTCGCCTATCTCGAAGGGCTCGGCTTCCTCGGGCCCGGTGTCGTGGGGGCTCACGGCGTGTGGGTATCCGATGCCGACATCCAGGTGCTGAAGATGCGCAATGTCGGCATCTCGCATAACCCCGAAAGCAACATGAAGACGGCGAGCGGGGGGGCTCCGATTCTGAAGTACCTGCGTGCCGGCGTCTCCATTGGTCTCGGCACCGACGGTGCCGCCAGCAACAACGACCTCGACATGTTCGAGGAGATGCGCGTCGCGGCGTTGCTCGCCAAGCACGAGGGCGCGGATCCCTCGACGCTGAGTGCGCGCACGGTGCTCGAAATGGCTACTATCCGAGGCGCGCGTGCGCTGGGCATGGAAGGGCGCATCGGATCGCTCGAACCAAGGAAGCGCGCGGATCTCATCACGGTCTCGGTATCCGGCGCTCGCCAGACACCGATGTACGACCCGATCTCGCATCTGGTCTACGTGATTCATGGCGGCGACGTGCGGAACACCGTGGTGAACGGCAAGGTGCTGATGCGCGACCGCAACGTGTTGACGCTCGACGCCACGGCCGTGATTGCCGATGCGCGATCGTGGGCGGCGAAGGTTCGAGCGGCCGTGAAGCCGGCCGCGAACTAGTCGTTGACGACCGCGAGATACGGGAGATTGCGATAGCGCCCCCCCGAATCCAGCCCGTATCCGACGACGAACAGGTCGTCGATCGTGAACCCCACATAATCCACGGGAACGTCGGTCAGGCGTCGTGACGGCTTGCTCAGAAGGCAGGCGGTTTTCAACGTGCGCGGACCGCGTGCGCGAAGGACGGCCTGCAGATAGGTGAGTGTCAGTCCGGTGTCAACGATGTCCTCGACGATGATTACCGAGCGGCCATCGACTGCAGTGTCGAGATCCTTGAGGACGCGCACCTGCCCGGACGAACGGGTGCTGAGGCCATAGCTCGAGACCGCCATGAAGTCGAGCGTGACCTCGCACGTCATCGCCCGCACGAGGTCGGCAAGGAACATAAATGCGCCCTTCAGCACGCAGACCATGTGGACACCGTTGGGATGGTCTTTCGAGATCTCTTGTGCGAGAGCGGTGATGCGTTGCTGCAATTGATCCTGGGAGATGAGTGTCTGCATGTCTACCACCCCACCGCGCACACCGCGCGGTGGGGACCCCGGTTGAGCGGTCCAGCGGGCAAGGGTAACATAGCGCCGGATCGTGAAACGCTTTCAGATGGTCACTGAAGCCGACGCACGCGTGCTCGAAACCGGCAGCACGATCGTCCTCGTCGCCGCTGGTCACATCACTCCGCTCGCGCAGGACACGCTCAATGCGCGCCGCATCTCCGTTGTTCGAGAGGGATCGGATCCTGATGCCAGCGACCTGGTGCCGGCAGCGACGATTCGCACCGTGGCGATCGCGGGCGACCACACGTCGCTTGCACTCAAAGCCGCGATCGTTCAGCACCTGCGAAGCAGGGGCGTGAGCGCGCACGACCTGGGCACGCTCACCGGCGATCCGGTGGACTATCCGGACACGGCGGCATCAGCCGCGGTGGCCGTCGCCCGCGGCGAGGCCGACGCGGCGATCGTGATCGATGGCGCCGGGCTCGGATCGACCATTGCCGCGAACAAGGTGCCGGGTGCCCGCGCCGCGATGTGCCTCAACGGGACGCTCGCTCGATATGCGCGCCAGCACAACGGGGCCAACGTGCTCGCGCTCGGGGCGACGCTCGTCAACACAGAGCAGGCCCTTTCGATCGTCGATACCTTTCTCGATACACCGATGCGCGAAGCTCGCTACATCAGGCGACTGGCGAAGATTCGCGACCTGGAACGTCGTCCGCGCGATTGATGGGACCTGTTGATCTCGAGCGTCTGATTCAGATCATCGTCGAGGAGATGGCGGCTGCCGGTGGCGGCCGTGCTCCCGTCCGGTGTTCCTGTCACTCGGTCCTGTACGAGTGCTGCCCCAGTCGCGTGGCCCCGGTCGTCGAAGCGGGCGCGACCCGGCTCGGTCTTCACGCGGTGGGTGGTGGGGCTGGCAGCGTGGCGGGGATGATTGATCACACGCTGCTGAAGCCGGACGCGACGAAGCGCGAGATCGAGACGCTGTGTCGTGAGGCGAAGGAATTCGGGTTCGCGAGCGTTTGCGTCAACCCCACCTGGGTGCCCACCTGCGCACGGCTCGTCCGCGGCAGCTCCGTCGCGGTTTGTTCCGTCGTCGGCTTTCCACTGGGTGCGACGACAGCCGACACGAAGCAGTATGAGACACGACGGGCGATCTTCGACGGCGCGCGCGAGATCGACATGGTCATCAACGTCGGCGCCCTGAAGTCCGGTGACCTGCACCTCGTGGAAAGCGATATCCGCGCGGTGACCTCGGCCTGCCGCGAGACGAACGTGCTGAGCAAGGTGATCATCGAGACCGCGCTCTTGACCGATGAAGAGAAGGTCACGGCGTGCACGCTGGCAAAGGCCGCGGCGGCGGACTTCGTGAAAACGTCAACCGGCTTCGGTCCAGGCGGAGCGACCGCCGAGGATGTCGCGTTGATGCGGCGCATCGTCGGCGAGGACATGGGCATCAAGGCGTCCGGGGGAGTGCGCACGCTCGAAGGAGTCAAGGCGATGGTGGCCGCTGGCGCGACGCGCATCGGTGCCAGCGCCGGCGTGCGGATCGTTCAGCAATCGCGAGGGCAGCAGCCGGCTGAGGCTGCGAAGGGGTACTAGCGATGGCGAAGCACATGTGTCGGACACGTTGGCTGCTGACGGCGGCGGCACTCGCGCTCGTCGTTGTCGATGTCGGCGTGCAGTCGCCGGCGGCGACACTGGCGCCGACCGGAACCTTGCGTGCCGTGTTTCTCGGCGGCAACCCCGTGCAGGGGCGCATCGATCCGAAGACTGGCGAGGCCACGGGCACCGTGCCCGATCTCACACGGGAACTGGCGAAGCGACTCGGGGTTCCCGTGTCGATCGTGTCTGCACCGAACGCGGGCGCTGTGATTGGAGCGTTGAGCGGCGGCATGGCGGACATCGGATTTCTGGCATACGACGCCGAGCGCGGTCGCGAGGTGGACTTTGGCCCGGCGTTCGTCGTGATGGCGAACAGCTATCTCGTAAAGGCGACGTCATCGATCAAAGCGAGCGCGGATGTCGATCGCGAGGGAGTCACTGTCGCCGCTGTGAAGGGACAGACGCAGGAACACTTCGTCAGCGCCACGATGCAACGCGCGCGCGTCCGGGTTCTCGACGTCATGCCTCCGCAATCCGAGGTCGACACGCTCCTGACCAGTGGCGACGTGCATGCATTCGCCATCAATCGGCAGCGCGCGCTCGAGGCTGAATCGGCTGCTGCCGGAAGACTTCGCACACTTCCCGACAGCTTCCTCGACGTCGATCAGTGCTTCGTTGTCGCCAAGGGCAACGCGAACCGCCTGGCGGCGATCGAGCAGTTCGTCGGTGAGATGCGCGCGTCCGGCTTCATCAAGCAGTCGATCGATCGCGCGAAGCTGGTTGGCGTGAGCGTCGCCCCCGTCAGGAAGAGGTAGTGCGCCGACTCGCGCTGATACTCATGCTGACGACGGTCGCCCTTGCGTCCGGTGCGAACGCGCAGTCACTCAATCCCGGACCGCCCGGGCCGTTCGTGTTCGACCTCCGAGGCGCGACGAGCAACTTGCCGAGCGATGTGGCGCTGTTCCCCGGTCTGAGCGCCGACGCTACTGTGCCGGCGCGCGGCTTTGGTGGCAGCGTCGGCGGTCACTTCTATCCGTTTCAGATTGGCCCGGGGCGCCTCGGCGTTGGTGTCGACGCACTCATGGTGCGTGGCACGACTGCGGACGCGAGCTCCTTGCTGACGTCGGTGGCCCCTCAGATCTCGATGAACTTCGGGACTACGAACGGATGGAGCACGCTGAGCGCCGGGATCGGCGTCACGCGCATCAGCGCCGATCCTGGAGACGTGTCGGAGAGTGTGCGCTCTTTCAACTGGGGTGGTGGCGCGCGCTGGTTCATCAACCCGCACTTCGGCGTCGGCTTCGATCTCCGCGTTCACCACCTTGCGGCAGGAGACCTCCTGCCAAAGCAAACGGCGATTTCGATTGCGGCTGGTATGTCGCTGAAGTGAAGGCTGGCCTGCCAACCGTAGCTCGTTCAGGAAGGATTGAGCCCACCGCCGCGCTTCTCGCTATGGTGGGCAACCTTCGCCTGAACCACGAGCGAAGATTGGAGCGGGAGACGGGGATCGAACCCGCGACATCGAGCTTGGGAAGCTCGCGTTCTACCGCTGAACTACTCCCGCTTTAAGTGACTTCATTGTAATTCCGAATGCAAAATGCGAAACGCAAGGATGTGCGCATTCTGAATTCTGCATTCTGAATTACCCGCGAATGACCTCAAGGACTTCGTCCCGTTTACGCTCCATCAGTTCAGGTGTCGTCGCCTCGAGGTTCAGGCGTAGCAGTGGCTCCGTATTCGATCCGCGCACGTTGAAGTGCCAATCCGGGTAATCCACGGACACCCCGTCGAGCCGCGCCAGTGTTGCGTCCTTGAAGTGCGTCTCGATCGCCGCCAGCCTCTTTGGTACTTCTTCGATGCTCTTCAGTTTCGTGTTGATCTCGCCTGAGATGAAATAGCGCTCGCGATACGGCCGCAGCAGCTCGCGCAGCGACTGGTTCTTCTTGGACATCAGCTCGAGGATGAGCATCGCCGGGATGAAGCCGTTGTCCGCGTAATAGAAGTCGCGGAAGTAGTAGTGCCCGGTGACTTCGCCTGCGAAGATGCCGTCCTCCTTGCGCATGCGCTGCTTGATGAACGCGTGACCGACGCGCTTCATCAGCGCCGTGCCGCCATGGCGCGCGACGGTATCGCGAACCGCGTGGCTGGCGCGCAGATCGTAGATGACAGTTGCGCCTGGATGTTTCAGCAGGAACGCCTCGGCCAGGAGCGCGGTCACGAAATCGCCGGAGATGAACTCGCCGCTGCCGTCGATGAAGAAACAGCGATCGGCGTCGCCATCCCACGCGATGCCGATGTCGGCATTCTGCTTCACCACTTCCGCCGTGATGTCTCGACGGTTCTCCTCGATCAGCGGATTGGCCTCGTGGTTGGGAAACGTGCCGTCAACCTCGAAGCACAACCTCGTGGTGCGGCAGGGCAGCCGGTCGAAGAGGAGTGGCGCCACGCGTCCGGCCATGCCGCTGCCCGCGTCCAGGACGACGTTGAACGGCTTGATGATCGAGGGATCGATGAACGACATCACCTTCTCGACGTAGCCGGGCAGCACATCGCGGCTCGTCAGGCCGCCGCGCGTTGCCACTGCCGCCGGCAGGCGATCGTTGGCAATCATGTCGCGAATGTCGCCGATGCCCGCATCGCCGCTGAGCGGCAGCGCCTCGGAGCGCACCATCTTGACGCCGTTGTACTGCTTCGGGTTGTGCGATGCGGTGATCTGCGCGCCGCCCTCGAGGTTGTCGGTGACGACCGCGTAGTAGAGCACGTCGGTGGGGAGCATGCCGTAATCGACGACCGACGCTCCCTGCTCGCGCGCACCCTCGATGAACGCGGCAGCCAGCGCTGGCGACGAGACGCGCATGTCGCGTGACACGGCGATGCGCGACGCC
>Ga0247825_10001648_pt1 | contig 14710 bp, 18 predicted proteins | sample 13C_Vanillin_Day_FD_194413 | JGI IMG/M metagenome (GOLD analysis project Ga0247825, IMG submission 194413) | Soil microbial communities from agricultural site in Penn Yan, New York, United States - 13C_Vanillin_Day48 | ecosystem: Environmental > Terrestrial > Soil > Agricultural land | place... | reverse complement strand
GGACCTCGCGCTACGAGATGGAAGCGCGAGGTCCTCTGCGCCTCACCGACTTCCACCGTTAGCCAGCCCGAGTCCAGTACGATGCGCTCGTAGTCGGCGGCGCGCCTTGCGTAAAGCACGTACGCGGCACCGAGCAGCAGCACCTCCAGACCCGCGAATGGCAGCACCAGCCAGGCACCGGCCGTCGCGAAACCCGCGCCGATCGCGACCACAACGAACGCCAGCGCCGCGAACACGCCGGCAAGTCCAGCCGGAGAAATCGAGCAGTTGCGCTTGAGGGTCAGGCTGAAGCCGGCATTCCCATCGCGGAACGGCAACTCGCGCGCCGGTTCTCGAGGGCTGCTGAACAAGCCTGCAAAAATATCACAGTTGAACGCGGGCCCTCAAGAAATGTTCTTGAATACACGCACTGTTTTGACATCCGGTTGGGGCGCCGGCCGCTGCCATGCATGGCCGTAGACGATCTCGTAGGTGGCTTTCGGGCGCTCGCCCAATGCGCGACGCAGCCGCTCGGCGAAGCCGCGGCCGGCGAGCCCGCGCGGCCGGTCGGCGCGCGCGCTGGTCTGACCGCTGCCGCGCAGATCCCCGAGCAGCGTGTCGGCATCCTGATACTCGAAGGTGATGAGCTCCATGTCCATCACCGGCGCCGCAAGACCGACCGCGAGCAGCATGTCGCCCAGGTCGTGCATGTCGATGAACCGGTGCACGCGGCCTTCGCCCGCCGCCGCGCGCAGCTCCTTCAGGGAATCCGGGCCGAGCGTGCTGAACATGAGCAGCCCGTCCGGCCGCAATACCCGCCGGAACTCGCGCAACGCCGGCAGGGGGTCGGACAGCCAATGCAGGGTCATGTTCGACCAGACGAGGTCCACGGCTGCATCAGCGAGCGGAAGCCTTTCCACGTCCGCACAAACCGCCAGCCGCGTCCCGGCGGCAAGCCATCCAAAGAACCTCGGCCGGGCCAGCATGGCGCGCGAAAAATCCAGCGCGATCGCGGTTGCCTTGGGGTAGCGCTTGCGCAACTCGCCGCGGGGCGGGCCGCTGCCCGCATCGAGGATGCGCCGCGGCTGCAGGCGGATGTAGTCGAGGCGCGCCAGCATGCGCGCGGCCACTTCGCCTTCGAGCCGGGAGGACCTGGGATAGGTGCCTGCGGCGCGCTCGAAGCGGCGGCGAGCCGCGCGGCGGTCAATCGCGGCCGAGCGCGCGTTCAATGGCCGCCGCGACCGCGAGGGTATGGCGGTCGGCGCCCGCCAGCCCGCACACCATGAGCCCGACCGGCGCGCCGCCGGGCTCGTGGCATGGGAGCGAAGCCGCGCAGCCATCGAGGAAGTTGATCAGGCCGTTGTTGCGCAGGATGCGCACGTTCCAGCGGAAATAGTCTTCGTCGGAGGCGTCGGCCTGCGCGATGGTCGGTGCCACGCACGGCACCGTGGGCATGAGGATCGCGTCGAACCCCGCGCACAGCGCTTCCGTGTCGCGGATGAACTCGGCTCGCAAGTCGCCGAGCGTCAGGTAGTCGGACGCGGTGATGCTCTTGCCCAGGAGAATGCGCTTGCCTACGCGCGGATCGTATTCGCCGATGCGCGCTTCGGCTGCGCGGTGGATGTGGTAGGCCTCCGCGCCCGCGTAGCCGCCGCCCCTGAAGTACTCGCCCTGGCGGTCGAACTGCGGCACGGGCTTCTCGCTTATCAGCGCCCCCGCCTTCGACAGTGTTGAAATCGAACGGTCAAAGCTGGCTGCGACCTCCCTGTCGAGATCTTCGAGAGCCGAGGAGCGTGGGAGCAGCAGCCGCAAGCCTCGCGCCTCGAGGCGCGGCAGATCGGCGAGCGGCTCGGCGGCGACAATCGCGTCGTAAGCTGCACAGCAGGCGACGGAATTGGCGAGCGGCCCCACCGAGTCCAGCGTGAACGACAGCGGAAACGCGCCTTCGCGCGGCACGCGCCGCGCCGTGGGCTTCCAGCCGGTCACGCCGCAGAGCGCCGCCGGCCCTCGGATCGAGCCGCGCGTATCGGACCCGAGCGACATCACCGCCATGGCGTCGGCCTGCGCCACCGCGGCACCCGAGGACGAGCCGCCCGGAACGCGGCCGGTGCCACGGTCGTAGGGGTTCTTCGGGGTGCCGTAGTGGGGGTTGAGACCGACGCCGCCAAAGGCGAACTCGACCATGTTGGTGCGGCCGATGAACACCGCGCCGGCCGCCCTCAGCCGTGCCACCGCAGGTGCGTCCTGCTTTGCTTTTGGAGAGGTGCTCCTGACCCGGGAGCCAGCGAGCGTGACTTCGCCGGCGACATCAAAAAGATCCTTCAGCGAGACCGGCAGCCCGTCGACGACTGAGCGGCGCACCCCGAGCTTGCGCAGCCGGTCCGAATGCTCGGCGTCGGCGCGCGCCGCCTCGGCATGGACCTTGAGGAATGCCCGCGCGCCCTCGCCGGCGCGATCATTGATGCGCGCGAGCGCCTGCTCCACCAGCTCGCGGCTCGAGGTGCGGCCGGCGTCGAGGTCGCGGCCTAGCTGCGCTACAGTCCACATGCGGAAAAGATAGCATGCGCGATTTCCTCGCGAACCTCCTTTTCGGCGGCACCTGCTTCCTGTGCCGCGGCAGTTCGCGGCAGCTCCTGTGCGAGCCCTGCCGCGCCGAGCTGCCGGGTCTCGCCGCGGAGCTCTGCCCGCGCTGCGCGCTGCCCGCGCCCGGCGCCGCGGTGTGCGGCCGCTGCCTCGCCGAGCCGCCTGCGTACGACGCGACCACCGCGGCGCTGGTGTACGACTTCCCGGCCGACGCGCTGGTGCATGCGCTCAAGTTCCGCGGCGAGCTCGCCCTCGCGCCGTTCCTTGGAGCGATGCTGTCGGCCAAAGTCTCCCTCTTTGCGGTGGACCGGGTCATTCCGGTTCCGCTTTCTTCCGCCCGGCTGCGCAGGCGGGGCTACAACCAGTCGGTGGAAATCGCGCGCCATGTGGCTCGGGGAAAGCTCGACGTCGATGCTTGCGTGCGGCAACGCGATGGCGCGCCGCAGATGGAGCTTCCGTGGGACGAGCGCCGCGGCAACGTGCGCGGCGCCTTCTCCTGCCGCAGCCCGCTCGGCGGCGCCACCGTGGCGGTGATCGACGACGTCATGACCACCGGCGCGACGCTCGACGAGATGGCGCAGACGCTCAAGCGCGCCGGCGCGGCGCGCGTTGTGAACTGGGTCGTCGCGCGAACGCTGCCGCCGTCCTGATGTTCGACATCGTCCTCGTGGAGCCGCAGATCCCGCCCAACGCCGGCAATGTCATTCGCCTGGCGGCGAACACGGGCTGCAGGCTTCATCTGGTCGGGCCGCTCGGCTTCTCGATGGAGGACCGGCAGCTCAGGCGCGCAGGGCTCGACTACCACGAGCTCGCGAACCTGCGTACCCACGCCGGCTGGCCCTCATGCCGAAATGCATTGCCGGGAAGGCGCATGTTCGCCTTCACCACGAAGGCGACGAAGCTCTACACGGAGGTCGCGTACGCGGCCGATGACGTTCTGGTCTTCGGCGCGGAGACACGCGGCCTGCCCGAGCCGGTTCTCTGCGAATTCCAAAGTGAAACGAGGCTCGGGCTGCCGATGCATGCCGGCAACCGCAGCATCAATCTCTCCAACGCGGTCGCGGTGGTGGTGTTCGAGGCCTGGCGCCAGCTTGCATTCAGAGGGAGCGCCTGAGCCGCATCCCGACGCTGCCGCCGAGCCTGCCGCGCAGGGGCAACGGCTTCTCGCGCCGGCTGGGGCTCTGGGTGCTCACGGCGGCGCGCTGGGACATCGAGGGCGAGATCCCGGACCGTCCGAAGCTCATCGCGATCGTCGCGCCGCATACGTCGAACTGGGACTTCGTCCTGGGCATTGCGGCGGTGTGCGCGCTGGGCCTGTCGGTGCGATTCCTCGGCAAGCACACGCTTTTCCGCCCCCCGCTCGGCTGGCTGATGCGCTGGTTCGGCGGCACGCCGGTCATACGTGAAGCGCCCCAGGGCGCGGTGGCGCAGGCGGTCAGCGTGATCCAGAGCGAGCCGGCAGTGGTCCTCGGCATCGCTCCGGCCGGAACGCGCACGGCCGAGACGCCCTGGCGCAGCGGCTTCTATCACATCGCGCATGCCGCGAAAGTGCCGATCCTGCCGGTCGCCTTCGACGGCGCGCGTCGCGCGATTCGCCTCTTCGCGCCGCTCGAGACGAGCGGTGACTACGAGGCGGACCTCACGCGGCTGATGGCGCTCTATGAAGGGATTCGCGGGGTCAGGTACTGAGCTAGCGCTCCTGCTTCGGGTCGCGCGAGAGCAGCAGCTCGACGGCCTTTGCCGGCGCGAGCCGCTGGTCGAGCACGGCGTTGACCGCGTCGCTCACGGGCATGTCCACCGCCTTCGCTCTGGCAAGGCGCGCCACCTCCTTTGCCGAGCGCACGCCCTCGGCGACGTGGCCGAGGTGCGCGAGGATGTCCGCGAGCGAGCGCCCCTGCGCGAGCTCGAGGCCCACGCGCCGGTTGCGCGAGAGGTCTCCGGTGGCCGTCAGGATGAGGTCGCCGGCGCCGGCGAGGCCGAAGAACGTTTCGGGCGCACCGCCGAGCGCCGCCCCCAGGCGCGCCATTTCCGCGAGCCCGCGCGTGAGGAGCGCGGCGCGCGCGTTGAAGCCGAGCCCCAGGCCGTCCGAAATCCCGGCCGCGATCGCGAGGACGTTCTTGACTGCGCCCGCGACCTCCACGCCCACGAGATCGGTGCTGTAGTAGATGCGCATGCGCCCGCCGTGGAGCATCGCTGCGGCTTCGCGTGCGAAGGCGGCGTCTTTCGAGGCGAGCGTGAGCGCGCACGGCAGACCGCGCGCCACCTCGGCCGCGAAGGAAGGACCCGACAGCGCCCCGCAACGCGCCTGCGCGCCCATGGTCTGCGCCGCGATCTCGTGCGGCAGCAGGCCGCTGCCCTCCTCGAAGCCCTTGCACAGCCACACCAGTGGAAGCTTCACCTTCGACAGCACTTCGCGCAGCCCGGCCACCGGCGTGGCGGCGAGCACGAGCGCGGCCTTTTGCAGGACGACCGGAAGCTCGGCCGAGACTCTTACTTGCCCCGGCAATTCGATGCCGGGAAGGTAGCGCTCGTTACGGCGCGAGCTCGAAATCGTGGTGGCCTGCGCCGGGTCGCGCGCCCAGAGCGCCACCTCCAGGCGCGCGGACAAAACGGCTGCGATCGCAGTGCCCCAGGCGCCGGCCCCGAGCACGGCGACGCGGGTCACCGGGCGAGTTCGATCTTGGGTTCGGTCCCGCCGCGCGCCTGGCCCTGCTGCAGGCGTTGCGTGTAGAGCGCCTCGAACGACACGGGGCTCAGCAGCACCGGCGGAAAGCCGCCGCGGCCGATGAGGTCCGAGATGGTTTCGCGCAGGTACGGGAAGAGGATCGTCGGGCAGCCGATGCCGAGCAGCGCGTCGAGCTCCTGCGCGGGGACGTTGCGCACGGAAAAGATCCCGGCCTGCACGGCTTCGGCGAGGAAGAGCGTGCGCTCGCCGGCCTTGGCGGTCACCGTGGCGGTGACGCTCGCCTCGTAGTAGCCGTCGGCGAACGGGGCGGCCTGGGTGTGCAGCTGCACCTCGAGCTGCGGCTGCACCTGCTGCGTGAACACCTGCGGCGCGCCCGGAATCTCGAGCGAAAGGTCCTTCACGTAGATCTTCTCGATCTGGAAGCTGGGCTGGTCGGCCGTGCTGGGCTGTTGGGGCTGGGTGTCCGCCATTAGGAGGTTCTCAGGAGTGAATCGAGCTCGCCCGCGCGCTCCAGCTCATAGAGATCGTCGCAGCCGCCGACGTGGCGGCCGCCGATCCAGATCTGCGGCACGGTGCGCCGGCCGCTTTTCTGCATCATCTCCGCGCGCCGCGCCGGCTCGAGATCGACGCGGATCTTCTCCACCGCCGCGCCCTTCTGCTGCAGCAGCCGGTCGGCGGACTGACAGTAGGGGCACGAGGCGGTCAGGTACATCAGCACTTTCGCCATGTCACTTTTCCAGCGGCAGCCCGGCCTGCCGCCACGCCCCCAGGCCGCCCGAGAGGCTCACGACACTGTTGAAGCCCTGGCCGCGCAAGGCGCTCGCCGCTTTGGCGGAGCGATTGCCGTCGTCGCAGTAGACGATCACGGGCTTCTGCTTGCGCTTGGCAGCAATTTCCGAGCCGGCGGCGTCGATGCGCGAAAGCGGCACGTTCTTCGCGCCGAGGATGTGGCCGGCGCCGAACTCGCCGGGATCGCGCACGTCGAGGACGAGCGCGTCTTCGCGGTTGATGAGCTGCGTCGCCTGCGCGGCGCTCACCGCCGGACCGCCGCCGGCGCGGCGCACGTAGGGCCACAGGAGCATCGCACCCGATGCGAACGCGACCGCGATGAGGAGGAGGTTTTCCTGGATGAATTTCACTGGGGGCCGGACATTATAATTCAGCGCCATGCACAAGCTCGTGCTCCTGCGCCACGGCGAGTCGCAGTGGAACCGCGAGAATCGCTTCACCGGCTGGGTGGACGTGGACCTCTCCCCCGTCGGCATCGAGGAGGCGCGCGAGGCCGGGCGCGTGCTCAAGCGGGAAGGCTTTCGCTTCGATGTCGCCTTTACCTCGGTGCTGAAGCGCGCGATCCGCACGCTGTGGATCGCGCTCGACGAGCTCGACCAGATGTGGCTACCGGAAGAGAAGCACTGGCGCCTGAACGAGCGGCACTACGGTGCGCTGCAGGGCCTCAACAAGGCCGAGATGGCGGCGAAGCACGGCGAGCAGCAGGTGCTCATCTGGCGCCGCAGCTACGACATTGCGCCGCCGCTTCTCGCACCGGAGGACGAGCGCTACGAGGGCACGGATCCGCGCTATGCCGGCGTCGAGGTGCCGCGCAGCGAGTCCCTGAAGGACACCGTGGCGCGCGTGCTTCCGTACTGGAACAGCACCATCGCGCCTGAGATCCGCTCCGGCAAGCGCGTGCTGATCGCGGCGCACGGCAACTCGCTGCGTGCGCTCATCAAGCACCTCGACAATGTCGGCGAGGCGGAGCTCGTCGGCCTGAACGTGCCCACCGGCGTGCCCCTGGTGTACGAGCTCGACACCGACTTGAAGCCCATCGGGCACTGCTATCTGGGCGACCAGGCCGCGATTGCAAGGCGCATCGCCGCCGTCTCGGCGCAAGGGAAGGCCAGGCTCTGACGCGGGTTCTTCTTCTTTCGGCGCTGTTCTGCGCAACCGCCGCTCTCGCGGCAACGAAAGAAGAGGATCTGAAAGCCCTGCGAGGCCGGATCGAGGCGCTGACCCGCGAGCTCGACAAGAAGGAGGAGGTTCGCAAGGAGGCGCGCGACGCCCTGCGCGACTCGGAGCGCGCGATTTCCGCCGCCAACCGCGCGCTGCGTGGTCTCCAGGCAGAAAGTCAAAAAGTGTCAGGCGAGGCGACGGCGATCACCGCGCGGCGAAAGCTCGCCGAGCACCGGCTCGCCCAGCGCGAGGAGGCGGCAGGCCGCATGCTCGCGGCGCTGCAGGCGGGCGGTGCGCCGGATGCGCTGCGCGTCGCTCTTTCCGGCGACGATCCCGCGACGATGGCGCGCAACCTCCACTACGCGAGCTATGTCGCACGGGCCTCGGCCTCGATGCTGGCCGACTTCCGCGCGGCGCTCGCCGAGGTCGAGCGCCTGGCGCAGGAGGCGCAGGCCCGGCGCGGGCGCCTCGATGCGCTGCGCTCGGCGAGCCGCGCCGACCGTGAGAAAATCCTCGCCGAGCGCCGCGAGCGGCATCGCACGCTCGAGCGGGTGGCCGGCGAAATCCGCAAGAGTCGCAAGGAAATCAAGGTACTGCGTGCAGACGAGGCCCGGCTCGGGCGCCTCGTGGAAGGCCTTTCCCAGCTGCTGCAGCCACGCGCGAGAAAAGAGCCCTTCTCGAAACTCCGGGGCCGCCTTAGCTTGCCGGTACGCGGGGAACTGACCCGCCGGTTCGGCGCTCAAAGGGGGGCGGCGGGAATGGAAGCGAAAGGCGTCTTCATCCGCGCACCCGAAGGGCAACCGGTCCGGGCCATCGCCGGCGGCCAGGTGGTGTACGCGGAGTGGATGCGGGGATTCGGAAACCTGCTGATCCTCGACCACGGCGAAGCCTACCTGTCCATCTACGCGAACAACGAGTCGCTGCTCAAGCAGGTGGGCGACATCGTCGCTGTCGGAGAGGCCGTTGCGACCACGGGGGCGAGCGGGGGCAATGAGGAAACCGGGCTATACTTTGAAATGCGGCATCTTGGCCGCGCCTTTGACCCGCTCAGGTGGGTCAAGCTGAAATAAGCGATCGAAGACACCATGAAATCAAGGCTTCGCAACCTCGGACTCATCGCGTTGGGCGCCGTTGCAGGCGTGCTCGTCAGCCTGAACTTCCAGGCCGTGGCCGACCGCGCCACGCGCACCACGCTGCCCATCGAGGAGCTGCGCTCGTTCACCGAGGTGTTCGGCGCGATCAAGACCAACTACGTCGAGCCGGTCGAGGACAAGCGGCTCATCACCGAGGCCATCAACGGCATGCTGACCGGCCTTGACCCGCACTCGGCATACCTCGACCAGGAAGCCTTCAAGGAGCTGCAGGTCGGAACCCAGGGCCAGTTCGGTGGCCTGGGCATCGAGGTGGGCATGGAGGACGGCTTCGTCAAGGTGATCTCGCCGATCGAGGACACCCCCGCGTTCAAGGCCGGGATCAAGCCGAACGACCTCATCATCAAGCTGGACGACACCCCGGTGAAGGGGCTGTCGCTCAACGACGCCGTGAAGCGCATGCGCGGCAAGCCGAATACCACCATCACGCTCACGATCTCGCGCAAGGGCGAGAGCGCACCGATCGTGGTGACGCTCACCCGGGCGGTCATCCGGGTGCAAAGCGTGAAGTCGAAGGTCATCGAGCCCGGCTACGGCTGGGTGCGCGTGTCGCAATTCCAGGAAGCGACCGCCGAGCACCTGGTGAAGCACCTCCAACAGATGTTCAAGGAAAACCCCGGCTTGAAGGGCCTGGTGCTCGACCTGCGCAACGACCCGGGCGGGCTGCTCCACGGCGCCGTCGCCATCTCGTCGGCCTTCCTGCCGGCGAAGACGCTGGTCGTGTCGACCGACGGGCGCGCCGAAGACGCGAAGAAGAAGTTCTACGCGAGTCCCGAGGACTACGCCCGCGGCAGCCGCGGCGAGGACGTGCTGAGGGCGCTGCCGCAGGCCGTGAAGACCATCCCGATGGTGGTGCTGGTGAACGGCGGCTCCGCGTCGGCCTCCGAGATCGTCGCCGGCGCGCTGCAGGACCACAAGCGCGCGGCGGTCATCGGCACGCAGACCTTCGGCAAGGGCTCGGTGCAGACCATCATGCCGCTGGGCAACAACACCGCCATCAAGCTCACCACCGCGCGCTACTACACGCCCGGCGGCCGCTCGATCCAGGCCCTCGGCATCAAGCCCGACATCTTGGTCGAGGATCCGACCGACACGATGACCCGCGTGCGCGAAGCCGACCTGACGCGCCACCTGAACAACGGCCAGACGAAGTCCGAGGAACCCAAGTCCGACGCGAAGAAGCCCGATGAGAAGAAGGACGGCTCCTCGGCAGCGCCGAAGATCAAGCCTCAGGCGCCGATATCGCCTGCCGAAATGAAGCCGGTCGAGCTCGGCTCGAAGGAAGACTTCCAGCTCCAGCAGGCCATCGCGCACCTCAAGGGCGAGCCGGTCAAGTCGGTTTCGCCGACCGTCGCACAAAACAAGACGAACTGAACGCTGCCGCGGTAACGCGGCGTGGACGATCAACAACTTCTCCGCTACAGCCGCCATATCCTTCTTCCCGAGATCGGGATCGAGGGGCAGGAGCGGCTGCGCAAAGCGGCTGCATTAGTCGTCGGCGCCGGCGGCCTGGGCTCGCCGGCCGCGCTCTATCTCACGGCGGCGGGCGTCGGCCGCCTGACGATCGCGGACTCCGACGAGGTCGACCTCACCAACCTGCAGCGGCAGATCCTGTACCGCACCGAGTCGATCGGCGCGCGCAAGGTCGAGGCGGCGCGCACCGCCCTGCTTTCGATCAACCCTGAAGTCGAAGTCGTCGGGCTCGACAGGCGCGTCGAGGCCAAGGACCTGGCAAGCCTGGTCGCCCAGGCCGACGTCGTGCTCGACTGCTCCGACAACTTTCCCACGCGCCACGCCCTCAACCGGGCCTGCGTGGCGCACGCGAAGCCCCTCGTCTCCGGGGCGGCCATCCGCTTCGACGCGCAGCTCATGGTGTTCGATCTGAGGCGCGCCGAGGCGCCCTGCTACGCCTGCCTTTTTCCGGAGGAGGGCGAGATCGAGGAGGTCCCGTGCTCGGTCATGGGCGTCTTCGCTCCGCTCACCGGCGTCATCGGCGCGATGCAGGCCGCCGAGGCGATCAAGCTCCTCGCTGGAGTCGGAGAGTCGTTGAGCGGCCGCCTGCTGATGTTCGACGCGAAGGCCGCCGAATGGCGCTCGGTCCGGGTCAAGAAGGACTCCTCCTGCAAGGCCTGCGGGACCCGTCGCTGATTGTTGTTGTAACTAGGACAGAAGATAGCGCCGCTGCGCGCTGAAGCTCTCGGCGGGCTTCCGCGCGAAGCCGCTCTTCGCGTACTGGTGCAGGCAGCCGATCGAGTAGCGCAGCAGCGTGGCCGCCCGGCCCGCGGCATCGCCGTCGGAGGCGACGCGCAGCGCCTGCTTGAGGGTGGATTCGAAGCGGTCGAAGAACTGGTTCATGCGCGTCTGCAGGCGCTCGTGCTCGCCCACCAGCGCATCCCCGGTCATGACGCGCACCATGCCCGGGTTCTTCTCGGCGAAGGCGAGCAGCATCTCCACCAGCTCGCCCGCCTGACGCAGGCCGTCGGCTTCGGTCTGGGTGATGCGGTTGGCGAGCGTGAACACCGAGCTCTCGATGAATTCGATCAACCCCTCGTACATCTGCGCCTTGGATGCGAAATGCCGGTACAGCGCCGCCTCCGAGACATCCAGGCGCTCGGCCAGCGCCGCGGTGGTGATGCGCTCCCACTTCGGCGCCTCGAGCATCTGCGCGAGAGCCTTCAGGATTTCCAGCCGGCGTTCGCCTTTGGCACGGGGCATGGCAGCGCAGCGGATTCTATGCTCAGCCGTAGCGGAAGACTAGGCGCGGCAGCTCGAGTACCGTGCTTACGCGCAGATCCACGTACGGCACGCGCCGTTTCGCATTGCTCACCCAGACCGTCGACATGCCGAGCCGGTGCGCGGTGCGCAGGTTGTCGAGAACGTCGTCGACGAACGCGCAGCGGTGCGGATCGAGGTTGTGCTTGCGCAGCAGCATGCGAAAGCCGTGCAGGGCGGGCTTGCCGCGGTAGCGCGCGTCCTCGATCGAATAGACCGCGTCGAAATACCGCGCGAGCCCGATTGCGCGCAGCACGCCTGCGACATAATGGCGCGGAGCGTTGGAGAGCACGAGCTTCATCCCGCCCAGGCTGGCGAGCGCATGCTTGAGCGCGTTCTCGCGCACCACGAGCTCGGCGAGCTCCGGAAAGACGTGCGTCTCGGCGAGGAAGCGCCGCGGATGGATGCCGTGGTGGCGCATGAGGCCGTTCAGCGTGGTGCCGTAGCGCAGCCAGAAGTCCTGGCGCATGCGGTTGGCGCCCTCCTCGTCGACGCCGAACTCGCGCCGCAGAAACGCGTTGATCTGGTCGTGCATCGCCGGGAAGATCCGCGCCGTCGCATCGTGCAGCGTGTTGTCGAGATCGAAGATCCACACCCGCCGCGACGCAGCCAGGCGTGCGATGCGCACTACTTGCTTTTGATGAGAGTCCCGACCCCCTGGTCGGTGAGCACTTCCAGCAGGAGCGCGTTGGGCACGCGCCCGTCGATGATGTGCACGCTCTTCACGCCGTTGCGTGCGGCGTCCAGCGCCGAGCCGATCTTGGGCAGCATGCCGCCCGACACGACCCCCTTCGCGACCAGATCGTCGATGCGACGCGGCGTGAGGCCGGTCAGGAGCTTGCCGTCCTTGTCCAGCACCCCCGGGGTATTGGTGAGCACCACCAGCTTCTCGGCGTGCAGCACCTCGGCGAGCTTGCCGGCGACGAGGTCGGCGTTGATGTTGTAGGTCGTGCCGTCGGCGCCGGTCGCGATCGGCGCCACCACGGGGATGAAGCCGCCCTGCTCGAGGGTGCCGATGACCGCGGCGTCGATCGACTCGATCTCGCCGACCTGGCCGATGTCGACCTTGCCGTTCTCCTTCGAGGGCAGGAGCATCTTGCGCGCGCGGATCAGCGCGCCGTCCTGGCCGGTCAGGCCCACCGCCTTGCCGCCGGCCTGGTTGATGAGCTCGACCACCTCCTTGTTCACCTGCCCGCCGAGCACCATCTCCACCACGTCCATGGTCTCGCGGTCGGTCACGCGCATGCCCTGGACGAACTCGCCCTTCTTGCCCAGGCGCGTGAGCATCTCCTCGATCTGGGGTCCGCCGCCGTGCACGACCACCGGGTTCATGCCGACCAGCTTGAGCAGCACCACGTCGCGCGCGAATCCCGCCTTGAGGGCCTCGTCGGTCATGGCGTTGCCGCCGAACTTCACCACGATGGTCTTGCCGTGGAAGCGCTGGATGTAAGGCAGCGCCTCATGCAGAATCCGCGCCTTTTCGGCGGCCTGCGGACTGTGGTTGAAGGGCGCGTTCATCGCTTCTCGCGCCGATTCTACAAACAAAAAGGGCCAGGGATGACCCTGGCCCTCCTCGGTGTTGCGGAAAAACCTACTGGATCGTGATCTGCTTGCGCTGCGCCTCGGCCTTCTTGGGCAGCGTCAGCTCGAGCACGCCGTCCTTGAAGCTGGCCTGCGCCTTGGAGTCTTCCACTTCCTGCGGCAGCGTGAAGCTGCGAGTGACCTTGCCGTAGACGCGCTCGCTGTGCAGCGTACGCTCGTCCTTCGACGCTTCCTTCTCGCGCTTGACCTCTGCTTCGATGGTCACCTGCGGTCCATCGATGGCCACGTGGATGTCTTCCTTCCTGACGCCGGGCAGCTCCGCCGTCACAAGATAGGCGCCATTCTTTTCGGACACGTCGACCTTGGCGCGGGGAAGCTGGGCGCCTGCGTCGCGGCCTTCGAAGCCGAGCGGCCGTACCAGGAAGCCCTTGAACAGATCGTCGACCAGCTCGTTGAAGTAATCGCCGCGCGGGTCGTACCGGGATACATTTGCCATCTGAGTCTCCTTTTCCTTGAGCCTGTGCCCTGGAGATAGGGGTGGCGCCGGACTTTTCAAGCCCCCCGGATAGAGTGCTTATCAAAAAGAACTGCCGGGCCTGCCTGGAAGAGAAGCTCAGAGAACAAAGCGCGCCAGATCCTCGTTCTTAGAGAGCTCCGCCAGGCGCGCGTCGACGTAGGCCGCGTCGATCGCCACCGTGGCGGGGCCGCGCTTGCCGGCATCGAAGGAGATCTCCTCGAGCAGCTTCTCGAGCACGGTGTACAGGCGGCGTGCGCCGATGTTCTCGGTGGACTCGTTCACCTGGAAGGCGATCTCGGCGAGGCGGCGGATGGCCTCGGGGCGGAACTCGAGCGTCACGCCCTCGGTGCCGAGCAGGGCCTGGTACTGCTTCACCTGGCTTGCGTCCGTGGACACGAGGATGCGCTCGAAGTCGTCGATCGACAGCGAGTCCAGCTCGACCCGGATGGGAAACCGGCCTTGCAGCTCGGGGATCAGGTCGGAGGGCTTGGCGAGGTGAAACGCGCCCGAGGCGATGAAGAGGATGTGGTCGGTCTTCACCATGCCGTAGCGCGTCGATACGGTGGTGCCTTCCACCAGCGGCAACAGATCGCGCTGCACGCCCTGGCGCGACACGTCCGCGCCCTGCATCTCGGAGCGGCTGGTGATCTTGTCGATCTCGTCGAGGAACACGATGCCGTTCTGCTCCGCGTTGGCCACGGCGCGCGTCTTGAGCTCGTCGTCGTTCACCAGGCGCCCCGCTTCTTCCTCGACCATGAGCTGCATCGCCTCGCGGATCTTCATGCGGCGCAGCTTCCTGCGCCCGGCTCCGAGATTCGACAGCATCCCCTGGATCTGCGAGGTGAGCTCCTCCATGCCGGGCGGGGCGAGGATTTCCATCTGCGCCTGCGCCGCCGACACCTCGATATCGATCTCCTTGTCGTCGAGCTCGCCTTCGCGCAGCCTTTTCCTGAACTTCTGGCGCGTCGCGCTTTCCTCCTCCTCGCCCTTGAACCCGACCAGCACGTCGAGGATGCGGTCCTCGGCGGCGTCCTGGGCGCGCGCGCGCACTCGCTTCACCGCCTGCTCCCGCGTCTGCTTGACGCTGATCTCCACCAGGTCTCGCACGATGGTGTCCACGTCGCGTCCCACGTAGCCCACCTCGGTGAACTTGGTCGCCTCGACCTTGATGAAGGGCGCATCGGCAAGCCGCGCGAGGCGGCGCGCGATCTCGGTCTTGCCCACCCCGGTGGGCCCGATCATCAGGATGTTCTTCGGCGTGATCTCCTGGCGCAGCGGCTCGGCCACCTGCTGCCGGCGCCAGCGGTTGCGCAGCGCAATCGCCACCGCGCGCTTCGCCCTTCCCTGCCCGACGATGAACTTGTCGAGCTCGTGCACGATCTCCTGGGGAGTCATGCCGCTCATTCCAGAACCTCTATCGTTCTTTGGTGATTTGTATAGATGCAAAGATCAGCCGCAATGGCGAGAGATTTCTCTACGATCTCGCGCGGACCGAGCTGGGTGTTCTCCAGCAGCGCCTTCGCGGCGCTC
>Ga0247825_10001647_pt1 | contig 14713 bp, 14 predicted proteins | sample 13C_Vanillin_Day_FD_194413 | JGI IMG/M metagenome (GOLD analysis project Ga0247825, IMG submission 194413) | Soil microbial communities from agricultural site in Penn Yan, New York, United States - 13C_Vanillin_Day48 | ecosystem: Environmental > Terrestrial > Soil > Agricultural land | place... | reverse complement strand
CATCGGTACATCGGGAACGATTCTCAGCCTGGGCGCGGTTGCGAGCACGATGTCGCGCGGAACACTGCCGTCCGAGCTGCGAAACCTGCAGGTCACCGCCAAGCAGATACGCCGGCTGCGGAAGACGTCGGTGCGGCTCGACCTCGAACAGCGTCTGCTGCTGCCCGGGCTCGATCCCCGGCGCGCTGACCTGATGGTGGCCGGTGCCGTGCTCGTCGATACCATCCTGCGGCGGCTGGGCGCCGACGAGCTCACGCTCTGCGATCTCGCGCTGCGTGAAGGGCTCGTGCTCGACTACGTCCGCCGGAACAAGCGGCGCATCGAGCGGGTGGACGCGATTCCCGATGTTCGCCGGCGCAGCACCATCGAGCTGGCGGAGCGCTGCAATTACGACGCGGCCCACGCCCAGCACATCGCGCGGCTTGCCCTGGCGCTGTTCGACCAGACACGATCGCTGCACGGCATGACCGACCGCGAGCGCGAGTGGCTGGAATTTGCCGCGCTGCTGCACGACATCGGCGGGCTGATCAGCTTCGTCCGCCACCACCGCCACTCCTACTACCTGATCAAGAACGGCGATCTGCGCGGGTTCCAGCCCGACGAAATCGAAGTCATTGCGCTCGTGGCCAGATACCACCGGCGCGGCACGCCGAAACGTTCTCACGACGAATACGCGGGGCTTCCGTCGTCAGTGCGGCGAGCCGTCCGGCTGCTCGCGTCGATCCTGCGCGTCGCGGAAAGCCTCGATCGCAGTCATGGCCAAGTTATTTCGAGCCTCGAGCTGCGCGACGCCGGCGAGGCGGTGACGCTGCGGATCCGGACCGCAGCGAATGCCGACGCCGAGCTCGAGTTGTGGGCGACCGCGCGCCACCTGGGACCGTTCGAGAAGCTGGTACGGAAGACGGTCAAGCTCGAACTGGCGAGCGATCAGCGCGTCGAGCGGCGCCGCCCGGCGGGATTGCTGGCGGTCGGCGGGACGGTACCACTAAAATAGTTCGGATGGACGAGCCGCCGTTGTGCGTGCTGTGCCGCGTGCGGCCGCGCGACGTGCGGTGGCGGCCGTTCTGCAGCGAACGGTGCCGGAACGAAGACCTGGCGCGGTGGGCCGACGGGCGCTACCGGGTTGCTGGTGATCCCGTGCCGACTCCCGACGACGACACCGATCCGGATACCAACGACTGAACGCGCCCTCTTCCTTCATATGGCCGACACGCTGACAATTACCGACAACCGCACCGGCAAACAGTACGAAGTCCCGGTGACCGACGGCACGATCCGCGCGACGGATCTGCGGCAGATCAAGACGGCAGGCGATGACGGGGGCCTTGCCACCTACGACCCCGCGTTCATGAACACGGCCGCCTGCCGGAGCCGAATCACCTACATCGACGGCGACAAAGGGATCCTCGAGTACCGCGGCTACCCCATCGAACAGCTCGCCGAGCATTCGACGTATCTCGAGACCGCGTACCTCATCCTCTTCGGCGAGCTGCCCACCGACGCGCAGCTGAAGGAGTGGACGAAGCAGATCACCCTCCACACGATGGTCCACGAGAACATCAAGAAGCTGATGGACGGCTTTCAGTACGACGCGCACCCGATGGGCGTCCTCATCAGCACGATTGCCGCGTTTTCCACGTTCTACCCGGACGCCAAGGCCATCTTCGACGAGCAGTCGCGCAAGAAGCAGATCCACCGTTTGATCGCCAAGGTTCCGTCGATTGCCGCGTACGCGTATCGCCACAGCATCGGCCGTCCGTACGTCTATCCCGACAACGATCTGAGCTTCACCGGCAACTTCCTGAACATGCTGTTCCGGATGACTGAGCTCAAATATCAGGTCAACCCGGTGCTCGAGCGGGCGCTCGAAGTGCTGTTCATCCTGCACGCCGACCACGAACAGAACTGCAGCACCAGCGCCATGCGCGGGATCGGCAGCTCGCACGTGGACCCGTACTCCGCGATGGCGGGCGCCGCCGCGGCGCTGTATGGTCCGCTGCACGGCGGCGCCAACGAAGCCGTGCTGCGGATGCTGACGGAAATCGGCAGCGTGCAGAACATCCCGGGCTTCATCAAGCGCGTCAAGGGCGGCGAGGGCCGCCTGATGGGATTCGGCCATCGCGTCTACAAGTCCTACGATCCGCGCGCGACGATCATCAAGCAGACCGCCGACGAAGTCTTCGAGGTCACCGGGCGCAACCCGCTGCTCGACATCGCTCTGGAGCTCGAGCGCATCGCGCTCGAGGACGACTACTTCATTACCCGCCGCCTGTATCCGAACGTCGACTTCTATTCCGGTCTCATTTACCAGGCAATGGGCTTCCCGGTGACGATGTTCCCGGTGCTGTTCGCGATTCCGCGCACGTCCGGCTGGATTGCGCAGTGGGAGGAGATGATCCTCGACCCGGAACAGAAGATCGCGCGGCCGAAGCAGATCTACATCGGATCCAAGCGGCGCGATTACGTTCCACCCGACAGAAGAAAGTAGTCGGTGCGAGCGCCCTTCCGCGAGTCGGTGCGACGTTTCCTACGCAGGTCGGTGCGATCCGGCAACTGGTCGGTGCAAAGTCCCTTACGCAGGCTGGTGCAAGCCGGACGCGGCCTGGCGATGAGTGCCGCGGTGATCGGTGCAATGGCGATTGGATGCGAAATGTCGAAAAGCGAAACGCCAGCGGCGTCCGCACCCATTGAACCAGCCAGTAGCCAGATTGCACCGGCCAGCAGCCAGATTGCACCAACCGGCGACAGTGCGATCGCACCGACCAGCAGCCAGCTTGCACCGACCAACGGCCAGCTCGCACCGACCGCGCGCTTTGACAGCGCTCGAGCCTGGAAGGATCTCGAGGCTCAGGTGGCGATCGGTCCGCGCCCGGCCGCTTCGGCGGCGCTTCAGAAAACCCGCGACTACATCCTGGCGGAACTGAAAAAGGCTGGAATCGAGGCGCGCCAGCAGATCTTCATCGCCAACACTCCGCTCGGCGAAACGTCGATGGCGAACATCATCGCCACGATTCCCGGCCGCCGTCCGGAGCGCCTGGCCATTGCCAGCCACTACGACACCAAGCGCACGCCGTTCATGAGCCCGTCGGGCGCCACCGTCACCCGGTTCGTCGGCGCCAGCGACGGCGCCTCGTCGACTGCCGCGCTTCTCGAGCTCGCCCGCGTGCTCAAGACGCGCCAGAACGAGTTCACGTTCGAGCTGATCTTCTTCGACGGCGAAGAGGCGGTCGTCGAATGGAACCGGAACAACGACAACACGTACGGCAGCCGGCACTACGTCGCCACGGCGCTGAAGGCCGGCACGCTGAAGGATCTCCGAGCGCTCATCCTGCTCGACATGATTGGCGACAAGGAACTGCTGATTCGCCGTGACGCACTCTCGACGCCGTGGCTGGTGGACATCGTCTGGAACGCCGCCGCGAGAATCGGCCACCGCGCCGTGTTCTCGAACGAGGAAACATCGATCGACGACGACCATGTGCCGTTCCTCGGCGCCGGAGTTCCGGCTGTAGACATCATCGATCTCGACTACCCTGCCTGGCATACGGCGGCGGACACGCTCGACAACGTCAGCGCCCGGAGCCTGCAGATCGTCGGCGACGTGGTGCTCGCGGCACTCCCGGATATCGAAGCCAGACTTCGTTAGAGACTCGGGACGGCTGATCGCACGCTGCGGCGGCGATTCGCCACAATCCCTTCCGTCCCGAAGAGAACTACCGCCATCCAGACCAGCGCAAACCCGACCAGCTTCTGCACGGTAAAGGGCTCCCGATACACCATCACGCCGAGCACGAACTGTACGGTCGGGGCGATGAATTGCAGAATCCCAATCGCGGAGAGCGGAATGCGCTGAACAGCGGCCGCAAACAGGACGAGCGGCAGCGTCGTAATCGGGCCGGCGGCGGCGACGAGCATCATGCTGCGAGGATCCAGGTGCATGAATGCGCCGGTTCCGCGGAATTCAGTCGCCGCCAGGAAGAGGAGCGCGGGAACGAGCAGCAGACCTGTTTCGAGCGTCAGGCCAACGACCGAACCGAGCGGAGCCTTCTTCTTGACGAGCCCGTAGGTTCCAAACGAAACCGCCAGGCCGATGGCAATCCAAGGGACGGTGCCATGCACGACGGCGAGATACCCGACGCCGGCGGCGGCGAACCCGATCGCCACCCACTGGAACCTGCGCAGCCGCTCACCAAGAATGACTACTCCCAGCAGGACATTCACCAGCGGCGTGATGAAGTAGCCCAGGCTCGTCTCGATGATGAAGTTGTGGGTGACGGCCCAGACGTAGATGAACCAGTTCACCGCGATCAGGAGCGCGGCAACGGTGTAGAGCCGGATGGCATGCCCTGTCAGCACCAGCTCGCGCCGCAGGGAACCGATCGTCACGACCGCTAGAAGCAGCAGAAACGACCAGACGATCCGGTGGGCGATGATCTGATCGGCAGGGACGAATCCGATCAGCTTGAAGTAGACGGGAAACAGGCCCCAGAGCATGTAGGCGCTCAGGCCATACCAGAATCCCGGGCCGTGGGCGCCGGAGCTCACGCGTCGAGCCGCGTCGTCGCGTAGGCGCGCGCGGCCTCGATCTCCCGGAGAATCTCCTGCTCGGTCAACACCGTCGCCGAGGCCTTGGCGCGGCGGAAAATGCGCTCGACCATCTCGTCGTCCGCGGGAAGGCCGCGGCGCTCGAGCCAGAACACGACGTTCGACTTCCCGGACATCGGACCAATCTCGATCTGCTGCGATCGGCCGACGAGGCGCGCCGGAACCCCCGAGTACACCGTGTCAGCCAGATCCGCATCGTCCTTGTTGAACGCCTTGACGACCGCCGCGGCGTGGACGCCTGTCGCCGTACGGAACGCGTCGCGGCCGAACACCGGGTAGTTGTCGGGGATCGGCTCGCCGGTAGCGTCGGACACGGTCTGCACGAGGTCGTTCAGATGGGTGAGGTCGCGCTCGATCCAGCCCATGAGCACGAGGTTGACCATCAACAGGTCCATCGGCGTGTTGCCGACCCGCTCGCCTATTCCCAGCATCGTGCCGTGGATGCGGCTGGCACCGGCCTCGAGCGCCGCAATGCTGTTGATCGTCCCCATGTCGCGATCCCGGTGGCCGTGCCAGTCGATGCCAACGCCGCCGCCGTGTTCGTCCACGATCGTCTTGACGAAGCGGACGACGGCGCGCGCGCCGTCAGGCGTCGCGTGGCCGACGGTGTCGGCGATGCAGAGGCGCGAGGCACCAGCCCGGATCGCTGTCGAGAAGAGACGGCGCAGCGTGTCCGGATCCGAGCGCGTCGTGTCTTCGGTGACATACATCACGGTGAGGCCCTGGCGGACGCCAAACCCGACGGCTTCTTCGGTGCATCGCAGCAGGTAGTCGACGGTCCAGTCCTCGGCATAGCGCCGGATCGGGCTCGACCCGATGAAACAGCAGCATTCGATCGCCAGGCCGGTGCGCTGGACGATATCGGCAATCGGCTGGATGTCCGCCGCCATCGTGCGCGCGGCGCAGTTGGCCTGCACTTTGAGCCGGCAGTCGACGATCTCCTCGGCCAGGCGCTCGGCATCCTTCACGACGTGCGGCCCCGCGCCCGGTAATCCGATGTCGGCGGTATCGATGCCGATGCGATCGAGGAGGTGCAGGATCCGCAGCTTCTGCTCGATCGTTGGCGCCCTCACCGACGGCGACTGCAGCCCATCTCGCAGCGTCTCGTCGAGGAGCATGATGCGGGCGGGCCGGACGGCGTCTCCCTTCCGGTTCCAGTCGTAAATCAGCCCGTCATTCACGGGACGCACGCCTCCGCGCCGCAAGGGTGCCGCCGAGGCCGGCCACCAGCACCACTCCGCCCCACAGCGCGCCCTGCCGGACGCCGCGGGTGACCGCGGGCTTCATGATCTCGTCGATCGTCACCGGCGGACGCCTGCCGGCGGCCGCATCGCGCGAGGCGGAGACGTACTCGCCCACGCCGGCCACGGTGACGCGGTCCTGAACGACTGCGAACACGACAATGGCTGCAATACACGTGAACACGACGGCGCGGCCCACGGAACGATTATATGGTTCCGCTGGTCGGCCCCTCTCTTGCTTCGTGCACTCCTAAGAAACCGAGCGTCCGCCTGCGGGCGGACCACCAGCAGGAGAAACCCATGCATATTCGTGACGTGATGACGCCCAACCCGCGCACCGTAACTCCCAACGACACCATACAGAGCGCCGCGCAGATCATGCGCGACGAAGACACCGGCGCCGTGCCCGTGGTGGAGAACGGCCGGGCTGTGGGCATGGTGACCGACCGCGACATCGTCGTGCGCGGAGTGGCCGACGGAGGGCAGCCGAACCGACCCGTTCGGGACGTCGTGACCAGCGCTGTCGTCACGGCAACGCCGGACATGTCCACTCGCGAGGCGGCCCAGCTCATGAGTGAACACCAGATCCGCCGGCTGCCAGTCGTCGAGGGCGAACGGCTCGTCGGCATCGTGTCGCTCGGCGACATCGCGGTCAAGGAGGGTAAGGACTCCCGGTCGGGCGATACGCTGCAGTCGATTTCGGAGGGCGTGAAGGAGCGCGGCTAGGCGGACTCGAATATCCCAAACGCCCAGGCGGCGAGGATCGCGAGGACGATGAGGATGATTATCGCGACGATCGGCAGCCGGGACCGCCGCGGACGCTCGAACAGGGAGCCTTCCGCGGGTGGCTTGATGCGCGGCTCGGTCGTCGCGTTGCCGCATCGGTAGCAGATCAGCGCCTTGTCGGCGATCTCGGTTCCGCAGTGTGCGCAAATCATCGAGGCTGAGGGGAATACTGTACCTTACGAGAAGCCGTGATTCCCCTCCGCGACGTCATTCCCTCGCGCACGACGCCTTACGTCACTATCGGGCTGATCGCCGTCAACGCGCTCGTCTTTCTCTACGAGATGACCCTCGGCGATCCTCGCCTCGAAGAGTTCATCATCTACTTTGGACTGGTTCCGGCGGCGTTCTCGTGGGTTGCCGTGCTGACATCGATGTTCCTGCACGGCGGCTTTCTGCATGTCGGCGGGAACATGCTGTTCCTGTGGATCTTTGGCGACAACGTCGAGGATCGGATGGGGCACGGCCGCTTTCTCGTCTTCTACCTGCTGTGCGGCGCCGCGGCCGCGCTGGCGCAGACGGCCATGAGCCCTGATTCGGTGGTTCCGATGGTCGGCGCGAGCGGCGCGGTCGCGGGCATTATGGGCGCGTACTTCGTCCTCTACCCGCACTCCCGCATCGTCACGCTCATTCCACTTTTCGTGTTCTTCCACGTGATGGAAGTTCCGGCGCTCGTCTTTCTCGGTCTGTGGTTCGTGCTGCAGTTCATCAGCGGCGTCGGGTCGATCGCTGCGGCCACCGGCGGCGAACCGGCCGGCGGCATCGCGTTCTGGGCGCACGTCGCCGGCTTCGTGGCCGGCGTCAGCGGTGTGCTGGTGTTCAGGAGGCCCGAACGTCAGCGGGTCGAGTGGTGGAATGACGTTCGCTGAACGCGGCTACCGTGGTGCTTGGTCCTTGGTTCTTCGTGCTTTGTCCGTCCCTGGTCCGTGGTCCGTCCCTGGTCCGTGGTCCGTTCTTGGTCCGTGGTCCGTGGTCCGTGGTCCGTGGTCCCGGTCCAGCAGGACTGCGCGTCGCTCGCCGCTGTCCTAGGCTCTCCGCCCTGTGTCGGCTAGGTCGCGGTAGAAGCCGAGATCTTCTCCGGTAGCGCGCTTGGTCAGCAAAATAACCTGATATGTGTGACCTGAAAAATGCTCTACGACATGAAAAATCGCCGAGAGCACCGTGGCATCGTAGCCTTGAACGCGAATCCTTTCAGTGAGGCGGTGATATGGCAAAGAGCGGATTACCTCCACAGCCTCGCATACCGTCGCTCGCAGGTTCGTAACCATTGTCGGCGCAGTTACGCCCGAACGCGCTGAAAACTCGCTGGGCCGATCACGTGTGTCGGGCGCGCCTGCTATACCAGAGAGAATCCACTGGCGGACGTTGCCATCCAGATGCAACAGCAAATTGCCCACCGCATTCTCGTTCTCGGAACTACGTAACCATAACGAGTCAGCGGGCAATCTCGTCACACAAGCTTCTATCCGCTCCAGATTCTCGGCCAATTTCCCCGCAGCCGAAGTGAGGAAATCGTCCTCGATCGTCATTTGATTCTTGTTCGATGTGTGATCAATCGCCCGTGGTGCTTCGTGCCTGCGGGCGAAGGACCACGGACGGGCGAAGGACCACGGACGGACGAAGGACCAGGGACGGACGAAGGACCAAGAACGGACCTAGCACGAAGGACTAAGGACCAAGGACCCACTAACCTCCGCCTGACTCGTTGATCTTGAGCAGCAGGTCCAGCGCCCGGTCGTAGCTCGGCGCGATTTCCAGCGCGTTCAGCGTCTCGGTTTTTGCTTCCTTGAGCTGGCCCGCAGCGAAGAGCGCCTCGGCGAGATCGGTGTGCGCCGTTGCCCGATCGCCGGGGTTCGCCGCCAGCGCGCTGCGGAACGCCCTCACGGCGGTCGCCGAATCTTTTCGACGGAGCGCCAGGCGCCCGAGGCCTGCTTCGGCCACGGCGTCGAATGGATCGATGTCAACGATTTTCTTGTAGGCGGCCTCGAGGCGGGCCGCGTCGTTCAACGGTTCGACCAGCGACACGAGCGTCCGCGCCGATTCGACGTCGCTGTGATCGATGCGGAGCACATCCTCCAGCGCGCGAATCGCGCGCGGCTTGTCGCCGGCCTTCAGCGCGACCTGTGCAATGAACCGGTGCGGATTGTTGTCGTCGCCGGCGCGCGGCAGCAGCTTGGCGGCGCGCTCGGCCGCCTGGATCGCGCCGGCGTTGTCGCCGGTCTCGGCAAGCTTGACGGCGAACTGCATCTGAACGGCAAAGCTCCCGGGATTTGATGCCGCCAGCTCTCTGAACGCGTCGATCGACTCCACTTCCTTGACGTTCGGCCGCTGCAGCGCCCGCTTTGTCGCCGCGTACTCTTTTTCCAGATAGGCGTCGAACGACTTCTGAATAGCGTCGAGCGACGTGCCGAACACTTCCTTCACGGCCTGCTCGGTCTCGAGACCCTTGCCGTACGAGCGGATGAAGGCGTGGAATGCCGGCTCGCCGAAGCTGTTGATCAGGTGCTCGACGACCAGTGACGCCTGGTAGTAGGCGATCGTGATCATCCGCGGATCGCTGAACCCTTCGTTCAGATCGGCCAGCTTGAGCAGCTTCCCTTCGTTGTAGGCCTGAGCGAACGTAATGTCCGACTCTCGTCCCCACTCCGGCCGGCCGCGGCGCTCCTCGAATACCGAGGTGCCCTCGCTCAGCCAGCGCGGGATGCGGTTCTTGGACATCTGCAGCGTGATGACGTGTGCCATCTCATGCCACAGGGTTTCCTGCCAGCTGAACTCTCCCGGCTTCCGCGCCCGCGGGGAATCGAGCGTGACGACGCGCCCGAAGCAGGCCCCCAGCGCGCCGATCATGCCGGGCAGGCCGAGGGTGCGGACCGCGAAGCCGTCGTGCTTCGGAAACATCTCGACGAGCAGCGGCCCTTCCGCCGTGAAGTTGTAGTGCTTCTCGAGCGCGGCCAGGGCTTCTTTGGCCAGCGGGAGCGCGTGCTCGCGCATCACGCCGATCTCGTTCTTGTGCAGCTTCATGACGATCCGCCCGTCGGTGATCGTCTCGAACTCCTTCTCGAGCTCGTCCAGCACTTCGAGCAGGTTCTTCGTCAGCAGGTTGCTCTGAAACTTGTCGTTCTCGAACGACGCTTCCAGCGACTTGCGCGCCGCCGCTTCGTCGCCCGTGCGCATCAACTGCAGCCCGAGATCGGCCAGCGTGCGTGCGTTGCGCGGATCGAGCGTCAGCGCCCGCCGGGTCATGACGACCGCCTCATCGAAGCGATATTGACGCGCGAGATGATCGCCGGCGGTCCGATAGACGTCGCCGTAGGTTGGATTGATCTTCAGGATCTCGCCGGCGAGGCGCTCGAATTCCCTGTCGTCGCCGCGGATGAAAATCATCGCCGCCTGCAGCGACCGCGCCTCCAGGCTGTTCGGATTCACCTTCAGCGCTGCGTCGATCGCCTGGCGCGCATCGTCGAGGCGACGTTCATCCAGCGCGCTCTCCGCCACGAACAGGTGCGCGGGAACGTAATTCGGGTTGACCTTCAGCGCCTGCTCGATCGCCTGCTTGGCGACGGGAGGGTTCTGCTCGAAGAGGAGATTGGCGAGCCCGACGCGCGCCGTGACGTTCGTGTCGTCGGACTTCAGCGCCACCTGGAACGACTTCAAGGCGTCATCCGGGTACGACTTCTCGAGAAACAGCAGTCCCCATTCGGCGTTGATGATCGGGTCGTCCGGCGCCAGCCGGTTCGCCTCGCGGAAGAAGCGATTCGCGTCGTGGACCGTCTCCGTGACGGCGGTCTCGCGGCCAAGCGCCACGGCCGCGCGAGCGAGTCGGAAATTGTCTGCGGCGGTGCGCGGAGTCAGGCTGAGCACGCGCCGCAGCGTCTGCGTGGCGTCGGCACGGCGTCCCACAATCAACTGCAGCAGACCCAGCTCGAGCGCCGCGTCGCTTGTCGGCTGGGCTTTCGCGGGTCCGGCGAGCAGCTTCTCCGCGTCGGCATACCGCCCGACCTCGATGAATGCCCGGGCCCGGAGAGCAACGGAGCGTGCGTCAGTCTGTCCGGCGAGCAGCTGCTCGACGTCCTGGTAGCGCCCTTCGTTCAGGGCCCGCAACGCCTGGTCCGGGGCTGTATTGGCCTGCCGCGCCAGCAGCGTGCCGACGAGGAGCAAAGGTGCAACAACGATTGCCGCACGCCGCAGCGTTATGAATGAGCGCATTTTGGCAAGAGACCTTTTCATGCTGACTCGTAGGGCTTCACAGTGACCTGTAGGGCACCCCTTCAGGGGTGCCGTCGCCAGTATATGCCTACCGAAGCGCCTGTTCTTCCGCCCGTATCCGCCTCGATAGAAGCCAGCTGAAGAACACCAGCCCCGCCGGCCCGGCCAATCTGGCTTCGGTTATCAGCGCCATTCCGATCAGCTCGCCGACAACGCCGACGTAGTTCGGGTGGCGAATGAATCGATACGGCCCGCTCGTCACCAGCGGGACGCCGGGCAGCACGAGCACTTTGTAGGTCCACCGATCGCCAAGGGCAGCGATCGCCCAGAACTTGAACAGTTTGGCCGCGACAAACACGGCCGTGCCCGCGAGCACGAGGGATTGCGGTGCGGGCCCTGCCAGAACCCCTTCTACGGCCATGGCCACGAACACCGCCGGATACGCCCAGCGCATCGTCCCGTAAACCGGATCGTGGGGCGCAACGGCGCCACGCGACAGGAGTACGCGTTCGTTCCGCGTCGATATCCACAGCTCGAGGAGCATCAGCGCCGCGACAACGGCGAGCGCGGCAAGCGCGATCACGCTGACCGCCGGGCGAGATTGACATCGCCGGCGATGCCCACGAGCTGCTGCACGGGTGCGGGCCACGCGCGCGCTGCAACGGCGGCGCACGCCAGCGCACGCCGCGAACCGACGAGCGACCGCAGCGCGCGGTTCACGCGCCACTTGCCAGAGAACTCGCGTGTTCTCGACGCCAGGAGATGCTGGTGCGCCGGCAGCCCCGTCTCGAGCTCGCGCAGCGCAGCCTGGGCGGCGAGCTCGCCGCCGCGGATCGCGAATCGCAGTCCGTCGCCGGTCATCGGATCAACAAAGCCGGCGGCGTCCCCGGCGAGCAACATTCCAGGGCAGCCGCCAGCTACGGACTCGACGGCAAGAGGACCGAGAACCACAACGTCCGAAACAGCATCCGCGTTCGCGAACCTGTCGCGGAGCACGCGATCCGCAGAGATGGCGCTCGCGATCACCATGCCGGCGGGCTGGCCGGCAATCAGGTTTGCACGCGGGCGGACGACACAGACGTTGGCAACGCCACCGGGCAACGGCGCCACGCCGACATAGCCCTCGCCGCGAATGTGCATCTCGCCGTGAGACGACGTCCCGCTGACTCCCGTGAAGTAAGCGCCGTACGCCCAGCGACGCGGCTTCGTCACAAACCGCGACAAGCCGAGGCTTGCTGCGAGCCGCGATGATCGGCCATCGGCGGCAACGACCACGCGCGCCCGCAGCGCATATTCCCGCCGTCCGCACGTCGAGCGAACGCCGTTGACTCGGAGCGGACCCTCGGTGACTTCAGGACGCTGTACGGCGACTCCCGGGTCGAAGGACGCACCCGCACGGACAGCAGCCTCGAGCAGCCATTGATCGAGTTCGCGGCGCAACAGGGCCGCCCCCGCCAGACCTGACGGGTAATCTGCTTTCACCGTCACGCCGCCCGGGCCGGTGATGGTCATCCCGCCGATCGCAAGTGCGCGCGCACGAATGCGTGTCGCCACCGCGGCATCGATCCGGTCCAGCATCGCCAGACAACCCGGGTTCAGGGTGTCGCCGCACAGCTTGTCGCGCGGGAATGTCGCCCGGTCGACGATGCGCACGCGTACTCCCGCCGCTGCCAGGTGACGGGCAGCCACGGTGCCGGCCGGTCCGGCACCGACGACGAGGACGTCACAGTCGAAATGCAAAATTCAAAATGCACCCCTCGACGTTGCTCGGGGTGCCCTGAGCGAAAGTCGAAGGGCAAAATGCAAAATGCAAAGTCTCATTACCGCACTCGCCCGAGGACCAGCGCGCTGTTCTTGGAACCGAACCCGAGGCAGTTGCAGAGCGCCGCATCGATATCCGCGGGCCGCGCGGTGTGCGGGATGAAGTCCATGTCGCAGGCGGGATCAGGATCGTCGAGATTGATCGTCGGCGGCAGCAGCCCGCGCGACAGCGCCATCGCCGTCACGGCTACCCCCGCCGCCCCGCTCGCGCCCTGCGGGTGACCGATCATCGACTTGGTCGAAGAGCCCGGGACGCGATCGGCGTGGCTGCCGAAGAACCGGCGGACGCAGCGCGATTCGATCGCATCGTTCAACTGCGTTGACGTTCCGTGGTAGTTCACGTAGCCGATCTCCTCCGCACGACGGCCCGACTTCCGCAGTGCCGTATCGAGACAGCGGACGATCTCGTCACCGTCCGGGTCCATCTGCACGCGGTGGTACGCGTCGCAGGTGGAGCCGTACCCTTCAACGCGCGCGTAGCAGGTGGCGCCGCGGGCGCGCGCGCGGTCCTCCCGCTCGAGCACGAGCATCCACGCGCCCTCGCCGAGGACGAAGCCGTCGCGATTGCGATCGAAGGGCCGCGAGGCCGCCGCCGGGCGCTCGTTGTAGCGAGTGGACACCGCACGCATGCGCGCGAAGCCGAAGATCATGCCGGGCAGCACGCAGCCGTCGGTGCCGCCGGACAGCATCACGTCGTGCTCCCCGGAGCGGATCAGCGCGGCGCCATACCCGATCGCATCGGTCGAGCTCGTGCAGCCGCACGACAGGACGTGGCTCCGGCCGCGCAGCCCCAGCGAGATCGACACCTCGCTCGAGACCATTCCGCAGATGCCGACCGCGATCGCGTACGGCGTGACATGACGGCCTCCGGCGGTGAAGAAATCTTCGTACTGCCGCTCGCCGACGTCGATGCCGCCGCCACCGGTGCCGATGATGACACCCGCGCCGGGCTCGCCGGCGCGCAGCCCCGCGTCAGCCCACGCCTCGCGCCCGGCAATGACACCAAAGAGCGCCGCGCGTGAATAGCGCTTCGGATCGGACCTGCCGCCTTCCTCGTCGTCGCCGTCGAGCACGACGGCGTCCTCGATGGAAACAGGCGGTACGGAGGCAGCAACCTGGCAGGGCCACGCTGACACGTCGAACTGCGTGATGCGGCTGATGCCGCTGCAACCGTGTGTGACGTGGTTCCAGTAGCGCTCGCGCCCGACACCAAACGGCGAGACCACGCCGATGCCGGTGATGACGACGCCAGGTTGGGCGACTGCCCGCATGCCAGACCTATAATAGCGGCCCGTGAATGCCCAGCACCCGGCGGCCCGCGCTTTCGCGTGGACGGGTGGGGCGCTGTTTGCTGCCGCCCTCGTCTATTTCCTCTTCTCGTACTCCGTTACGTTCGGCGAAACCGCCGAAGGCAGGGCCGCGCCAGGGTCGATCGCGTTCAACGTCGCCCTCTTCAGCGCCTTTGCTTTGCATCACAGCATCTTTGCGCGTGATGCGGTTCGTGCGTTCGTCCGGCGCCTCGCGTCCGCGCCGCTCGAACGGCCCGTTTATGTCTGGGTTGCAAGCCTGATGCTCATCGGCGTCTGCTACGCATGGCGCCCGGTTCCAGGCGTGGCCTGGCAGATTCCGTCGCCGTGGAACTGGGCCATGGTCCCAGTACAGCTGGCCGGTGTCTGGGTGACGCTGCGAGCGACCGCCGTGATCGACGGCCTCGAGCTGGCTGGACTGCGGCAGTTCGTAAATCCCAAACCCCAAATCCCAACTCCCAAATCCCAAGACCCAGGTTCCAACCCCCAAATGGAATTCAAGACCGATGGGCCTTACGGCTGGGTGCGGCACCCGATCTACCTGGGATGGATTCTTGTCGTCTTCGGTATGGGAACGATGACGATGACGCAGCTGCTGTTTGCGGTGGTCAGTAGTGTGTACATCCTGATCGCGATCCCGTTCGAAGAGCGAACGCTGCGCGCGCACTCGGCCGGGACGTATGACGATTACGTCCGGCGAGTCCCGTGGAAGTTGATTCCGCGGATCTATTGAGGTCCGCCTAAAGGCGG
>Ga0247825_10001646_pt1 | contig 14714 bp, 14 predicted proteins | sample 13C_Vanillin_Day_FD_194413 | JGI IMG/M metagenome (GOLD analysis project Ga0247825, IMG submission 194413) | Soil microbial communities from agricultural site in Penn Yan, New York, United States - 13C_Vanillin_Day48 | ecosystem: Environmental > Terrestrial > Soil > Agricultural land | place... | reverse complement strand
GGATCGCGTTCGGGCTCGCTCGGAGCCGGTTATTCCGCGCCTCGCGGACAGAGGGGAGTGTCGACCAATGACCCAGCAGCAGGAGACAGGCTTCCGCACCGACCGGGCGCCCGTTGAGCGCAACCTGGCGATGGAACTGGTGCGCGTCACGGAAGCGGCGGCGATGTCCGCCGTGCGATACATGGGCAGGGGCGACAAGGAGCTGGTCGACCAGGCCGCTGTCGATGCCATGCGCCACACACTGGACGGCGTCAGCATGGACGGCGTTGTCGTCATCGGCGAGGGCGAAAAGGACGAGGCGCCGATGCTCTACAACGGCGAGCGCGTCGGCGACCTCACCGGCCCCGAGATGGACATTGCCGTTGATCCCATCGACGGCACGACGTTGCTCTCGAAGGGATTGCCGGGCGCGATCGCGGTTATCGCCATTTCGGCGCGCGGCACGATGCACGTGGCCAAAGAAGTGTTCTACATGAACAAGATCGCCGTCGGGCCCGAGGCGCGCGACGTGATCGATATCGAAGCGCCGGTTAAGGACAACCTGGAGAAGATCGCCAAGGCGCTGGGCAAGTCGATAGGTGAAGTGACGGTGATCATGCTAGACCGGCCGCGCCACGCCGACCTGCTGAAGGAGATCCGCAGCACCGGCGCCCGGATCAAGATGATCTCGGACGGCGACATCGTGGCCGGTATCCAGGCCGCGCTGCCCAACAGCGGCGTCGACGTGCTCATGGGCGTCGGCGGCACGCCGGAGGCGGTGATCACGGCGGCGGCCATCCGTTGCACCGGTGGCGCCATCCACTGCAAGCCGTGGCCGCGCGACGAAGAAGAACGCAAGAAGGCGCTGGATTTGGGCGTCGACCTTGAGAAGGTCTACGTGACGGACGAGCTGGTGGGAGGCGACGACATCTTCTTCGCGGCGACGGGCGCCAGTACGGGCGAGCTGCTGAAGGGTGTGGCGGCCACGCCGAATGGCGCCACGACGCAGTCCCTGGTCATGCGCTCGCGATCGGGGACGATCCGGTGGATCGACGCGATCCATGACCTATCGAAGCTGAACAAGGTCCGGTTCGTCGACGGGCATTAGGGGTGAGGTGATCCCTTACCCTTCGCGGGCAACCAGAACGATCTGGATGTGAATCGATTCTCGCGCCGTGGCGATCGGGACGCTGGGCGGGGTCATGTTGAAGTCGCGGAAGAGGATGTCTGTGTCAGCTGTGGCGGTGAGGGTGTCGCCGGACTGGCGCGCCAGAACCTTCCATTCGACGTCCTTTTGGACATCCTTGATTTTTAGCGTGCCGGTGAGGGTCATCTCGACCTGGGTGTTCGCGGCGTAGTCGGCGGGGAAGCCTGACAGGCTCTTAACGGTGAACTCAGCGTATTGATAGCGGCTGGTCTGCAGGGTGTTCTGGCGGATGAAGTTGTCGCGCATGCTCTCGTCACTCTTGAGCGTGCTGAGGTCGACTCTGAATGCCGACGTCTGGCCGCTGGCAAGGCCAGAGGGCGTGAGGTAGATTTCGCCGCTGATCGCGTTCGTCGTGCCGACGGCGTTGGTCACCAGGCCTCGCAGGGTCTCTTCGACGACGTACTTGGCGCTCGATTCCGCCGGAACGATGACGAACTTGCGGGTGCCCGCGGGCGCCGCCACGGCTGGGCCGCCATCCGCACCCGTGCTGCCGGCAGCCCCAGGCGTAGGCGAGCCATCTGTCGTTATCTGTGGCGCTTCCGTTGCGAGGTTGGGGTCGTCGCTGCGCAGTAATTGAATGGCGACAAGGGCGACGAGGGCGATGGCGACAAGAGCAATCGCGCCGCCGCCGAACATGAGGATTCGCTTGTTCATCAGTAGCTCCCCGGAATTGCGTGCCTGGAAATCGAGACCACTGGGCTTGCACCCGCTCGAGTGTTCCCCCGATTCTAGGGAAATCGCGGCGTTGAGGAAGTTAAGAAAGCGCTAAGCAGACGCTAATCTCCCATGACATAGGAGAGCGGCCTAGTTCCACTTACGAGGTCACCTGTAGGCTCAGGCGCGCTCCAGGTAATCGCCGGAACGGGTGTCGACCTTGAGTTTGTCGCCCTGGTTGATGAACAGGGGGACGGTGACCATGAGGCCGGTCTCCAGCTTCGCGGGCTTCGTGGCGCCCTGGGCGGTGTCGCCCTTGAGGCCGGGCTCGGTCTCGACGACTTCGAGCACGACGGCAGCCGGCATCTCAACGCTGATCGCCTCGTCTCCGTACGTCAGCACGGTGCACTCGTCGTTCTCGCGGAGGTAGCTGATGGCGTCGCCGACGCGGTCCTTGTTGATCGCGATCTGCTCGTAGGTCTCGCGGTTCATGAAGTAGTAGAGGTCGTCCTCTGAGTAGAGGTACTGCGCCGGTTCGCGCTCGACGCGGGCGCGCTGGAAGCGAGCGCCGGAGTCGTACGTCTGCTCGATGATGTGGCCGGCGCGCACGTCGCGAAGCTTGAGCTTGACCTTGGCGCCGCCGCGGCCCGTCTTGTTGTGCTCCCAGTCGACGATGCTGTACAGCGTGCCGTCAATTTCGACGGTGAGACCTTTGCGCAGGCCGCCCGTGTCGATCATATGTGTCCTCCGGAGGCGATCGTTAATTCGAGTATGTCGACCAAGTGTAACGAGGGGGCGGTCTTTGCGACCACCCCCTCGTTATTGCGTACGGACGCTTAGCAGTTACTCAGAGCGACGGAACAGGGTGAGGCCACCCGCCGCGATGAAGCTAGCGACGAGCATGGCCACGCCCGTGTACATCATCCAGGCGCCGGTGCTCTGGCCCATGAGACCGGCATCACCGGTGCTCGGCGGGCGAATGGCGCCACCGGCAGCGGGACCACCTGTGCCGCCAGCACTGCCGGCCTTGCCGACGGTGACGACACCTGCCATGCCCTGGTCGGCGTGGAGGATGCAGATGTAGTTGAACGTGCCTTCAGCCGGGAAGGTCAGAGAGAACGTGCCCACGCCACCGAACGGCGGCGCCTGGCTGATCAGTGCATTGAAGAGCTTCGAGGGGTCGAAGTTCTGCGACGGCTTCACCGTCCTGAACGGGTCGAAGTCGGCCGGCGGCGGACCCGCGAGGAAAGTAATCGTGTGCGGCACGCCGAAGTCGTTCTTCCAGACCACGGTGTCGCCTGCGCCAATCTCGATCCGAGCCGGCAGGAAGCGCATCACGTCGACCGTTGCACCCTCGAAGGGGACCTCGGGGCCGGTCTGAACCGTGAGCGTGGAAGTGCCGTTCGCGTTCTTGACGGGGGCTACCGGCCTCACAGCCGCCGAAGCGGCCTCGCCGATAGCGATGCCCTGGCGCAGCGTCGCCGCTGCCGCAGCCTCGTCGACCGGAGGCGTGTAGACGCCGGCGCCGACGACAGAAACGTCGACCACCATGCCGGGGTGGAGGAGGCAGAGGAACTCGAAACCGCCGCCAGTGGCGAAGGTGACCGAGAAGGTGTCGCCCTTGCTCATGAAGCCGGAGCTGATGGTCTTGCTGCCGTCGAAGCCGGCGCCGGTGCCAATCACGGCCTCGAGGCCCGCGAGGCCGGGCGCGATGTCCGCCTCATTCTTGATGAACGTGACGGTGTGCGGTTCTTCGTAGGGATTGCTGAAGTCGACCGTGTCGCCAACGTTGATTACGACGTTGTCAGGCCGGAACAGCTCGACCGCGATGCCCGCGGCGCCACCGCCTGCCTGCACCGTAACCTTCTTGGCCGCAAAGGCCGGACTACCATCGTTACCCACCAACAAGCTCGCTGCGCCCACCGTGACGAGGGCAGCGATTGTGGCGAGCTTTTTCCAGCGCAAACTGAAAATACTCACGCCCTTTCTCCTTTAGAACTAGAGACCCGATTGCTAAGGCATCCTAAGCTCGGAGCCGACCATGATCCAGAGCGGAGGGGCATGGTTACGGAATTTTTCAGGTCTTAATGAGGATTTCGCGCAGGAAAGTGGGCTGAATGAGCCCAACGAACGAAGTAATGGGGGACAGGGCAGGGTCGGGGAGCGGGCAGTGTTAAGCCGGGACGGGGAGGCGCCGTAGGCAACGTCGACGCCGAGATGAGGAACATCTCGGCTACGGGTTCCGTAACCAGGCGGAAGAGGGCAGGGTTCGCTCACGCCTGTCGCCGAGGTTTTCCAACCTCAGCAACAGCCTTCAGACGCAACCGATTGCATCTGCAAGCACCGCAAGAAGACGATTGGTACACTTGCTGCTAGTCCACACCTGCATCGAGGAGTTCCGCATATGGCCATCCGCCTGCTCTTCGCCGTCGACGGGTCGTTGCCCGCCGAGACCCTGAACAGCTGTTTCGATCTTTCTCAGTCGCTCGCCACGGTGGTAGGCGAACCGGTGTACCTCGCATCGCTCGACGCCGATACGCTGGACGACTTGCGCGCGTGGGTGCTCTTGAAAACCGAGGGCCAGGGTCTCGAAGGCATGGAGCCAAAGGCCGTGTCCGCAGCGCCGATGTCGGCCGCGCCGTTTGTCTATCTCGAAGACGGCCGGCCGGACTGGGGCACCATGTGGCAAGGGTTCTGCGACCTCGCCCTCTACGGCGGGCCGCCGCACCGCGGTCCAGACGACCCGGTCGAGGCGGACGCTGACCCGCTTCCCGCCGACGCAGACATCGTCAGCGAAATTCGGCGCGGGGTCTGGGAAACGACGGGTCTGTTTTCAGAGCCCGGACCGGCCGGCTGGCTGGCGATCACCTGTCACAACAAGCGCATGGCGGCGTGGATGTGCGCGGCGATCATTCTCGAGAACGTCGACGCGCGTTGTGAGGACGAGATCCTCTACGTGCCCGCGGGCGCCGGTTTCGAGCTGAAGAACCAGATCAAGAGCGTAATCACCGTGACAGCGAAGGTGAACCATTACTGGCAGGCACATATCGCGGAGCAGGAAGCGCTGGCGAGCGAGTAGAGGCCGAGGGACAGGGATTCTGTCCGATTTGTCATCCTGAGCAGCGCGAAGAATCTAGCCGTCTGCTGAGACCAGCCCGGACTAACAAGCACCTGTGCCCGAGGCTAGATTCCTCGCTAGCGCTCGGAATGACGTGTAGAAGTGTGCTGAAGAGTGGATACGGTGTGCGAGGGCGCATGGCAATACGCCCCTACGTCCGGCAATCGATGTCGTGAGGGTCTACGCGAACTGAAGCTTCGGGGCCTTTGTGAAGGAGACGTACTTGCCGTCCTTCATGTAGCCCATGTCTTCGATGCGGATGCCGCCCCAGCCGGGGATGTAAATGCCGGGCTCGACGGTGATCACGTTGCCGTCTTCGAGGACGTCCTGGGAGGTGCGGCCGACGCTCGGCTTTTCGTGCACCTGGAGTCCGACGCCGTGGCCGAGGCCGTGACCGAACTTGTCGCCGTAGCCGGCTTCTTCGATGACCTTGTGCGCGATCATGTGGACGTCTCCGCCGGTCATGCCGGTGCGGGCAAGTTCTTCGGCCGTTAGCTGGGCGGCGAGAACGATGTCGTAGATCTTGCGGAACTCGTCGTCGGGCTTGCCGACAACGACGGTGCGGGTGAGGTCGGACATGTAGCCGTCTAGGCTAACGCCCATGTCGATGACGACGCCGTCGCCTTCCTTGATGACGTGGTCGCGCGGCTGGGCGTGGGGCATCGCACCCCAGGGACCTGCGGCGACGATCGTGGGGAAGCTGAGGCCCTCCGCGCCGTTCTCGCGAGCATACTTCTCGATTTCCCAGGCGACCTGCTTCTCGGTCCAGCCCGGCTCGATACGGGCGGCGACGTGCTCGAAGGCGGCGTCGCCGAGGGCGACGGCGCGGTCGAGGGCCTCGATCTCTTCTGGCTCCTTGACAGAGCGCAGGGTCTCGACGAGGTTATCGGTGGGGACGAGCTGGGGGCGGTCGGACTCCGCGACTTCGGCGACGGCGTCGCGAAGAGAGGCGTACATTCCGTAGGTAATGCCCTGCGACTCGAAGCCAAGCTTCTTGCCACCGAGGGTGCTCTCGCCGATGAGCTGGGGCAGCCATGTCTTCATGCCGCCGTTGGCCTGGAAGAGCACGTACTCGGGTGACTCGCGTTCGGCCTGCTCGAAGTAACGGAAGTCGACTGCGATGAAGGCCTTGTCGTTGGTGACGAGCAGGTGGCCCATGGAGCCGCTGAACCCGGAGAGGTAGCGGCGGTTGGCGCCGATGGTGTGGTGGATGTCCTCGGCCGGGGCGCTGACGAAGATGCCGCCCAGGTCCTGTTCAGCCAGCTTCTCACGCAGCCGCTCGATCCGGGTTGCCTTGCTCATTTCTTGTCCTTTTCTTCCGCCTTGTCTTCGATAGACGCGACGAGGGATTCGAGCGCGTAGATGTAGCCTCGCCAGCCGAGGCCCGTGATCACGCCTCTGCAGACGGCCGACAGCACCATCGTCTCGCGAAAGGCCTCGCGGGCATGGACGTTCGAGATGTGCACCTCGACGGCGGGAAGGGTGCTGCCGGAGACGGCGTCGCGGATGGCGTAGCTGTAGTGACCAAAGGCGCCGGGGTTGATGATGATACCGGCCGCCCTCGCCTGGTTCTGTTGGATGAAGTCGACGAGCACGCCTTCATGGTTGGACTGGCAGGCCGTGATTTCGGCGCCCAGCTCGAAGGCCCGGCGCTCGACGCGCTTGACGATCTCGTCCAGGGTGTCATGACCGTAGACGGCGGGCTCGCGCGTGCCGAGCATGTTCAGGTTTGGGCCGTTTAGCAGCAGGATCTGCATCGTGCGCTCAGTGTATCTCAGCAGTGTGTCGCGCCGGTATCGGTGACCGCCCGAAGGTCAGGCAGCACGAAGCTGTCATCCTGAGCGAAGCCGAGGGGACTGGTCGAGAGGAGGTACCGTTTCCTCAGTAGGTGAGACGATCGTATCGCTTCGTTACCGCATTAGCGTCTCAGTGAGGGGTACAATGCGGCATCTCGCGATTGCGCCGAAGAGGAAGCGGCGGCGTTCCCCAAGGAGGCGTGACGATGCGTTCACCCAGGCTCCTGGTCGCCCTGTTTCTGCTCGTTCTGGGCGCTGTGGCTGTGACCATGACTTTCCGGACCGCTACGCCGGCTGTAGCGCAGGCGACCGGCTCGCTGGTCGTGCTCAAGGACTGCTTCATTGTTGGTCCGGACGGAAAGCTCCTGGTGCCCCCACCGCCGGAAGGGCCGTTCCAGTTGGAGCTGTCGAAGGGCACGTCGGCGCCTTCCGGCTACATGCCCGAAGCGATCATCGCCAGCTTCTCGCTACGATGCGGCGAGACCCGGACATTCACTGGCCTCGCGGCGGGCATCTACAACGTCTTCGAAGAAGACTCGCCGGACGATTTCGGACAGATCGCGAACTTCTGTATCAACGTGCCGATCGCGGCTGGGCAGACGAGCGAGTGCCTGCTGACGAACGAAAAGCTATCGAACCTCAAGGGCGCGATCGTAGTCCACAAGGACTGCCTCGACTTCAATCCGGCGACGCAAACTTTCGGCGACGCCCAGGGCCAGGGCAACTTCGGCGTTGAGCTCCTGAAGGGCACCTCGCCGTTGCCCGCACAACGCCCGCCCGGCCCGGCACCACGCGGGAGCTTCGCGCTCGAGGACGAAATCGCCGACTTCCAGCTCGTGTGCGGCGACTTCCGGACGTTCAGCGGCCTGGCGCCGGGCATGTACAGCGCGTTCGAGACGAGCAGTGGCGGTGGTCTCCCGGGACAGTTCCGTGAGTTCGCCAACGACTGCATCAACGTGCCGGTCGAGGCGCAGGAGACGGCGGAGTGCCGGATCACGAACGAGAAGCTGTCCGGCGGCACGCCAACGCCGTCAACGCCGCCGGTGATCACGCCGCCTGACACAGGCGATGGTGGGATGCGCTGAGCCGCTGGTAGTTGGAGGACGCTGCTCCCCTTGTGGCGGTGCGATTCATCGCACCAGCAGCATGCCGAATACGCCACGAACGATATGGCATCGTGCTACGACCGCCCTGTGTGCGATGAATCGCACCGCCACAAGGAAGCGTGTCCCCGCACGGGATGACCGATCTGTCCCGAATTGGCTACGATCGGCGGTGACATCGGTCTTTAGCCAACACGCGGGCGTATATCCGCGCTTTCGAGAGGGGTCACATTCATGAAAGTCGTCATCGCCGGTCAGGGCGCCTTCGGGCAGCGGCACATCGAGGCTTGTCAGCAGATCGACGGTATCGAGATTGTCTCCTTGGCGGGCGGCAACCCGAAGGGCACCGAAGAGATCGCGAGCAAGTACGGCATCCCGCACTGGACGTCGTACGACTTCGAGGGCAGCCTCAACCAGCCCGGCGTCGAGGCGGTGATCCTGGCGACGCCGACACAGCAGCACGCCGAGCAGGCGGTGCAGACGATGCGCGCCGGCAAGCACGTCGAGATCGAGATACCAATGGCCGACTCGCTGGCGGACTCCGAGGCGATCTGCAATGCGCAGAAGGAAACCGGTGTCGTGGCGATGGCGGGGCACACGCGCCGGTTCAACCCCAGCCATCAGTGGGTGCACAACAAGATTGTGGCCGGCGAGCTGAAACTGCAGCAGCTGAAGGTCGAGACGTACTTCTTCCGCCGCACGAACATGAATGCCGCCGGTCAGCCCCGCAGCTGGGTGGACCACCTGCTCTGGCACCACGCCTGCCACACGGTCGATCTGTTCCAATACCAGACGGGCGAGGAGATATCCGTCGCGCGGGGTGTCCAGGGGCCGCTGCACCCGGAGCTGGACATCGCTATGGACATGGCCGTGCAGTTGAAGGTGCCGGGTGGCGCGGTCTGCGCGCTGTCGCTTTCGTTCAACAACAAGGGACCGCAGGGCACGTTCTTCCGCTACATCTGCGACAACGGGACATACATCGCCTACTACGACGACCTGTACGAGTCAGACGTGGTGCCGGAGAACAAGATCGACCTTTCGGGCGTCGCCGTCTCCAACAACGGCATCGAGCTACAGGACCGGGAGTTCTTCGCGGCAATCGCCGAGGGACGTGAGCCTAACGCTAGCGTGCACCAGGCGCTGTCGGCGATGCGGGCGCTGGATATGATCGAGAAGAGTCTGGCTTAGACCTCACACCTGACGGGCACAGGCGCATACGTATTCGATCCTGATGACAGCGACGGTGTAGGGGCATGGCCATGCGCCCCTACGTACCCGACGGAACGACAGAACTGGCTTTACCGGGGAGGTAGGCCGACGGCGTGCGAATGATTGTTTCGTCGGATTCCCTCCTCGCAACGACTGGTTAGGGCTGAAGGCGACTGTGATCGTGTTCAGCTAGATTCCTCGCGTTCGCTCGGAATGACGGATGGGGTGCCGTCAGTGCCTGCGGGCGAGATTCTGTGCGTTGCTCAGAATGACAGGTTGGAAGGCTATGCGACTAAGCCGAAAAGCTAGTCTGCCAGCGGGAGGGCGAAGCTGAATTCGGAGCCACCGCCGCCGTCGCGGCGGGGAGTGGCCTGGATGACGCCGCCGAGGGCGTCGACGATGCGCTTACAGACTGCGAGGCCTATGCCGAGGCCTTCGCTGTGACCGGTGTAGGAGCCGCGGTCGAAGGGCTCGAAGATGCGCGAGAGGTCGTCCGGGGGGAGGCCCTTGCCCCGGTCGAGGACGCTGAACCAGACCTTCTCGCGCACCGTTTCGACGGAGACGTCGATGGGCGCACCGGCAGGGGAGTACTTGTCCGCGTTGCTGAGGAGGTTCTTCAGCACGATCTCGAGGTAGACCTCGTTGGCGGCGATGCGCAGCTCCGAGTGCTTCTTGCCGTACCAGGTCTCCTCGGTGTCGCTCTTGGCGAACTGGAGGGTGATCGGTCTGGCCGGGCGGCGGCGGCGGAAGTCGGAAAGGATCTCTTCTACACGCTCGCGCACCTCGAATCCCTTGCCCGGAGCAAGGCCGTCGCGCTCGAATCGGGCCAGCACGAGAAGGTTCTCGATGATCTGCTGCAATCGCTCGGCCTCGATCTCGATGTCTTGCAATGCCTGCTTACGATCTTCATCGGCCAGCACCAGGGATGCGCGATTGAGGATGCGGGCGTTGCCGTAGATCGTGGTCAGCGGTGTACGCAACTCGTGCGAGACCATGCCGAGGAACTCGTCCTTCATCTGGTGGGCTCTGCGGAGGTCTTCTGCCGTCGCCCACGCCATGTCGTACATCTCCTGCGTGCGGCGGCGATTCAACTCCGCACGGCGGGCGCTCTCCTCCGCTTGCACACGGCGGGAACGCTCGCTCTCAAATGCCCGTGCCCATCGCAGCTGAGCCACCATCCAGTCGACCCGGTCCTCATCGCCAAGCCGGGCGCCGGCGTCGACGCTGTCAGGCGCGTGGGAACCAAGGATGAAGGGAGCCTTGTAGAAGGGGTTCGGACAAACGTCCGTGCCGAGGACGACCAGCGGGTGGGTCGCGATGCCAGCTTCGAGAGCCTCGCGGGTGAGGCGGGCACGGCTGTACTGGCAGACGATGCGCGCCGGCACGGCGGGAGTGAAGATGTCGTTGATCGTCGCCTCCCAATGCTCCAGGAGGTCGGTGTCGATGTCAGGGCCGAGGGTCCAGGTCATCTCGACGGCGATACGCACGCCGGCGTAGTGCGCGAGGGCTTCGTCGACGATATCGCGTACTTGCTCAGACTTGCGAGCAGAGTCCAACTCGCCGGGCTGACGCCAGACGTCACGTCGGAGGAACTGCAGCGCGCCCGAAGCGAGCAGGGGTTCGACATCGATGCCGTACTCGGTGAAGGCCATCGCAAGCTGCTCGTTCGTCTGGTCGTCAGCTACGTAGATACAGCGCTCGCCGTTATCCAGACCCTGTTGGAAGTAAGGGAGGAGTGCCGGCATCTGTTCCGCCGGGTCGTTCTCGTAGATGAGGCAGAGGTGGGCTCCAGGCTGGAGAGCCAGCATCTCAGCCGCAAGATCATCCCCGGGTGCTAACCCCGCGCCAGCTGCAGCTTCCACCATAACGAGAGCGATTCTTGCAAACGAGACATTGCGGTAATCGGCATGTCACTGCGTTGAACATTGCAAAAGCGTTGCTACGCACATTGGACTAATCGATAAGAAGTATTACAGCGCGGGCAATCGCAAGCACTCCGAACATGGCGAAGAGCACTGCCGCAACCATCGCCATCAGTCGTTCCGGCAAGCGTTTCCCCAGCAGGACACCCGCGACAATCGCCAGCGCGTCGGCCGTGACCATACCGGCAGTCGAGCCCAGCCAGACGCCGACAAAGTCCTCTTCGCTGCCTCCCAGGGAGACTGTCGCGAGCTGAGTCTTATCACCGAGCTCAGCCAGAAAGAAGGCCGTGGTTACGAGGGCCAAGGCACCCCACATCGTGCGAGCGACGGGGCGCTCGGCCTCGTCGAGCGTGTCACCGCGCAGGCCCCACGCGGCGAAGACGAAGAAGGAGATACCAACGAGGATCAGGAGTACCGGTTCCGGCAGCAGCGCATCGGCGGAAGCCCCGATCGCGGTCGACGCCAGGTGGACCACAAGGGTAGCGACCGTGACGCCGGCAATGACAAGCCACCATCGGTAGCGTGTGGCGAACCAGAGGGCGACAAGCTGCGACTTGTCGCCGAGCTCGGCGAAGAAGATCAGGCCGAAGGACACAAAGAAGGCCGACATCCAGACTCCCGTCTATGCCGGCCTGGTGCGAGACACGCATTCGGCCGGCACGCTACACAAGCATGCAGGCCGAAAGTCTCGTCCGCCCTCAGTGCCGAGGACCGCGCCACCGTCCTCGATGTGAGGAAGTGTGTCGATGAGCGCGCGGGGGACTACTCCCCTTCGGTTCGTGACCAGTGTAGCAGGGAGGGTGCAGACCCCTCCCTAATGTCCTTGTAGCGGCGCGATTCATCGCGCCACCGCCGTGAGTCCTTCAAGCGGATCACCTAGTGCTAACGGCTGTCCGTGGCGCGATGAATCGCGCCGCTACAAGGACAATGAGCAATGACCGGGGCGCCGCAGCCAAACGCCGGAACCCGTCGTTCAGGCGAAACCCACTCCGATGATTACCAGTAGCGTCCCCACAGGTACCGCTGCGTACGTCGCCCTGAAAAGGACCTGCGTCGCCTTTGCGTCCGACTCGACGCGCAGCCACGGAGCGCCCGGGAGCGAAGACGGTTCGATGTCGCGGGTGGGGGAGGCGACCACGCGACGGTAGAGCCACAGGCCACCGAGCCGCGAAGCGAGCGCAAGGAGGATGAGGACGAGACCGAGGATGGCGACAACGATCACTTCGGGCGCCTAGTGATGGCCGTGACTGTGTCCCGCGACGCTCACCCCGACTGCACCACTTCCACGAGGGCCCGCGAGGGAGCGGCCGACGAAGGCTGCGAGGGCTGTTGTTACGGGAACCGAGGCGACGATGCCGATGCTGCCGACGAGAGTGCGCAGGACCTCGGTCGAGAGGAACTCTCGATTGATCAGGGTGCCGAGGGGTTCGGTCTGCAGGGAGAGGATGACGAGGAGGGGCAAGGCGGAGCCGGTGTAGGCGAGGAAGAGGGTGTTCACGGTGGAGGCGATGTGGTCACGGCCGATGTTCATGGCCCGCGAGAAGAGGTCGCGCGCACCGAGCAGGGGATTGGCGGCTCGTAGCTCGAACACGGCTGAGGCCTGGGCGACACATACGTCGTCCAGCACGCCCAGGGAGCCGATGATGATGGCGCTGAGGAGCAGGCCCTCGCTGCTGATAGCGCCCTGGGTGAGGATGCGGAGGGTGCGGGAGTCCTCATCGCCGAGGCCGCTGAGGTGCGCCATGTCGATGGCGAGGCTGGCGAGGACAGCGGTGACAACGAGACTGGCGGTTGTGCCGAGCAACGCCGTGAGGGTTTTGCCGTTGACGCCGTGAGAGAGGAACAGGCTGGTCGCGAGGATTACGGCTGCACCGATCAGCGAGATCGTCACAGGGTCAGCCCCGGAGGCGATGCCCGGGATGATGAAGCGCAGGATCACGAGCAGGCTCGCCGCCATGCCGAGAAGCGACGTGAAGCCCTGGAAGCGCCCGACGACGATGACGATGCCGGCGAAAAGGAGACCGAATAGCCACAACGATGGATCGCGGACGCGGTCGGCGATGAAGAAAGTCTGGCCCTGGGGGCCTTCGCCAACCGTGACGAGCACCTCATCGCCCGGCTCGAGGCCGAGGTTGTAGCTGCCGCCTACGGTCTCCCGGTAGGAGATCTGCCGCAAGGTGTCGCCGATACGGACGTCGAAGGTTTGGGTGCGCTCGGTGCCGAATGGCGTCTGTTCGGTCGTGTCCTCAACGAGGCGCTCGATCTTGCCTTTGACGGTATCGCCCTGGTCGAGGGTCTCCGGCAGGTCGAACACGCCGGCGAAGGGCACAAGCACGACCGTGATGAAGAGGAGGAGGCCAACGAAGACATAGACGCCAGTGTTGACGCTGGTTTGGGCCAGCGCTTCGGGCGAGAAGAGAGCTTCTAGGCGTAGGCGGAGGCGCTCGATCACATTAGCCTGCGACAGGGACTTCGAGGGCACGCAGCATTGACTGCCAGATCACGAGGCCATCGGTGCCGCCGAGGAGCGCCTCGGATGCGCGCTCGGGGTGGGGCATCATGCCCATGACGTTGCGGCGCTCGTTGAGGACGCCGGCGATGTTGTCCAGGGAGCCGTTGGGGTTGGACTCGGGCGTGGCGTTGCCATCGGCGTCGCAGTAGCGGAAGACGATACGGTCCTCAGCCTTGAGTCGGTCGAGGGTGGCGTCGTCGACGTAGTAGTTGCCCTCGCCATGGGAGATGGGCAGGTTGATCACAGTGCCTGCCTCAACTGTGCTGGTGAAGGGCGAGTTCGAGGTTTCGATGCGCAGGTCCTGGGGCTGGCAACGGAACTGCATGACGGCGTTGCGCATGAGCGCTCCCGGCAGGAGACCGGCCTCGCAGAGAATCTGGAAACCGTTGCAGCTGCCGAAGACCAGCTTGCCACGCTCGGCCTCCCGCTTCACCGCGTCCATCACTGGCGAGAAGCGGGCGATGGCGCCGCAACGCAGGTAGTCACCGTAGGAGAAGCCGCCGGGCACAACGATAGCGTCGTAGCGGGAGAGGTCTGTCTCGCGGTGCCAGACCAGGTCGGCGTCCTGGTGGAGGACGTCCCGCAGCACGTGATAGCAGTCGCGGTCGCTCCAAGTGCCGGGAAAGACGAGGACGGCGAAGCGCATCAGTTGTTCTCCGGTTTGGTTGGAACCGCCGGGTCCGCACGTCCTGAGCCTGCCGAAGGGTCGGGCTCCGTCAGTCGGCGGAAGGGCAAGCGTCGTAGCAGCATCTCTGCCTCGGTCGGCGCCGGGTATTCCACACGAGGATGATAGATCGCCATGAGGGTTAACTTGAACGACGAGGCGAGGGCGCGGATGTTGTTCAATGTCAGATTGCTCTCGTCCAGCTGGCCCTCACTGAGGCGCTCGTTGAAGATGTCGTCCACGATGGCGCCGATGCTTTCCTGCGAGTGGTCCGGCGTCGAGCGGACCGTCGCTTCGCAGGAGTCGGCGAGCATCGCGATCGCGGTCTCCCGCGACTGCGGCTTTGGTCCCGGGTAACGGAAGGAGTCGATGTCGATCTCAGGATCCTCTTCGGCGGCGCGGCGGTAAAAGTAGGCGACCATGCGCGTGCCGTGGTGCTCTGGGATGAACTGCGACACCCTCGGCGGCAGGCGGTACTGCCGGGCCAGGTTGAGGCCGTCGCGGACGTGGTCGGAGATGATGCGCGCGCTATCGGCGGGGTCGAGGGCGT